>PDWJ01000011.1_pt1 | contig 318136 bp, 296 predicted proteins | sample 1430881 | NCBI WGS metagenome assembly PDWJ01 (sample SAMN01162460, study PRJNA174530) | Oral metagenome, whole genome shotgun sequencing project. | biome: Marine environment; feature: Marine mammal; material: Swab sample of the gingival sulcus; isolation source: swab sample of gingival sulcus...
GGTACTGCACGGGCGACTGTGTGGGAGAGTAGGTCATCGCCGTTGCTTTTACCCCAAAAAAAAGACCCGAAACTCTCAAAGAGTTAGGGTCTTTTTTTTCACCTCTCTGCATTGACTACTTCCACAGCGCAAGAAGTTCTCGACAGCCCTTGCCAGCAAGCAACAGCATTGACTGAATTTCGCTGTCGCTGGCACAAGAGCCTTCTGCCGTTGCCTGAATCTCAACCCAGCGCCCGTCATCGGCCATAACAAAGTTTGCATCCATCTCAGCAGAGGAATCCTCGAGATAGTCAAGATCCAGATATGGCTCTCCACCCAGAATTCCAACAGAAACAGCCGCTATAGGTGTTATACGAGGGAGTTGAGACAGATCTCCATTTGCAACAAGACCTCTCAAGGTGTCTGCCAGAGCTATCGCAGCTACGGTAATAGAGGCGGTTCTTGTTCCACCATCGGCATTGAGCACATCACAATCGACCCGCAGGGTTCGCTCCCCAATGGTCTTGAGATCAACCATCATACGCAGAGACCTGCCGACAAGCCTCTGTATTTCCAGGGTCCTGCCGCTCGGACCCTTTGTCTCACGCCGGTGCCGGGTATGGGTTGCACAAGGCAACAAACCATATTCAGCGGTAATCCAACCTTGAGACTTGTCTTGTAAAAATGGAGGAACGCCCTCTTCCACAGACACCCCGCAGATCACATGGGTGCCGCCCATTTTGATAAGAACCGAGCCAGCGGCCTTTGGCTGAATCCCCCGTTCAATAGATACCGGCCGCATTTCATCTGCTTTTCGATCTTTTCTTTTCATCGGCACCTCTCTCATTTTGTATTCTTTTCACTCTTTTTAGGCTGATGACAGTTCGGCTCCCGCCGCAGAACACGCCGAAAAGTCACGGTTCAAGTGGGAGTTCGGCCCTTTTATCCGCTCAGAGATATCGAAAAGATGCCCTTGAAACATGCCAAAACCGACCATTTTTTACTGGCTGAAAAGACACTTGAGGCCTCCTCGACGAGGGGGAGTCTCAACCACCTCTACCTGCTGTTCCGATCACCTCTTTCCTGAACCTCTGTTTATCCTTTTTCCTTCACCGCATAAAAGTTGATTTTTTGAGGACTTCGCCATGGACAAAAACCGCTCAACGTGGTATTTTTTCTCAATGTTAGAGCCAACGAATTTTAAAAATCCAGATTCCACTCAAAGTTTTTTTATTGACCGGAAATCGACCTGTTAACGGTGTAAAAATATTTATGGAAAAGAAGAAACGAGAACCATCCTCCACCCAGGAAGACTATCTGGCAGCGATCTTTCGGATTGAACAGCAACACGGGATCATCCGTGCCCATTATATCGCAAACGAACTCGGGGTTACTCGCCCCACGGTGACCGCTGCACTCAAGCAGCTGGCAGCCTTGAAATTGATCGACTACCTGCCGTATCAACCGATAAAACTGACCAAACGTGGAAGAAAACGGGCGATGGCCATCGCCCACCGCAACATTATTCTTTTTCTTTTCTTTCGTGATACACTCAAGTATTCAGAAAAGCGGGCAAGACAGATTGCCTGCAAGATCGAGCACGCCATTGACGATGACGTTGTCGTTCATCTTGGAAAACTGGTTCTCTACCTTGAACAAAGCAAGATCATTCCAGAAAACTGGCCGGAATTGTACACGCCTCACGGGAAAAAAGATTATTTTGACTTTCTCTTTCCGATAAAGGATAAAAAGTAACCTTCTTCTGTGCCCTAAGAAACGCTCAGAGGGAAGCCCCCAGCCAGAGTATCAGAAAGAGCCTCTGGGCGAATTTTCCTGCCCCAAAGATGAATAATCGCTTGCCCAGCAACGCTGAGACGACATACCCCAAGGCCACATTCCAGATCCGACACGGTTCGCTTTACAAGGCGTCCCGGACAACGGTCCGCCTTGTAAGCCTCTGTATCGGAAACCGCGCCCATACAGAACCCTGGCAAGATCTTAGATACAACAGCCCAAGAATCTATTGTTCGATTTTCGAGAAGATCTCCTGGAAACACTGCTGGGCGTTCTTAAAATCTTCCTCGTTTGGATGCTTTTTGGCCTCTTCAATTCGGGCCTTTCGTTCTTCTGTCATAGGATGCGGATTATTGGGCATTTTTGCCATCATCTCAAGGAGCTTTGGATCAACCCGTCCCTGGCAGATAAAATGCCCGCAAACCTCATTCTCAAGTGCCAGATCTTCAGCCTTACGCATACACTCCTTGGCATGATCTGAGTCCGGATAGGCGCCCAGTGTTCCAAAAAAAGCGATCTTCTTCCCGGTAATGCTTTTGAGATAGTCTCTGCACTTTTTATCGGGAACACCTTTATCCACCCAATAACCAATGGCCAGAAAATCAAAATCGCCGCCTTCCGCCGGCGCTTCTTCAATCGGACATATTTTTGTCCCCGGAGGACATACTCGACCAATTGCCTCACCAACAGATTTTGTGTTACCCGTTTTTGATGACCATGTAACCAATACTTTCATTTTTTCCCCTTGACTGGTAAGTAAAAAAAACCGATCTTTCGTCAGTCTCCAAGCCTTGCGTATTTTTCTCTCAAACAGGTCCAGGCCTGCTTTACTGAAGGTATAAGAGCCTTTTTTTCCCGCCCGGCATAGACCGCAAACATCTGCACTCCTTCGCCATCAAAAAATTGCAGGGAAAGACTCTCCAGCCCAAAAAGCTGTTTATCAAGAAAACAGATTGAGGCCAGTTTGGATATCATCAGATGCCCGCCCAGAGGATTATCCTTATCCATAAGATTAAAATAGCCCCGCCCAAAACTGCCCTGAGGCAGACGCCCTTTATACTCAACAATTGCCCCTGGGCTGCTTACGATAAAGGTCACCTTTTCCCATTGTGCAAGTTCTGTCCAGATCTCCTCAAACTTGTCGGCATTGACAAAGGTACGCTTTTCATCGGGCAGAGCTGCGACCACAACGGCCTCAGGAACCCCCAGCTTTTGGGCCAAGAATGCCGGCATAAAGTTCGGGTCATCTTCCAGGGCGGTCAAAACTTCTTTTCGTATCTCTTCGGTAATCTTCGCTGTAAACATAGCTTCCCTCTTTTGGTAATTGTAGTGTACTATTGAATGGGCAGATGCAAGGCCTTCTGCGCCACTTTTTCGAGCAACTCAAGGTCATGCGTGATGAGCAGGACAATACAACCCCTTTCGGCAGCTCGACGAATCATCTCCGCGATACGTTCCATATTGCCACCGTCGAGTCCACTCGTCGGTTCATCAAGGATAAGTATCTCCGGCATTTTGGCCAGCCCACAGGCGATAACCAGGCGTTGCTTTTCTCCTCCGGAAAGAGACTGGGGATGCCTGTCAACCAGGTGACCAAGATTAATATCAGCAAGCAGTTTTGTCAAAGTCTGCAGATCAGCAGAGCCCGCCTTTCCGCCACTTGCCGCCATTTCCAGCTCCTTGAGAACCGTATTCATATGCAGCTGATGATCGGTATTCTGCAAAACAATCGATGACCGCTTGAGTATCTCTTTTGCCTGCACCTGATTGCCGTGCAAAACGATGCTGCCCTCTTGCATCTTGAGCAATCCCGTTAACAGGCGTGCCAGGGTCGTCTTTCCCTGACCGTTATCTCCGATAATGGCGGTAATGCCATTACTGATCGCAAAAGAGACATCGGCAAAGACTGTCTTTCCAGCCGATTTTCCCCGCCATTTCCCCTTTTTATAGGCAAATGAGAGGTTCTTAACTGTCAGCTCAGCACGTTCCAGAGATGGCAGCAGCTGCTCTCGACAGTCTTCAACCTTGCTTTTTCTCAACCCGTAACGACAGCAGAAGTCGCTATCATGCAGCATCGAAAAATCGCCCTCTTTCACAATCCTTCCCGACTGCATCACCACCACCCTTGTGGCGACATCCTCCAGCCAGTAGAGACGATGGTCGACAACCAGAATCGCAAAGCCCTGCTCGCGCAGCTCGGCAAAACGTTTTGCCAGCTCAAGAGTGCTCTCCGGATCAAGATTCGCCGTAGGTTCATCGAAAACCAGCACCTTGGGCTGCAGGGAAAGCACCGAGGCAATGGCGAGTTTTTGCTTCTGTCCTTCGGAAAGGGCATGGATCGAGGAATCAAGCAGGTCAGAGATACCCATTGCCGAGGCATTATCCTCGACAGTTCGGACGATTTCTTCCCGCGATATCCCTCTCCATTCATGGGCAAAGGCCAGCTCATCTTCAACCTGCAGGGCAAAAAACTGCAATTCAGGGTCCTGAAAGACGGTACCAACATCCCGGGCAATCTCTTGAATACCAAGCCCTTTTGTATTTTTCCCGTCAATAACCACATCACCGGTCAGTGTCCCTTTAAAAAAATGTGGACAAAGTCCGTTAATCAAACGGATGAGGGTGGATTTGCCACAGCCGCTTGCCCCGGTAATCAAGACAAGTTCTCCCGGTTCAACGGACAACGAGAGATCGTCAATAGCCGGCGTTTCGTGGAAGGCATAGCTGTAACAGACCTTTTCAAGACGAATCACATCATCCTCCCTTTCACCATCGAGTCAAAGGCAAGTTCAAAGGAAATCCCACAAACGATGGTACAGACAACAATGAACAGCGCGAAGGCATCATACCGGCTAAAGGCATGCACCCTGTAGCTGGTCATTTTGACATCGTGACGAATTCCTTTCAGTTCTGCGGCAATCGCCAGTTCATCAGCACTGCGCAGGGCCCGAAAAAGCATCGGAGCGATCAGAAGCCGAACGGTGAGCAGTGGATGCCTGATGAGAAAGAGCGGATTAAGATTATACCCCCTTGTTCGCATTGTTTCATGTATCTGACTTATATCATTAATAAAATCTGGGATAAATCGAATAACCACAGCCGCCGGGATATACAGCCAGATCGGCAATCGCAGGCCTTTAAGGGCAGACAACAGGGTCTGAATCCGCGAAGTGAGGGCAAGGACGAGTACGGTGTTGAGCATAACAAGGCTGCGGAGAAAGGGAATAAGCACGCTGACAAGGCTTGAGAGCGGAAAGGTCTCTGAAATACTGTGTAACAGATATACAAAACCAATAGATATCAGCCACATCAAACCTGCGAGCGCATAACAAATGGCCAATAAACGCCAACGTCGGGTAGATAAGGCATAACAAAAGGATATAAGCGTAAAAAAGGATAAGGCAACCTCTCCCTTAAAAAAGATAACAACCGTTGAGGCCACCAGACAGATAAACATCTTGCTGCGAACATCGAGCAGCAGGACCGGTGAAGACTTTTCTCCAGACATTTTCTTATTGTTTTAATTTATCCAAAACTCTGCGCGGAGACAGAGGTTTGTGTCCTGAAGTTTTCAGTTGTATCTTTGTTCTACCGGCAGGCCATCTGCTCGAGCCTTGCCGGTTAGCTGCGGATAATACAGGCATGGCGAAGCTCTTTGACAAAAAGGTTTCCGGTAAAAAGACCGATCAGCGAACCTGCATAACCAATAACAACGGCTATGGCCGCCATAATAAACAGTCCAGCTTCCTCGCGCATATACAGCCAGGAGAGGCCCAAAGCGCTGCCTCTATAGAACAGATCGTAGAGCCCCACTCCAATAATGAGCTGCAGACTCTTCGTATAACCGCCTGTAAAAGCGATAAACGCTTCAGCCATTGTCGCGGAAAACAACATGGAGATCAGGAGGAAAGGGTTCCCCCCCATAAGCAACATCGAGATGATGGCACTTACCGAGACAAAAAGAATCAAGGTGCCAAATTTCCGAACCTTATAGAGAAGGACAATAAGCAGTGTCGTAAAAATAAGGCTTTTCAGAACCATTGTCAGCGGGTTCATGCCGCCTCCAACCAAAGCAACCAAAACACTGGAAACCTTGGCCACCGCGGCAAAAACCCCGATAGTCACAAGATCGTGCAGCTGCCAGTACATCTTCTTTTTTTGATTCATCATGTTCATCTCAAAAAAAACCGGAGGCATCAATGATTGACATCAAAAATACCCCCGGGTTCTCTGTTACTTTTCAGGACAGCTTAGAAGGCAAGTGAAAGGCGTGCAATCACGTGCATCCCTGGCTCTTCCAGAGAATTTTGCGCGGTTGTATAACTTTCATCAAAGATATTGTTGAAGTTGACCGACGCCTGCCATTTGTCGTTTTCTCCCCAATTCAAGCCCATTGCAAGATTCAGGGTAGTCCAGCCATCTTTGGTCGAAGAAACTGTAAACCCTCCAAAATTCAGCTCTTCTTCTGCATCAGATGCAGCGCGCATATAGAGATCACCCCAGAGCTTCATCTGTGTAGAGGCCAAAGGCTCCTCAAAACGGAGGCCGACACGTCCAGAGAACAGAGGCGTGTTGGTATCCCAGGTGCTGAACATATCATCCTCATATTCACGGCGCATAAGCGTGCCGTTCACATACGGCATCAGGTTGAAAGGATCAAAACGATAACCAAGCCACATCTCCATCCCATAGGTGGTGGCGTTGTCAACATTGTCGAACTTGCTCACACCAGGACCGACGCTCTTGCGGTTAATATAATTCTCCGCCAGGTTGTAGAACAGAGAGAGATCGGCCTTTAAATAGTCGTTATCAAAACGGACACCTGTTTCGAAGTTATTTGAGGTCTCCGGATCAAGATCCTGATTGGGCAAGGTCATTTCCCCGCCGTGGGATGTGCCGATAAAGAGTTTGACGATATCCGGGAAACGATACCCCTGTGAAAACAGGGCACGAACTGCCAAATCATTGGAAGGACTCCAGGTCAACCCTGCACTGAAGGCCGGATGACTATCAGAGATGCTGCCGGTCCTCATTCTTGGATCGTTACTCTCAGAAAGCTCTGAGTCGACCCAGGTCTCACGCACACCCAAGGTCAGGGTCAATTCATCGACAACACTCCACTCATCCTGGAGATAGAGGGCCCAGGTAGTAACATTTGCCTCCTGAGTAAAACGGGGTGGTGCAAAAGGAGGCGCAGGGGTAATCGTGGTAACCGCATCCAGATCGTCATAACTGTACTCGATACCAGTAATAACATAGTGAGAAGCCAGCGGGCTCATATCGACCTGGGCATTAAATGCATAGGTATCCTGATCGTTGTCGGTATGCATATTGGTACCAGCGGGTTTTCCGTGCCCTCCGCCACCTCCTGGTCCACCATGCCCGCCATGCCCCATCGGCGCTCCTCTAAACTGGCGAAAATCCTTAAAGGTCTTCTGGTAGTAGGCATCCACATGAACCTTGGTCAGGAAATCGCTGATATCCTGGAAGTCTGAATACACACCTACCTTTTCCCTCGACCACTCGGGAAGATCCAGATCAAAGATACGTCCCATGAGCATTATTGACGGCACATCAGCTTCAATCTCATAGCTCTCCAGAATCAGCCCGGTATCCAGATTGTCGTTGATATAGCCCAATACACCGCTGACACTTTTCATTTCGGAATCAGAACCTTCGAGGGTTCCACTCGGGGTCTCCCTGTCACCCTGATCCGAATAGCTGCCGGTCAGACGATAATGAAAGCCACCCGTATTGCCGTATGCGGAGAGGCTGCCTTCATAACCGCTGGTCGATGAGTTGTAGGCGCCGGAAACGGTTGCGCCAAAGGGTTTTTTCCCGCCTTTTTTGGTGATAATATTGACAACACCACCAATGGCTTCAGAGCCGTACAAAACAGAACCGGCACCCTTTACCACCTCAATACGTTCAACGGTCGCCGGATCGATAAGCAGTGGCGCACCACTCATCGATTTCTGCTCGTTGATCTTCTGTCCGTCAACAAGGATCATAATCCTGTCACCGACCTCTCCCCGGATCATCAGACGTTTTGAACCGGCAACGTTATTATCAAAAACCTCTACTCCAGGAACATCGCGGACCATGTCGGCGATCGAATCATTGCCGTAGCGTGCAGCGGTATCACCATCAACGATGGTGACCGTTGCTGGCACGTCCTGCAACAGTTTTTCTGTTTTCGTAGCCGTAACGACAATCTCCGGACTGTCTACTTCGGCCGTCGCCCAGGCTGTGCAAGGTACCAGCGCCAATCCAAGCGCCAGGACCTTTTGTAGGCTTTTCTTACCTGTTTTCCTGTTCATTGTTTTTCTCCTTTAACAAAGTCTGTTGTAAGTAGTTCAAAGTGAGCTGCGAAAGGTTGACCTGCCAAAATTGACCCGCACGGGTTAAATGCAGCCACTCCTCTTCTCTTGACAAGAGTCCGGCCTCTGTCCATTGTTCGAACAGAGGCTGCAGACATTTGGCCAGGTCAAGATCAAACCTATTCCCGATAATGACCGGGTTGATACGGCAAAGCTCAAATTCCCCGGTTATCGTTTTTTCCAGTTTTCCATACGGTCCTTCTTTAAACATCATTTTGACCGGTTTTCTGCCCTCTGCTATGGTATTTTTCCAACCGTCATAGTCGCTGTCCGTCATAAGAGAAAACCCGCAGACATTACCGCCTGCACCGGGACCAAAAGGAATGCAATGGGCAGGACTGCGCATCAGATGGTTATAGATGTTTCGCTCACGGGTTGTTCTGCCCCAGTGGTTTACCGAAAGACGATGGTATTGTGCTTTTTCCATCAGATCACAGCCAAAATCGTAGAGACGGGCACGGGTTGGGACATCCAGGGCCTCTTCCATCTTCTTGTTCTGTATGGCCTTCTGCAGCGGTGTTTTAGGAAAGACCTGCAACTGGTAGAGATCCCCGCCGTCAATCTCAAGACTCTGCAGTGTCTCTATATCATGCTGCCACATCTCCCTGGTCTGCCCTGGAAAACCATAGATAAGGTCGATGACCAGCACGGCCTGATCCAGGTCGCGTAGCTGCTCCAGCTTCTTGATTACCGTCTCTCTATCGGCTAATCTCTGCATTGATTGCCGGAGCTGGGTATCGAAGGTCTGTACGCCAATGGAGAATCTGTTGGCCCCGTTGTCGATGCAGGCGGCTACCTTCTCTTCGTCAAATTTCTGTATCCGCCCTTCAACGGTGATCTCACAGTCGTTGGCAAGCGGAAGATTTTTACGCACCGCGGCAAGTATTCGCCCTATATCAACAGCCTCAATCGAGGTAGGGGTACCACCACCGAGATACACGGCATGGATCGGTGCTGATTTCTGAACAGGATCATCCTTCCACATCTCCAACTCAGCAATAAGTGTATCGGCAAAGGCATGACTTTCTTCAGCGTTATATCTCTTCTTATAGAAACCACAATACAGGCAATGGGTTTCACAAAAAGGGATATGAATATAGGCCGCGCTCTTACCCTTTCTTGCCGTAGCGCGCAAGGTCGGCAGCGTTTTTTCGATAAGAGGAGGAGGAACCATGGTAGCACTCCCCCCCGGGTGGGTGGTTATCTTTTTTTCAAAGGCACTGGTAAGCGGATCCCCTGTTTTTGCGAAATAGGGTTTTAAATCGATGGCAGTCATAAATGGTATTCTCCAAGATATACAGTTAGATCAATCGAACTATAAAAGACCATCATACCTTTTCAGTCTATTTTGTCAATCAAAAAAAATAGCAAGATGGAAAAAGTATTCGTTTGTCGAAACTCTGTTTCTGCAACTGACCTGCACGGCGGCTGTTTTCAAAAACACTGAACAGTATTTTGTTATACGTTGACCCGTAAAGGCATTCCCCCAAAAATCTCAATATACCTGATTTTAGGTCTTTTTACCGATCATTATTTTCGCTTGTCCTTGTTTTGGACAAATGTGATTTTTCCTTCCAACAGGTTGTGACAGGAAGTCATTCCATCCGAAAGATAGGGGGGCAGCAAGGAAATCACCTGCAAAAAATCATCCGAATAACAGCCGGGAACAGACAGAGAAAAACCCAAGCCAGCCTTTTATATTGGCATAAAATCTGATTTTACGTCATAGTAGACTTCTGCTCAATCCAGTTGAAAATTTTTCACTACAAGGAGTCGAATGATGGTCAGGGTCGGTTTTGTTGGTTGGCGAGGTATGGTGGGTTCTGTACTTATGGAGCGTATGCTTGTAGAAGGCGATTTTACCTCAATAACGCCATTTTTTTTTACAACCTCACAGTTGGGCAAACTCGGCCCGGATGTCGGCGACGGTTCGCATCCACTCGAAGATGCCAAGGATCTGGAAAAACTCTCAGCGATGGATATCATCGTATCCTGTCAAGGAGGTGAGTATACCAAAGAGGTCTACGGACCGTTAAGGAAACGCTGGGACGGCTACTGGATCGACGCTGCCTCAACCCTGCGCATGGAAAACGATTCAATCATCGTGCTTGATCCAATCAACGGAGATGCCATCGAAAAGGGGCTGAACACCGGTGTAAAAAACTACATTGGCGGCAACTGCACGGTATCCCTGATGATGCTTGCCCTTGGCGGGCTTTTCAAAGAAGAAATGATAGAGTGGCTCAGCTCTATGACCTATCAGGCGGCAAGTGGTGCGGGGGCAAAAAATATGCGCGAGCTGATTACCCAGATGGGGGAAATCGAGACCGGAGTCCGAGCGGAACTCAGCGATCCGAGCACTGCGATCCTTGAGATTGATAGAAAGGTGACTTCACAGCTCCGTGGAGGACTCACCACAACATGCTGGGGGGTACCGCTTGCGGCCAGCCTGATCCCCTGGATTGACGCACCGGTTGCAAACGGGCAATCAAAGGAAGAGTGGAAGGGCTTTGCAGAGACCAATAAGATCCTAGGAAAATCAGCGGACAACGCTATTCCTGTGGATGGTCTGTGCGTTCGGGTGGGTGCAATGCGCTGCCATTCCCAGGCATTCACGATAAAATTAGCAAAAGATATCAGTGTACAGGACATCGAACAGCTCATATCCGAACATAACCAGTGGGTAAAGGTCATCCCAAATGAGAGAGAAATCACCACGCAGGAGCTGACCCCCGCTCAGGTTTCGGGCACCCTGAACATTCCCATTGGCCGAATACATAAAATGAATATCGGCCCTGAGTATCTCACCGCCTTCACGGTCGGCGATCAACTGCTCTGGGGCGCGGCCGAACCGGTACGCAGGGCACTGAAGATTATTACTGCCAATATCTAAAAAACTTTTAGATTCTTACAGCATTGCCGGCTCTCTTCTCAAATAAAGCAACGTACTTGAGAAGTAACAATAAGAAACCATTGCATGATCAGAGTTATATTACCGAAGTAAGCTTCTCCTAACTTGTCCGCAGAACACAAATGTCTCTCCAGTCAAAAAAACGGAACCCCAAAGGATTCAAGAGCTTTTTAATGAAAATCGCTCGGCTTGCTAATGTGCTGGAAAGCCGCCAACCACAGGTAAGAAAAATCCGCAAAAGGGACCAAACAGTGTAAAGAGCTTATCTGCAGGCAGCAACTTCATCTATTCTCAGCGGAGATATTCACAGGGATATGAAGAATCAGTTTGAAGAGACACAAAGAGAAAAAGCGGAACCAGAACAAGGCACGAGTCAAGGAGTGAAACAATTTACTCTCAGGCCCGGCCTTCAGCTCAGTCTTATTGATATCCCCCCAACAGAGCCGACACGAGTTGATTTTGAATTGTTCGATGCCCCCTTGGAATTTTCATATCATCTTTCAGGGCGTCCTCTTTACTGTATTGCTCATGACGAGGAGGAAACCGTCTTTAACGGAGAACCGGGGCTGAACGTCGTTTCAGCCTTTCCTCACTCTTCAGGGTTTATGGAAATAGGTGGAGCAGAACCAAACCGTATGATTGCAATCCATCTTGAACCAAACTTTTTCACTGGATATTTCAAAGAACATCTGCACAATGCATCTGAGACCATCTCCCCGGTTGTTGAGCGTCTGATCAATGAAGAGTGTTTTTCCTACCTCTGCCAACAAGCGCAGCTCACCCCTTCTATGACAATCATTGCCAACCAGCTTTTGTCCTGTCCGTATCGGGGTATACTCCAACAGCTCTTTCTCGAAAGCAAGACCTTGGAGTTGATTGTTCTGCAACTCGAAATGATTGCCTGCTCATCGCAAAACGTCTGTTCCCTGGCCCCCAAAGATATCGAACGGGTTCATATGGCAAAAAATCTGCTTGTTGAAAATATTTTGACCCCGCCAGGTCTCTTCCAGCTGGCACGAGCGGTTTCTCTGTCTCATACAAAGCTGAATCAAGGTTTTCGGCACGAATTTGGGGTTACAGTGTTTGAATATCTTCGCCAATACCGACTGAAACGGGGCAAAGAATTACTCGACAGCTTGGAAATGAATGTGACGGAAGTGGCTTATGCCACCGGCTTCAGCAGTCCGAGCCATTTTGCAAAGGCCTTCCGAAACCACTATAAAGTCAAGCCCAGCTCTTACCTCAAAGAGATACAGCAACGCAAAACCTTCTCCCTTCCTCCCTTTAATCTCATATCAACTCTCAAGTCTTGCAAAAAGTAACGAGGCTCGCTCTTTTGTCGGCATCTATCAGAAAGCAATGCCACCTGCCAAAAACAAAAAAGAAACCCAAAACATCTCTTAACGGTAGTTACGACGTACAACGTACCCTGCATCTGGCTCTTCTCGTTCAGCAAATGCCGGAATATGTTCAGCGTCTGTTAGACGGCGCTAATAGGATTAGAGTATCCTCCCACAAAAAATAAACTGCAGAGTTTCTTTTGACAGGCGAGAACAGTTTGGAAAAAGATTTGTCGCCTGTCTAAAGAGGTTTCACAATATTTTATAGCAGCCATAAGCAAGGAGATAGACATGTCCAGCCGTTATCGAATGCCACCCTTCCACGATCAGGTGAAAAAAATACTTGTACTCCTCTGCGTTTTCTTTCCAGGCCTGACAGAAGCAGCGCAGACGCAAGGAGACGATCTTGTTCTTGAACCGGTTCTGGTCACTGCAGAAAAACGCTCAGAAAATGTTCAGGATATACCAACGAGCATTGCCGTACGTTCGGAACTCGATATAGCAGACGCACATATTACAACTCTTCAGGATCTCTCCAACCTGACTCCCAACCTCTATATCGCCAATTGGGGCATACGAGGTACATCCTATATTTTTTCCAGAGGCATCGGCGCGGTAAACAACGAACCAGCCATGGGTTTTTATGTGGATGATGTCGGGTATATGGACCCAAGGGCTTTTGATTTCAATTTATTCGATATTGAGCGAATCGAGGTACTGCGCGGCCCTCAAGGAACCTTGTATGGCCGAAACGCCCTGGCCGGTGTCATAAATATTGTGACGAAAAAACCAGACAACCGGTTTCACGGGTCTGCTGAATACGGTTACGGAAAATATAATATGCATCAGGGAGGTCTCCATATTCAGGCGCCACTGGTTGATGACAAACTTTTTCTGGGCCTTGCTGGAAACTACGCATCACGCGAAGGATTTTCGGAAAACGAATTTCTGGACAAAGATGTTGATTCCCGTGAATCGATAAATGGAAGAGCCAAACTGCGCTGGACACCCTCTTCTGCATTAGATGTTGCATTGGCGATAGATGCAGAAAGCATCGACGATGGCGCCTTTCCCCTGGCAAATCTATATGACTTGCGAGATACACCTCATAAAGTTTCTTACGACCACGAGGGCGCATACGAACGAGATGTTTTTGGCGGGAGCCTCCATGTTGAATACGACGCCCCACAGTTTACCTTGACCTCCATTTCAGCGTATCGCAGTTTTGACGACATGGCAAAAAACGATCAGGATTTTACGTTCCTGCCGTTGATAACAAGTTGGGAAAAGATCGATGACAATCAGTTGACCCAGGAGTTTCGTCTGGGTTCGGCGGATACCGGGAGCAAACTAAAATGGCTGGTTGGGCTGTATGGCTTCCGCAAAGACAAGGAGCATTTTCTCAACCTCAATTTTGCTCCAGGATTTCTTCTTCCTGGTGGAGCCGTCGACAGAGATAGCTTTTCCGACGTTTCCACATCTGGCGGTGCCTTGTTTGGGCAGTTTACCTACAATCTTTTTACTCACTTGGATTTAACAGCCGGACTTCGCTATGATTACGAACACAACGATATCAAATACAACGGCGAGATGTACTCCCATGGCATACCTCTGGGGCAGACAAATCTCGACGAGACCCAGGACAGCGAAGCCCTGTTACCGAAGTTTCAGATAGCCTACCACAAAAACTCCGAAACCATGGTGTACGCAGGAGTCACCCGTGGCTACCGCAGCGGAGGCTTTAACCCCGCCTACATGGATGTCTCAGATCAATTCTTTGACTCAGAATACAGCTGGAACTACGAAATTGGTGTAAAGACATCCTGGCTAAACGATCGTCTGACCGCCAATGCTTCCCTCTTCTATATTACACTGCAAGACCAACAAATCGTACAACTGCTTCCCAGTGCCGATACCGTTATACGCAACGGAGGTGAGGCTAGAAGTCAGGGTTTTGAACTGGAGTCAACCGCACTGCTTGCCAGAGGTCTGACACTTGAGGCAGGTATTGGTTATACCGACGCCGTCTATACAGAGTATACGGACAAGCTCTCGAATACCGACTACTCAGACAAACAGATGCCTCTTGCACCAGAATATACCTATAACCTGGCTCTTCAGTACCGAAAACCAATGAGCACCAATTTGAATCTGTTTTCACGTATCGAATTAAATGGTGTCGGTGATTTTTACTGGAATGACGCAAACACATTGCAACAGGATGCATATAGTCTGGTAAACATCCATACCGGTGTAGAAAGTGAAAAATGGGACATCCTTTTCTGGGCCAGAAATCTCTTTGACACCGAATATGAAGTCGTGGCTTTTGAATTTCCTGGTTCACAACCCATCGGACAGTCCGGCGATCCACGGATTTTTGGTTTGACTGTTCGTTATCGCTTCTGATAAACCTTTTACCGTTACGCTCTTCTTCTCTGGTAGGCAAAGCTTTCGAAGAAAAGGAGTCATAAGCGGTTATGGAGTCTATTTCGGACTGTTAATATCAGTGAAAAATGGGCGTGGCTGACCAGATACGCCCACAGTTTTGGTTTACCCCTATGAAGGTTACTTTAATCAGATGCTCGCGCTTTCTTCATAAGTGGCTTGGTATCTACATTGCTGCCCTTACCATACTCTGGCTCTTTGAACTTCTGATTCTGCCATGGGTGTACAAGGTGCAACCAATTGAGAATTTTTCCGGACAACCTGCTGCCCACACGTCAATCCAACAGGTCTTAAGTGCTGTAAACTCTGGTGTGTATGGTACTCCCAAAGACCTTGAACTTCGTTATCACCCAAAAACCCGGCGATACAATATTGTCAACGAAAAAGACTTCACAATTCTGACGATAGACGCAGCCACAGGAAAAATTCTGACAAAAGAACTCGACCATAATGCACTTTTTTCAAAAAAATCAGGCCTTGGCTGGATAAGTCAGATATTGAGTGCTTTTCTAAAAAGTTTTTTTCAGATCTTTTTCGTTATCCTCTCGATTACCGGTCTCCATCTGATTCTTTTTCGAAAAAAGCCGCATAAATATTTCTGATGTTTTTTGGGGGCGAAGATATTACAGCAGATCAAAAAACGCAAAAAAGGGCAGAACTCTTTGAATTTATGATAATTGTAGACCTCAGGGCAAGACCTGATTATGACGTACGTCAGAGTGCAGACTGACAGGTTTGTAAAGAGCTATAACAAATCCCCTATGGCCTTTTTCTTGATCTTCTCAACAAGGGTGGTTCTCTTTAAGTTAAGCAATCTGGCCGCCTCCTTTTTATTGCCCTCTGTCTGCTGCAGGGCATAGACAATCAACTCGGTTTCAAAGGAGTTTACCAGGGCCCTGAAATCGACACGTCCCTCTTGCCAGAGGGTTTCCAGCGAAGACGATAGAATAGCAGAGTGTAAAGGGGCTGAAGGACTCTCTTGCGATTTCACCTCCTCCTGCTTCTGAGCGTTCTGACCAAGAGAGGCAGAAAATTTCCTCGGAAGACTCTCAACATCTATACGCTCTCCACAATGAAACAGAGACAGATTATACACGATGTTAGAGAGTTCTCTGATATTGCCTCTCCAGGGATATTCTTCGAAAAGCTCACAGGCCCGTCGAGAAAAGGTGGGCGGCTCAAGCCCTCTGTTTCGTGCATATTTCTCAGAAAAAAAACGGACAAGCAGCGGAATATCCTCTTTTCGTTCACGTAGAGCCGGCAGAGACAGATTGACTGCATTCAATCTGTAGTACAGCTCTGGCCGCAAACGACCTTCGGCCATCAGGACCTCCGGTTCACAACGCGTCGTAAAGACAAACCTGGTATTCAAAGGGACAGAGCTGCGCCCTCCGAGAGGGGTAAAGGCCCTGTCTTGCAGTATACGCAACAAGTGGAGCTGCAGCTGATCTGGCATCTCCCCCATTTCGTCAAAAACCAGGAAGCCCCCCTCTGTGCAGACCAAGGCGCCATCGATATCTCTGTGCCTTCCGTAAAAGCTCTGCCTTGGAGAGCCAAGCAGTTTTCTCAACAGAACCTCTTCTGGTTCTCCAGCACAGCGAAAGAGAAGGCATCGCCTTTTTCTCCTCGGGCTATGCGCATGAATGGCAAGGGCTGCCAGATTTTTACCGGTACCAGCTTCCCCTCCAATAACGACATTGGCGCTCTCATCTTCAGCGGCAATAACAATCCTGGTAAAGATCTTTTTTATTGCAGGACTCTGCCCAACCATCCCCATAAAAGAAGGATATTTTGCTCCGGGCAGATCGGAAAAGGACGGTGACTTGGAAAAATTCATGAGCTCATACAGTCTTTAGACAGGCATCGATGTCTTGCCATAAGCATTTACTTCAAAAAACAGTTGATACAGAATCAACATACCATAAAGATCGCTCAAAAAACCATTTTTCAAGCCCACCACAAAAACAAGAACGACAGAAAGTTTTGTATATCTTCCCATTGCTATGGTATATTTGGCGAAAATACATGCAAAGGAAAAAACTACCTCAACGAGACACAGCCTCGCCTACACCAGCCATGCTCCTGAGATGAGAAAGACCTTGTATAAGACGACAGTTACCTTTCTCCTTCTTCACCTGAGCGCAGGAGTTGTTTTTGCAAAAGATCTTTTTCAGGCCAACGTTACACGGATTATAGATGGTGATTCGCTCGTTGTCCAAGCCAAGGATCGGCGCTATGAAATTCGACTCTATGGAATAGACACCCCAGAATACGATCAACCCTATGCCGGAAAGGCGAGGCGTTATCTCAAAAGCTCGTTTCTGCACAAACGGGTCACCGTTACACCCATTGAATACGACAAATATGGCAGGCTGGTGGCCATCGTTGGCGAGCCTGGGATGAAACCTGTCAACGCACTTTTGCTGGAGAAAGGACTTGCCTGGTTCTATCCCCGTTACTGCAAAAAAAGTATTTGTAAAAGCTGGAAAAAAATAGAGAAGAGGGCAAAGAGACGACATATTAATATATGGAGCGGACAACATCCTGTGCCGCCCTGGTTATGGAAGCGCCTCAAGAAAAAAAGACGTCATTCATAAATACAGCAAACAGAGCATTGCACCTTCCCCAATGCAAGTTTTTTAGAAAATACCACTCTGTCACTGAATTCTCTTTTCTTGTCGCAAACCTGGTTAAAAAAGCCCTAGGCCTTTTCCAGCTCTTTTATTACTATTGTTCGACTCTCTCAAAAGAGAGGCGTTTTCAGAAAAGCTGCTTGATCAAAAAACGTGAAAAAGCCTTCGAATCAAGGCTTTTTTAAACCTTGCAGAACCTTTGACACAGCAAAGCTCTTACCCACAAAACAGATAACAGGTACTGAAACATGATACGAAAGATATTGATAGTCGGTTGTATGCTCCTCATTGCCAATCTGCAGAGCACCAACAGTTTCGCCGGACCAACGGCAGAGGCCCAGAAAAACAAGAAAAGACTTCTGGAGACAAAGCGTTGTCAAAACTGTGATCTCCGCGAGCTGAATTTCAACAGACAAGATTTATCCAATGTAGATCTGCAGGGTTCAGATCTCTCAAAATCAAGTTTTTTTCTGGCCAACCTGTCTGCGGCAAATTTAAAAGATACCATCCTGCATGAAAGCAGATTTGGCGGAGCAGACCTGGCTGACGCCGACCTGACAGGGGCTGATCTGCGAGGAGCAAGCCTTGAAACCGCCTACCTCGAAGGGGCCAAGATGTCCGGGAATATCGTGACAACACGACCCTTTACCGACCAGGGCCTTGAGGATGTCGAAAAAAAGGTCTATGTTGAAAATCAGGCCATCCCCAAAAAGGCCCATAAATATCCGAAAAAAGAACGCACCGAACAAACCGATCAAGATCAGAAACAGATGCCAGTAAAGGCCCTCCCGCAAACGCCTCCCCGCAAACGACCGGCGATTGCCTCCAAAGCCCCTCAGCCATCCACCACAACACAGGCTGCCCAACCCTCCGCACCGTCGCCTAAAAAAGGCCATACAATCAACGAGGTTATTCTTCCCAAAAATCTCAAAACACAACAAGGGGCCACAGCGCTGAAACCAAAGCGAACCTCGGCCCCGGCGGCTGCAAAACTCCAGAGCGGAGATCAAAAGAAAACCATGCAAAAGCCGGAGACGGCGATGGATATCCGGGAAAAGAATAAACAAACACTTTTTGACACCGGAAGCTGCTATAACTGCGACTTGTCCGGTCTTGATCTGTCGGAGAGAAATCTGAAAGAAGCGGATCTGGAGAAGGCAAACCTGAGCAACTGCAACCTGCAAGGAGCCAACCTGAAAGGAGCAAATCTGAAAGGCGCTGTTTTAACCGGTGCAAACCTGAAAGCCGCCAATCTCAAGAACACAGACCTCTATAAAGCAGACTTACGGCAGGTTGATCTGTCAGAAACCAACCTGACCGGCGCCTCGCTCGACAACAGCCTCACTCAAGGAGCGATCGGTCTGCCTTCGGGACCGTAGCCGAAAAAGACAGAAGCCTGAGACCGCCATTGATCTCCGTCAGGGTACAAACTAGAGAGACAGCTGGCCCAGCCCAGGGCTCGGTCAGCTCTGATTATTGCCTGAGAATATCAAGCAACTCGACCTCATAGTTCAGATTATGCCCGGCAAGAGGATGATTGTAATCCACAGTAATTTCCGTTCCCTTCACCTCCATTACGGTTGCTGGCACCTGCTGTGTGACACCTTCTTTTTCTACATTCAGGGAAAGCAACATCCCCGGTTTCGGCTGCAGTTTTTCAATCATCTGCGGGCTGTTGATGACCTGTAAAAGGTCCTTTTGCCGTTCCCCATAGCCTTCTTCCGGTGTGACTCGGATCTTTTTCACCTCGCCTACGTTCATCGTCATAATGCCACGTTCAACAGAGGGAGGCAGGTTACTTTTCCCAAGGGTGACCTTGAGCGGCTCATCTTTTTCGACAGTATAGAAGGTAGCGCCATTATCCAGAGTGCCGACAACCGCAATGACCACGGTATCATTTTCTTGTGGTGTACTCACAATACAGCTCCTTTAAAAGGTTTGGAGGGTAACGATGAGAGGATCGAAATTCACTATTTTTACAGATTTTTCAACCGCAACTGTTCTCGAGCAGCGACAAGCTACCGTCACAGACCATCTGCCAGGGCAACGGACACATTACACGGGTTCTTTGCGAATTTCAGCGCCAAGTTGTGAGAGCTTCTCGACCAGGTTTTCATATCCCCTTTCTAAATGATAGACCCTTGATATTTCAGTCGTTCCTTGTGCTGATAGACCGGCGATAACAAGCGAAGAACTCGCCCTTAAATCTGTAGCCATCACCTGAGCACCTCTCAAACTCCCTCTTTTGACTCCGTCTATTCTTGCAGATGTACCATTGATATGAATGCAGGCACCCATGCGCCGCAGCTCGGGAACATGCATAAAACGATTCTCAAAGATAGTCTCCTTCACAAGGCTGCTTCCTGAGCATTGGCTCATAAAGGCCATAAACTGCGCCTGCAGATCAGTCGGATACCCGGGATAGGGCATCGTCTGAATATCAACACCATTGATTTGAATATGAGCAGGATCAGCCCAGGCCACAGAAATTGAATCGGCTGTCTCAGTAACCCTTACACCGGCTGCTCTGAGCTTTTCGAGCAGTGACGGCAAATGATCAGGCCGGCAATGGGTTACCGTTCCCTGCCCTCCCGTTGCAGCGATAGCGATAAGATACGTTCCAGCCTCAATTCTGTCAGGAATAACCGCGCATCTTGCCGGAGACAGCGGCCTGCCCCCGGTGATCACCAGCTTGTCGGTTCCACGCCCTTCGATTCTGGCCCCCATAGCACACAGCATATCCACGAGATTGCCAATCTCCGGTTCCTTGGCGACGTTTTTCAAGACGGTCGTGCCCTCGGCAAGAACTGCAGCCATAAGAAGATTTTCGGTTCCAGTGACCGAGGGAACATCAAAATAGACACTCTGTCCTGTCAAGCCAGATGCACAACTCCCCTTGACATAGCCATCCTCCAGTTCCCAGGCGACACCAAGCCGTTTCAGGCCTTCAATATGAAAATCTATGGGTCTGGCCCCAATGGCACAGCCCCCCGGCAACGAAACTCTGGCCCTGCCGAGACGGGCAAGCAAGGGGCCCAAGACCAGCACCGAAGCCCGCATGGTCTTGACCAGCTCGTATGGTGCTTCGGCACAGGTCAACTCTCGTGTATCCAAGGAGAGGATATCCCCTTCACGCCTGCTTTGTACCCCCAGATGCCCGAGCAGGCGGAGAAAGGTCCTGGTATCTCTTAAATCAGGGACATTGCTCAACTGGTGGATACCAGGAACCAAAAGAGAGGCGGCCATCAGTGGAAGCGCGGCATTTTTCGCCCCGCTTACCCGAACCTCACCACAGAGCGGCTTTCCTCCGACAATAACGAGCTTTTCCACAGCCAGCCTCCTTTTTTATGCCCCTGTAAGACTTTTCTGTTTCAATACAATATACATTAAACCAGGAAGATGTCCGACCGTTGCGCTGAGAGCTGATACATCCCAGGACCTACGCCTTGACGGCGTGTAAAACACGATCTCGACCGGCGTAATCCTTTATTACTTCAATCTCAGAAAAACCCTTCCCACTCTCGCCGGTTGAACGAAAGAGAGCAAGAACGGCCTCTTTTTGATCCGCGCCAATTTCCATAAACAACTCTCCCCCAGAACACAGCCTGGAATCGAGCTGCCCGCGAATCCTGGTCACCAGATCAAGCCCTTCTTCTCCACCGTCAAGGGCCAAATGCGGTTCATAGAGACGTACCTCATCGGGCAGATTATACAACACTTCCGCCCTGCTGACATAAGGGGGATTGGAGACCACCAAAGAGAGAGAATCCTCGGGCAAAGAGGCAAGCAGATCCCCCTGGAATAGAGAAATCTTGTCGTCGATACCCAGGCGGACAAAGTTGAATCTGGCTATCTCAAGGGCATCCTCTGCAATATCTGCAGCCAGGATCTTACACCCCGTCTCAACGGCAAGGACCGCGGCAATCACCCCACTGCCGCAGCAAAGATCAATAATCTTCTCAGAAATAAAACAATCGGGATTGCAACGTGCGAGAACCTGCTCTATCATGAACTCCGTCTCCGGTCGAGGAATGAGCACGTCTGGAGTCACCTTAAAATCAAGCCCCCAAAACTCCCTCTGCCCGAGAATATAGGCAATTGGTTCTTTTCTGCGTCGACGGGCGATATGCTCCTGGTATCGGGAAACCTGTTCTCGATCAAGCAGGCTCTGAGCCGCGAGAAACAGCTCTGTTCGAGTCTTTTGCAACTGGTATTCAAGAAGCAACCGGGCATCAAGCTCGGGATCTTCAATGCCGGCTTGTTCTAACTGCAGGCCAGCCCATTGAAGAATTTCAGCCACACGCATAGCATCCAGACCTGCAAAGGAGATGAATCGATGTTTGGTCAGTTGAGGGCCTTGAGCTTTTCGGCCTGGTCATGACTGATCAGGGGGAATATAACCTCCTCAAGCTTGCCGGCCATAATAGCATCAAGCTTATACAGGGTAAGATTAATTCTATGGTCGGTCATCCGCCCCTGCGGGAAATTATAGGTTCTGATTCGTTCACTTCTGTCGCCGCTTCCCACCTGGCTTTTTCTATCCTGGCTTATCTTATCGTGGTTTTCCTGTTCAAGCTGATCCAAAAGCCTTGCCCGCAGCACGGTAAGGGCCTTTGCCTTGTTCTTATGCTGGGATTTCTCATCCTGACAGGTGACCACCAGACCCGTCGGCAAGTGGGTAACCCTTACCGCTGAATCGGTGGTGTTTACAGACTGGCCACCAGGCCCGGAAGAGCGATACACATCAAACTTCAACTCGTTCATATCGATGGTAACGTCAACCTCATCTGCTTCGGGCAGAATAGCTACGGTCACCGCAGAGGTGTGAATCCGTCCCTGGGTCTCCGTCTCCGGAACACGCTGTACCCGGTGGACCCCGCTCTCGTATTTCAGCTTGGAATAGACCTGCTCTCCGCTAATCAGGGCAACGATTTCCTTAAAACCGCCAATTCCCAAAGGGCTGGAACTGATAATCTCCACCTTCCAGCCTTGAGATTCGGCAAACCGGCTATACATACGAAAGAGATCACCGGCAAACAAAGAGGCCTCATCCCCACCTGTTCCGGCCCTGATTTCAAGAAAGGTATTCCTTTCATCATTGGGGTCCTTGGGCAGGAGGATGATCTTAATTTCCTCTTCAAGCGAAGCTTCCTGCTCAGCGAGCTCCTCAAGTTCTGCCTTCGCCAGCTCCTTCAGGTCAAGATCTTCTCCGTCATCCCGGAGGAGCTCTCTGTTTTCAGCGATCTCTGCCTGAACCTTGCGCAGATCCTCGAACTTGCCGTTCAATCGAGTGAGATGGGCATGCTCGCGAACAACCTTCTGATATTGCCTCTGATCGCCAATCAGCTCAGGATCAGAGAGCCTGCCCTCGAGATGAGAGATCTTGTCTTCGAGGTCAGCAAATCTATCAAACATGTTCAAGGCCCAAAAAGGTTACCGGCACGACCGGACATCTCATTTTTTTTAGGATTCTTTCTCGGCGTAGTGCTTCGCATAACGCTGCTTGAACTTCTCAATACGACCAGCGGTATCGATCAGTTTCTGTTTCCCTGTAAAAAAAGGATGGCAGGCCGAACATATCTCAACCTTCATCTCAGGGAGAACCGAACCAAGTTCAACCTCTGCGCCACAGGCACATTTTGCCTTAAACGTATGATATTCTGGATGTATTCCCTCTTTCATAATAACCCCATACTTCGATCGTAAATACGCTGTTATAAAAATTTCCCTCAACAAAGGGGCAAACCTGAGACCACGACCGGCAGCCAATCAAAAGCCACCAGTATTGGCTAAACGCCAGAACTCGCAACGGGTTCTCTCCGGCACAGGAGCCTTGCCCAACGAAATAGCAATCGTTTAGAATACCCCACAATTACTCTTTATCCAAGTAAAAAGAGTTTTCGTTGCCTCTTTTCTGTCAACCATTCATTGAATCAAGAAAACCTTCGTTATTCTTCTGCTGCTTCAGTTTATCAATAAGAAAATCCATACAGTCGGACGGATTCATCGAGCTGAGCAGCTTTCGGAGAATCCATATCCGGTTCAAGGCGTCTGCCTTAATAAGAAGGTCTTCTTTTCTGGTTCCGCTGCGTTTGAGGTCAATGGCCGGGAATATACGCTTTTCAGCCATCTTCCGATCAAGGACAAGCTCCATATTTCCGGTACCCTTAAACTCTTCAAAAATGACCTCATCCATACGACTCCCGGTTTCGATAAGAGCCGTCGCCAGAATTGTCAGGCTGCCCCCTTCTTCTATATTTCTGGCGGCTCCAAAAAACCGCTTCGGGCGATGCAGGGCGTTTGCTTCGACACCACCGGAGAGGATCTTGCCGCTTGCCGGCGTAACCGTATTATAGGCTCTCGCCAGCCGGGTTATACTGTCGAGCAGTATAACAACATCCTTTTTGTGTTCGACCAGCCTCTTGGCCTTTTCTATGACCATCTCTGCGACCTGAATATGGCGCTGCGGGGGTTCATCAAAGGTCGAACTGACAACCTCTGCCGTCCGAACCGTCCGGGCCATCTCCGTCACCTCTTCCGGACGCTCATCTATGAGAAGAACGATCAGGTAGACCTCTTTATGATTACGGACAATGGAGTTGGCAATTTTCTGCATGAGCACGGTCTTTCCGGTTCGAGGAGGTGCGACGATAAGCCCACGCTGTCCTTTGCCAATGGGTGCGAAAAGATCCATTATACGCATCGAAAAATTATCCGGCTGCCATTCGAGGCAGAGGGCCTCGTTGGGATGCAACGGCGTGAGATTGCCAAAGATTGTTTTTTGCTTTGCCGCCTCAGGTGGATCAAAATTGACACTGTCCACCTTGAGCAGGGCAAAATAACGCTCACCCTCCTTGGGGGCTCTCACCAGCCCCTCTACAGTATCCCCCGTTTTGAGATTAAGGCGCCGTATCTGGGAAGGAGAGACATAAATATCATCAGGACCCGGCAGATAGTTGTAATCAGGAGCCCTGAGAAAACCGAAGCCGTCGGGCAATATCTCCAGGACACCGCTGCCCCGCATCTTCCCGTCCTTTACCGACTCGGCCTTCAGTATCGCAAAAATAAGCTCCTGCTTACTGAGTGAGCTATACCCGTCAACCTTGAGTTTTTGGGCAAGCTCAACAAGCTCGCCAATTCGTTTGTTTTTCAGTTCCGCCAGATTCATTACAACTCTTCTCCTTTGCTCTTTCTTTTGGCAAGATTGGTGTGAACCGCTACATATACTACAGCAGTGTGTTAAGAACGTCTTAAATCATAGGTCGTTCGACGAAGATCAAATCTTTACTTTTCCTCAGAGGAAAATGCTGAAACCAAAAGGCCCCAGCCAATATTTTATTGAAGGAATATTTTGTGCATAACGCAAAATAGGAAGGGGAATGAACCGTTCAGGTTTTAATCAAAATACAAAATACGATGAAAGTTCTCTAATAAAAAACGAGGAAACGCCGTGACAGTAGAGCCTGAAACCACAGAAGGAAAGCATTGATCTCCCGATATACGACGTAAAAAAAGTGATTTTTTTCAGCGAAAAGAAAAACAGAAACGAAGCTAAAACCCTGAAAGTCAGAATCCAGCCCAACTTTTCTCCTGTTTATAAGGTCTCAAAAACCCTTTGTCAAGGAATTTAGGGCAAAGAACGGATTATTTTTTATTTGCCAGTTTGGCAAAGATCGACCCCGTACACCAGGCTAATTGCTGCATGGTGCTGACAAAGAGACCATTGTTGTCAACAATGAAATCCGCCAGCATTTCCTTGTCAGACAGGGGCATCTGCTGAGATATGATCTGCCTTGCCTCTGCGACCTCAACCCGATCACGCCGTGCCCCGCGTTTTGCAGAGAGCTCTGGATCTGTGCGCACGAGCAGGGTGATTTGAAAATCGTTTTGCCAACCCGTTTCAAAGAGCAGAGGAACCTCTGCGACCAGAAACCGCCCCTTCTTCAGACAGGTTCTTGCAACAAGCAGTATGCTCTCTCTTACTAAAGGGTGCAGGATTGATTCAAGACCGTCTTTTACCGCAGAATCGGTAAACACAGCCCTGCGCAGCTTCGCCCTGTCAAGCAGCCCATCGCCATCCAGAAAACGCTCTCCAAACATCGCCACAAGACCTTGGTATCCTTGTTGTTCCGGAAGAAGAAACTCCCGGCAGAGACGATCAGAATCGACAAGCTCTGCGTCAAGACAGCAAGCCAGAGCCCTGCCTACACTGCTTTTGCCGGAACCATACCCACCAGTGACACCGATAACTGTCATAAGCCCCAACCCTGTCGTTTTTTACAACCACCCAAAAACCGTACGTCCTCAAACCATTTCTGCAAAGCCCAGGCAACCTCGTCGGCAAAGGTGCCAGACTCTCGCTCACAAGCCTTTATCAGGCGCAGAAGAGAACGGATCAGCCATCATCCGCCCTCTTTAATCGATCCAGCACCTGTTGCATATCCGGCCATACCGGGGCCCCTACATCAAGACTCTCACCGGTTATCGGGTGTTCGAAGGCCAGGCGGGAGGCATGCAGCATTTGTCGGGGAAAGATTGAGTTGTCCTTACTCCCCCCGTAGAGATCATCACCGGCAACAGGAAAACCGATATGGGCGAGATGCACCCGAATTTGATGGGTTCTGCCGGTCTCAATAACGACACGCATGGTCGAAAAGGTATCGGCAAGGACGTTGAGCTGCTGCCAGTTGGTTACAGCATACTTGCCGCCGCTCGCTGTCACCGCCATCTTCTGGCGATGTACCGGATGCCGACCGATCGAACCGACCACCCGGCCCTGACGCTCTTGCGGGATACCATGAACAAGGGCCAGATACTCTTTATGGAGCCTATGATTCTTAAAAATCTCGACGAGATGGCGATGCACGGAGTTTGTCTTGGCGACAACCATCACCCCTGAGGTATCCTTGTCAAGCCTGTGTACAAGACCCGGGCGAATACTGTCACCAACCTCGGAGAGAGAGGCGCAATACCAGACCAGACCATTGACCAGGGTGCCCTTCGGGTTTCCAGGACCAGGATGTACAACAAGCCCGGGTGGCTTGCTGATAAAAAGCAGCCATTGATCCTCAAAAAGAATCGAAAAATCGATCTGCTCTGCGCAGACACTGAGGGGTTTTTCTTCTGCGACAAACCCGGAAACGGTCTCTCCGGCCTTGAGCCGATAGCTGTTCTTTTTGGGGTGACCGTCAACGGTCAGGGTCTTATTTTCTATGGCCAAACAGATCTGGCTTCTCGAAAGCGACGGCAACTGAAAGGCCACAAACTTATCAAAGCGCAGCCCGGCGTGCCTTCGTTCAACGAGGAAACAAAAGGGCTGATGGTCCATATGCTGGTATTAACAAGACGAAAAAGAGATACGAGATCAAAAGAAGATCGAATCAATGGTTTTACAGACATCATCTTCACTATTATTCTGTGCAAGCGATATCTCTTTGACAAGAAGACTCTTTGCTGTATCCATCATCTTCCGTTCACCATAGCTGAGATCCTTGTCGGCGCTCAGCAAAAAAAGATCCCTTAACACCTCTGCCACTTCATGGACAGAACCGGTCTTGATCTTTTCCATATAATCGCGATAACGACGATTCCAGGTCTGGGTACCCAGCTCAACAGAACGATCTGAAAGAATGTCCAGAATAGTATCAACCTCATCCTCTTTGACAATCGCACGCAGTCCAACATTGTTACTACCATCCGTCGGGATCATAATACGCATACTGGTATCGAGAATCTCCAAAACATAGAAGGACTGATCCACACCTCCCACAGTCTTCGTTTCAACCGCCTTGATCACACCAACACCATGGGCTGGATACACAGCCATATCACCTTCAGAAAACACAGATACCTCCTTTACCCGACCAAGTAACAACAAACAGGCACAAAGGCCATAAAAACAGTTGGACCAACGACAGGACCAGCGACTGCAGCTATCAGAAAAAGCCAAAAGAAATAACAGTATAGACGACTACCCCAAACCGCGGATTGTATACATTACCATATTTTTAATTGAATTGCCGTACTTTTTTGCACATAAAAAAGCTCATGGAAAGAAACCGAATGCAGATCGAAAAAAGCAGGGGCATGTTTTGTCTCTCACTTCTCTTGATGGCTCGAATGCGGATTTTTCATAGGCAACGTTGTTCGGGGGGCAAGAGGCGAGGCGAACCGTTGCAGAGGACGACATGGAGTGCCTTGTCAAGAGGGCTTGCAAAATTAACGCAGGCTGTTCAAGAGCGTCTGGGCTCTTGAAACATCACCGCCAAAGAACAACTCCAGACCATCCAGAACAGGATCAAGCCGGGAGGAGAGCTGGGCGACATCTTCTGCTGTAAAATGGCTCAGCACATATTTATCGACCGGAAAGTCCTTATGAACATCCGCCATCCCAGGTCTGCCAATGCCCACCTTGAGCCGGAAAAAATCCTTTGTTCCCAGCGAAGAGACTATCGACCGAATGCCATTATGTCCACCGGCCCCTCCACCTTTGACCAGTTTTATCCTGGCACAGGGCATATCAAGATCATCGTGGATGACCAGAAGATGAGAGGGAGCGATCTTGTAGTACGACATAAAACGCAAAACAGCGGTCCCACTTCTGTTCATAAAGGTGAGAGGTTTTACAAGATGTACCCTGGCGCCGGAGATACCGGTCATAAGAGATGCGGCCTGCCATTTCTCTTTAAAAGAGAGCCCGGCTGCATAGCGGTCGGCAATTTCTTCGGCGAGCATGAAGCCTATATTATGCCGCGTTCTGCTATATTGCTCACCCGGATTTCCAAGGCCAACAACCAGCATTTCCCGATTCTCCATAACGTTTTCCCCAGGACCTAAAAAAAGGTCCGGAAAAAGATCTCCGGACCCTTGCAAAACGAACAGATAAAAAAGCCTTCTGTATCTTCAGAAAAAACTACTCCTCAGCAGGAGCCTCTTCGGTTTCTGCTGTTTCTGTGGTTTCTTCTGTTTCTTCATCCTCTTCAAACGTCTTCTCACCGGGCTTTACAACCGAAACAGCAACGGTCTTTGCCGGAGTGAGCATCTGCAGGTTTTCAGGAATCTGCAAGGCCTTGCAGGTCAAACTTTTTCCGATAACCAGAGCGCGAATGTCGACCTTTATTTCATCTGGGATATCAAGAGGTTTTCCAAGGACCTCGACATCGTCACAGATGATAGACAAGACACCACCCAACTCAACACCCTTCGGCGTTCCTTCATAGGCAATCGGAACCCGAAAGGCACGTTCTTTCTCGAGATCAATCTCACAGAAATCGACATGAACCAGGGTATCGGAGACGGGATTGGTCTGTACCTCACCAATCATACAGGTCTTTACCCCACCTCCCTCAAGCTTCAAGGTTACAACGGCATTACGATGATGATATTTCAGCAGATCTGTCATCAGCGTCTTGGTGTCCATTTGCAGTTTGACCGCTTCGGAACCCGCGCCATAGACCACGGCGGGGGTCATTCCCTGCATACGCAAACGACGCATTGGGCCCTTCCCTGAGCTGTCTCGTAAAGAAGCAGACATTTCGACTTGAAGCATAATTCCTCCTTCGTGTGCTCGGCTAGAAATCGGAAACCGAGACGACAAAACATATACGTATTCTTTTCAAGAGTGAGAGCAAAAGCCCCTTATATCAAATGAACAGGGAACTGACAGAATCTTCATTGTGGATTCTATAAATCGCATCACCCAACAAACTCGACACAGACAACACCTTAATTTTATCACAACTCTTTGCCGCCTCACTGAGCGGGATTGAATTGGTGACCACCAGCGACTTGATATGAGAATGATTCAACCTGTCTATCGCCGGCCCGGAAAGCACCGGATGGGAACAGCAGGCATGCACCTCCCTGGCGCCGTTGGCCAGCAGGGTCTCTGCCCCGGCACACAGTGTGCCGGCTGTATCAACCATATCATCCATCAGGATAGCATTTTTTCCCTTAACATCACCAATGACATGCATAGCCTGACATTCATTGGGACGATCCCGGCGTTTATCGATAATGGCAAGACCACAATTCAATCTCTTGGCAAAGGCCCTTGTCCGCTCAACACCACCGGCATCCGGCGACACCATGATAACATCGTTGGTAAAGGCTGATCGAATATATTCAACGAGCACCGGCGCCGCATACAGATGGTCAACAGGGATATTAAAAAACCCCTGTATCTGACCGGCATGCAGATCCATACAGAGTACCCTGCGAACACCGACAGCTGTAAGCATCTCGGCAACCACCTTTGCCGAAATAGGTACACGTGGGGCATTTTTCCTGTCCTGACGGGCATATCCGTAGTATGGAATGACCGCGGTAATACGCCTTGCCGAGGCCCTTCGCAGGGCATCGACCATGATGATGAGTTCCATCAAATGGTCATTCACAGGCGTCGACGTCGGCTGAACGACGAAAACGTCAGCACCGCGAACGTTTTCCTTGACCTCGACAAAGATCTCACCATCACTAAATTTGCGGACTTCTGCTTTCGTCAAGGAGATGTTGAGATGGGCAGCGATCTCTTGTGCCATCTCCCGATGCGCGTTGCCGGAAATAACCTTTAAATCTCGCATGGTTTTATCGTTGGTTGTCGCCAAGTATGAACAAGGGTTACTCTCGTCTTCTCCCTCATCAGCAGATGCTGCCGAGACGCCTCGATTCCTCTAAAAAAAATCAGGCCAAGCCTCTCCCTTGCTCTGCCTGACCTGAAAAATCAACAATCACCCCAAATCTACATAACCGGTTATCGAGATTCTTCTTGAGGAAGATGGCTGGGGCGGCAGGATTCGAACCTACGAATGCCGGGATCAAAACCCGGTGCCTTACCGCTTGGCGACGCCCCAGCACATGCTCTGACTACAAAAATTTTCTCTCCGTATTTTCTGCGAAAACTGTCGGCAAGCCTCTGGAGGGCATCCACATCCCATTTACTCCTGGGATAGATACCAAAAACAGTCGGGCCACTCCCCGACATCAAAGCAGCCGATGCACCCGAGGCAAGCAGATCCTTTTTGATCTCCCGGGCCTCAGGATGAACCTCCAGCGTCACTGACTCCAGATCGTTCAACAAATCGTCCTGAGTATAAGAGATTACACCGTCCTCTCGAAAGAGAGGCAGTGTAGGAATATTTTTTTTACTTGTCAACGATAAATTTTCAAAAACCCACTTTGTCGAAACAGAAAATCCGGGATTAACAAGCACAAAGATTTCATCCTGCAAAGAGGCAACCGGGCGCATCTCATCCCCCCTGCCTGAAGCGAGAACGGCCCCTGTATCAACGGCAAAAAAAGGCACATCAGCCCCCAGGGGGCGGGCCATATCGGCAAGCTGGCTTGCAGAGAACTCGCCGCCGGCGAGATGGTTCAAGCCGCGCAAGACAGCTCCGGCGTCACTGCTGCCACCACCAAGCCCCGCGGCTATCGGAATTTTTTTCTGCAGACGCAGAACAACCCCAGCCCCCTCAAGCACACGGCTCTGCGCGATAAATGCGGCAGCAGCCCGAAAGGCCAAATTATCCTCTGCGCAGCCAAGCTCTGCCCCGGTACAGTCGAGCTGAATCTTCCCGCCCTCAACCAGGGCAATATCAAGGGTATCGCAGAGATCAACCTTCTGCATCCAGGTCAACAGGTTGTGGTAGCCATCGGGTCTTCTGCCCTGTACGCGTAAAAACAGATTTATTTTGGCCGGAGCCAGAACCCGAAGCCTTTTCTCCCTGCCATTCATCTTGATCCCGCTACTTTTTTGCCACCTGCACAAACTTCATTTTTATTTCGTACAGGATATTTTTCAGCAGTTGCTCTTCATCGACAGCGAGATTTCCCTTGGTCTTTGCCTGCACCAGAGCCAGGGTATCAATGGCATGCCGGGCAAGGTCCAGATCAACGGTTCTCTTGCCTGTTGCCGGATCAGCAATCTCGCCCAGATGATAGAGGGCAGAGGTATTCAGAGACATGACAAAGGCAGAAAATGTTACCTCCGGCATAACGCACTGCCCATGCTTATTGGGGACCTTTCCCTCTTCACATCCACAAAAGTCCTCTTCCTGTTTTTTTTCTTGCATCAATCGACTCCCAAGCACAATTTTATTTTTGCAGCATGCTGCAGCCAGCTCCTGCCGTATCATTTTCATTCTGCATGAAAAGAATCAGAGTACCTTATGTCTTACACCGTTACAAGACCATTTCAACCGCTGCAGAGACAATATCAAACCGTATCCGTCACGAGACAGGCTCCTGCCAAGTTTTCCAAGAGCCTTGAACAATCATTTTGAAACGGATATATAGTTTTTACTCTACAACGTATGGTTTTACTTTCGATCTCTAGACAGGTCAAGTCCTTGAGGCTTCTCAGCATCAAGGGTTTGGGTTTTCACGATATGACAAGGAGTTTTTATGACTGAGGTACGTCTGCGTTTTCCGCCAAGCCCCACCGGTTACCTGCACATTGGAGGGGCCAGAACCGCCCTGTACAACTGGCTGTATGCCAAAAAACATAAGGGCAAACTGATACTGAGGATAGAGGATACAGATGGGGAACGATCCACAGACGAATCAATACAGGGGATAGTTGAGGGCCTGGATTGGCTTGGCATCGACTACGACGAGGGGCCCTACTCTCAAAGTGATTTTGCCCAGGAGCACGTCCAGGCGGCGCAAAACCTTCTTGCCCAAGGCCTTGCCTATAAATGTTTTTGCACGAAAGAAGAACTTGAGGTCAAACGTGAGGCCGCGGTTGCCGCAAAAACACGCCTTGGCTACGACAGAACCTGCCGCCATCTCACCCCTGAAGAGGTCGCAGAAAAAGAAGCCTCTCTGCCCTATGTCATACGCTTCAAGATTCCAGACAGAGCCGGAACACTTGGCTACGACGACAAGATTCTCGGCAGGATTGAGTCAACATACGAGGAGATGGATGATTTCGTTATCGTACGTTCCAACGGCAAGCCTCTCTACCTTCTCTGTAACGTGGTTGACGATATTCGCGACAGGATCTCCCACGTTATTCGCGGTCAGGATCATATGACCAATACCCTCAAACAGATTCTACTGTACGAGGCCCTTGATGCGCCCTGCCCGATTTTTGCGCATATGCCGCTGACCCTTGATTCCCAAAAGGCTAAAATCAGCAAGAGGAGCCACGGCGAGGTTGTGGCTGTTCAATACTACCGAGACCATGGCTTTATCCCCTGGGCCTTCAATAATTTTTTGGTGCTCCTGGGCTGGTCCGCCGGCAACGATCAGGAGATATTTACAAAAGAGGAGCTTATCGAGCAGTTCTCGCTCGAGAGAATAAACCGCTCAAGTGCCGTATTCAATTACCACAAAAACGATCCGAAGTTCTTTACCGATCCCAAAGCCCTGCATATCAACGAGCACTACCTGCGCAATATGGAAATAGAATCCCTGGGCAGACTTGTGGAAAAAGAGTTGCGCGCCGAGGGTCTCTGGCGGGCCGAGTATGCCGGACAGCAAAAGCGGTGGTATCTGGATACACTTGCCCTGATCCGTGACCGTTTTCATACCCTCAAAGACTTTACCAGCGCAGGACGTGCCTATTTTGCCGACGACTACCAGGTTGAGGCAAAGCCTCTGAAAAAGAATATCCTCAAACACGAGGGGCTCAGGACCTGGCTCCCGTTGTTGGCTGACCGCTACGAAAAACTTGCCGACTTCTCGCTTGAAGAAACAGAGCGTGTTGTTCGTGAGCTGGCCGACGAGCTGGAGATCAAACCCGGCATTCTTATCAACGCCATGAGAACGGTGGTAACCGGACAACTGGCCGGCCCCTCGATGTTCGATATCCTCGTCGCCGTTGGCCGGAAAAGGGTTGTTGCAAGGCTGCGCAGTATCGATCGCTTCTTTGCCGGCTGAAGAAGCCCCAAAAAGGCACCCAGCCGCCACAAGAGTAAATGAAGGCTCAAAGATTGAGGCACCCCTCTCTTTGATTCGAAATCCTTCGAAACAGAGACAAGATAACACTTTTATGGAACAGACAGAAAAGACCACACGGCCTCTGGATTTTATTCGGCAGAAGATAACACAGGATCTGGCAGCAGGGGTCATCCAGCGCCCAAAGACCCGTTTCCCACCGGAGCCCAACGGCTTTCTGCATATCGGCCACGCCAAATCTATCTGCCTCAACTTTGGCATCGCCGAAGAGTTCAAGGGCAGCTGCAACCTGCGTTTTGACGATACCAACCCCAGCAAAGAGAGCACGGCCTATGTCAGATCCATAGAAGAAGACGTACGATGGCTTGGCGCAGACTGGGGAGAGAAGGCTCTGTTTGCTTCAGATTATTTTGACCAGCTCTATCTCTTTGCCGTTGAACTGATCAAGATGGGCAAGGCCTATGTCTGCGAACTCTCCGCTGAAGAGATCAGAGAATACAGGGGCACCCTCACAGAACCGGGCAAGGAGAGCCCATACCGCAAGCGCAGCATCGATGAGAACCTGCGTCTTTTCGAGGCGATGAAAAACGGGGAATTTGACGAGGGCAGCAAGGTGCTGCGGGCCAAAATAGATATGGCCTCCCCCAACCTCAACCTGAGAGACCCCGTTCTCTACCGTATTCTGAAAAGCAGCCACCATCGCACCGGAGATACCTGGGTCATCTATCCGATGTACGACTACACCCACTGTCTTTCCGATATGCTCGAGGGTATCACCCACTCACTCTGTACGCTCGAGTTTATGGACCACAGGCCGCTGTACAACTGGGTTCTGGAAACACTGCAAACGCCCTGTCATCCGCAGCAAATAGAGTTCGCCAGACTGAATCTGACCTATACGGTTGTCAGCAAGCGAAAACTGTTGCAGCTCGTCGAGGGAGGCTATGTGGATGGCTGGGACGACCCCAGGATGCTGACCTTGTCCGGTCTCAGGCGCCGGGGCTATACCCCGGAATCGATAAAGAGCTTCTGCAATCTTATCGGGATAAGCAAAAGCGACAGCCGTATTGACATAAGCGTTCTTGAAAACGAGATCCGCAACGACCTCAATACCAGGGCCGAACGTAGGATGTGTGTGCTTGATCCGATCAAGTTGATTATCGACAACTACCCCGAAGGCCAGATCGAGGAGGTGCCGGGCAAAAACCATCCCCAGAACCAGGAAAAAGGTGATCGGCCGCTGCCCTTTTCCCGGGAAATCTATATCGAACGCGATGATTTCATGGAAGACCCGCCCCGTAAATACCACCGTCTTGGTCCGGGCCGTGAGGTGCGCCTGCGCTACGGCTATCTGGTCCAATACCTCTCACATGTCAAAGATGAGACGAGTGGCGAGATTGTCGAGATCCATTGTACCTACGACCCGGCAAGCAAAGGCGGAGCTGCTCCAGACGGAAGAAAGGTCAAGGGAACAATACACTGGGTGGCTGCAGCCAAGGCGGTTCCGGTACAGATCAACGCCTATGACCGGCTTTTTCGGGTCGAAGACCCTGAGGCCGACAAAGAGACAACCTTTCTTGAACAGCTGAACCCCGATTCACGAAAGGTCTTCGAATCGGCCGTCGCCGAACCTTCGATCCTCCAGCTTCAACCAGGTGAAGGCGTACAGTTTGAGCGTCTGGGCTACTTCTGTATCGACTCGGCAAACCCATGTATTAACGGCAAACCAGTATTCAACAGGACCGTAACCCTTCGTGATTCATGGGGAAAATAAGGAGATACAACAAACTGTAACCAATCATGGCCTTCAAAAAGAGGCCCCACAGAATTCTCTGTTTCTCACCTGTAACTGCTCTTGGTGGCCCCAGGTTTGGACGAGCAGGTTTTTTTGGCTATAATAGCTCTATGCGACAAACAGTGCGTGTAGAAAGATGGCGTGAGGATTTTACACCCAAAAGAATACCATGGAGTTTTTTATGAACGAACAACAGCGTCCCATCGTTGTCCCAGGTTTTACGGCACAAAAATTTAATGAAGATATTCTGCTCCATAACAAAGAGAAAACGCAGGCCGTCTATCTTAACGAAATGGCCTATACCATCTGGCAGCTTTGCGACGGAAAGTTGAGCGTTGCGGAAATTATCACCCAACTGCAACAAAGCTACCCAAACAAATTCAGCGATATCAAGAAATACGTGATCAAAAACCTTGAGAGCCTCAAGGAGGATGGTGTCATCACCCTTCAAGAATAATGTTGGCAGGAAAAGAGACAAAACAGGCCACATAAGACGGTGGAATACCCTCTGCGTCTGAGGGGGAAACAACAACAAAACTCTGACAATCCAATCAAAAGCAAGTGGATCTTCTTTGGAGGTACAGAGCCGAATCCGACTCGCAAGCTTTCATCTGGCCTATGATAACGTCATTCAATGACAATTGCGCCGATATCGTCATCTTCCCCCTCTGTGCTTAGCTCGTTTTCTTCCTCAATGTTATAATGCACAACCTCAAACTCCTGAGGAGGGGTGGCTTGCTGATTGGACTGGGGCGGTTCTTGCGAGACAAAAGAGTGTTGACTCTCCTTTTCAGGGCGTTTTCGACCGGTGGAATCCTCTTTCTGTTTCTGGGACTGGAATGGTGCTGTATCGAGACCGATCGGCTGTTTAAAAACGGCAACAACACCATCCAGAGTCTCCAGTACCGAAACAAGTTCCCAGCCAGCTTTGCCGTATTCGTTCAAAGAAAATTCCATCTCTGACTCATCAAGGAAGGTGCTTCCCAAGAGACCTTCCTTTTTCAGTTCATAGAGAACCGTTTTATAACTCCAGCGCATCGTACACACTCCACAACAATGTAAAAAAACCGTCTTTCTCCCTCCGGCAAGAAGAGACAAACCGGACATTCGGGGATATAGTTGCCACAATCAAATGTCCCGGATTATCTCAATTTTGCCCTCCCAGAAACTGATCATCACGAAAAACACCTTCAAAAACCTGGCCGTCTTGCCTCAACAGCCCCTTGCCATTGCGTTTACCGTAGGCAAACTCCCCCTGGTATTCCCCTCTTGAGGTCGTCAAGACCCCCGTTCCATGGGGCAGATCATCGCGGAATTCCCCCTGATAGGATGAACCATTGATGTATTGTATCCGACCTTTTCCATTAAAACTTCCGTTCTCAAAATCGCCCGTATAATGGCTACCGTCAGCAAAAAAGTATTCGCCCTTGCCATGGAAAAGATCGTTGAGGAAATCTCCGGTATAGCGCGTACCATCGGGATAGCGAAACTCACCCCGGCCCTCTTTTTTTCCTTGGAGAAAATCTCCCCGATAGGAGCGACCATCACGATAAACGAGCGTACCATAGCCTTCGATATAGCCATTTTTCATGGCCCCTGTATAGGAATCGCCATTTGGAAAATCCAGAGTTCCATGGCCTTCCATACGTCCCTCTTTGAGATGGCCTCGATAGACTCTGCCATCCGGATAAGAGACGTCAGCTTTTCCGGTGTACGGCTCCCCTGTTGCACGCTCGTACACCAACCCCTCTCTCACAGAAAAGGGCATCTGATCGATATCCGCAGGCAAAGAGGGAGATCCGTTCTCTTTGCCATTTCCAGACTCTCCGCTCCGAGACTTCACAGATCCGAATTCTTTTTGCTGCTCCTGTGGCTGCTGCGCCTGCCCATTGACAAACTCACCGGTAAAGCTTTCACCGTTACTGTAAACCATGGTGCCTTTACCGGTTATTTCATCCGAACGAAAGACTCCGCTATAGACGCGGCCATCGGCAAAACGCAAAGTGCCCTGACCATCTTTTTTCCCGGCCAGAAACTGGCCCTCATAGACAGAATGATCGGAACCTTTCAACACCCCCTTGCCGTCAACCAGTCCGTCAACAAATTCGCCGGAATACTCGCTCCCGTCGGGATACTTCAAGACCCCTTCGCCGGCCATAACACCATTTTCAAAATCTCCGCTATATTTACGTCCGTCCGCAAGGAGAAGTGTTCCCTTTCCATGGTAGAGATTCTTCTCAAACATCCCTTCGTAGTATTCCCCCTGGGCTGTTTTCAACTTACCGTAACCGTGGCGCTCCTCTCCTCGAAATTCTCCACTGTAAAAACTCCCGTCACTATACTGACGTTTGCCCATTCCGGCTGGCTTGCCGTTATGGAACATACCCTCGTACCAGCTGCCATCGGCAAACAAAAGCCTGCCCTGACCATCGATGATATTGTTACGGAAATCACCGCGAAATTCACGACCATCCCCGTAGATAAGAAAGCCCTCGCCATGAAATCGACCGAGACTGAACTCTCCGATGTAATGTGAACCATCGCCACGGACCATCGCCCCCTGTCCGTGGATCACACCTCGCAGGAACGTACCTTCATATCTCCGGCCATCGGGATGCACCAGACTGCCTTTTCCGTGAAATTTTCCATCCTGAAACTGCCCTTCATAACGGACACCATCGGTAAACACCAGCACGCCTTCACCGTCCAGCATACCCTCCTTGAAGGTGCCGGTATACTCTCTGCCATCGCCGGCACGATAGCGGCCCTTTCCGGTAAAACAGTCACCATCAAGGCATTGGCAACTTGCGTTTTCCATCAAAAAGCATAAAAAAAAGATACAACTGGCGCATATCAATTGAGCTGTTCGCATTCCTTGTTTACCCGTTCAAGAAAAAAATTTTTCTCGCCACCCAATACGACAGGTTGGCAGACATAAAAGCAGATACTTACGAGCGATAATCAGCATTTATTTTCACATAATCAAGAGAGAGATCGCAGGTATGGACTTTGCCTGAGCCCTTTCCAAGACCAAGATTGACGGTAATGGTAAAGGCCTTCTGTTTCAGGACTTCGCTGGCCTTTTGCTCCGCCTCCTCCCCCAGACCAAGCCCATCTCTGACCAGACAGACCGCATCAAAAAACAGCGCGACCTGATTGGGTTCGAAGACAACACCAGAACGTCCCATCGCGGCAAGGATACGTCCCCAGTTTGCATCTTCGCCAAAAAATGCGGTTTTCACAAGACTGGAATTGGCAATGGTTCTTGCCATTATTGCCGCATCGGCATCCGTTGCCGCCTGTTCGACACAGATGGTCACCGTTTTGGTCGCACCCTCTCCGTCTGCAACAATCTGCAGGGCCAGATCAGCCAAGACCTTTTCCAGACCACCTTTAAAGGCTTGAATCCCCTCTGCATAATCCGAGGAGATGGCCCTGTTACCCGCCTTACCGTTGGCAAGGAGTAATACCATATCATTGGTGCTGGTATCGCCATCAACTGTGATTCTGTTAAAGCTGGTATCGGTTGTTTCTGTGAGTATCTGCTGCAGATCGGAACGCTCTATCAACGCATCTGTGACGACAAAGGCCAGCATGGTTGCCATATTGGGCATAATCATCCCGGCCCCCTTGGCCATTCCCATAATTTTGACGACCCTATCACCAACAGCGACCTCTGCAAAGGCGGTTTTCTTCACCGTATCTGTCGTCATAATCGCCTCGGCAACACGCTCAAAACCAGAGGCAGAAAGGCCGTCGACAAGGGCTTCCATACTCTGGGAAAAACATCTTCTCTGCAGTCGCTCACCGATGACGCCTGTCGATGCCAGTTGTATTAAATTCTCATCAATACCGAGCCGCTCAGCTGCCAGCTTGCCGGTGAACAGGGCGTCTTCTTCTCCGTCTGGCCCTGTACAGGCATTGGCGCAGCCGGAATTGACAAGAACAGCCTGTGCCTGGCCCAGCTCCTGAAGCCTCTGTATATCGATGACAACCGGTGCGGCCTTGACGATGTTCTGGGTAAACACCCCGGCTGCGACACATGGGCTATCACTGTAAATGAGCCCCAGATCAAGTCTATTCGGATAACGAACTCCCGCCTCCACGGCAGAGAAGAGAAAGCCATTCACTCTCATATACACCCTCTCAAAAAGCAGAAAAACCGGCAAAGAACAGCCTGCCCCAAAATTCAGCCACTGGATACAAACCTTGCACAAACAGAATAAATATCGTTTACTCTGCAACACACCAGTGTCTTTCCACAAGCAGGGGACAAGCAGGCAACGAACAGATTGCAGGGAAAAGGCCTGCAGTATTTCTTCTTTGTGGTCAACGCAACAACAAGGATATTCTTGAATTATTCGATTTTTCAGTCGAGATCAAGGTTTTTGGCAAATTATATCGTAAACAGAGATCTGTATCCCAAAAGGCAATACACATTCAAGATCCCCCGAGGGAGGAGTTTTTGCTGGATTGTTTACGATTTGCACCTTTTCTCCTCTAAAAAATGGCGAATGCCAATAAAAAAGCTTATTTCCCAGTCAACGGAGCCTTCGCCTGAGGCGGTACACGAGATATGGAACAGAACATCCACTGGAGCTACAGTATCTTTTCCTCGACCATCCTTCTCGCCGATCTGATTATCAGAATTGGTCTGTCCCTAAGGGTTGTCATGCGAAAACGACCGACCGGCGTGTCCATAGCCTGGCTCATCGTCATCTTGGTTCTCCCCTTTGTCGGAAGCTTTTTCTACCTCCTCTTTGGCGAAAACCGTCTTCCGGAGCGTCGTATCGCCAGAGCACAGTCCTCGTTCAAGATCTATATGGCCTGGCTGCAGACCCTCAGAGAACGCCTGCCAACATTCTGGGAAGAAAACAATCCGGAATATGCGCCCCTGCACCGACAGGCAATCACGTTGGTAGGGCTTCCGGCCACCATTGGTAACTCGTTACAGCTTATATCCACACCTGATGCGATACTCGAGTCACTGCTGACAGCAATAGACACGGCAAAACAGACCTGCCATCTGCAGTTTTACATATGGCAGGAAGGAGGCCGGGTCGATACCATCGTCGAGGCCCTGTACAGGGCAAGAAAAAGAGGGGTTATCTGCAGGATTCTCGTCGACTCCATTGGCAGCAGAATTTTTTTAAAAAGTCCGATAGCAGAGCAGATGAAAAAAGCGGGAATCAGTATTCAGGAATCCTTGCCGGCCGGGCTTTTTAGTGTTTTTTCCTCGCGTCTTGATATAAGAAACCACAGAAAAATTGTCATAATAGACGGAAAAATTGCCTACACGGGCAGCCAAAACATGGTCGACCCCAGTTTTTTTAAAAAGGAGGCCGGGGTGGGTGAATGGATCGATACCATGGTCAGGGTCGAAGGCCCTCTCGTTGAGACCCTTGAGGGCACATTTCTCAGCGACTGGTATCTTGAGACCAGAGAAGAGTTTTCCACTCCCGACACATTGGGAAGAGAAATACGTATGGCCCACCAGCGGGATGAAATCCAGCAAAATCCATCCGCCGGCAGCTCTGCTGTGCAACTGGTTCCTTCCGGTCCGGGGGGAGAGACGGATGCCATCCATAGCCTTCTGCTCACCACCATTTACACGGCCCGCAAAGAGCTCGTTATGACAACACCGTATTTTATTCCGGACGAGGCACTGCTTACCGCACTCAAAGCAGCGGCACAGCGTGGGGTAGATGTCAAGATTATCGTTCCCTCAAAAAACGATTCCCTTCTTGTTGAATACGCAAGCCGGGCCCGATTTGAGGAACTTGCCCAATCCGGGGTGAATATATACTTCTTTACCGACGGCCTCCTGCACTCAAAAACAATAACGGTTGACGGGCAGCTTGCACTCTTTGGCTCGGTAAATCTTGATATGCGCAGCTTCTGGCTTAATTTCGAGGCCACGCTCATCGTATACTGTAGACAGTTCACAGAAAAACTCTACCTGCTGCAAAAAGAGTACCTCAAGAACTCAAACCAGCTTGATATCTGCACCTTCACAAAGAGAAAGAGAATCGACAAGTTCAAGGAAAACGTTGCCCTCCTGGTCGCGCCAATACTCTAGCATCGAGGAAAAACGGACTCTCTTTCTGAAAAATAGTTCCTCATAGAACCTGTTGATAGAACACGCTTCTCACCTGTAATCTGTAACCGCTCAAATCGATGCCCCAGATTTGGACAAGCAGGATTTTCCCGATAGGCCCTATGCGGGAAATCGTAATCATACAAAGAGAGGAGACGTTCAGGAGTTACAAAAAAAAAAAGGCAGAGGCAGGAACGAATCCCACCTCTGCCTTTTTTGTCCAAATCTCCGCAGAGAGATATTGGCCACAACAGGCTATTTGGCAACCTTGATGTTTTGAGGCTTTAACATCTTGACACCATTTTCATCAGTTACAACACCTGTAGCAACCACTTTTTTGCCGATCAGGGCTTCATCAAACTGAACATCCAGCAGATAGCTCTCACTATCCGTTTGCAGCATCAATTTATCCTTATCCTTGTTGACCACTCCCATAACAGTTACGACCTTCATTTGCTCGGCACTGGCAACCGTCTTCTCAGCAGACATCACATCCTGAGCTGTGATCACCAACGGAAACAACGCAAGGGCCAGTAACGCAACCAATGTCTTCATCCGCAAATTTAAAATCCTCATTTCAAACTCTCCTTTTACTGTTGGTTGAATTCTCTTGAAAACGCCCCCCTCTGGAGCATCGTTACCGCCATTGTAGCAATCTTTATGCCAAGATAAAAAACGATATAATATCAAAATGATACAGCTTATTTCCTTAGATAAAAGACAGCACATGTACGAATATTGCGCAGTGTAAACAAAATTTTGCGCAGCTCGCAACAAGACTGAAAAAGAGACCTTCCGGCAGGAACGATTTTGGAATTTTCCATTTCTCAGATTTATCCGTCTCGAGTATTCTCGCTTATTGTCTGATATGTTAAAATATGACTGATATCTCTCACGATGAAAAAGGGGGGAACAAGATTTAGGTATGAATCTGAAAAAGGGCATAACCACGAAATTTCTCATCTGGTTTCTCAGTTTTTTCCTGATCTACTTTGGGACAGTTCTGGTCTTGTATTTCAATGTTCACCAGATGATGAGTATTTCAGAGACCATCACCGGGAGATATGATAAGATTTCCCAGATTGCCCGACAGATGTTTGAAAATCTGCTGGCGATGGAGGAAAACGAGAAAAAATATCTATTGCTTAAAAACGACCAGTACCGCAGCCAATTCATCCAGGCCTTCGATCAGCTGCAACAAGGACTTGCTGAAGTCATGGCTCTCCAATCGCCAAACGTTACAGTATCTTCCCGCTGGCAAGAACTGGCTGAACGGTACCAGAGATTAGAAATATCGATTGAGTCCTCTGCAGACATTGCCAATGGCTTGTGGATACCTGAAGAGGAGCTAGATACCTGGCGTAATTATGTTGCACAGGCCAGAACCGAAAACGAAAAAGCTATCGAACTGGCCAACCGGGATCTTAACCGCAGAGGTGTTCTGACCGTACGCGCCAGTATGGTCGGCCTGGGCCTTTCTGTGCTGGTGGGCTTGGCGGGAATCTTTTTTGTGGCCTACTCGATGATCCGACCTTTAGGCAAGCTTATCCAGGGAATTCGCAGCATTTCCCACGAGAGACCGGGAAAGCCCATTGCCGTCAATTCCCAGGATGAATTTGGGCAACTGGCCGTAGCCTACAATGCAATGTCCTTTCGCTTGCGGGAAGAGCAGGCGATGCGTACCGATTTTATCTCTATGCTCAGTCATGAAATTCGTACCCCCTTGACTTCCATCCGCGAATCGGTCAGCCTTATAGGAGAAGGGATTATGGGGGATGTCAACCCGATGCAGAAAAAATTTCTCCACATTGCTGATGCCGAGATTGGCCGGGTATGTACCCTCCTCAACCGTATGATGCAGGTCTCCTATCTGGAATCTGTGGTGCTTGATCTGCACAAACAACCGCTGGCAATCACCCCCTTTATGACAGGGATTTTTGATTCTTTCCATCCGATGGCACGGGAGAAAAACATTCGCCTCGACATCCACATACCTGAAAAGATCCCTGATATATATGCTGATGAAAAATATTTGCGGCAGGTTGTGTTCAATCTCGTCGAAAATGCGATTAAATTCTCCCCAAAAGATTCCACCGTACAGTGTAAGATCAGACGGGATCCCGAAGAAGATACCTTCATCTGCGAGATCCTGGACACAGGACCGGGGATACTGATAGAAGAAAAATCGCTTATATTTAATCGTTACTATCGGGGAAAAAATATCCGGGAACAGACAGACGGGACAGGGTTGGGACTGAGTATTGCCAAGTATATTGTCGAAGCCCATGGAGGGACAATAGAGGTATCCAACCTGCAACAAGGCGGTGCCTGTTTTTCTTTTTTCATTCCATTTGCAAGATGAACATGCAGGAGAGACAAAAATGGAAAGACCAGCGGTGAAATACTCCTATCTACTGTTGTTTATACTGTTCAGCTGCTGGGGCTGCACTCATATCGGAGGCTCAATGCCGCCAGAGGAGATGGAGACCGCCGAAGAGCTCTTTTTGTATAAAAATTACAGAGAGGCTGCAGAGGCCTTTTCCCGGATTCAACGCCAGACAGAAAAAGAGTCTTTACGACAAAAGGCTTTTCTCGGGCAGATCTGCAGCCAGATGCTTCTGGCTGACAATGAAAACCGGTCACTGGACACGCTGCAACTATGGCAGACCTGGTGCGGACGACAGGCAGACACTTCCCCTTCAAAAGATCTCTGTACCTTCTTTACACCGGTGGTAAAACAGTGGACGGAGGCGACAAAAAAGGCGCCTGTGGAAACCAGCCAGAAGGAAAAATTTCTCGGCCAAGGCCTCAATTCTCGAGAAGGATCAGATCCTGCCAGGCTACTTGCCGACCAGGAGCAGAAGTTGCAGAGACTGCGCTCTCAGATCAAAAAGAAAAACCAGGATATAGAGGAGTTAAATACGAAGTTGAAGGCACTGGAAGCTATTCACCAGGAGATTGACCAGAAAAAGAAAGGGATGGATTTTCAATGAAAACAAAAAATTCCTCTCAACTGCAAAAGAGCTCTCAAACCATCCTGGTCGTCGATGACGATCTCCATATCCTGGAGGTACTCGAAGCACGCCTCTCCTCTGCGGGCTACAAGGTAATCAAGACAGGAAGTGCTCAGACAGCCCTGCATCTGTTACAAAAACAGTCGATAGATATGATTGTTTCAGATATTAAAATGCCGGAGATGAACGGCTTCCATCTCCTCTCCCAGGCACGGGCCCTGCGCCCCGGCCTGCCGATAATCCTGCTCACGGCCTATGGCAGCATCCCTGACGCTGTAAAAGCGGTAAAGTCTGGAGCTGTCGAGTATCTGACCAAACCCTTTCAGGGGAAAGAGCTGATAGAAAAAGTTGATGCCATCCTCTCTTCTACGCAAAGAGCAGACACGTCTCCGGGAAAAATCGACCTGTACCGCGGAAAGAACCCGGCGATGAAGGCCCTTTATGAGATGGTACAGAAGGTGGCAGAAAGCGATGTGACCGCCCTTATCCTCGGTGAAAGCGGGGTCGGGAAAGGGGTACTGGCTCAACAAATCCACGAGTTAAGCCGTCGGAAAGAAAACCCCTTTATTGTCGTGGATTGCGGCTCAACCCCAGACAGCCTGCTGGAAAGTGAGCTGTTTGGACACGCCAAAGGTGCTTTCACCGATGCAGTCAAGGAGAAAAAAGGGCTTACAGAGGCCGCGGATAAAGGAACCCTTTTTCTCGATGAGATCGGCAATATCTCCGCTGAGATGCAGATGCGGATGCTGCGCTTTCTCGAAGAGCGGACCATCCGCCGGGTCGGAGAGGTCAGGGAGATCCCCGTGGACTGCCGGGTAATCGCCGCCACCAACGCCAATATTACCGAAGAGATTCGTGCCGGCAGGTTCCGCGAAGATCTGTATTACCGCCTGAGAGTGGTGATCCTGCATATTCCACCCCTGCGTGAGCGCAGGGAGGATATTCCCGATCTGGTTCGACTCTGTATAAAGCAGCTTCTGCACAACTCTCCAGACACCTTTGAAATTCCGGAAGAAACGATGGACTGGCTCTGCCGTTATCCCTGGCCGGGTAATATCCGAGAGCTGAAAAACGCGCTCGAAGGCAGCCTGGTACTATGCAGATCAGGGGTGTTACTGCCCGAAGACTTCCACCTCACCGATATCTCTTCCCAGAGCCCAGCTGCCCAGACAGAATCGGCCGCCATGTCCCTTGAAGAGAATGAGAAAAAAACCATTATCAAGGCACTGCAGCAAAGCGGTGGGGTTCGCACTCATGCCGCAGACCTGCTGGGGATCAGCCGCCGGGCCATCCATTACAAGATCAAAAAATATAAGATCGTGCCGGAAGAGTTATAGCCGAAGAAGGGTTCACACCTCAGGGAACCGTGATCGTCCAAAGATGGGGTGCCTATGAGGAGTTACCATAAAACAAAAACTCATCAGAGATCCGGGCTAGACCTGCCGCCCACAGCAGCGCTTATATTTCTTGCCTGAGCCGCAGGGACAGGCAGCGTTACGGCCTATTTTTTCTCCATCGCGTTTGACAGTTGTTACCGCCACCTCTTCTGTGCGTATCTGATTCATCCGCGAGCGTTCCATCTCCTGCCTTCTGCGGCGTTCTTCCTCCAGTTGCTCGACCTCCTCGGGACTCATAACACGCACACGCATAAGGTTGGAGATGGTCTGCTCCTTGACCGTTTCAATCATACGCCCAAAGAGTTCGTACCCCTCACGTTTATATTCGTTGAGCGGGTTTTTCTGGCCATAGCCCCGAAGTCCGATACCCTCTTTCAGATGATCCATCGATAACAGGTGGTCTTTCCAGTGGCTGTCAACCATCTGCAATAAAATAAGTTTCTCCAGATGACGCTGCGTCTCCTCTCCATTAACCGCATCCTGCAGCTTGTATTTCTCCTTGACAAAAGAGAGCGTCTTTTCCCTGAAATCATCGCGGCTGAGATCCTTTTTCTCTTCTTCAGACCAGGCGACGGGATGGTGAAATCTCTCCTCCATCCGGGTAGAAAAGCCCTGCCAGTCCCACTCATCGGATTCGGCACGATCCTGATAAAATTCATCGACAATATCATCAACAAGGTCCTCGATCATATCCTCAATAACCTCGGAGACGCTGTCGTTGTCGAGGACCTCGGAACGCTGCTGATAGATAATCTCCCGTTGTTTATTCATCACATCGTCATACTCGAGGAGATGTTTACGGATATCGAAGTTATGGCCTTCAACCTTACGCTGGGCGTTCTCTATGGCCCGTGAGATCATAGAGTGTTCAATGGGCTCGTCCTCTTCCATTCCCAGCTTATCCATAATACCGGTGATCCTTCCACCGCCAAAGATACGCAGCAAGTCGTCTTCGAGAGAGAGAAAAAAACGAGAAGAACCAGGGTCTCCCTGACGTCCCGAACGCCCCCGCAGCTGGTTGTCTATCCTTCTCGATTCATGGCGAGAGGTCCCCAAGATATGCAGACCACCGACTTCCACGACCCCTTCTCCCAGCTTAATATCGGTTCCCCGTCCAGCCATATTGGTGGCGATGGTAACCTTGCCCAGCTGGCCGGCAGAGGCAATTATTTCCGCCTCCCGCTTATGGTGCTTGGCGTTGAGAACCTCGTGCTCGATTTTCAGTTTTTTCAACATCTGGGAGATCTTCTCAGAGACATCAATAGAGATGGTCCCGACAAGAACCGGACGGCCTTTTTTATGCAGGTCGATGATCTCCTTGACCACAGCCCGATATTTTGCAGCTTCATTTTTGTAGATAACATCGGCATAGTCGTCACGGATCATCGGTTGATTGGTGGGCATTACCACCACACTCAGATTATAGATATTGCTGAACTCAACCGCCTCGGTATCGGCGGTACCGGTCATACCGGCCAATTTATCATACATACGGAAGTAGTTCTGGAAGGTGATTGAGGCAAGGGTCTGATTCTCCTGCTCAATCTTAACCTTCTCCTTTGCTTCCAGCGCCTGATGCAAACCATCACTAAAACGGCGGCCCTCCATGGTTCTCCCGGTGAACTCATCGACGATGACCACCTGATTGTTGGTGACGATATAGTCCACATCCTTTTTGAAAACGATATGGGCCTTCAACCCCTGGTTGAGATGATGCAGCTGCTCTATATTTACCGGATCATACAGATTATCGACCCCGAGCAACTCTTCCCCCAGGGCAATACCCTGCTCAGTCAGAGAGACCTGGCGCGACTTTTCATCCAGATTATAGTGCACATCCTTTTCAAACCTTGGAATGATGCGATCAACGTTGTTGTAGAGATCGGTCGGGATATCTGCGGGGCCCGAGATAATAAGCGGTGTTCTTGCCTCATCGATAAGGATTGAGTCGACCTCATCGACAATGGCATAGTGAAAGCCACGCTGGCAGAAATCTGCCTTGTCAAACTTCATATTGTCGCGAAGATAGTCAAAACCAAACTCGTTGTTGGTTCCGTAGGTTATATCGGCGGCATACGACTCTCTTCGCTCTGCATCCGAGAGTTCATGGACAATCTTGCCGCAACTCATCCCCAAAAAGCTGTATATCTGGCCCATCCATTCACTGTCACGGGCGGCAAGATAGTCATTTACCGTAACCACATGTACACCCTTGCCGGTAAGGGCGTTCAAGTACACAGGCAGGGTTGAGGTGAGTGTTTTCCCCTCACCGGTTTTCATTTCCGCAATCTGCCCCCGGTGCAGAATAATGCCGCCGACAAGCTGAACGTCATAATGCCGCTCTCCAAGAACCCTGCGTCCGGCTTCCCGAACCACGGCAAAGGTTTCCGGCAGGATGTCGTCCAGCGGCTCTCCCTTGGCGATACGCTCCCTGAAGACAACAGATTTTGCGGCCAGTTCGGCATCACTCAGCGGCAGAAGCTCCTTTTCCAGGTCGTTGATCCGGGAGACAATTGGTCGTAACTTCTTGAGATATCTATCGTTACTGCTTCCAAAAACCTTTGTTAAAATAGTTCCTATCATTCTCTATCCGTTCGTTATAATTCGAAGAATGCTGCTTCGCTGCTTAACTGATCAGAAATACGCTAGTCAACAGCCTTTTTCTCTGCACCATCCAGCAGTTTGACCGGCCTTTTTTCTGCGTATATTGTACGCGGGGCATGTTGCGGCTTTTTTACCGGAGCCGCAGTTGTTATCTGCGTTATCTCATTCGAGACCAGTACCGTCTGCCCAGCCCAAATCCCGAGAAGGAACATCCAGAGAAAGGCACAAAAAAGAACAACGGCGATCCCTCCGATACTGCTCCTGCTCAACTCAAACTTCACCTTTTTGCCGGGCTTTTTACGAGTTGCCATACAAGTCCTATCCTACATACGTTCGGGAGCCGTTACACCGACAATGCCAAGGGCGTTTTTCAATACGATCTGCAGGGCATAGATCAGCTGCAGACGAGCCCTGGAGAGCTGAAGATCATCGGTCAACACCTTATGTTTGTTGTAGTAACTATGCAGCTGCGCAGAAAGCTCCATCAGATAGAATATAACTTTATGTGGCGCAAGTTCAAGGGCAGAGGTTTCAATTATCTGTGGAAAACCGGATACGGTCTTCAGCAGGTTCAGCTCCTCGGGCTCAACCAGAAGCGAGAGATCTGCCTCTCCTGCAACAAGAGGGGCTCCCTGTGCTTGGGCCTGCCGCATGATAGAGCAGAGTCTGGCATGGGCATATTGCACATAGTAGACAGGGTTCTCCTGACTCTGCCGTGTGGCAAGCTCAAGGTCAAACTCCATCTGGCTGTCCGCCTTGCGCATCGTAAAAAAGAAGCGAACCGGATCAATCCCGACCTCGTCGAGCAGCTCATCGATGGTAACAAAATTTGCCTTGCGTGTGGACATCTTTACCTGCTTGCCGTCCCGGGTAAGGGTGACAAACTGGTGCAGAACAACGGTTACCTTCTCAGGGTCGAAGCCTAAGGCCTGAACACCAGCCAGAACATCGGGCACGGTGGCAATATGGTCAGAGCCCATAACATTGACAAGCCAGTCGAAGCCCCGTTTAAATTTTTCCCGATGGTAGGCAATATCGGGTAAACGATAGGTCGGCTCACCGCTGCTTTTGATGATGACCCGATCCTGGTCCAGTCCCAGATCGCGGGTTCTCAACCAGACAGCACCGTCCCTGTCGTAGACCAAGCCTTTTTCCCGCAGATTTTCCACGACATCGTCAATCTGCCCATTTTCGTATAAATCACGTTCGTTATAGTAGTTATCAAAGACAATACCCATCCGCTGCAGAGTACCCGAGATATCCGTAAAGATATACTTTTCCGCCTCCTCCTTGAACGGGGTAACATCTTCTTCGGCTTTCAGAGAAGCGCCCCTGGAATCTTGTAGACCTTTGGCAATATCGATTATATAGCTTCCCTGATAACCATCCTCCGGGAAAGACGACTCTTCTCCGAGCAGCTCAAGATAGCGTGCTCTGGTCGATTCCCCAAGAACACGCATCTGCCTGCCGGCATCGTTGTAGTAGTACTCCCTGAAGACATCGTGTCCGGTGGCCTCGAGCAGTCTGGCAATGGCATCTCCGAGAATGGCCTGCCTGCCATGGCCGATACTCAGCGGTCCGGTTGGATTGGCACTGACGAACTCGACCATTACCCTGCGTTTACCACCAGCATTGCTCCTGCCGAACTGCACACCGCTGTCAATAATCCGTGGAATAAGTGCCTGCCAAACCGTTGGCCTGATATACATATTGACAAACCCCGGGCCGGCGATCTCAACCCGCTCTATGATATCCCGGTCCCGCTCGAGCTGATTTTTAAGCTCGGCTGCGATCTGTCTTGGGTTCTGTTTTTCAATCCCGGCCAGCACCAGGGCGAAGTTTGTCGAAAAATCGCCCTGCCCTTGATGCTTGGGCAATTCTACAACAAATTTCCCGGCCGCCCTCTCAGACCAAAGCCCTTTCTTAACGCCTTCTGCAAACCTTGTTTCCAGGATTGTTTTTACTTCTGAACGGATCATATCTCAGGTATTGTTTCTTGAACAATTGGTAATGGGGTTCTAAAAAAACGAAAAGGATCAAAACTATGATACCTGCATACGAAAAGACGCCTGCTCCCCGGCTAACAATTTTTCTCTCTTGTCTGAAGCTGCCGTTCCGACAAACATCAGAACAACTAGCCGATACCTCTTCTGCGTAACCACTCAAGCCAATGAAGACGGCTGGAGGCCAAAAGGGATGGGCCAATGGACAGATAGACAAAACTTTTCAGGATATCGGGGAACTGAGTATATTTCAGAACGACACTGATGCCCATCATACAAACAATCATATAGCGGGTTTTTACAGGAAAAACCTCCCAAAAATGAGAAGATGAGTTGAGGGTGTGGACATGTTCGATCCCCCTTTGAGCGGCAGGATCCATAATCATTCTGGTCTTAATACAGGCTACCACTCCTGCGCCAACGAGGACACAAAGGGGACAAGACTGAACATTTACAAGAAAGATCAACCCCTTTCTGATGATCATAATCCCAATACCGCTCCAGACAACGGCCGCAAACAGAGTCATCCGGCTTTTGCGGGCCTGGGAGCTATCCAAGGAAAGGGGTGTCGTCATATCTGTACGTCAAGCAGAAACAAAACAAGCCCATCCCGAAAGCGAAATGGGCTCAAAAAAAACAGCAACAACCGATAATCTAAATCTCTGTCACGGTAATCGCCTCTTCCGGACAGACCTCAACGCAGGTCTCACACCCGAGACATTCGTCAGATTCCACCGGCTCGGCCTTTCCATCAACCATTTCAAAAACCTGCGCAGGACAGGCTCCTACGCATTCTTCATCACCGCTACACTTGTCCTTGTCAACAACAACCTCCCACATAGCATTCCTCCCTTGAGTTGTTTTACGGATACGCATTTACTGCCCATCCAAGCTTGTTAACATCGCCTCTTTACCGTCATTGTGTGTTCCATCTGCATTAATGTACGCCCCGATGTTTGTCAAGGAAAAAGGTGGTTCTCCGTATTGACAGATATCAGAAATATAGAGACAGATCAAAAGGATGCAGGCTTTTTGATACAGGGAATCGCCAAAGAACTCTTCCGTACCCCGGCATTTTCTCGCCAAAGCAGGGGAAAAGAGCAATTTTTGCCATTGACGGAAAGAGATTGAAACGTATACTTGCTGCTGTCTCGTCTGGATATTTCATCGGTATTTTATCGAAATTGAAAAATCTGACATCCATGCAACCCATTGTAATCCCCTTGATTTGTCGACAATTTCTTCAAAATACTCACCAGAGGTCAGCACAGGCGGCACAATGAACATATTGCCAAAGGTCTTGAAACGCCCTATTATCCAAACGGTTTGAACGCTCCCACAGAGCCAATTTCATCGAAAGGACATCGCGATGACAAAAACGTCAAAAAAGCAGTTCATGGTAGAGAAAAGAGAAGAGGCTATGATTCATGGTATTCTCGAGGGAAGCCCGGAGGCAATCGGGGTCGTTGTTATCCGTTTAGATTGTGGCTGCAGGAAGATGGCCGCAGTATCCAAAGAGGGAGATCCCGCCTCGAAAATTATTATGTACAGGGATCTGGCCGAAAGTATCTGTGAACAGTGTAAGGACGATCAGGGTGCCTTTGTAAGGGTCAAGGAATCTTTCATTTACTGGGTAGAACCTGCACCAAGTGAGAAAAGACAACAGGAAATATCTACCAAGGTGCTGGGTTCCCCAACCGAACATTAAGGCAAGACAACAGACCGTTTGTGGTCCCCGACCGGACTGTCAGTGTCTATCCCTGCAATCATCTTGCGCTGCCTCTTGCCCCAGAACGTCTGAGTTCTTTCTCGGCAAGACAGGCCGCCACAAAACCTCTGGCCCATTGGGGTGTGCCTTCCGCATGAATATGCGTATACATGGCAAAAACATTTTTACAGGTAACACCGTCTCTTCCTCCGATAAAACCGGTTCCCCGCTGCATCTGCACGACAAGCTGCTCCTCCTTGCCATCCCACCGCTCTACCTTCGAATAACGGAACTCATGCCCCTTGATCTCGGAGCCTTTTGCATAAAAGGGGTTGTCTCTATCAACCCTGAAGATCGAATAGCCATGGGCCTGAGGTTTTTGTGACATACTGAAGTCGACAGGTAACGCGCCGACAAGGGCAAAACGGTGTTCTTCGAGGCTGATAGAACGACCAAGATAGATCAGACCACCGCATTCCGCATAGACGGGCAGCCATGAGGCAACCGCTTTCTTTACCGAGTCAAGGAAACTGGTATTGGCCGCCAACTGAGAGGCCGCGTTCTCGGGGAAGCCGCCACCGATATACAGGCCATCAACAGTCGGCAGTTCTCTATCGGAGAGGGCATTGACATAGACAAGCTCGGCCCCCTGTTGTTCAAGCGCTTCGAGATTTTCCGGGTAATAGAACTGAAACACAGCATCCTGCAAGACCCCGATCCTGACCCTGCCGCTTTCACTTGTTGCATGCATATCCTCAGGACGAGGCTCTGGTACCGGAAAAGATATCGGCTGCATAACCTTTTTCACCTTTTTCAGATCCAGATTGTCTTTGGCAAGTTCTGCCAGGGTGGTAAGGGCTCTGGCACTGTCGTCATATTCCTGATGAGGAGTCAGGCCCAGATGACGCATCGGAAAGATGTCCGCTTTCAACCGGGGAATAGCACCTAAAACAGGAATTCCGGTATACTCTGCAACCGCCTCGGAGATAAGCCGTCTTTGCCGTTCGGTTGCAACCTGATTTAAAACGACGCCGGCAATCCTCAGTCTGGGATCGAAAAACTTACAGCCAAGCACCAGGGCAGCAACGGTTCTTGTGATTTTTGTACAGCTCACTACAAGGATCACCGGCAGTCCGAGCATAAGAGAAAGCTCGGCCGTCGAGTAGCCGCCCTTGAGATTGACGCCATCAAACAGGCCCCGATTTCCCTCAACGATTACATAATCGGCACCACAAGCCCGTCTTGCAAAAGAGGACTCGATCGCCTCACGGGACATAAGATACGGGTCAAGATTGTAACAGGTACCCGCCGAGGCAAGCTGCAACCAGCCGGCATCAATATAATCCGGGCCCTTCTTAAACGGCTGGACCCTGAATTGGGCCCGACGAAGCGCGGCAGCCAGCCCCACGGCAACAACACTCTTCCCCGATCCGCCGGAAATACCCGCTATGACAACTCCTCGCGTTTGCCCCATACAATGATTTTCCCGTTGTTGTCTGTCAGCGACCGAAGACACCGCTCACTCCTCATGGGATTGTTTCCCAAAACGAGCCCAGGCCGCTGCATACAGAGCATTTATCTCATCTTCGAGCATCTGTCTATAGCTTTCCAGTTGCCGATCATCAAGATCTTTTGGCAGATAGATGGGGCTGCCAAAGCGTACATCAACCCGGGCAAACGGCAGAGGGATGGCGGTTGTATCCCACGAGTTAAAGGTCAGACAGTGCGAAGCCGCCCAGGCCATAGGGATGACCGGATGACCGGTTTTAGAGGCAACAAGCAGGGCTCCAGGCTGGGCCTTTCTTGCCGGCCCCTGTGAACCATCGGCAACCATGGCCGCACTCCTGCCATCGCGAACACTTCGTAAAATACCGGCCAAAGCCCGAACACCCCCGCGATTTCTCGAGCCCCGGACACAGACATAGCCAAACTCCTCGGCCACACGAGCGATATACCCTCCATCCCGGCTTGTGCTTATCATCACCGTGGCAGTACGATGTCGAAAAAAATAGAAGAAAAACAGAAACGAGTAATGCCAAAAAGAGGCGATCGCCGTCTCTCCATCTCTGGCCCTGACAAAGGCTTCGTTTGTCTTGTCATAATGCAGGCTCAGCCGGAAGGTGGCAAACCAGATACGAATCAGCCAGGCGGTAAGTTTTGCCAGCAGAACAGGTAGAAAACGCTGTTTGTTCTGATCACTCATCCTATTTCTATCTCCAACAAACGCATCTGCTTGATGCGGTCACGCAGCTCCGCGGCCTTTTCAAAGGCCAGATCTTTTGCCGCCTCCTGCATCTCCTTCTCGAGTAGAGTTATCTGCCGATCAAGATCCTCAATGGAATGAAAAACCGGCATCTCTTCGGCAACCTCAGGCAGGCACTGTTCCTGGTCTTGCAGCGCATAGCCGGTATCCTGCAGATGTTGCTGCATTGTATCTTTTACCACAGAAACAATGGTCCGGGGAACGATACCATGCTCTTTGTTGTAGGCCTGCTGCAACGAACGCCTGCGCCTGGTTTCGGTTATCGTATAGTCCATGGAACCGGTAACGCTGTCCGCATACATGATAACAAGCCCCCGGGCATTACGGGCCGCGCGCCCGCAGGTCTGCACCAGAGAGCGCTCGCTGCGCAAAAAACCCTCCTTGTCGGCATCGAGGATCGCAACCAGTGACACTTCAGGGATATCAAGGCCTTCGCGCAACAGATTGATACCGATAAGGACATTAAAATCGCCTTTGCGCAGATCACGAACGAGGGCTACGCGTTCAAGGGTCTTGATATCGGAGTGCAGATAACGCACCTTGACGCCAAGATTTTCATAATATTCGGTAAGATCTTCGGCCATCCTTTTGGTAAGGGTTGTCACCAGAACCGCCTCACCCCTATCCGTTCGTACCCGTATCTCCTCGAGTAAATCATCAACCTGGGTGGTCGCCGGACGAACCTCGATTCTCGGGTCCAGAAGTCCGGTGGGACGGATCACCTGCTCAACAATCTGCCCTCCGGTCTGTTCCAGTTCGTAGGGGCCCGGGGTGGCAGAGACATAGATCACCTGATTGATACGCTCGCAGAATTCATCAAAGCGCAGAGGGCGATTATCCAACGCCGAGGGCAGGCGGAATCCATAATCGACAAGGGTCTGCTTGCGGGAACGGTCTCCGTTGTACATGCCGTTGAGCTGACCTATGGCAATATGACTCTCATCAATGAACAGGAGATAGTCTTCGGCAAAATAATCAAGCAGGTTTGGAGGGGGACTGCCCGGCTGTTTTCCGGTAAGATGACGACTGTAATTTTCGATACCTGTACAGTAGCCAAGTTCGAGCATCATCTCCAGATCAAACATGGTCCGCTGATCAAGCCTCTGGGCCTCCAAAAGCCGTTGTTCGCGGGTGAGTGTATCCAAACGCTCTGCAAGCTCCTCTTTAATCGACTGCACCGCGGTTTTCAATCGATCCTTTGAGGTGACAAAATGGCTGCCCGGGAAAACAGTGTACTCATCCAGGGTCTCGTAGACCACCCCGCGGAGAGGATCTACAATAGTAATGTTATCAATGGTTTCACCAAAGAACTCGACCCTGATCGAAAGGGTTTCCTCGTGGACTGGAAAGATATCAATGGTGTCCCCTCTTGAGCGAAAGGTGCCCCTGTGGAAGGAGATATCATTTCTCTCGTACTGCATGAACACCAGCCTGCGCTGCACCTCTTCCGGCGGGTAGTCCTCCCCCACCTTGAGAAAGAGATGCATGTTCTTGTATTCATCAGGAGAGCCTAGGCCATAGATACAGGAGACCGAGGCAACGATCAAAACATCTCTTCTGGTCAACAGGGAGCGGGTTGCCGAGTGCCGCATTTTATCGATTGCATCGTTTATCGAAGAATCCTTTTCAATATAGCTGTCGGTCTGGGGAACATAGGCCTCCGGCTGATAATAGTCATAGTAGGAGACAAAATATTCCACCGCATTATCGGGAAACAACCCTTTGAATTCGCTAAACAGCTGTGCTGCCAGCGTCTTATTCGGAGCAATGACCAGGGTCGGACGCTGCACCTTTTGCACAACCTGGGCCATGGTAAAGGTCTTGCCCGAGCCGGTTACCCCAAGCAGAACCTGGCTTGTATCACCCCTCAGAATACCGGCAGACAAGGCCTCAATGGCCTGTGGCTGGTCACCGGAAGGCTGAAAGGGTGATTTGATTTGAAAGGGTTTTTCCATACAACACTCAACTCTCGAAAGCGACGCGCCATCTTCCGGAATTTCTCTACAGAGAAGGCGATCGATTAATCCAGCGTTTTGTCCTGTGCAACCCAGCCTATACAGTCCCTTGGGCAGTTTTTTATGGCCTCATCAACCAGAGAAACAGGATAAAGGGGCAGCTCAAGCACCTCCATCACCCCCAAGGCCTCGTTATAGTCGAAGACCGTCGGCGCTATTTCAACACATCCCAGACATTTTGAGCAGTGCAGAAGGTCAATCGAGGGATATTTGTGGTTTGTACCGTTGTCAACCATCTGCTGTCTCATCCCCCAGGGCAGGAAAACTCAGAACCAGTGGCACACAGACGAAACAACAGAAACTGAGGCCAGAAAACAGGAGACTGCTACGACTCTATTACGTTTAACCCGTGGCCAAGGTAACCATTTTTATTCATCTTCACAATATATTCAAGACATCTTCATCCATCTCTTGTAATAGTTGTCACTGTCCTTTATGATGTGGTGGATTTTTCTCAGCAAAAAAGGCACGACTGGCAAACAGGACAACGGGCCATCAGATACAGTTTTTCTACAAACAGACGGAGTGTTATATGAGCAATAACGAACTTGCGGCAGGAGTATACTGGGTAGGAGCAATTGACTGGAACGTCAGAGACTTTCATGGCTACTCGACCAACAGGGGGACCACCTATAACGCCTTTTTGGTCATTGACGAAAAAGTGACCCTTTTTGATACAGTCAAACGCACACATCTTGATGAACTTATCAACAATATCAGCAAGATAATAGATCCAGAAAAGATTGACTATATTGTTGTCAACCACGTTGAGATGGACCATTCAGGATCTCTTCCCGAGGTGATTGAACGTATACAACCGGAAAAGATTATTTGCTCACCAATGGGGCAGAAGGCCCTTGTCGATCACTTTCACCAACCAGACTGGCCCTATGAGGTGGTAAAAACAGGGAGTGAGCTATCCCTTGGCAAACGAACATTACAATTCATTGAGACAAGGATGCTGCACTGGCCCGATTCGATGTTCAGCTTCCTGAAAGAAGACGGGATCCTTTTTTCCAGTGACGCCTTTGGCGAGCATCTGGCGACCTGTGAACGTTTTGACGACGAGGTCGACCTGGGTCTTGTTATGCTGGAAGCAAGAAAATATTACGCCAATATTCTCTATCTGTTCTCGCCGCTGATCAAAAAGCTTCTGGCCTCTGTTGCCGAGATGAACCTTGATATCAAGATGATTGCACCCGACCACGGGGTCATTTGGCGCAGCAACATTGATACCATACTCGCCGCCTACGAGAGATGGAGCAGCAACCAGGCAGAGCCCAAAGCCCTGATCATTTACGACTCGATGTGGCACTCAACCGAGAGTATGGCCCAGGCAATCTACGAAGGCATCCTTGAACAAGGTGCCGGCGCCAAGCTCTGTAACCTTCGTTATACACATAGAAGTGATATTATGACCGATGTTCTTGAGGCCAAGGCCCTTGTTCTCGGATCTTCGACCTTAAACAACGGGATCCTGCCGAGAATGGCCGGTTTTATTATGTATATGAAGGGCCTGAAACCGGCAGGCAAGCTGGGAGCAGCCTTCGGCTCCTTTGGCTGGAGCGGTGAGGCTGTTGGTATTCTGAACTCCATTCTCGATGATATGAAGGTAGAGCGCATAGAAGACGGACTCAAGCTCAAGTATGTTCCCGATGCAGAGAAGATCGAACAATGCACAGAGATGGGCCGGCGGATTGGCAAGGCGCTCGTTGACGGCAGTGACAGCTGAGAGATGAGGCTCCCCCTCGACCGGACTCAACAGGACAGAGGATGTCAGATCATATCGATATTGAGTCCGGCTACGACAACGAGCCTGCAGAACGCCTCAGCCCCCTGCCGCAGGATCTGGCTGTACAGTATTACGATATTGAGATGCAACTCTACAAAGAAGATGCGGAGTTCTATGCGTCCTTTGTAGAAGAGAGAGATCACATCCTTGAGCTGGGCTGCGGTTCTGGACGTGTAAGCCGCTATCTCGCCGCCCATAAAAGGGTCGAGCTGACAGGGATTGATATCTCAGAGGCAGCCCTGCATAGGGCCGAAAAACAGCTGCTGCCGGGCCTGCGTTTTGTAAAGATGGATATGCGGGATCTCCATTTTTCCAGGGCCTTTACCACTGTTATCATTCCCTACAATACCCTCAATCTTCTGACCGGCCGCTCCGACATCCTCCGCTGTCTTCGGGGCTGCCAAAAATACCTGCAAAAAGACGGACTGCTGCTTGCCCAGATTTTTACCCCATCAAAAAGAGCGCTTATCTCGAAAAAGAAGACCTTCCAGTTCCAGATATTTGACGATACAGCCGGCGGAAGGCTGATCAAGGAAATACGCAAGACCTATGATTCGAGCAGTGAAACAATACAGGTAGAAGAACGTTATAGACCACGGCCTTCTTCTCCTCGAAAACAGAGAGAAGATTATAGGAGATGCTACACAGTATCGGGTTTTCAAGGCAGCCATTGGCTCTCTTTATTTGAGGCTGCAGGTTTTTCTGTACAGCATCACTACCAGGATTTCCAGGGTACTCCCTACCACCAGCAGGCATCGCGTCTTATTGTTGTCTGTCGTAAAAAGATCTTGAAAAGCCGGAATAGGACTCCTGACCTCTTCTGCTCTTGAAGAAATCGGCTCTCACGACCTTTATTGCAGAGAAGAACAGCTTGTCATTCACAAACATTCGCTGTAATCAGTACGAACGTTTACTATTGAAACGTGATGGTTTCGTACAAAGTCATCGGTTGGCTTTGGCTGGACTCAGGAAAAAACTACCCAACAACGAACCCGAGAAAAAACTGCATCAGGATAGAATATGATTTTCAAGATTGCCATTAACGGCTATGGCAGGATTGGGCAATCGGTACTCAGAGCCATCTACGCCTCACCCCTGCAGGCAAAATTCAGGATTGTGGCGATCAATGAGCTCACCGACATAGAGACCCTTACCTACCAAACCCGATACGATACCACGCATGGAAGGTTTCCCCACCCCCTCTCTCACGACGGCAGGCATTTAATCATCGGAGATGACCGTATACGGGTGTATAACGAGGTCGATCCTGCCCGTATCCCCTGGGAAAAAACCGCAGTTGACCTTGTTTTTGAATGTTCCGGCTCCTGCTCTGATAGAAAAACCGCAGAACAACATCTGAAAAGTGGCGCCCGGCGCCTTCTGCTCTCATACCCGGCAGCAACTGTTGCCGACGCGATCATTATCTTTGGCTACAATGACAGAGATCTGAAAAAATCACAAAGGGTTGTCTCGGCAGGCTCCTGCACCACGAATTGTCTTCTCCCGATACTTGCTATCCTTGAGCGTAATTTTTCTATTGTCAATGGCGTTACGACGACCATTCATTCTGCGATGAATGACCAGCCGATTACAGACAGTTACCACCATACAAACCTGCGTCTTACACGCAGCGCCCTGCATTCGATCATCCCTGTGGACACAAGCCTGGCAAAGGGAATTGAACGCCTTATGCCCCAACTGAAAAACCGTCTTCAATGTCTGCATGTCCGGGTTCCCACCATTAATGTGTCGGCAATGGATATGGCAATAAACCTGCAACAGGCCACCAACTCCCTTGAGATAAACGAAACCTTGCGTAAAAATGCCCAAGGGAACATGAAGGGGCTGGTCGGATATACCGAAGAGCCGCACGCCTCGGTCGATTTCAACACAGACCCACATTCATCAATTGTCGATGGATCTCAGACCAGGATCTGCGGAGGCACACTGCTGAAGCTCTTCTGCTGGTTCGATAACGAATGGGGCTTTGCCAACAGAATGCTGGACGTCGCAGAGAGATGGCTCAGTACAACCTAGCGTCTCGGGGAAATAGCGGTCGCCGTTGCTGTTTTTCTCAAGTAGAAACAGTCAGTAAAGGACTTTTTCAATATTTGTCGTGCAGGTTATAGCCGAAGAGATTAGGCTATAGGGGATTCACAGAAACCCCAAATATGGCTCCTTTACGACACAGAGGAAAATATGCGGATCAGAGTTGTACTCTGCCTGCACCTTGTTCTGCCATAAGGCAGAAAATAGAAAAAGCCAGTCTGGTTCAGGTCCCCTGCCATAGCAAAACATCCAAGACGAGGAACAGGTAGATGAACGACACAACCCGTTTTCAGAACAAAAAAAAAGAGATCCGTTCCAGGGCCCAGAAGGAAACCCGGCGCTTTTTTGCCCTCCTGATCATTTTAACGATCCTTCTCGTCTCCCTGTTTTACATCTATAACAGGGCTAAAGAAACGGCAAACACGGTTTCTGAAACAGATGAGATACCCACCACAGCGTTCTTAAAAGCTCCCACCCAAAAAACAGCAACATTGACAGATCAGAAAGGGAAATCATCAGATGAGGGGGAAAAGACGCAAAGTGAAGTGATGCAAGAATCTCGAAAGACGACGAGACCTGAAAACAATTCGACGAAAACACCGATTTTTACAGAAGAAACAGCTCCCATTGAGAGGGACTCTGAAGACAAGGCATCAAAGCAGATTCAGAGGGAAGAGGATTCTCCATCCCCCTTCGACATTCCCCGAGAAATTCAAGGCCATGACATCAGTATGGTTGATTACGAACGGTATGTTCAAGAGATCAACGCTTTTTATGCACATCTGGATTCCCAGCAATATATGCGCGATTATGGCCTGCCCACAACAAGCAAGGAACATTTCTCCAAACTCATCCAAAAAACCCTGGATAATCCGCCGACAATCCTTCGTGAAACCGATGATCTCTTTACCCTCCTGAAGAACACAGCCCACTTCTTTCGAATACTGGGCAGAGACAATATACATATGCTCAAAGGAGTTCTCGACCGAGAACGCAAGTCTCTTGAACCGGTACTCCAGGCGTTTTACAACTTGACCGACAGCCCAGAGCAGTTAAAAAAAGCGTACGGAATTGACCTTAAAGAAGAAGCTCTCTACGATTATGCAGCCTTCTTTCTGCACACTATGGGTGGGCGGCTCTATCTTTTCCGGCGGGACTCAAGCTCACGTCTGGTGGTCAGCTATTATGCTGTTTTAACGGTCGATAGGGCAATCGAGGCTGGCAACAGCCGTCATGGCATTGATCTGCGCCCTTTTATACGTTCTCTGATCGAAGAGATGGAAAATGGTGGAGGAAAGCTTAAGATGCGTGAAGAATATCTGGATAAACTCTACGATTTATTGGAAAAATACAACTAACCCAGATTTCTTATGGACAAGGTTTTTTCCGAGGCCGAAGTACAAGCTGGTCCGTTGCAGGGTACTGCACGAAGCGCCTTGTAGCCAAGGCCTGCAGAAAAACCACCCGTCCGCAGCAGAGAGAGTTTTCCGTGTATCCCTTCAAAAACAGGCTGTCTATTGGAGAAAGCACCCTATTCGCAATACGATCATCAATGCCAAGATAAAACAACAAGATTCATGGAAAATCCGGGCTCAATGTCAAGACGCAAAAAAAAGAGTACCACTGTAGCTCCAGGGAGATCTCCCTTTTTAGAGGGCGCGTTTGAATTCCCTGAGAGGCGTATCATCAGGCGCTGCACGAAAAACAGGCGTTTTGAATACAGAAGCACGACTATCTGCGGTTGGCTCAGGAAGACGGGCCAGCCAATTGAGAACCACGATTGTACTCTTATTCAGCAAACGCTGTTTATCTGTGGAATCTTCCTGGCACAACGACAAGTCTGAATGAAGATCCTTGAGTAAATCCACGGCCTGGGCATCAAGGTTCTCTGAATATCTTCCCAGCCTACAAGATACAGAAGAGAGCAGCTCGACAAAAACCCGCTCTTCGCTATTTTCCTCCCAGTAACTCTTTGCCGCGTCAAGCCCTGATGTAATTTGCGATCGTGTCTCCGCAGCCACTGGAGCAGCCAGTAGCCCTATACGCGATGAAAGCTCGGTATAGGGCCAGAACCCAACGGAAAAATCATTTTCGTCGACAAAAAAAGAACCCAACCGATCTTCGATCTTATCGGAAGGTGCGCCGAACACCGTCGGTTGATCTTTTACAACCAGTCCATCATCTGGGGCAAATTCATCCCGAGCAAAACTATCTACAAAGTCATCAAACACCTCAGGCTCTGTGCCTGTATCCTCTTGCCCAGCATCCGCTGAAACGGATGTAGATGGCTCCGTTCCAGCCACCTGTTGAGAGACAGAGGGGGCTTTGGCCGCCGGTTCGTCTTGTTCTTCCTGGAAAGCCGGCCGTGCTTGAATTTCGGGAGACACAGGCTCTTCTTCACCAAGAAAGGTATCCAGACGATTCTCAATATCAAGTTGATCAGGCTGCTCAGAGTGGGCCTCGTCTCCAGCATCGTAATCAGAGAGTGCTGGTGCAAGCTCCCCTTCCAAAAGAGGCAGAGCATCTTCTTCAGAATCATCATCGGCCTCCGTCTCCACATCTACACCTTGCAGAGCAACATCTGATACAACATTGAACGCATCTTCAGTGGCAGGCTCTTCTTGCAATGCGTCTGCTTCATCCTCTGCCAGAACCGATTGCGTCCAGGAACCTCTCCCGGCAGATTCTTCGGAGATATCCGAGTCATCACCACCAAGAAAAGCAATAGATTCAGCAACGGGTTCAAGCTCTTCCTCCTCATCATCATCGTCTTCTTCGACATCCACACCCTGAAGAGCAACGGACTCATCTACCTCAGTAAAGGCTCCGGATGGTTCATCAAATTGATCTTCCAACGACGCCAAAACCTGGTCAGCAATCTCCTTATCTTCAGAACTGAGCTCAGATTCTTTCTCCTGAACATCGCCCTCGTCTTCTTCAAAAAAGGAAGACACACTGTCTTCAAACAGTTTTGCTTCACTGCCTTCAAGCCTGGCCGCCTCTTCTTCAACCTGAAATCCTTTTTCTTCAGATTTAGAAACATCGTCTAAGGCAGGTGAAAGGGTTTCATGGCCTTCAGCCTCCTCCTCAATGGCTTTGGAAGAAAGAGTCGGTCCGAGCAAATCTTTAAACTGCTTAAAATGATCAACCGCTGAGGAGAGTAGCGCCTTTTCTTCCTGAGGACTCATCTTGGTATGAACGATATCTTCCAGAGTATCGTAAAAAAGCTGCAGAACCTTGAAAGCATCGGCGTGGGAATCGCTTTTTTTCACCTTGATATAGGCGCCAATATTGCCGATACCGCGTAAGAGTAAGAGGCGGGACTTCTGTTTTTTAAAAAGAGACTCAAGCTTGACTACTTCTCTACGAAGATCATTGATATCTTCATCGGTGATCTCCCAGTCAATCCCGAGAACAATGGCCTTGAGGTTAAACAAGACTTTTTCCTGGTCCTCTATTTCTGGTTCTTGAGTATTTGACTCTCCCCTCTCATCTCCCGTGCTCTTTTCTTCACCCCTTCCCCGGTCACCGACGATATGGTTTTTCAGACCTTCAAAGCGTTTGATATCTTCGCGCAGAACAGCCTTTTTATCTTCTTCATCCATATCCTCAGAGATTGCTACACGCTCAAGATTATGATAGAGGGTAAAAAGGAGTTTAACAGCACCGGGATGCGCGTTTGACTTTTTCTGGTAAATATATTTTCCCAGCTTTTTCAGGGCCTGAACATAGACAAGCTTCACTTTATCATCAGCCCAGACATCACCGAGCACAACAAGCTCATCCTCCAATTGCTCTAGAACCTCATCGGTAATTTCCCAGTCTATGGAGAGGATAAGATTCTTCAAGCGACTGATTGGAGATTCCTCAGGAGTGAAGCCAAACAAGTCATCTGAACCAGTGAAGTAAGAGTCGTCGTACTCCTTGCTGGCAGAAGTCAAATCGTCATCATATTGAATACCAGTATAGCGTTCCACCACATCTCTCTCTAGAGTAATTTTTTCTGAACAGATATAACGGTTGCAGATATAATTTTCTTCAATGTCGCGGTTACATTATATCCACTGATGGCACTTGCTTCAAAGTAGGGAACTTTCAGCCGACTGTTGAGATCCCGATTCAGTACTTCCGTTGACAAAACAGGGATACCATGTTCTTTCAGGTCTATCTTATTGTACTGCAAGATCAGAGGTATCTTGAAAATGCTCTCATTGTACGCCTGCAAATTTTCGTGTAACTGATTAAGGGACCGTATATTCTTTTCCCTCTGTTTCGCCATTGCATCGGCAACAAAAACGATACCATCAACCCCTCGCAAAACCAGCTTCCTTGTAGCATTATATTTCACTTGACCGGGGACTGTATACAACTGAATTTTTATATCATAGCCCTTTACCTTTCCCATATCGAAGGGGAGAAAATCGAAAAAGAGGGTCCTATCCCCGTGGGTTTTTAAACTGACCATTTCAGAAACGATCTGCTTGCGAAAGGTCCTGTTTATATACTCAAGGTTTGTCGTCTTGCCGCCCCGCCCAGGTCCATAATAGACAATTTTTACCTGAACCAACCGGTCTTTCAAGTTGATGAAACTCAACGCCTTACTCCCTAAAGGCCATGACAACAGCCGAAATTTCTTGTGAAGATTTTTTTTAGGCGGCAAAACTTACTTTTTCGCCCACATAGCCCGTATTTTCTCGATAACATCGACAACATTCAGGCGAAGAAAGCCAAGAGAAAGATCCCGGCCAAACATCGAAATAAGCAACAACTCATCATCAATCTTGCTGAAATGTATGTTTGCCTCCTGGCCTTTATGAAACAACAGAGAGAATTCCTGTTCCCCTACAAGTTTTGCCATCGCATCGACAGTGGCAAAATTTCCGGCAGCCAAGGCCGCAAACGAGTATACGTCATACTTACTTTTGCCATTATCTTTGACAGTGATAATATTTCCTGCCATATCGATAATGATGACGCAGTTGACACCACGTTTTATCAACTTCTCTGTTAATATCCCGTCTATCTGCTCAAGTTGCTCTTGACTGACGATCCCATAATTCATGCACAAACCTCTTTGTAAATTTGGTTACTTCGATCGACTCGATTGAAGGTTATACAACATCCGTACTATCGACAACAGGCCGAACCAGTCAACACCGAAACGACACTCATCTCTCTGGCTCCTCACGCTCAAAACCAGAAAGAATCGCCGAGATAATCGATACATCCTGGCCAGGAAAAGACAACAACGTCTACAAAACAGTACGACCCTGGGCGCTCATCGTATCCAATTTAAAGAAAAATTTAAAACAGAACACTCTACCATTATACGATAAATTTACTCTGTCACAAAGAACTTTTTTAAACAAATCTGCCGGTTGCATCTCTCAGACAAATATTTCCGAAAAATTTGAAAAGATTCCCCCCAAAAAACGGGCCAAAGATCCCACTGTAGAAAGGTTCTTGATATTTTGACATGGTATTCCTGAAAGACCTTGAGGATACCGTTTCGCAGATAATTTACGAAACATGCTTCATCCTTCGCATTGTTGTTATGGTGCGAAATTTTCGCTCAAGGATTTCTTATCTGCGGTGTATGTTACACGGGATGAAACAAATAGATACTTAGCGGCACAGCGAATAAGAGATTCCCAACGGGGCAAAATTCTGCTACACCATCTCCAGAGAGAAACGATTCTTGTGGCGAGAAACAGACCCGGTCGTTGTCAGGAATTGTATCTCAAAACAGCAAGAAACGACGTCTTAACAGGCTCACTCGCCCCCTTCAACTCAAAACAGATAATTTACCGTTTGCCATTGCTGTAAAACAGATTATTACTACAGACCATTATCTTGAATGTGCAAACTACATCAGCATCCTGACACCACAGCTGCCGCCAAAAAGAAATTTCACCAGCTTGCTGGGATTCTCTGAACAAACCTACGATGAAAAAAAAGAAAAATTATCATACTGAAATCTCTTGCAACGGCTCTCTTGTCGACACCCACTGTCATTTAGATATGGAAAGTTATGCCGATGATCTGCTCGAGGTCATCGGTCGGGCAAAAGCTGCCCGCATCTCTCACGTTATATCTATCGGAATTGATATCAAGAGCTCAAAAAAGGCCGTCTTATTGGCACAGCGCTTGAGTGGAATCAAGGCCGCTATAGGTATACATCCCCACTATACAGACAAAGTGAGTGAGGAAGATTATCAACATCTGAGATCCCTGCACAAGAAATATCCGGAGCATATCGTTGGTTACGGAGAAATTGGCCTCGACTATGCAAAAAAACATGCCAAACCTGAAAATCAGAGACGACATTTCAACAGACAGCTTGAGCTGGCCCGAGAACTCAATTTACCAATCATTATCCACAACAGAGATGCAAATGCCGAGACCCTGGAAATCTTAAAAACACATACCCCCTTTGTCAGAAGCGGTCTGATGCACTGTTTTTCCGGGGATGAAAAATTTGCCGAGGACGTTATAGACATGGGACTGCTCATATCAATTCCAGGCATCGTAACATTCAAAAATGCCCCACAACTACACAGGGTTGTTCAATCTGTGCCTCTGGAAAAAATGGTCCTTGAGACCGATGGTCCTTTTCTCAGTCCACACCCATTTCGCGGCAAACGAAATGAGCCGGCGCATATTCTTTTTACCGCCCAGCAAGTGGCAACACTCAAAGGGCTGAACATTGATGAAGTCGCGGAGCAAACAAGCCAAAACGCTCGGAGATTATTTAACCTGGAAAAGACACAAACACTATGATTGCCAAGAACCTGCAGCATCTTAACGAAACGATTTCAGCGGTTGCCAGACAATGCGGAAGAAAAAGAGAAGAGATTCAAGTCGTTGCAGTCTCAAAACGCTTTTCGGCGGAGGCTATAGAAGCGGCCTGTAACGCCGGACAGATACATTTTGGCGAAAACTATGTGCAGGAGCTTGCGATAAAGGCTCCCCTGTCTCCACAAGGGGCACGCTTTCACTTTATTGGCCATCTCCAGAGCAACAAGGCAAAGACAGTCGTAGAACTCTGCGATGTTGTCGAGTCGGTTGATCGGGAAAAACTGGGCAGGATCCTCAATAAACACTGTCTGGCACTCGACAAAACGCTGGATGTTCTCGTACAGGTTAACATAGGGGCGGACCCCAACAAATCTGGAATAAAAAAAGAAGAGGCTGCAAATCTCATCACAACCCTTAACGAACTAAGCCATATCAGGGTACAGGGACTGATGACCATACCACCGATACACCAGTCTGCAGAACAAAACCGAGCCCATTTTCGAGAATTAAGGCGCCTTAGAGATGCCCTGGCTGAAAAAGGTCTCTTTAGAGATACGGATAGACCGGAACTATCAATGGGGATGTCGGGGGATTTTCAGCTGGCCATAGAAGAAGGCGCAACAATTATACGGGTAGGCACCGCTATCTTTGGGCCGAGGCCGCTTTAGCCAGAGAAAACACCCTCCTCCCAAGCGACCCCGACCAAGAAAATTCATTTCTTTTTCGATGAACGTTTCGCTGCCTTAAGCGGATTAATCGTTGATTTTACGATGTTCATCTCGGGCTTTTTATGTGTTGCAAAATTACAGATTCCCACCCGCCATTTCGCCTCGGGAATTGAGTAACTTCTGCAATAATGCACACCCTCTTCCTCTACAATGCGTCCACAACCATCACAATTTTCAACAACCGGTTGAAAACGTCTCTCAACAAACTTTACCGCTTCCTGTCCTCGCATAGTCGACCTCCACCTCTTTGAAATATATACAATTTTCAGTCACAGCCCCACAACAGGGTGCAACCCACGACAAAAAAAGCGAAGAAAATACCCGTAAACGACTCAGAAAGCAAACTCTTTTTTAAAAATTCACTTTTCTCCTCCCTGGCAAAAATCGAACAAAAAAAAGGGGCTCCAACTCCTTCTTCAGTTCTCCTCATGGACATGGTCTTTATTAGAGCGAGCAACAAGACGCGCCTTTGTAAAACGCAATTCCGTTGGACAGGAGGGTAAGAAGACTCTCCAGCGAAGAAATAGCTTCCCCCCAAAAACAAGCTTTGTACGAGAAGGTTCAACGTTCGTGCTATCAGACAATGTAACCCAGGGAACCTGTAAGAAATTTGCATGAAGTTGAACAACACTCATTTGTTACCAGCCGATAAATTCAAATCTGCACATTAATGATTTGAGAAAGTATACCGAAAAATTACACGTAAAAATTTGAAATTAAGAAATTTCTATTATATAGTAGGTTTCAAGTCGTATAATTTATTACAAAATATTTTTCGCTAGGCACCGCTGGTGCACATTGGAGAGAGAGATGCCTGTATATGTATGGAAGGGGAAAAACACCTACGGAGAGAAGCGCAAAGGTGAGCTTGAGGCACCTGATCTTGCCGCGGCCATTGCTCAGGTAAAACGACTGCGCATCACTGACGCCAAGGTCAAGGAAAAACCCAAGGACATACTCGCCGGAATCAAGATTCTACAGCCAAATGTCAAAGGAAAAGATATTGTTATTTTTGTTCGACAGCTCTCAACCATGATAGATGCGGGGCTTCCGCTTGTACAAGGGCTTGAGATCCTTGAAAAACAACAGGATAACCCAACCTTCAAGAAGACTCTCGGAGACTTACGGCAGGACGTGGAAGCCGGTTCAACCATGGCCGATGCCATGCGTAAAAAGCCGAAGGTTTTCGACAAGCTTTTCACCAATATGATCGAGGCCGGAGAGACCGGTGGTATTTTGGACACCATCCTTGCCCGACTGGCTATTTTTATGGAAAAAAACATGGCTCTCAAGAAAAAGATAAAGGGAGCAATGACCTATCCGGCCGTCTGTCTGGCGATTTCCATACTCATTTTGATCGTCATTCTGGTCTTCGTCGTTCCTGTTTTCAGCAAGATGTTTCAGGACTTTGGCTCTTCACTGCCCTGGCCGACACAGATGGTTGTCAACCTGAGTGAATTTTTTAAAAGTAATATTATCTATATCATCATAGCGATGTTTTTGGTTGTAATGATCTTCCGGAAAATTTACTCGACTGAGAGAGGGCAGAAGGTGGTGGATAAGGTTCTGCTTCGTTTGCCCATCGTGGGTATCTTGTTACGTAAGGTCGCCGTGGCAAAGTTTACCAGGACCCTCAGCACAATGCTGCAAAGTGGTGTACCAATTCTTGAGGCGTTGCAGGTTGTCGCCAAAACTGCGGGTAACAAGGTGATTGAGACTGCTGTTTTTCGGGTCGGCGATGCCATTGCAGAGGGTCGTCCGCTCGCCGATCCCCTTGGAGACACCGGAGTCTTTCCCAATATGGTTGTACAGATGATCAACGTCGGGGAGTCGGTTGGGGCATTGGATGCAATGCTTGAAAAAATAGCCGACTTTTACGACGAAGAGGTTGATCATGCCGTTGAGAACCTCACCGCCATGATAGAGCCGTTGATGATGATTTTTCTCGGTGGAATAATCGGAGGACTCGTGGTGGCCATGTATCTGCCAATATTTGAGATTGCCTCGGTGATATAGGCTGCTCCAAAGAGATTGGAGCCACTTTTCCTCTTGAAATATAGAAAGAGAAGGTTGAGTATTACTGCAGTATCGAAAGAGCAGAAAAGAATCTGTCTTTGATACCCAGAATGCAGCGAAACCTGCTCGTATACATTGAACTGCTAAAAATTGGCTCACATATTGTATAAAAGGAGAAAGCATGACACTGACAAAAGCAGATCTCATTCAGAAGGTTTACAAAAATCACCAGAACCTGACAAAGGCACAGGCAACCGAATCGGTGGAGGCTATTCTTCGGATCGCCAAGGAATCTTTAATTGGGGGATCGGATCTTTTACTCAGCGGTTTTGGTAAATTTAACGTGAAAGACAAAAACAGCAGAAGAGGAAGAAATCCCCAGACCGGTGAGGAGCTTACCCTCGAGGCCCGCCGGGTCATTACCTTCAAGCCATCGGGAATTCTGCGCAACAAGATTAACGGGAAATAAAACCGTTACCCGAAACCTTTCCTCACAAAGGGCCGCTGAAAAGACCTGTTTCTCGATTACTGCTGGCTGACAGGCCGCTTCTCAGAGCGACTTGTCGTACGATCCCGTGAGCGGCGAACGAAGACCCCTTCTGGATTGAACGTTTGGGCGGCGGAGTCGTTCAAACAGAAGATCAGAAGCGAAGAGTTGTGCGGTATTTGTATGCCACGCATTCTTTTGACAAAGTTGCAGCTGATCACCTTAACCTTTGGCAGAAAAAGCAACTCTTTCAGGGGCATAAAGAGCTTTTGACCGTTTTCTCCTGCAAACGAAAAAACACCTTCTGCCCCTGGTATCGCCTCCCGTTTCTCAAACCTTAGATAATATTCAATATGCAGCAGTTGTCCTGGCAGGAAATTCCGCTCTCTGAGATTGACAGGAACGTCGACACCTGGAACCTGCATCCCTGGTCTCTTCAAGATCTCCCGAAGAAACTCCGACAATCCTTGCAGGCGGTGGGTATACTCTTCCCACCGATACTGCAAGCACAAGAGGATGGCTCTTTTTGCATTATTTCCGGGCAAAGAAGAATACATTTTGCCGTCGACCAATCCCGTAAAAAGCTGGTCTGCGGCATTGTTCCCCGACAGGCAGATCATAACCTGATACTCGAAATCATTCTCAGAGAGCAAAATCAGACCAAGGGGGTAAGCCTGGCCGAAAAGGCCCGCTTCCTCGAAATTGCCAGCAAATATAACAACCGCACTGCACTGCCTTCGCTCTACTTCAAACGTCTGGATATCAAGCAAAACCCCTCGTTCATCACCCCGCTTCTGCAACTGCTCGATCAGGGAGATTTTTTTATCCAACAGGCTGATAGCGGATTCCTCTCTGAACAGATACTCTCTGAACTCATGCGAATCTCCCGAAGTGAGCGAACAGAACTTCTCCACCTGTTCACAGATTTACAGCTCGGGACGGGAAAACAGAAACGACTCTTCAACATGTTACGAGATGCTGCATACAGAGCGAATATATCAATCTCTGATTACCTGCAATCTGAGGAGATACAGGTGATTACACAAGATAGTCAGAATAATGGACCACAACGGTTTAAACGTCTGGATGCACTTTTATTACGGCAACTCTCCCCCGGATCAATTGCAGCACAAGACCGATTCAAAGAGCGGATACAGGCACTCCGGCTTCCCCCAAACCAGAACATAATACACAGTCAGGCCTTTGAAGAAGATGCGGTCACCTTTACCATGACCTTTGCATCGTTTGAAGAATGTGTGGAATTTATAAAAAAGACAGACAGGTAAGAGTCGTTACGAATATTTCAATTACTCGAGATGCTGGTTTCGTAAAAAGTCATCGGTTGGCTTTGGGGAGACTCGGGAAAAACTTTGCTATACAAGCGGTAATGCAGGTGTTGCCGATTTGGCAGTTACATGGATGTCCGGCGAATCGACGATGACAAGCGACAACGCAGGAGTATCAGAGTTTTTACAAGTCGATCATGGATAGAGAACAAGACCTTCGACCAGCATATCTTCTCCGAGCTGCTTGTAGATAGGCTGAAAAAGTCTCGGGGCAGATACGGCTCCGGAAACGCTCAGACCGTGGGCAAGGGGCTGACCGCAATCTCCAGCAAAAACCGGTGCATAAAAGAGATGGGCATAGTCGTAGAGCTGTCTGCGTAAAAGACTGCCGTGCAAACGGGAGCCCCCCTCAACAAGAACCGAGAGGATGCCCTGTTGCCCGATGTTCTGCATCACCTCGATGAGATCAAGACCATTATTCTTTGCGGAAACTTCAAAAACCTCAACCCCAAGGCCAGCCAGCTTCTCTCTGCGTGCAGAGTCCAGGCCCTTTTTACAAAAAACAATTGAGATTGCCGGAGAATCCAGGTTGTAGACCTTGGCTGTATCCGGTATCCTCAGATGAGAGTCGAGAATCAAACGAACCGGATCCCTGCCCTGCCCCCCGGGAAGCCGCGTTGTCAGAGCTGGATCATCGGAGAGTATGGTACCGGATCCGACCATGATGGCATCGTATCTGTCGCGTAATCGATGCACCTCTCTCCACGATTCATCACCGGTTATTTTTCCGGGAGAATGTCCCGTATAGTTGAGCCTGCCGTCAAGGCTGACCCCGGCCTTCATAACCATATACGGCAGGGAGGTCTGGACAAATTTTATAAAGGGACGATTAATAGCGCGGCACTCCTGCTCCAAAACGGCCGATCGCACCTCAAGCCCCTGTTCTCTGAGATAGGCAATCCCCTGTCCGTTGACCAAAGGGTTCGGATCCTGCATGCCGACAACGACCCTGCGTATTCCTGTTTGTGCAATGGCCTTGCAACAGGGGGGGGTCAGGCCGGTATGCGAACAGGGTTCCAGGGTAACGTACATCGTTGCTCCGAGCAGATCTGAGCCCACATTTTTCAAGGCCTCAATCTCTGCGTGAGCAGCACCGGCCTTGCGATGGAAACCTTTGGCAACAACCCTGTCATCCCGTACAATGACTGCGCCCACTACCGGGTTCGGAGAAGTCCGTCCCAGCCCCTTTTTTGCCTCGTCAAGGGCCAGCCGCATATAATGCGCATCGGAGTCGATCAAGGTCACTCCTCTTTTGCCTGTTCGTCAAGAAGAAGTTTCAATTCCGCCATAAACTCGTTAACGTCTTTAAACTGTCGATAAACAGAGGCAAAACGTACATAAGCCACAGCATCGAGTTCGGACAATCCCTCCATAACCCATTCTCCGACGGCAGCAGAGGGAATTTCCCTGGCACCATAATCCTGAAGCTTTGCCTCTAGAGCATCAGCGAAGGCATCAATTCTATCACGGCTGACGTTTCTTTTTTCACAGGCCTTTTCCAGCCCCACAATCAGCTTATGCCTATCCCACTGCTCTCTCCGGCCGTCTTTTTTGACCAAAACAGGCAGCATGACCTCAAGACGCTCGTAGGTTGTAAAACGTTGAGAACATTGCAGACATTCCCGTCTTCTCCGGGTAATTGTTGCATCCTTGTTCAGTCTTGAATCAATCACTTTATTGTCAAGATGCTCGCAGTAGGGACATTTCATATAAAATCCTCAGAAAAACCAAGACAACAACGAAAACAAAAACACCGTTTCAGAACTGAAAAGGCGAAGGGAAAAAATACCAACAAAAAACACAACAGCAGGCCCAAACAAACGAAAAGCTGGTAAGCATACTAGGTCAAGCTCGCAACCCGCCTCTGGTGGCGGCCCCCGGAAAACTCTGCAGTCAACCAGGCATCGAGTATCGCCACCGCCCTCTCCAACGAAAGGACGCGCCCTCCCAAACAGAGAACATTTGCGTCGTTGTGCTGACGGCTTAACACTGCGGTATTGACATCAAAGGGGTTTGCCGCACGAATGAATCGGTTGCGGTTTGCGGCGATACACATACCGATACCGGTACCACAGACAAGAACCCCTCGATCGGCTCTGCCAGAAACAAGCTCATCCACGACTTTCTTCGCATATAGCGGGTAATCAACGGACTGACTGGAATCACAGCCCACATCTACGGCCAAAAAACCATTTTCAACGAACCACCGCAGCAACTGTTCTTTCAGTTCATAACCACCATGATCTGCGCCTATTGCTATCTGCACCCCGATCCCTCTCGTTCACATTAAAGAGTCTTCATAGCGATAACAGCGTTTGTACCGCCAAAGCCAAAAGAGTTTGACAGGGCGGCAGCAATTTTCATCTGACGGGCCTCATTGGCAACATAGTCAAGATCACATTCAGGACTTGGCTGACAATAATTCATCGTTGGAGGTGCAATCTGATTCTTCAGGCTCAAGGCCGTAAAAACCGCCTCCACTCCCCCTGCTGCACCCAGCATATGTCCAACCATAGACTTTGTTGAACTGACAACCAGATCGTCTGCATAAGCACCAAAGACAGTTTTTATTGCCCGCGTCTCACAGAGATCGTTGAGGGGCGTAGAGGTGCCATGTGCATTGATATAATCAATCTTATCAGCGGACAGGCCGGCACTTGCAAGTGCCATCTTCATCGCACGTACCCCGCCGGCACCATCCTCAGGAGGTGCGGCAACGTGATAGGCATCACTGCTCAGTCCGTATCCACAAATTTCCGCATAGATATCGGCTCCACGAGCCCGAGCATGCTCATACTCCTCGAGTATCAGCATTCCGGCACCTTCCGACATAACGAAACCGTCACGATCACGATCAAAGGGCCTTGATGCCTCTTCAGGGCTGTCATTTCTCGCAGACAGGGCCTTCATCGAAGCAAAACCGGCTATCCCCAGACCGCAGATAACAGATTCTGTTCCTCCAGCCACCACCATATCGCAAACGCCCCGCTGCACATAACGATATGCCTCGCCAACCGCATGGGTTCCGGCCGCACAGGCGGTTGTCAGACACAGATTTGGCCCGGTACTCTGTATATCCATCGAGATATGTCCCGACGGCATATTCGGTATGGCCATAGGAATAAAAAACGGTGCCACACGCCTTGGCCCCCGATCAAGTAATATACTGTGGTTCGCTTCAATGACCGGCAGGCCCCCTATGCCGCAACCAGTAACAACACCAACCCTGTCCCTGTTTTCCTCGGAGATGGTAAAGCCACTTTCCTCCAGGGCCATTCTTGAGGCAACCAGTGCGTACTGGACATAGAGGTCAAGATGTTTGGCGGCCTTTTTATCAAAATATTGATCACTGTCAAAATCCTTGACCTCAGCTGCAATTCTGACCGGATAGTCACTGGCGTCAAAGCGGGTGATCGGCCCGACCCCACTCTTCCCGGAACAGAGGTTATCCCAGGCCTTATCAACGCCGGTACCAACCGGCGTGACCAAACCAACACCTGTAACCACAACCCTTCGTGTCACCACAGCACACCCCTTCGCTAGCTAAAACCTAGAGATCCTGTATCGAATCAGCCAGGAGATCCCCCCCCCTGACTGACCACACAATCATTCTTTACTGTTGACATAGTCTATAGCATCCTGCACGGTGCTGATCTTCTCGGCATCATCATCGGGGATTTCAATATCAAAGCTGTCTTCCAGGGCCATAATCAGCTCTACGAGATCAAGAGAGTCGGCTCCCAAATCATCAACAAACGAGGCCTGGGGAACGACCTTCTCGACCGGGACAGAGAGTTGTTCTGCTATTATGTCAATCATCTTTTTTTCCAAGCTCATATTCTTCTCCATTGATTTAATAAGACATGGCTACACCATGTTCGTGCATAAACCTGGCCACACACAGCCAGATTACATATACATACCACCGTTTATATGCAGCGTCTGCCCGGTGATATATCTGCCATCCGCAGAGACAAGATAGGCAACAGCCCCTGCAATATCCTCACATCTGCCAAAACGTGCAAGAGGAATTTCACTCAAAATCTGTTTTTGCATTTCCTCGGAGAGCATATCGGTCATTTCCGTTTCGATGAAACCGGGAGCAATGCTGTTCACCCTGATGCCTCTTGCGGCATACTCTCTGGCCATGGCCTTGGTCAAACCAACAAGACCGGCCTTTGCCGCTGAATAGTTTGTCTGCCCGATATTACCTAAGAATCCGGATACGGAGGCAATGTTGACAATACAACCGGACCTCTTTTTCATCATCGATCGGGAAGCCGCCTTGGCACATAAAAAAGCACCTTTGAGATTGGTGTTGAGTACCGCGTCCCAATCCTCCTCTTTCATACGAGCCATCAATCCGTCACGGGTGATACCGGCATTATTGACAAGAATGTCAATCGAGCCGTGCCGATCGACAATTGACTTGAAGGCGCTCTGAACCGCGGCGGTCTCCGAGACATCAAAACCAACGGCTTTGGCCCTGCCTCCGGCCTGTTCTATCTCCTCGACGGTTTTTTCGGCGGCCTCAGATCGCAAGACATAGTTGACATACACCAGAGCGCCCATTGATGCAAGCCGTAAACAAATAGCCCGGCCAATGCCTCTCCCCCCTCCTGTTACCAGTGCAACCTGTCCTGCAAGCATCATTTTGTACGCCGCTCCTCAATTTTACGAATCAACTTTGGTATGATCTCAAAAAGGTCTCCGACCAGACCATAGTCTGCAATATCAAATATTGCTGCATTTTTATCTCGATTAATCGCCACAATAGTCTCGGCAGACTGCATCCCGGCAACATGTTGTACCGCGCCGGATATACCGCAGGCAATATAGACCTTCGGGGCCACCGTCTTCCCGGTCTGCCCAACCTGATGCGGATAGGCTATCCAACCAGCATCAACCACCGCCCTGGAGGCAGAAACGCTGCCGCCCATGGCAACAGCCAGCTGCTGAACAAGCTCGAAACCTTTCGCACTTCCCAGGCCCCGTCCACCTGCAACCAGAATATCGGCCTCCTGAATGTTCACATGTTCATTTTCCGAGGCAACACTTTTTAAAACCCTGATCCTGTTTCGTTCCGGACAATAATCCTTGCCAAGGGAATAGACATTTCCTGATCTCTCTGGATCAAAGGCTGCAATACTCATCACCTTCGGACGAACTGTCGCCATCTGTGGCCGGGACTCTTCACAGACAATCGTGGCCATGATATTGCCGCCAAAGGCAGGGCGTGTCTGGAGCAGAACCCCATCCTCCTCACGTATTTCCAGCTGCGTACAGTCGGCTGTCAAACCGGCATTGAGAAGCGTTGCAACCCCAGGGATAAAAGAACGGCCGATAGCCGTTGCCCCGGCAAGAACAATTTCGGGCCTGTATTCTCGGATAAGAGCCTCCACCACCACTGTATATACATCTTCATTGAAATCGGCAAATATCGGGTCATCAAGGAGATAGACATCGTCTGCGCCATGCCCGATCAGACGTGCGGGAACCTCTGTCAAATCCTCTCCCAGCAAAACCGCGCCCAGGGCAGAGCCCCTGCTATCGGCAAGCTTCCTGCCCATTGTCAGCAGCTCGAGAGAGACCTCCGCCAGACGTCCCTTTCGAGATTCACAAAAGACCCAGACCCCCCTCCACTCCTCTTTCTGAACAGAAGAAGACTGGGCCAGCTCAATACTGATTGCGCCAACCGCACAACTCTTTACACAGGCCCCACACAGGGTGCAGCCGTCCTGGGCAACGGCAAGACCATCGTGCACCTCCATAACCCCAAAAGGACAACTGTCCTCACAGATTCCGCAGCCAATACACAAGTCTTCGCTGATCGTCAACATATTTATTCGAGTTCAATCCTGCACATGTATTGTAAACAAAATACACAAGACAGAGGAGCAAGGCAGCGAATCAGATTGAAAAGGATTTGCCAGACATCCCTGACTTGCGACATAATCGGACAAAAAAAGCCTCTTGTATTACAGATACCCTGCAAGCTGTTCGACGAGCAGATCAACCTGTTCATCAATACTTCCCTCGAGGAGTACCTTCTTTCCTCGCGAAGGCGGAGGAAAGACCGTAACGACCCTGGTCGGAGAACCCACGAGACCGAGGCAGGCGGGATCTGCATTGATATCCTCAGCAGAAAAACGAATGATCTCAGCCTTTTTCGCCTTCATTTTGCCCTTTAAGGACGGTACCCGGGGCTGATTTATATCCTTTACCACGGTAAGCAGGGCCGGCTGTTCGACGGCGACAATATCATAGCCGTCGTCCATCATACGCTCAACCACAATCTCCCGGTCGTTGATCTCCCGAATCTTTTGCACACAGCTGACAAAAGGAATGCCGAGACGCACGGCAAGACCTGGCCCGACCTGGGCCGTATCTCCATCAATGGCCTGCTTACCACAGAGAACAAGAGAAAACGGTCCTATCCGGGTAAGGGCCCTTTCCAGGGTATAGGAGGTTGCCCAGGTATCGGCCCCGGCAAAGGCACGGTCCGAAACCAGTACGCCGGAATCGGCACCGCAGCTTATCGCCTGGCGCAAAACCTCTTCAGCCTGCGGCGGTCCCATTGTCAGAGCAACGACCTCGCCCCCATAGCCCTCTTTCAGACGCACGGCCTCTTCCAGGGCATGCTGGTCGTAGGGGTTCATAATAGACTGGACCCCTTCCCTCTTCAAGGTATTGGTTTCCGGATCAAGGGAAACCTCCCTTGTGTCTGGAACCTGCTTAATACATACGACGATCTTCATCTTCGCTCCATCAATGAAGTCCTTGTACAGGCCATTCTACCTGGCACCTTGCACGGCGGGCGGCCAGCAGATCAGGAAAAAAGAGATTATCGGCAGACCACTATGCACCGACCGTAATCTGGGGCACAAAAGCCTTTCTACTTTCTGCCGTATTCCTTGTTTAATTCCTGACCGATGACGTTGCGCTGAATCTGGTTGGTCCCCTCATAAATCTGCAGGATCTTCGCATCCCGCATCATCTTTTCAACCGGATATTCACTCATATATCCGTAGCCGCCCATGACCTGTACGGCGTCTGTGGTAACCTTCATCGCCATATCCGTTGCAAAGGTCTTGCAAATGGCGGATGCCTTGGAGATATTTTTCTGATCGCTGTCGATATGCCTGGCTGCCGCATAGACCAGAGCCCGGGCGGCTTCAACCCCGATGGCCATATCGGCGAGCATATGCTGTACCGCCTGAAAACTGATAATTGGCTTGCCAAACTGCTTTCTCTGCTTGGCGTATTTTGCCGCCTCATCAAGAGCTCCCTGAGCAAGCCCCACGGCCAATGCAGCAATACCCGGGCGTGAGAGATCAAGGGTCTTCATTACTGTAATAAAACCTGTACCCCGACGGCCGACGATTCTGTCCTTTGGGATACGACAATCCTTGAAGATCAACTCGGTGGTGGCAGAAGCGCGGATACCCATTTTCTTTTCCCCTACCCCACAGGAAAAACCGGGGTCCCCATCCTCGACCAGAAAAATCGACGCCCCTCGAGGCCCGCGCTCCCTGTCGGTTATTGCCACAACAGAATACAACCGGGCCTTTCCGCCATTGGTAATCCACTGTTTTGTGCCGTTGAGAACCCACTCGTCCCCATCCAGCTCAGCGGTTGTCTGTATTCCTGAAGCATCAGAGCCGGCATTGGCCTCGGTAAGGCCAAAGGCCGCATATTTTTCACCACTGGCGACCTCGGGCAGATATTTCTGTTTCTGCTCTTCTGAACCGGCAAGCAGCAGAGGGTATATACCAAGAAAGTTGGCAGCATAGGCCGTGCCAACGGCAACACATCCGCGGCCAAACTGCTCGACGGTCAAAACAATATCAAGACAGCCCCCGCCAAAACCACCATAGGCTTCGGGAATAAGCAGCCCCAACAGATCGGCCTGGGCCATCTGCTCAAGAATATCACCGGGGAAACGATGCTCTTCATCGAGTACCGCCCGGTTCGGGATAATCCATTCATCGGTAATTTGACCTGCAACATCAACAATCATCTGCTGTTCTTCCGACAAGAAATAATCCATATACGTTCTCCCGTTTACCACTTCATAAGGGCCGAGCCCCAAGTAAATCCTCCACCAAAGGAACACAACAGAATCAGATCATTTTCCGCGATGCGCCCCTGCCTGCAGGCGTCATCCAAGGCGAGAGGGATTGATGCGGCTGAGGTGTTGCCGTATCTTGCAACATTTATGAAGAATTTGTCCTCTGTAATCTGAAATTTTTCGATCAATTTATGCAGGATTCTGATATTTGCCTGATGGGGAACGACCAGAGAGACATCGTCCATAGCAAGGCCAGAGTCCTCGAGCAGTGTGTGCACTGAATCTGCCATGGCCACAACAGCGTGTCTGAAAACCTCCTTGCCCTCCATACGCAGATATGATCCGTCGTTATCGGCAAGACGAAGATCCGGGTTACTGCTCTGTGGGCCATACATATAGAGCAGAGGCCAGAGCCGACCATCTGACTGCAGATTTGAGCCGATAAAACCGCGATCATTTTCACTCTGTCCCATGACCACTGCCGCGGCACCGTCGCCAAAAAGAATGCAGGTATTGCGGTCTTGCCAATCAAGACGACTGGACATGGTCTCAGCCCCGATAACAAGAACCTTCAGAGAGGGATCGCTTTGTATATATCTATGGGCCAGATCAACGGCATACAGAAAACCCGAACAGGCCGCATTGAGGTCAAAGGCAAAGGCGTTTTGCGCACCGATTTCACCCTGGACCAGACAGGCCGCCGATGGCATCTGCGTATGTGAGGTTATAGTGGCTACGATGATAAGCCCTATCTGCTCGGCGCTGCAATCCGCATCCAGTAAAGCCCTTCTTGCAGCCTCCGCCGCAAGCACATAGGTCTGTTCGTTCGCACCGGCTATATACCGGGTTTCAATACCAGTCCTCGTTCGAATCCATTCATCACTGGTATCGACAACCTTTTCCAGTTGCCGATTTGCAACAAGCCTTTTGGGGCTACACGAACCAATACCGTAGACGACAGATCCCATAAATACGTATCAGACTAAGAAGAAAGCCCCTCCAGAATTTCATCGCGAATACTGCTGTTGGCCATCCTGGCCGCTTCAAGAATCGCATTCTTGATAGCGACAGCACTTGACTTCCCATGACAGACAAAACCGACTCCATCGAGCCCAAGCAGAGGTGCACCACCATACTCTGCATAATCAACCCGTCGTTTAAACCTGGCAAATGCTCTGCTGGCAAGCAGGTAGCCAAGCTTGGCCGGCAATGACTTGATGATTTCCGCCCGTAACATCTCCATTGCTGCCTCGGCCAGACCTTCGCTGACCTTCAGACAGACATTACCGACAAAACCGTCACAGACAATGACGTCGACATCACCACGAAAGACATCGCGGCCTTCGACGTTTCCGATAAAATTGAGACTGCTCTTTTCAAGCAGGGGATAGGTTTCTTTGATAAGGCTGTTGCCCTTGCCCGCCTCCTCTCCGATGGTCAGCAACCCGACCCGCGGGCTCGCAGAGCCCTGCAGACGGAAATAAGCCGAGGCCATAACCGCAAACTGGAACAGATGCAGCGGCTTGCAGTCGACATTGGCGCCAATATCCATCAGGACAACAGGCCGTTTTCTGGTCGGGAAGTAGGAGGCGATTCCTGGCCTTGCCACTCCCTGCAGGCGTCCGAGTTTGCGCATACCGGCGGCAAGAGTGGCACCCGAGTTTCCAGCGCTGACGACACCGTCTGCATCGCCACTGCGCACCAGATCGAAGGCAACCACAACGGATGCATCTTTTTTCTTGCGAATCGCATCGACAGGGTGCTCTTTCATCTCCACGACCTGAGAGGCATGGACGATGTCGAGCCGACCGGCACAACGACGTTCAGGAGAGAGAGATTGTAAATGTTCCTGAAGGCTCTTTGTATCACCAACCAGGCTCACCTTGATCCTGGCCTCCCGGATGGCCATCAGGGCTCCGCTTATCAGTTCCCTTGAGCCATGATCCCCCCCCATGGCATCCAGAGCTATGCAGGCATCCATACCTTAGTCGATATCGGCTTCGAGCGAATACACGGTTCTGCCCTTGTACATACCACAGTTTCCGCAAAGCCGATGAGGCTGCTTTGGTTCACCGCATTCACTACAGGTGCTCAGACCGGGCGCAGAAAGGGCATCATGCGCCCTTCTTTTACGGGTTCTCGAGTGACTGTGTCTTCGTTTTGGTAATGCCATTCTATCCTCCAGCAATTCTGGTTTGTATCGGAAAGTATTGCAGACTTTGAGCCCAAAAAACGTTGCGATACCTTTCTCTCATAAAAAAGTTTCTCTTTTCCCTGCGCGGCAGGTCCTTACAGCCGAGATCCATACACAGGAGACGAACCAGGATCAGGAGCCTTTCGTCTGCCGTATCTTTCCTAAAACAGCAAAGGGCGAACTGGTTGGCTCCCTGGTACAGCTGCATTCTTCAACATTTAACAAGGCGGAACAGCCCGGACAAACACCCCGACAGTCAGGAGAGCAAAGCATCCGCAAGGGGCTTTCAAGATAGGCCTGTTCGCGCAGTATCCGAGAGATGTCAATTATTGAACCCTGCAGATACATCAGCTGAACGTCCTGTTCCAGGCACTGCCTTTCTGCCGGACCAACGGGCTCTTCTCTCTCTGTGATCAGATATTCAAAACGACTCTGCAAAGGCTGTTCTGCAGTCCGCACACCACATCGTCCACAGACCCCTGACAATATACCAGCAAATTCACCCCGGAGTTCCACCTCCCCGGCAGGACGACGCCTCAGCAGGACCCAGGTTGTACCGACTGGAACAAAGCTGCCGAGTTCATCGGGAAACCAATCCTGCCCCTGCAACTCATACCGTTCAGCCTTCTCAGTAATCGTAGAGAACTCAATCTGCATAAGAGTGCCCGCCGCAATCAAACTCAACAGGGAAAATACAAAAACGCAAAGAATACTATATTTATTCTGACTTGGCTAGAAAAAAACCCCTTTCTGAAGAAAAGATCCCCGCAGGAAGCGCAAAAGACTCCCGGCAATAGCCATCCGAAAAAACCGTTAACAAGGATCTTCAGCCAGACAAAGAGAAACACCTGAAGAGAAACGATGGCTGCCGGCCAGCATTGCAAACAGCTGTAACAGGCGGCACATTGGTATCCGAGGCGAAAACTCAAACAAGGCTACATGATCCGTACCAGCCGTTCCGTGCTTGCCAGCAGGCGAAGGCTGAGACATTTGAGAATCCAGCGCTGCACCTGCAACCCGAACAAAGGATACTTCTGACAGAGTAATGAAAAATTATCGGTCGATAAAAATGACAACCGAGTGCTGCTCACAGCACGCACCGTTGCACTGCGTTTCTGCCCGGCGAGCAGACCGCCTTCGCCAACAGGGGTGCCCGCATCAAGCAGGGCCACGACCTGTGTCCGGTTGCCAAAACCGGTTTTTCGATGTACGGCAAGCCGGCCGGAATGGACGAAAAAGGCCCCCCTCGCCTCATCTCCACACTCGAACAAGGTCTCGCCTGCGGCCAGATCAACCGCCTCCAGTACCGACAACAGCTCCTCCATCGGCATTTCAGCGTCCTGGAGTCCTTTTGCTATCTCATCGGGAATTGTTTCCGCCTGCATTGGCAACCCCTGCTGAATAAACCTTCTTCATCTTCTTCCCAAAACCAACGACAAGATCTTCCCGCTACTCCTTCTTACTTTCGGCAAACGCCCTGTTCTTCTCGTCAAGCACCTTCATCACTCCCTCAAAACCGTCTTTTCGCAATATAGATTTGAATTGGCCATGATAATTTTTCACCAGGCTGACGCCTTCTATATTGATATCGTATACCATCCATTTATCGCCTTGCAGACGCAGGATATAGTGGACAGGAAGCGTCAATTCGGAACCCTTGACGATGGTTGTTACCTGCGCCCTGTCTTTTTTGACGGTTTCTCCGACAAAATCGATCCCGCCACCGGTATAGCTCTCCAGCTTCTCCAGATAGACGTTTTCGAGTAATTCGGTCATAGCAGCGATAAACGACTTGCGCTCTGTATCACCAATTTTCCGCCAGGTCCTGCCCAGAATCCTTTTCGACATCTCATTGAAATCAAAGCCTTTATTCACCTCGGCCATGATCTTATCCCTGCGCAGTGTCCGCTTATCATCCCCTTTCAGTGTTTCGTCTTCAAGGATTGCAACCAGGACCTCCAGGGCTGGTTTGAGTTGCTCGGTCGGCGATGGAGCCGCCGCAGAGACCGACACCGGCATCAAGATTAACAACAGACAGCAAAAAACAAGAAACTTTTTCATTTTTCCCTCTATCGCCCTCTACGAGCGGAAGTAAATAACAGAGATATACCAACTGTTTTCATCAAAAACCGGAAGAGCCGACAGGCACGAGCCGAAAATATCGAAAGCCAAAGGCAGCTTGAACCCACCTCAAGCGCTACTCGGCCTTGCCAAAGGCGAACTTTGAGACAAGCGACTCAATATCCAGAGATGATTCGGTATCAACAATGGTGTCTCCGGGTTTATAGAGTTCTTCGTCTCCGCCCAGACTGAGCTGGATAAACTTATCGCCAATGATCCCCTGGGATTTTACCGAGGCCATCGAGTCGACCGGCAGTTGTATCGCTTTATCAATCTGTAGCTCAAGTATCGCCTCTTCATTCTCTCCAAGCCGGATACCGGCGACCTGACCGACCACTACGCCGGCAACCTGCACACTCGCACCCTTCTTTACCCCTGCAACATTATCAAATTCCGCGTTAATAATGTACTGTTTACCACTGTTCAAAAAAGGGACTTCCCCCAACTGCAGGGCAAGGTAACCAAAGGCCGCAAAGCCCAGCAGAACAAAGAGCCCAACCACCGTTTCCAGAGATCTTTTTTTCATTTTTCCACCAATCCACTTTGATATACTTCACCCATGGTCGTTGCGACAAATTCCTGGATATGAGCCTGCTCCGACCATTGGAGCTGTTCCGGACTGTCAAAAACATCCGTCTTGCCGTTATGCAAAATGATGACCTGATCGGCAAGGTTAAAGACCTTGGGGATATCATGGCTGACGATCACAGAGGTAAAACCGAATTGCTGCTGCGTGCGCGCAAAAAGTTGATATATCTCCTGGGTCATCAGGGGGTCAAGTCCGGTTGTCGGCTCATCAAAGAGCAGAATCGAGGGCTGCAACTGCATTGCCCTGGCCAGCCCCACCCTTTTCCGCATACCGCCACTGATTTGCGCGGGATATTTTGTCTCATGCCCCTCAAGCTCAAATTGCGCCAGACTGGCATACACCTGCTCCCGGATCTCTTTTTCTGTCTTGGCGGTCCTCTCACGCAGAGGAAGAGCAATATTGTCAAAGACGGTCAGAGAATCAAACAGGGCCGAACCCTGGAATAACACCCCAAAATTACTCCGCAGAGCCTCAAGACGCCTGCCTCGTGCCTGTGTTACGTCCTTCCCATCAATAACGATACTGCCGGCATCTGCCTTTAACAGACCAAGAACAAGCTTCAAGGTAACACTCTTGCCCTGACCACTGCCACCGGCAATGACCGTTGTTTTCCCGGCGGGAATAGAGAAAGAGACCGAGTCAAGGACATGCTGACGGGAGCCGTCAGCGCGCACAAAACTTTTTCTCACATTGTTAAATATAATCGCCGATTCAGTCATCAAAGCAGCACCGCGGTCAGCAGATAATCAAAAACAAGCACCAGAATAGAAGAGACAACCACCGCCTGGGTCGTCACATAGCTGACACTTTTCGCTCCAAACCCGGCCCCCCTGATCTGCTGCACAAAATACCCCCTTCCGCAGGAGACCCAGACAACAATCAGGGCAAAGACAACGGATTTGACGAAACCAAGCCAGATATCATGGTCTGTAACGCTGCTTATCATCCCCTGCAGATAACTCCCGGGACTGACCCCCATCCGTCGAACTCCGGCAACATATCCCCCGGCTATGCCGACGACATCAAAGATTGCGGTAAGAAGCGGCACCGAGATCAAGGTCGCCAGCAGCTTGGGGGAAATGAAATAACGGAAGGGGTCGATAGCCATACAGTCGAGGGCATCAATCTGCTCGGAAATACGCATTATACCGAGCTCAGAGCACATCGCCGATCCGGCACGCCCTGCAACCATCAAGGCCGTAAGCACGGGGCCCAGTTCCATGATAATGGTCAACGCAACTGCAGAGCCCAACATACCATCTGCCCCGAACTTGCTGAGTGAGTAATAGCCCTGGAGCCCCAGGACCATACCCGTTGAGAGTGCAGTAAAAAAAATGACAAAAAGCGAACTGGCTCCAATGAAATGGACCTGACGGAGCAATTCATCAAAGCGAAACGGTCGTCGCAAAAGGCCTCGAATACAACGAAAGAGGAAAATTGTCATCCTGCCTATATCTTCCAGCAGATACAAAAAACCCTCTCCGAGCTTTGCTATTGGATGTATATACATTGGGTCGAGACGTTTTGACACTCACGGAAAACGTACAGCATTTACGGTTTACACAGACAAGAACTCTGCCAGCTGGCAGAAAAACCTATCCATCTATCCTGCCGATTACGCATATCCTCGATATACAGCAGGGAAACAAACACCAATTATTCAGGTAACCTCAAGATAAAGGCTGCTGAAAACAAAGTCAACCACAGCAAACGAGAAATGACCTGCGCAAGAAGCATGTACCTCTCCGGGATCGCAAAAGCCCTCTGTTTATTCGGCAAAGGCAGCCCGTTGAAAAAGCAAAAAAATGATTATTCGAAACATTTGCTCTTGTTTTTTTTTCCCATCTAGGCTTGTTAGTCATTGTAGCCACCAGCGGGCAAACCCTTTTCCCACCCGAAAAGGGTTTGCAACAGCAGAACAACGCTTCTTTTCCAGACGGGTTGTCCAGACATGACAGAGAAAGAGATCCTCATTACGACAGAAAAAGATCTGGCCGAACTTTGTCAAGAGGCCCAGAAAACAGATGTGATCGCCCTTGATACAGAATTCGTCTGGGAAAAAACCTTCTATCCACGCCTTGGCCTTATCCAGATGGCCCTCTCCGACGAGAGATGTTACCTGATCGATCCTCTTTCAATACAAGACCTCCGGGCTTTGGGGACGGTCCTGAAAGACCGGAGGGTGATGAAGATCTTGCACGATGCACCGCAGGATCTGGCCATCCTGCATAGAGCCACAGGCGTTGCAGCACAAAATGTCTTTGATACACGCCTTGCCGCCGGCTTTGCCAGCCTCCCCGCCACACTCTCCCTTGCCCACCTCGTCAAAGGCCTGCTGGACATTGATCTTGTCAAGGATGCCACACGCACCAATTGGCTCAAACGCCCCTTCAGCAAGGCCCAGGTACAATACGCACTGGACGATGTCCGCTACCTGCGAGCCGTACGGGTTATCCTGCTCTCCCGCATGATCGGTCCTCAGATCAAATCCTGGCTGCAGGAAGAACTGAACCTGCTGAACAATCCGGCCACCTACGACATCTTCAACGAAAAAGACAGATTTCGAAGGATTGCAGGCAGCAGTAAGCTTGACCGGCCAGGTCTGGCGATCCTCAGGGATCTGGCTCTCTGGCGTAACAAGGTCGCCCAGGAAAAGGACAGACCGCGTGGACATATCGTTGCCGATAAATACCTTGTGGAGATAGCCAGAACGCGCCCCAACGACGAGACTACCTTGCAGAAAACCCGGCTGCCGGAAAAGGCCATGTGCAGATATGGGAAGGATATTCTCAAGGTCGTATCTACGGCCTTGGCGGAAGATAAATCCACCTATCCGAGGCAGAAAGAACGTGTGCGCCTGAACAAACAACAGCAGAGCTTTCTGGAAAACCTGGACGGCAGCATCTCTCTGAAATGTGAGTTACTCGGCATTGACCCGAGCCTTCTCGGCAACAAAAACGAGTTTAAACAGCTGGCCAAGACCTTGCTGACAGAAGGCGGTGCGGCAGGGATCCAGACCCGCCAAATGAGCGGCTGGCGCAAAGACTTTCTCAAGGGGTTTTTCTCAGATTTACCGGAGAAGTAAACGGCGAAGAGGCCTGCGGAGAGACTCTATCCGCGAAAAACAGCGGGCCCGTAAAAAATGGGGGCTCAAGGCCCCCATCTCAAGCAAAATGAACTCCTGCCTTCCCTCCGCAATCTACATTACGGGGCAGATCAGCAAAAAACCTTTTTGCACAGGGCTCCTAAGGAGCCAAGATTTTCACAGACATGGATACCGGCATCCCGCATCGCCGCAATCTTGGCAGAGGCGGTACCCTGTCCGCCACTGACGATGGCGCCGGCATGCCCCATTCTCCTCCCCGGCGGGGCGGTGAGTCCGGCGATAAAACCGACAACCGGCTTTTGCATCGAATCCCTGATCCAGGCGGCGGCCTCTTCCTCGGCACTGCCACCAATTTCACCAACCATAACAACCGCAGAGGTTTCCGGATCTTCATTAAAGGCCGACAGACAGTCAAGAAAACCGGTACCATTTACCGGATCTCCGCCGATACCAACACAGGTGGTCTGCCCCAGGCCCACTGCAGAAAGCTGATGGACCACTTCGTAGGTCAGAGTGCCAGAGCGTGAAACGACCCCAACGGGACCACCCGGGGTATGGATGGCTCCCGGCATAATACCAATCTTACAGGCACCAGGAGTGATAATTCCAGGGCAATTGGGACCAATCAGACGGCATGATTTTGTGGCCAGATAGTTTTTTACCTTGAGCATATCCATCACCGGAACACCCTCGGTGATACAGACGATCAGTTCGATACCGGCATCAGCGGCCTCAAGAATGGCTCCGGCAGCAAATGGGGGAGGGACAAAAATCACCGAGGCATTGGCCTCTGTTTTCTCTCTTGCCTCAGCGACGGTATTGAAAACCGGAATACCATCCATCTCCTGGCCCCCCTTGCCCGGAGTAACCCCGGCGACGACGTTGGTGCCGTAGGCAACACACTGGCGGGTATGGAACTGACCTTCCTTTCCCGTGATACCTTGAACAAGCACACGGGTCTGCGCATTGACAAAAATACTCATTCTTTTTCCTTGATTGTTATAAAATGGGATAATTACCCACAGGACCAGGAGATCGATCGGAACAGATTCTCACCTGTACCCGTCCCCGGCCACCAGATCTTAGGCAACGATCGCGGCAACCTTCTGCGCGGCATCTCCGAGATCGCTGGCGCTTATCAGCGTAAGCCCGGAATCCTGCAAAATTTGCCGCCCCTCCTCAACGTTTGTACCCTCCATTCGAACAACAACGGGTACAGACAACGAAACCTTTTTCGCGGCTTCAACCACACCTTTCGCCAGGATATCGCAACGCAGGATACCGCCAAAGATATTGATCAGGATCCCCTTCACCTTGGGATCACTCAAAATAAGACGGAAGCCGTTTTCAACCATTTCTGCGCTGGCCCCGCCCCCGACATCGAGGAAATTTGCCGGTTCGGCGCCAGCCTGCTTGATAATATCCATGGTTGCCATGGCCAGACCGGCTCCATTCACCATATTACCAATGTTACCGTCAAGATTGATATAGTTCAGATTGTACCTGGCAGCCTCCGCCTCGACAGGATCATCCTCGTTGGGATCATGCATGGCAACAATGTCCGGATGCCGGAAAAGGGCATTGGAATCGACATCGACCTTGGCGTCAAGGGCAATAATCCTGTCATCTTCTGTGATGACCAGCGGATTTATTTCAACCATCGAACAGTCGTATTCGACAAAGAGATTGTACAGGCTTTGCAGAACGGCAGAAAACTCGCGCCGAACAGCCTTGTCCAGACCAAGACCAAATATAATCTGCAGTCCATGGTATGCCTGAAATCCGGTAATTGTACTGATTGATACGGTAATAATTCTCTCGGGATGTTTCTCGGCCACCTCCTCGATATCCATACCGCCATCCATACTGGCGACGATGGTTATCGAAGCGGTACTCCTGTCAGGGATTATCGACAGATACAGCTCTTTCTTGATGGCAACACCCTGCTCAACAAGAACTGTTTTGACCAGCCTCCCCTCCGGCCCGGTCTGCTTTGTCACCAGGGTCATACCGAGAATGGCCCGGGCAGCTGCGCTGACCTCTTCTGCCGATCTGGCGATCTTCACACCACCGCCCTTGCCACGGCCACCGGCGTGAATCTGCGCCTTGACGGCAACCGGGTACCCCAGTTGTGCGGCTCCATCCTCGACCTCTTTCACTGAGGTTGCAACCGCATTATTGAGAACCGGAACCCGGTACTTTTTAAACAGCTCTTTCGCCTGATATTCATGAATTTTCATAGGAGTCTTCCTGAAAAACAGATGCGGAGAACCCAGCCCCGCTTTGAAATAAGATTTTTTGTCCTCTGGTTCTTTTCAAAAGAGAAACCCAGGCAGACAAACAACGATAAAAGGTAACGCAAAAGATACGGCGGAAAAACCTACCATAAGCCCAGGATTTATTCCACGACAAAAAACAGCTCCCTGGCAGATTCCCCTGCCAGCTTGAAAAGGGCGATAAGAGATCTGCCTTCTCACCTTTGCCCTTTTATTCAACGACAATTAAAGGTACTATGCACAGACCAGAGAAAAGAGACAACTCTTCTGTCAAAACCATCCTTTTTTCATTTTTCTTTTTCGCAAGGACTGTAATATGCCAAATACAGATTACTGGGCCGATGCCTACCTGGAAAAACGCGTCTCTGCCCAAGAGGCCATCTCAAGAATCCGTTCCGGACAGCGGGTTTTCATCGGTTCAGGCTGCGGTGAACCGCAGTTCCTCACCCAGACCCTGGCAGGGCATCTGAGCAATGTCTCAGGCCTTGAAATAGTACGGCTGCTCGGTCGGGAAACGGCCTCGCTTACCGCAATTGCCGACAGAACCGGTGATACCAGTCTCAATATCCGTTCGATCTATCTTGGTTCAACCAGGCCGGAATCGATCAACACGCAGCAACGGTTTATCACCCCGATGAATATCTCCGATGTACCGATGCTGTTTAAAACCCACAAACTCCCGCTGCACGCCGCACTCATTCAGACCTCTCCGCCCGATGACTTTGGCTGGATGAGCCTGGGGATCTCAGTCGATGTGACGATGGCCGCGGCAAGATCGGCGGAGTTGGTTATCGCGCAGATAAACCCGCTGATGCCAAGGGTTATGGGGCAGAGTTTTATTCATGTCAACGATGTCGATCTGCTCGTGCACCACGAAGAAGAGCTGCTGACAATACCACGTACCGCCACACAATCGCCATCGGCGCAAAAGATCAGCCAGCATATCGCCAAACTCATTGAAGACGGCTCGACTCTGCAGATTGGACTTGACGCCACATCCCAGGCCACTGTCCTTGCCCTGTCGAATAAAAATGATCTTGGCATTCATTCCCAGTTCCTTACAGATGACATTATGCATCTCTACGCCAAGGGGAATATCAATAACAAGAAAAAAGGCTTCAACGAAGGGAAGATGGTCGCCTCAATGGCTATCGGCACAGACAACCTCTACGAGTTTCTCAACGATAATCCGGCCATTGACTTCTACCCTTCCGATTATGTCAATGACCCGTACATTATCTCGCGAAACAACAAGATGGTTTCGATGAACGCGGCATCGGTCATGGATCTTACCGGGCAGGTCTCGGCAGCCGCAACAACCGCCACCAGGCTCTCGGGGGTCTCTGGAATACTTGAATTTGTGCGCGGAGCCAGGCGCTCCAAGGGTGGAAAATCCATTCTGATGCTTCCGGCGACCTCAGGTTCCGGAAAAGACAGGATTTCCAACATTATTCCCCAGCTCAAAGACGATGTCGTCCTGGTTCCCAGGGGCGATGTGCATTATGTGATCTCCGAATATGGGGCAGTAAACCTCTTCGGCAAGAGCATCCAGGAACGGGTTCTGGCCATGATCAGCATCGCCCATCCCGATTTTCGGGACCAACTCTTTGCCGCAGCCAAGGAAAAAGGCTATATCGGCAGCGAACGTAGCCTCGGAGAAGCGTCAAAGGCCATCTATCCTGTCAATCTGGAGGAGACATTGACCATAGACGGAGAAGAAATTCGTATCCGACCGGCCAAGCCGGTTGATGGACGACGCATTCAGGAACACTATTATAACCTTTCCCAGGAAGCCATATTCACCCGTTTTTTCTGTCAAAAAACCATATTTGCCAGGGCCGAGATGGACTCCCGTTCGTTGGTTGATTATGTCAAGTCACTGACTCTGGTGGCCATCGCCGGCGAATTCGGCTTTGGCAAGGTGATCGGTATTGCTGAATATATGAAGCTCGATGAAAACAATATGGCCGAAATAGCCTTCTCGGTCAGCGAAGAGTACCAGGGGAAGGGGCTGGGAACCTTCTTTTTGAAAAAACTTGCCGCAGTGGCCCGCGAAAATGCGATCTCAGGGCTGATCGCATACACCTTCCCATCAAATCAGCCGATGATACGGCTCTTTAACACATTACCGTATAAAGTCAAAACCGGACATGAAGACGGAGACCTGGTTCTCTCCTGTCTCTTTAGCGAACTCAAAAAACAGAACTGATCCGGGATTTCCTGCAAACAATCTTTTCGGTCAAACGAAGCGATGGGGCTGTCATCATATGCAGAAAGCCTGAACCATCCCGCAAAAAAACTGATACTCAATCCAACACAAGAGCCAAACGCATGCGTGATGAGTATATCTCTCGAATCAACCGTGTTATTGACTACGTTGACGCAAATATTGGCGATGATTTTTCTCTCAAGACGCTGTCTGAGGTTGCCTGTTTTTCGCAATATCATTTTCATCGAATTTTCAAGGCAATATCTGGGGAGACAGTCCACCAGTTTACCCAAAGACTGAGAGTCGAAAAAGCGGCAGCACAGCTCGTCAACTGGCCCGAAAAATCAATTACCGACATTGCTTTGCATTGCGGCTTTTCAAGTTCAGCAGCTTTTGCTCGAACATTCAGAGGGACATTCCAGATGAGCCCAAGTCAGTGGCGCTCAAAACATCTTCTTGAAAAGAGCAAGAATTGCAAAACGAAGAGCAAGAAATGGAAAGATTTTGACATCTCCTCCTTCTATATTGACAGTGTCAGCAACAATCTGACGTGGAAGATTCAGATAAAAAACAAAAAACCTGTTGCGGTCGAAATAAAATACATGCCGGAATCTTATGTCGCGTATATCCGGCGTATAGGCCCCTACAAGGGAGACAGTGAACTCTTTGAAACGCTCTTCACCAGATTGATGAACTGGGCTGGGGCAAGAAGATTACTGCAGTTTCCAGAAACAGTCGTTATGTCTGTATATCATGATTCTCCGCAGATTACAGAGGAAGATAAACTAAGAACAAGTGTCTGTATCACGGTGCCGGCAGAAACGCCTGTTGCAGGTGAAATTGGCAAGATGAAACTCCCTGGTGGCGAATTTGCCGTTGCCGGTTTTGAGTTATCCGGAAGTGAGGAATACGAAGAAGCCTGGAATTTCATTTTTAGAAACTGGCTGCCTGAAAGTGGTTACCAACCCGATGATCGGCTCTGTTACGAAATATATCGTAATAGCCCCAAAGAGCATCCAGATGGAATTCATATTGTCGATATATGTATTCCAATAAAGCCGTTATAGGCTTGGCATTGGCTACCTCTCATCCAATGCGATGCGTTGTTCATCGAACTATTCCAGAAATACAAACAGGTTTATACAAAAAGGGGCGTCAAAATGGCTGTACCGACAAACAAAACAGAATTGAGAGAAGCCGTTCAAAAGAATTATGAAAAACTCAGAGAAGATCTTGCGACTATCCCTCCAGAGTTGACTGAAAAAAAAGAGCTGGAAGGCCACGTCAAGGGGACCCGGATGAGTGTCTGTAACGTAATGGCGTATCTTGTTGGCTGGGGGAATCTTGTTCTGAAATGGCATTGCATTTTTTCTGCCGGGAAAATGCCTGATCTCCCTGAAACTGGCTTTAAAATGAACGAAATGGGAAGACTGGCTCAAAAATTTTACAAGGATTACGAAAATGATAGTTATGCATCTCTTCTCAGGCAATATGATGACGTGGTTGCAAAAATTCTCGGCTTAATTGATAGCCTTGACAACACCTATCTTTACGAGACAGACTGGTATAAAAAATACCCTTTTGGCAGAATGATTCAATTCAATACGTCGTCTCCTTATGCAAATGCCCGCTCGCGGATTCGTAAATGGAAAAAGTCAAAAGGAATATTGTAAATCAAACAGCAGGAAAAGGTACACCGTGAAAAACGGTTTCTCACATCCCCGGAATACGGATAAAACGATATCCGAAGGCTGGTGGTACAAATGCAGCTGAAAGCAAAACCGAACGATACATCATTTCTCTCACCGGCCACATGTCATTATCTGTTCAGCCACGGAGGAGTATTTTTATGAAACATGAATGGAGGAAAGAAGAAAAAGATCTCTATTTACCACCGACAAAGCCTGTGCTGGTCGATGTTCCCAGATTTACATATCTTGCAATCAGTGGAAGTGGAAACCCAAACAGCCCGTTCTTTGCCGAATACGTTGAAGCCCTGTATGCCGTCTCCTATGCAATACGAATGTCCCACAAGAAAGGTCTTCAACCTGAAAACTTCTACGAATATACAGTGTATCCGCTGGAAGGTGTTTGGGATATATCGGAAGATGCAAAGAGATCTTTTCAAGGAGACATCAACAAAGATGAGCTTGTTTTTACGCTGATGATCCGTCAGCCCAATTTTGTCTCAGATGAATTTGCAGAAAAGGCAAAGGAGTGGACAAAAAAGAAAAAGCCCAATCCCCACGTGCAAGAAATATCATTTTGCGAAATATCTGACGGGAAATGCGTCCAAATGATGCATCTTGGCAGTTATGACAACGAACAGGAATCGTTTGCAATCATGAGTGATTTTGCCAAGAAAAATAAGCTCAAACGAACATCGATGAAACACAAGGAAATATATCTTTCGGATCCAAGAAAAATAGAACCAGAAAAGCTGAAAACTGTTTTACGGTTTACGGTTGAATAGAGCTGTCACAGAACTCTGTGTCGTACCACCTTCACAGATCCTTGTGATAGATCAGAAAGCGTGAAGAACGCTGTTGAGATCAACAGGCCGAGCCAACAATACTCACATACAATAAAAGGAAATACACCGGGCGATGAGAAGAAAAGACAAAGAGATAACCAGTAAAGAAACGATTGAAAAAATTATACGTTCGTCTCAGATTTGTCGCCTTGGGCTGTCAGACGGTTCCCAGCCGTATATTGTCCCTTTATCCTTTGGCTACGACAATGAAACACTCTTTTTCCATTCTGCCCGGGAAGGGAAAAAAGTGGCATTCATCAAAAAAAATCCGCATGTCTGTTTTGAGTTCGAGCACAACACCAGCCTGGTCGAATCTGATACGCCCTGCAGCTGGGGAATGCAGTATCAGAGTGTTATCGGCTTTGGCGAGGCTGAAATAGTAGAGGACATTGATGAGAAGAAAGAGGCGCTGGGGATTATCATGCAACAGTACTCGACAAAGAAATTTGAATTCCCGGATGCGGCAATTCAGAAGACCTTTGTCTTTAAGGTAAAGATCAATGAAATGACGGGCAAGCAAGCAAAGAAACTTTGAATGATGAGGGCTTTTCAATCAAGGTCAAGGCCTTTCAAACAAAGTTGATGGGTTTCGTACAACCTCATCGGTTGCGGCCTTGGCCAGACTCAGAAAACCCTCGATATACAGCGACAACGCGGGAGACCGTTATTTTTACGAATCCATCAAGGTTCAGGCACTCATCATCGCCGGCAGGAAGGTAACAATCTGAGGAAAGACAACGATCAGTATCAAGGCCACCATCAGCAGAAGGAAAAAAGGCAGGGCTGCATAGGCAACACGCAGGATATTGATGCCGGTAAGGCCTTGGATAACAAAGAGATTAAAGCCCACAGGCGGTGTTATCTGTGACATTTCCACCACGATAACCACAAAGATCCCAAACCACAGCGGATCTATTCCGGCCTGCTCGACCATCGGCATGATCACCGAGGTGGTCAGCACCACAACCGAAATACCATCAAGAAAGCAGCCCAGAATAACAAAAAACACCGTCAGGGCACCGAGCAGGGCGTACGGAGAAAGCTGTAATTCTGCAATCCAGGAGGCCAGCATCCTCGGGATACCGGTAAAGCCCATGGCCACAGTAAGAAAGGCCGCCCCGGCAAGGATAAAGGCGATCATACAGGATGTCTTGGTTGCCCCGAGCAGTCCGGCGACAAAGGTCTCTCTATTGAGACTGCCGGAAAATCGAGACAAAACGAGGGCCAGGACCACCCCGACAGCCGCCGCATCGGTTGGCGAGGCGATACCGCTATAGATAGAACCGAGCACACCGCCGATAAGAAGAACCACCGGAATCAGCCGCCTGCCACGTCTGAATCTCTCAACCAACGAATACTCTGAGGTTTCACGGGGTATCCTCTTCCAGTTCAACAGAGACCAGACGACCACATAGCTTACAAACAGGGCAACCAGGAGCATGCCCGGAAAAACACCGCTGATAAACAGCCGGGCAATCGACTGTTCGGTAGCCACCCCGTAAACAATCAGAATTATCGAAGGCGGGATCAAAAGGCCCAGGGTCGCCGAACCGGCCAAGGTCCCCAGGATCATCTGCCGCGGATAACCGCGGGCGGTGAGCGTTGGAATAGACATCTTGCCAATGGTTGCCGCGGTTGCAGCAGAAGAGCCTGATACGGCGGCAAAGATAGCACAGCCTAAGACATTGACGTGCAAGAGTCGTCCGGGCAGATGGGTCAGCCAGGGTGAGAGCCCGTCAAACATATCCTCTGACAGACGGGAGCGAAAGAGGATCTCCCCCATCCAGATAAAAAGGGGTAAGGCGGCCAGGGCCCAGCTGTTACTTGCCCCCCAGACCGTGGTCGCAAGGACGTTGCCCACCGGCGCACCACTAAACAAGACCATACCGACAACAGCGACGGCCAGCAGAGAAAAGGCAACCCAGATACCGCTCCCCAAGAAGAAAAACAGCAAGAGCAGCAGAAATATGGTCATCGAGACTTCGGACATTGCCCTCTCCTATTTCTTCTCTTCAGTCCGGTAGCTGGGGCTTCCGGTACGTAACAAACAGACCAGATCATCGAGCAGGGATACGGCAAGAATCACCAACCCCAGAAGCATCGCAGATTGTGGAATCCACAGGGGAACAGCCACCATACCGGGGGAAAGGTCGTTATAGACAAAACTTTCATAGAGAAGATTGCCGGTATACCAGGCAAAATAGACGGTGATTGCCGCTGCAACCAGCAAGCACCAACCCTCAAAGATACGCCGCATTCTCCCGCCCAGACGGCTGAAAAACAGGGTCACCCGAATATGACCGCCGGAACGCATCGTATATGCCAGCGCCAAAAAGGAGGAGGCCGCCAAAAGAAAACCGGTAAAATCGGCATAGGAGGGGATGGTCAGGCCTACGGCTGTCCCCGTGACCAGGGCGCTGACCCTGTCAATCAGGTTGCAGCCAACCTGGCAGATGACAAGCAGACATATCAACAGCAAAAAAACGGCAGCCAGCAAGCCGCTGAGCCTATAGAGGTTATCCAGCAATCGTCGGATCATGGTATCGGGAAAAAGGGTCCGAACCAGGCCTGGCACGGACCCGATTGATGTGCTGGGATTATTGTCGGTATGCCTTGAGCAGCTCAGTACTCTCAGCACCGCCTTCTTTTTCCCATTCGACAACGATCTGATCGCCAATCGCCTTCAGACCAGACATCAGCTCAGGAGAAGGGGTAACGATATTCATACCGTTATCCGCCATAATCTTGATCTTGGCTGCGGTTTCTTCCTTGCTCATATCCCAGCCACGTTTTTCAGCCGCTGCCGCTGCCTCAAGAACGGCTTGCTGTACCTCCTTGTCAAGACGACGGAAGGCCTTTTTATTGACGACAACCACATTTTTCGGAACCCAGGCCTGAATATCGGTGTAGGTATTGACAAAATCCCAGGCCTTCGAGTTGGCGCCGGTTGAAGGTGAGGTAATCATTGCATCCACCCGACCCGTAGAAAAGGCCTGAGGCAGGTCAGGGACCTCAACCTGGGTCGGTGCGGCACCCAGCTTGTTTGCCAGTTTCTCCAAGGTCGAATTATAGGTTCTGAATTTAAGGCCCTTGATATCATCAACGTTTTCTATCGCCTTTTTGGTGTACAGCCCCTGCGGCGGCCAGGGTACAGAAAACAGCGGCATCAAGCCCTGCTTATCAAGCAGCTTGGTAATAATAGGTTTCTGTGCCGCCCAGAGTTTGGCCGCATCTTCATAGTTGGTGGCCAGAAAGGGCTGTGAATCGGCGGAAAAAACAGGATGTTCGTTACCAAGCAGAGAAACAAAAAACTCTCCAATGGGCACCTGACCGCCGCGGACGGCATTCTTGATTTCGGGATGCTTGAAAAGAGAGCCGGCCGTATGCAGTTTAATGACCAGCTTGCCACCTGTTGCCTTTTCCACGTCAGCCGCAAACTGGGCGATATTTTTGGTGTGAAAGGTCGCATCCGGATAGGGTGTCGGCATATCCCATGAGGTGGCTGCCTGTACAGGTGACCCTGATAGGGGAAGAACAACCAGAACAGCAAGCAGTATAATCGATTGTTTGATGAGATGTTTCATGCAAAACCTCCTTGAGTTATTTGTTTCTCTCTCCTTGCAACAACGGAGAGGAAGGCTACCCGATATCCGATAATTCTTCCAGAGAAAAATCTCAACACAGGCAGGCCTATCCCGTAATAAAAACCTTTTATAGAACCATCGCAGATGACGGTATAGGGATCTCTATTGTGCTTCTCTCTCAAAGAACCGGGAAAAAACGCATAGCTCCTGACGCCGTCTTTCCAGATCGGCGATAACAAAACGCACCTTGTCCCCCGGTTTTCTCTGGGCCAGCTGAAAGATATCCCGGGCAGCAACCACCCCCAGTACCGGATAGCCCCCGGTGCACTGACGGTCATTGAGCAGGATAATCGGCTCTCCGGCCGTTGGCACCTGGATCGCCCCGCAGGGAACACCGATGGAGAGGATATTATCGCCCTCCCGTTTCAGAGCCGAACCGGCAAGCCGGTACCCCATGCGGTCGGCATCCTGGGTAATTGTATACCAGCTGTGCAGAAAGCGCTGCACGCTGTCTGCGTCAAACTCGTTGTAATGGTACCCAGGGAAAAACTCCAAGATAAGCGGGGTCTCGTAGTCGGGAATATAGCGTTCTGGAACCCGCCGTATCACCAGAGAATCCTGCCGGGCAAGCCCTGATCGATCAGGATAGCAAAGGAGATCACCCGTGCCGAGTTTTTCTCCCGCATTAGCACCCGTCTTTTCTCGAAGAACCGTGGCGCTGCTGCCAAAAAACCGTGGCACAGTGAAGCCCCCGACAATACAGAGGTAGGCACGCAGTCCCTTTTGGGCACATCCACAACGCAATATATCACCGGCTTGAACTGCCAGCGTCGTCCAGCCGGCAACAGGTTCGTCGTTGAGGGTGACCGCCATTGAGGCACCGGTGATCGCAATCCGGGTTGGCGCGTTAAAGGAAAAAGAGCAGTTGCCAAGCAGAATTTCTACCGCCGGCGCATTACAGGCATTCCCTAACAGCCGGTTTCCCCAGAAAAAGGCCTGTTTGTCGAGGGCTCCAGCCTCTGCCAGGCCAAGATGCTGGCAGAGGGAGCGCCCCTGATCCTGAACGGTCGATAAGAAACCCTCTGTCATTACCTGCATCTCACCCATTACAGCACCCCGCCCCGTTGCAGATACTCCTGTTTGTCGATGGCCGTAAAGCGAACCATATCGCCCTGCTGCAACAGACTTGGCTGTTTTCTTGAGGCATCAAAGACAACAAGCGGGGTACGGCCAACAATATTCCAGCCGCCCGGCATCGCCAAAGGATAGACCGCTGTCTGAAAATCAGCAAGGGCGACGCTGCCGGCAGGAATTCTGGTCTGTGGAACCGTACGTCTGGGCAGACGCAGCTCTGTCGGCAGATCACCCATATAGGCAAAACCAGGACAAAAGCCGATCATATAGACAAAATACTCCCGTCCGGTATGCAAGGCGATCAGCTCTTCGAGTCCGCAGCCCGTTTGTTCGAGAATATCCGGCAGATACTCGGCGACCTCGGGGGCATACCAGGTCGGGATCTCGATCACATCTCTTTGTTGAGCCACCCTTTTTCGGGGAACCGTCAACAGAAGCTCTTGCAGCCTGCTGGCACAATCGACGGCCGCTGAAGGCTGCAGAGTCACCAGAAGGGCATTGTAAGAAGGGACGGTATTGGCAACCATATCGGCAAAGTGCGCATTGACCGCAGCCCCGCAGGCGGCAATATAGAGCGAGAGCTCAACACCCACCGGCTCGTTGAAGAGAACCAGCAGCGAGGTTTCTGATACCGGAGAGACGGTAAAGCGTTGTTTATCCATTGCTGTCAATAAGAGCTCTGAAGGTCTTGACCAGCGGAACACCCTTCCCATCACCGTGTACACAGAGCGTGTCTATCGGGAAAGACAAAGCCTTACCGTTGACAGAAGAGATCGGCTTGCCGGAACACAGCGCACGTACCCGCGCCATCATCTCCTCTTCTTCGAGCAGGGCACCGGGCTTGCTGCGATGCACCAGACTGCCGTCATCTTCATACCCTCGATCCACAAAGCCTTCGAGCAGCAGCTCGACCCCATAACGATCGGCACGTTGCTTATGCTCCTGCCAGAGGCTGGTACCCAGCAGCATAAGCCGTACCTTGTATTGGGCGGCGACCTGCAAGAGACTGTCGAGGACCTCTGAATTGGCCATCATCGCATGATACAGCGCACCATGCGGCTTGATATAGGTAAGCTGGCCGCCGTGGGCTGCGCAAAACCCGGAAAGCGCGCCGACCTGATAGAGTACGAAATTGCGAATCTCGACGGCTGAAAGAGCCATCTCCCGACGGCCAAACCCCTGCATATCAGGATATCCAGGATGGGCGCCGACGACGACATCGTGTCTGACGGCAAGGGCCACAGTGGCATCCATCACCTGCGGGTCCGAGGCATGCATGCCGCAGGCAATATTGGCCATATCGATATACGGCATAACCGCACTGTCTGCACCGATGGTATAGTTACCGAAACTCTCCCCCATATCACAGTTGAGCAGCATCCTCTGTCTCCTTAGCAATGAAATTGAGGTCTCATAATACACAAAAAAGATCGTTGTTGACCTCTAAAAAACAACCGGAACAGAAAAATCTTCTCGGAAGGTCTCTGCCGGGAAGCGTACGGCCCTGTAAGGCAAACGGATTGATCGTCTTTTTTCGATCCAGCAGCAGTTCAGGCAGCTTTTACGATCTCATACGCCTTCAATCCCGAGGCCAGTACGGATGATGGAAATCGATAGTGAAGGCATGGCAATGCCGTATCTCCTCATGCCGGTGAATCAGGCTATGCCCTTCGTCTGTAGAGTCTGTATGAATATGTTGATGGTGCCTGTCTTCATGGTCGTGGACGTGGCTGTGGACAAAGGCTGTATGGCCATGCGCAATTTCCAGGAGATCGGGTTGTGGGTATATCCTCCAGGCAACAGCCCCGGAGACGAAAACAACGGCAGCCATAAGCAGAAAGGTGCCTCCCATCCCCAGATGCACCCCCAGAAAACCAGAGACAGGATACGCCACCAGCCAGCAGAGATGGGAGAGAGAAAAGTTGGCGGAAAAATAGCTTGCCAGATCATCAGGATGGGAAGACATTCGCACCAGCAAGCCGGCAGGAAGCTGTATACAGGTAAGGCCGGCACCGAGGATAAACCATAAAAAAAGAAACAATACCCAACCCGGCAGGAAAGAGGCAAATCCGAGGCCGATACAGAGGCAGATTATTCCGACTGCAAAAGATCTTACAATGGAGATCTTCTCGAGTATTCCGGGAAGAAGGAGGGCAACAACCATCGAGCCGCAGCCGGAAACGGCCAGTGCCACCGCGGTACTGCCTTCTCCACGCCCGAGGATCTCAGAGACGTATACCACTGTGCCGGTTATCATAAGCGCAGAGGCCGAAGCCACTGCAACGTAGAGACATAAAAGGGCCCGGAGTCTTGGGGTTTTCAGATATGCGGAGAGGCCGAATTTGAGATTGGCGAAAAAATTATCCGGGGTGGAACTGGCCGCACAGGGAATCACCGCCCAGAACAAGAACAATGCCGAGAGCAGAAAGCTCAGTGAATCAAAGAGAAACAGCCATGAAAATCCCATGACACTCAGCAGAAGCGCGGCAAGCGCAGGACTGAGTAACTGCTCAAGATCATAGGCGATACGGGAGAATGACAGCGCCTTGGTGTACAGCTCTTTCTCGCTGACGATATCAGCGACAACCGCCTGATACACAGGAGTAAAACCGGCAGACAGAGAACTCATCAAAAAGATAAGCAGGTAGATCTGCCAGATCTCGGTCACGAAGGCTAACAGCAGAACCAGACCGGCCCGCAGCAGATCAAGAACAATCAGCCATCTTCTGCGGGGGACCCTTCGCACAACACTTCCGGCAAGCGGGGCAATGGTCACGGAGGCAATCATCTTCAGGGCAAGGGCGAGGCCAAGAACCTCCCCCGCATTGCCCTCTGCCAAATGCCAGGCAAGAAGCGCAAGGGCCACCGTTGTAACACCGCTTCCGGCAAGAGAGATCACCTGGGCCGCAAAAAGCTTGCACCAGAGCCTGTTCTGAAAAAGACTTGCGGCCAAACTTTGCTGTTGGTTTTTCACCTGTTATCCTCTAAAAAGCCACCTGTAATGAAGCGAGCAATGCATCTCTGACCACTTAATCGGTCCAGAGAAAATCAAAGGCGTGTCTTTCTACCGTCATCTCCATAACGAGATCCGGTTTCCAAAACCTCATAATTTCTTCAATATTTTTCTGGTTATAGCTTTTCCATAAATAGATAACCTCCTTAAAATTTTCAGAAAAAAATGGTTCCATTTGGCTAAAAAAAGAGTCCCGGAAGACCACTGCCCGTAATTGTCTTTGGCTGCAGGTACTCTTAAAAGACCTTTTCAACGGAGAAAAAACGATATCTGAGAGGGCATAGTTTTCAATAAAATCTCTTTGCACGCATTCTTTGTACGGTTGTAACACCGGAACCAGATCTGTTTTATCGTTGAGCCCCACCATACGCAGTAGATCCCCGCCATTCCCGAGATTGCCACCTATAGCCAGGACATCGGCATCGAAGGCAAAGTCTGCTCTGAACGTCTGCTCCGGGAACCATTGTGAAAGTTTTTTCACAATTTCCAGATAGGCAAAATAGGCGCCTTTTTTATTCCAGTGTGAATCCTTTTTAAAATAGAGCTGCCCTTCACCCGATCTGGAGACGAGGGCGGCGTGTACATCGACGATATAATCCGGAAATGCCACGGATAAATGTTTTTGCAGCTGGTTGAATCTTGTTACCCCTTGCAGCTGTCTGCCGTTTTTCATCAGGTACTGTGGATAGATGGATTGCTTGTTTGGGGCCAGAACGTGCAGATAGCGGATCCCCTGTTGTTTGAGCCAGCTATGCCTTTTTTGCATTTCCTGCACCCAGGCATCAAGCTCTTTATCACTGAGCGGGGTGTGACCAAAGAAATCGTTGACAAGTCCAAAATCGTCCAGAAAATACCAGTCATCAAGCCCCTTAAGTACCTTTGAGCTCAAGCTGGCCGTATCGAATCTCTTTGCCAGTTCACGCTCATATCTATGGATAAAGACCTCACGCAGGCCAAAGTGATCCTGCAAATATTTGTTTATCTCTGAAAAATAGTCGGAAATTTCTGAAAGGTTTTCGGGCAGGGCCGGCAGCATGGCCAGGCTGCGTTTTTCCGCAGGGGACCATCTTTTTCTCTCGGAAAACATCATACACAGAGAGGGAGAGAAGATCAGACCACAAAAGAGCACAAGGGTTAGAACGGTGAAGTATCTATGTATTCGCATAGTACCGGCAGATATCTCGTTTAGAATCTGAAGTAAATAAACGGGTTATATACGTCGGCGGCAAGGCTGATCACCGCAAAATACGAAAGGACGACCAGCGTACACAGACGCAGACCCTCAAAGAGGCCCTGATGAAAAAAGACAAAAGACTGACCTGAAAGAGAGCTCTTATAACTGAAATACAAGCGTTTTAAGGCAGGAACGACCGGCATGGAAAGCATACCGGCAAAGCTCAGTTCCCAGATCAGTTTCTTGTCCAGATAAAAGTTGATCAGTTGCTGGTCAGCCACACTGTGTACATAAAACATGGCGGCAAGATAGTGCCCACAGTCCGCCAATGTTTCGCTCTTGAAAATGACCCAACCGACGACGATTATAAGCAAAACGATACCGTGCCGAACGGGCTGCCATATTTTTGCCAGAAGCGTACCGATAAAGGTCCTTTCCAGCACCAGAAAGAAGCCGTGATACAATCCCCAGCAGACGAAGGTCCAGGCAGCGCCATGCCAGAGTCCGCAGAGAAAAAAGACAATAAAGAGGTGTATACCGGTTCGCAGGACTCCGGCCCGATTACCGCCAAGCGGGATATACAGATAATCGCGGAACCAGGATGACAGGGAAATATGCCATCTTCTCCAGAAATCCTGAATCGACTTTGCAATATAGGGGTAGTTGAAATTCTCCAGAAAGCGAAAACCAAAGATACGCCCCAGACCAATGGCCATATCCGAGTAGCCAGAAAAATCAAAATAGATCTGCAGCGAAAAGCAAACAGCACCCAGCCAGGCGACCGGTGTACTGAGCCCTGATGCCGGGATAGCAAAAATTGTATCTGCCGTCAGCGCAAGGGGATTTGCCAGCAAGACCTTTTTGCTCAACCCGTAGATAAATCGACGAATACCATCGGCGACATCTTCTGCGGAAAACAGTCTCGAAGAAAGGGCTGGAGCGATATCACGGTATCTGACAATCGGACCGGCAATCAATTGTGGAAACAAAGAGATATACAAGGCCAGACGAACAAGGTTTTTCTGAGGCCTCACCTCGCCCCGATAGATATCGATCAGATAAGAAACCGCCTGAAAGGTAAAAAAAGATATACCAATCGGCAAATGGGTCGGGCCCATTCTTATCAGCGGAAGGCCGATACCGCCAAGAAATATATTGATATTATCTGTTATAAAAGATGCGTACTTGAACAACCCGAGCATTGAAAAATTGATCACCAGGGCGATCGCTAAAATATATCGCGCATTTTTGCGAAGTTTGCCCTTGTAGAACATCAGGTTGCCACAGACAAAATTCGTACCGATTGAAAGCAACATTACCAGCAGATAAATGCCTTCACCCCAGAAGTAAAAAAACAGACTGGCAATCAGCAGAATGCTGTTTCTGTATCTCCCGAAAAAGAGATAGAGCAGCAGTACGGCCGGTAAGAAAAAGAAGAGAAAAGAAACGGATGAAAAAACCATATTCGAAAATGATATACAACAGATTGTTTATTAATCTTGGTCAAGATTTTACTGAACTCTTAACGGCATGCGTCTTATCAGGGCTGGTTTTGACTGCAACAAGAAAAACGCAGTGTTCTTGACTGAACAGCGAAAAAGTTCTTAGATAAGGACACTCCACGGACAACTCTGTCAAGCAATTTGTTTCTTTGTGAAAACGGAAGAAAAGAATTTTCTTTGTAGATTCCTGCTGTCTGTTTGCCGGACGTGGTTTACATTGTTTTTCCTGCAAGGAAATTGGCAGAAAAGATTATCCCATACCAGACTGGAATACTGATGTTTTCTCAAAGCCTGCTCTCTTCTCTCCCCCATAGCCCCGGCGTCTATACGATGCGCAATAGGAAGAAGAACATTCTCTACGTTGGCAAGGCAAAGGATCTGCACAAGCGCCTTGCCTCGTATCTGCGTACGTGGAGATCGGGGCAGAAGCAGAACAAGACCGTGGTCATGCTTGGCAAGGTCGAAAACGTCGATATCCTGATAACCCAGACCGAAAAGGAGGCCCTGCTGCTCGAGGCTTCGCTGATCAAGAAGCATAAACCCAGATACAACATCGTGCTGCGGGATGACAAAAGCTACCCGTATATCCGGGTCACCACCGAGGAGCGATGGCCGCGTGTGCATATGACCCGCCGAAGAACCCGAGACAAATCGAGATACTTTGGCCCCTACGCCTCTGCAAAGGATATGTGGGCCACACTCCGCCTTCTCTCGACCCTTTTCCCTCTGCGCAGCTGTAAGGGCGGCCAGCTGAAGGCAAGAAGCCGCCCCTGTCTCAACAGCCAGATAGGCAAATGTCCAGCCCCCTGCACCGGACAGGCCGACCGAAAGGCCTATCTGGAAAATGTCGACAAGATCCTTATGCTTCTTGAAGGGCGCAGCAAAGAACTGCTCAGCGCACTCGAGCAACAGATGGCTGATGCCGCTCAACGGCTTGACTTTGAGCGGGCTGCGATCGTACGGGATCAGATCAGCGCACTCGGCAGGACCCTGGAAAAACAGATTATTGCATCGAACCAGGCAAAGAACCAGGATATCTTTGGCTTTTCCAGAAAAGAGGCCGCTGTCTCAGCGGCACTGCTCTTCGTCCGTAACGGGCAGATCGTTGGCAGCCGCAGCTTCTTTCTCACCGACCCGTATGGCGAAGACTCATCGATACTTTCGCAGATACTCGTTCAATACTACACGGAGGAGGTGCATCTGCCTGCGCAAATCCTCCTCCCCTTTGCCCCCGACAACCTGGACCTGCACACCGACCTGCTCAACGAGAAATCAGCAACCAGGGTTCAGCTGAAGATCCCCCGCCGCGGAGAGAACAGACAGCTCGTTCGCATGGCAAATACCAATGCGGCGCAGGTCTTTGAGGAAAAAGAGAAAAAAAGAAAGTCCTGGGAACAATTGCAGAAAACAATGCAGCAGGTCCTGCGACTTGAGCGCGCTCCCCAGCGGATAGAGTGCCTTGACATCTCGAATATAAGCGGGCAATATGCCATTGGCTCTCTGGTTTCCTTTCGCCGGGGAGAAAAGGATACGGCCAATTTCAGACGCTACCGGATCAGATCTGTTGACGGGCCCAACGACTATGCGATGATGCGCGAGGTCCTGGAAAGACGCTTTCGCAGAGGACGGGAAGAGACCAACCTGCCGGATATGTTTCTGGTTGACGGAGGCAAGGGCCAGCTTGGCATCGCTATCGACGTCGCAAAAGAGCTGGGAATACAGACAGAGATTGACTGGATAGGCATCGCCAAGCAAAGGGAAGACGATGGCGAAAAGCTGTACAAACCGGGCCGAAAAAACCCGATCATCCTGCCATCCCACAACCCGGTACTGCTGTATCTGATGCGTATACGCGACGAGTCCCACCGGTATGGCATTACCTCACACCGCAGACTGCGCAACAAAGAGACACTCGCCTCGGAAATCGATGCCATTCCCGGGATTGGCAGGCAAAAGGGACGACTGCTCCTCGAGCATATCGGCAGTGTAACGCGTATCAGAAAAGCCCGCCCCGAAGAACTCTCTGAAGTACCGGGGATAGGGCCGCAACTGGCCGGCAAGATACATCGTTTTTTTAACGGACAGCCAACAAAAGACCAACAAGAGCAATGAACAGAGAGAGTATTATACTTATTGGTATGCCGGGCTCGGGAAAATCCACCGTGGGCGTGATACTGGCAAAGCAGCTGAGAAAAGACTTCCTGGATACCGATATCCTGATTCAGCGCCATACCGGCAGAAGCCTCCAGTCCATCGTTAATCGAGAGGGCCATATGAGTCTGCGGCGCATTGAAGAAGAGGTCCTCCTCTCGGTGCACGGGCAAAACCTGGTTATTGCCACCGGAGGAAGCGCTGCCTACAGTGAGCCTGCGATGCGACATCTGCAAAGACAGGGCGTGGTCGTCTTTTTACAAACAGAACTCGAAGAGCTCAAGGCCCGCATCCATAACTACGAAACCAGAGGGCTTGCAAAACGCCCGGACCAAGATCTACAGGATCTCTTTATCGAAAGAGAATCCCTGTACCAGCGGTATGCAGAAATCACGATTGACGGCTCACAACAGACCCAGGATCAGGTTGCCGACGAGATCATCCACCAGCTGGACAAATACAGCCAATCTGCAAAGATGGTTTGTACATGACGTATATCGTGACCGGAGGCGCTCACAGTACTCTCCACAAAGACAGCAAGGGATAAAATTTACAATAAAAAGAGAATGTTAAAAACATACATTATTCGATAAAAACCCATCTGGAGACAAGCGAATCCGCTTGACAGCGTCTTGGTATCTGATATGTTAGACATTTGGTAGAATTCTAAAAATAGTTTCCGGTTTCTCAATGGCCTGGAGGCTTTTTCGATTTTCCCCTGACTGTACTTGACAGATTACAGGTTGTGTGGATATGCAGCCCCGGCTGATCGTCATACCGACAATCTGTAATGACGGTTCTTTTTCGGGGGAATAGAATCGAAGACATTGCCGATCTTGCAGGTATTTGAAACTTCGCCGCTCGAAGTTCTGTCAGGACTGCACCTTGGCCGATGAGAATCGTCTTGCAACTCTTGAGAGAAGCGTTACTACCAAAGAGGCTGTTTTTCAATCTGATCTCTAAATAAGAGACCTCAAACACTAACTATCTGTTGAGCAGGAGCATGCTATGAGTAATCAAACGAGTAATGACAATTCCGTTCGGGCAACCGCCAGCGACAAGAAGCATGTCTGGCACCATATTACAAACCACAAACCCTTTGAAAAAAATGACCCGATGCTTATTGTCAAGGGTGATGGGCTCAGGGTCTGGGATGCAAAAGGGAAAGAGTATATCGACGCCGTATCAGGTGGCGTATGGACGGTGAATGTAGGCTACGGCCGCAAGGAGATTGCCGATGCGGTACATGAGAGCCTGGTTACGATGAACTATTTTGCCCAGACAGCGGGCAATATTCCGGCTGCACTTTTTGCCGAAAGACTCATTGAGAAGATGCCGGGAATGAGCCGGGTATACTTCTCCAACTCTGGTTCAGAGGCCAACGAAAAGGCCTTCAAGATTGTTCGTCAGATTTCCGAGAAAAAATACAACGGCAAAAAGAATAAGATCCTCTATCGGGAAAGGGATTATCATGGCACAACCATTACTGCCCTGAGCGCCTCCGGACAATTCGAGCGTAAAAATCAATACGGACCGTTCACTCCTGGTTTTGTCGAGGTTCCGCATTGTTGTGAATACCGCGCCCAGGAAGGTGCCGATCTTGAGAACTATGGTGTCTGGGCCGCCAACGAGATTGAAAAGGTTATTCTTGCCGAAGGACCCGATACCGTCGGCGCAATCATCCTCGAACCGATCACCGCCGGCGGTGGAGTGATTGAACCACCCGAAGGCTATTTCCCAAGGGTACAGGAAATATGCAAAAAGTATGATATTCTGCTGCATATAGACGAGGTTGTCTGTGGCCTGGGACGTACAGGAAAATGGTTTGGGTATCAGCATTACGGCATCCAGCCCGATATCGTCACCATGGCCAAAGGTCTGGCCTCTGGCTATGCGGCCATCTCCTGTACGGTAACCACCGAGGCGGTTTTTGAGGCCTTCAAGGAAGATGAAGGCGACCCCCGTATGTGTTACTTCCGCGATATCTCAACCTTCGGCGGTTGCACCTCAGGTCCGGCGGCTGCACTGGCCAATATGGACATCATCGAGCGGGAAAACCTGCTCGACAATGTCAATACCATGGGAGACTACCTCAGACAACGTCTGGACGCGCTTAAAGAGAAGTACAATGCGGTAGGTGATGTTCGAGGAAAAGGCCTGTTTGCCGGCTTTGAGCTAGTCAAGGATCGCAGCAGCAAAGAGCCTGTAGACGAATCTGTTTCGATGGCCGTTGCCGGCGATTGTATGAATCAGGGTGTTATTATCGGCAGGACCAACAGATCCTTCCCCAAATACAACAACACGATCTGCCTGAGCCCCGCCCTTATTTCCACCAAGGACGATATAGACCAGATTGTCGATGCCATTGACAATGCTCTAGGACGAGTGGTTCCCAACGCCTAAGCACTTTTCTGCACAACCAAAAACGCCTTGAAAGCCGGGAAACTCTCCAGCTTTCAAGGCGTGTTCTCATCGCCCGAGGCCCGTCAGACTCTTCAGATCCGCTTTTGTGAGCGACCATTCTTCTTACAAGGAAACTGCGGCCAGAAAATCTGCAGGATCAAAAGCCCAGTGTACATCACGAAGATAACTGGCGGCATCTTCGGCCCTCCCCTGCCGCACCAGCTCAAGAAAGTTGTTGTGCTCATCGAGATTTTTTCTATTCCATTTGCGGCCGTAATCCCGACGGGGAAAATCGTAGAGCTGCATCTTCAGGTTCCGGACATACTTCTTCATCCTCGCGTTATCTGAGAGACTCAGAAAAACATCGTGAAACTCAATATTTGCAAGATTATGACGCAGGATATCTCCTTCGAGGTATTGTTCCATCTCACGATTGCAGGCCTCAAAGCGAAGAAACTGCTCTGGCCCGATGCCGTCAAATACAACGAGCAGGACCCTTGATTCAATACCGCCCAGGATCTCATAAATATTTTTAATATCCTGTATATCAAGCACGTTTACAACGACACCCCGCTGCGGCAATATGGTCACAAAGCCCTGCTCTTGCAGGAGAAGCAGAGCCTCCCGCAAGGGTGTGCGACTGATACCCAGCTCCTTGACCATATTGCTGACGCTCATAGCCTGTCCGGGAACCAGCGTACCGGTGCGCATCAACTCCTGCAGATAGTCATACACCTGCTCCCGCAGCAACTGGTTACCAGAACGGGCTCGAGTCAACATACTCTCTCCAATTGTTACATTGCGGCCCTTGCTCATACCCCTTCCAGGCAGAAACAAGGGCCAAAAAACAACCGTCTCTCTTTACGAGGCAACACAACTGCGTACAGAGGTATCCTTTTTCCCGCTCTCTTCAGACAGGCCTTCAGGCGGAGACACCCGGACAGTTGCAACCTTGTTCTGGGTAAAGAAATCTATACCATCCTTGCCCTGCACCTTGTCCGTTCCCAAAAGAGAATCCTTGATACCGCCAAAAGGCAGATAGGGATGGGGTGCGCATACACCGACATTGACGCCGACCATACCGACATCTGCCTCGGCAATAAAGTGTTCGGTATAGTATTGATTTTGTGTGAAGATACAGGCTCCGTTACCAAAATTCTGTCCACGGACGAGCTCGAGGGCGTCATCAATATCACGGATCTTCATCAGAGAAACCACCGGCCCAAAAATCTCTTCTTTGGCGATTCGCCGGCAAGGAGTAACATCGGCAAACACGGTGGGACCGACAAAGTAGCCATCCTTATTGGCCTCGGGAACCTCGGGGTTTCTCCCGTCAAGCAGCAGCTTAGAGCCCTGTTCAATACCTATCTCGATATACTCTTCGATGCTTGCCTTGGCCTTTGCAGAGATAACCGGCCCCATATAGACATCGGGATTCATCGCATCCCCGACGGTAACCGTTTTTGAGGCCGCAAGAACACGTTCAACCATCTCATCATATATCTCAGGGACAGCAGCAACGATCGATCCGGCGAGACAACGTTGACCGGCTGACCCATAGCAGGAATGGATGAAATTTTCGATAAAGAGATCCCAGTTCAGATCCTCCATGGCCACAAGATAATTTTTGGCGCCTCCGAGAAGCATCGACCGCTTGCCGCCCAGAGCACAGGCTTCTCCCATCTTCTTGGCGGTGGCGGTGGAACCAACCAGACAAACACCGCTGATCTTCGGGTTTTCATACCAGGTTCCAGGCACAGAACGATTTCCATGGACAATATTCACAACCCCCGGAGGCAGACCTATCTCGTCGAAGATTTCCCCCATCTTCTGCATAAACATTGGCGATTGGGTCGAAGGCTTGAAGACAAAGGTATTACCAACACCTATTGCGTAAGGAATAAACCAGCCAAAAACCAGCGCCGGAAAATTAAACGGGGCAACACCACCAAAGACACCAAGGGCCTGTTTAACAACCCTGCCGTTGATGTTGGTCGCGATATGGTCAAGGATTTCCCCCTGAATCAGGGTAGGTATTGACAGGGCAGCTTCAAAAATCTCCACCACCCTTCTGATTTCACCACGTGCCTCACTGATATGCTTTGCCTGATCGACGGCAATGGCAACGGCAAGCTCCTCCTCTTTATCGACCATCGCCTGACGCATCGCGAAAAGATATCCCATCCTTTTGCTCAGAGACAGTTTTCTCCAGCTTGCATAGGCGGTATAGGACGAATCGACGGCCAGAAGCGAGGTTTCCTGCGAAGAGAGGGGAACCTCGCCAATCTCTTTTCCGGTAGAAGGATTAAACAGTGGAACATATTCAACCCCCTCTTCCTCCTGCCATTCTCCGTTGATAAAGTTTTTGACTCGTGTAAAGCTCTCCATAATCTACAACTCCTTTCCTGTGGTGAGGGCACCAGTTAGGTACGATATATTAGGATAATGCATCTATAATCAGCTGAAAGCTCATGATAAAAAATGCTTTCAACCTCTACTTATATACTAGGATATAAGATATGACAAAAAAAAGCACGTTTTTTTCAAAGGGACAGGACTGAAACAGAAAAAGAATACATGTTCTGTCGCAGGGTAAGGCAAGAGAGAGAAAACAAACCGCCTCGCAACAAACAGAGAGGTATTCGACGCTTTAGAAAAAATTCGACAAACGATAAAATGACAAATCTACACAGACAAAGGAGCGGATATATTCACTCGGAACGACACAATAAAAAAGCGCGTCTCGAAAAAAACGAAACGCGCTTTTTACGCGATTAACAACAATCAGCTCTAAGAAAATTACAGCTGACCGATGTCTTTCAGGAACTCTTTCCAAAGTGCAACGCCCTTGGCATTGGCTTCAGATTTTTCAGCAACCTGGGGCCATACCTCTTCAATGGCCTTCTGACGCATCCTGGCAATCTCTTCTTCGGACATGGTGATGACCTTGCCGCCAGATTTTTTAAGGATCTCAAGGGCTTCCTTAACACCATTGGCATGGAGCCGTGAGGTCTCGAAGTAGGTCGGCATAAAGATGCTGTTAATCTTGTCACGCTGCCACTGGTTCAAGGCTTTCCAGCGATCCAGGTTGACATAGATCTCCTGATGCTGGGCCGGGCACCAACCAGGCATACTGGCATACTGGATAACCTCCTGAAAGGCCATGTCATCGATTCCGCCGGTATCCCAATATACACCATCAATGGTTCCCAGTTTGATCGCGGTGTAGATGTCACCACTGCCCATGGAAACAGGGGCACCGCCCATGGCTGCATGGAACAGACCCTGCGGACCGCCAGCACGCATTTTTTTACCGGCCAGATCTTCAAGCTTGTTCACAGGAAACTTGGTAAACATCGCGTTGGGGCCCTGACTGGTCCAACCAACCCACTGCAGGTTACGGTCATTGGCCGCTTTCTGAACGATGTCACCGATTCTGTACTTGGGATCACCAAACATCGCCGCCCAGGCGTCACGATAGTTGTCGGCACCCATAGCCATACCAAAGGCGAGCATACCTTCCGGCATATCTCCGCCATATACCGTCGCCCATCCGGCATAACCGTCAATCATTCCGGCCATTGTAGCACCGAAGGCTTCGGAGCTGGAGGTGATGGCACCAACAGGCTCGAGCTTGATCTTTACGGTTCCCTCTGTCACCTCTTCAACGGCCTTAATCCAGGGAACAACACCATTATCCCAGCCTGCATCGGATGAATCAAAACAGGGTTGAAAAACCCATTCGGTTACCTTGTCCGGTTTTCCGTATTTTTCTTCAGCCATTGCCGATCCTGCAAACAACATCGCACAACTGGCCGCCAACGCGGTCAATCCTATTGTAAACTTTTTCATGCAAAATCCTCCAAACTACTTTGTTAGGGGTTAGAGAGCACAGGAGCACCGCGCTGAGCCCGGTATACTCTCCTGCGCCTTGATTGAGACCAGCATTTCAGGTAAAACCCAACGCCTTCTTTCCTGCAAACAGCATAGACAACAACCTGCTGGGTGCAGGGAGAGACGGCATACAGGCTGATCACACAATACAGCCTTGTTTACTTCTTCTTCCTGCGAGATTCACCGGTCACCACAGTGATCAGATCGTTCACCAGCTTCTTAAAAACCACCAGAAACATAATGACAGCGGAGATCGGGATGAAGGTTTTCAGCGGATAGATAGGTATCGGGACACTGGTCGGGGTCACCTGCTTTAACTTAATCGACATAACGGCCGCCCCATAGCCTTTCCACACGAGAACCGTCAGGAACATAAAGGTAAAGATCACGGTGATAAGATCACATATCGCCTTTTTCCTCGCAGAAAAATTCGCATAAAAGAGATCAAGCTTGACAAAGGCATCATGGTTCAGTGCATATACTCCGCCGACACAGGCCATCATAACCATGGCAACCTGCACCGTTGTGGCGATCCACAACGAAGGAGAATCAAGGACATAGCGCAGGAACACGTCCGTTACCCCAAAGGTCATGCAGTACAGAACAAGAATCCAGCCTATTTTTCCAAACAATTCGGCAATGACGTCTATGAATTTTTCAATTCCAGCCCAAATTTTCATTTTATCCTCTCGGTTAGCTTTGCTGCCCCTTGACTTTAAAGGGGCAGCTGTCCTGTAATCTAATTGAGTTTTGACGGCAACCAGGTCGCGATTTCAGGGAAGAAAAAGATCAGCATCAGCCCAAGCAACTGAAGAAGAATGAAGGGCCCGACCGACTTATACACATCTCCCATACTGACATTTTTTGGCAAGACACTCTTCAACCAGAACAGTACAAAACCAAAGGGCGGGGTCAGATAGGCAATCTGGATATTAACAATAAAGAGGACTCCGAACCAGAGTTTATCGATACCAAGCTCATTAATGATCGGGATATACAGAGGAGTACAGAGCATAATGATGGCCCAGTCATCCATAACCGTCCCCAAAAGCAGTATGATGGCCATCATCATCAACAGGATACCATGTTTACCTCCCGGCATACCGAGAACCATCGAGGTGACCAGCTCCTGACAGCCCAGGGAGTTAAAGATATTCAGATAGATATTTGCGCCGATCAAGATCCAGAGCCCCATTCCGGTCAACTTGACCGTGGTTTCAAGAGAGTCTCTCAAGACCTGCCAGGTGAGTCTGCGGTAGACAAAATTGATAAGAAGAGCACCTGTGGCACCAAAGGCGGCCGCCTCGGAAGGCGTCGCAATCCCGCCCCAGATCGCCCCGAGAACCATCAAGATCAGGATCAAAAAAGGCCAAATTCCCAAAAGGGCCTTTATTTTTTCGTTGAGTGAAAAACTCTCATCTTCAGGCAGGGCAGGGCCAATATGCGGTTGGACCTTGCAGCGAATACCGATATAGATGATGTAAAAGCTGGCGAGCATAAGGCCGGGTATCATACCTCCGAGAAAAAGCCCGCCGATGGAAACCTTCGCCAAAAGGCCATAAAAGATGAAAGGAACGCTGGGGGGAATAAGCGCCCCAAGGGCTCCTCCGGCACCGATCGAACCTATGGCAATCGCTCTGCTGTACTTATATTTCAGCATTGAGGGATAGGCAATCTGCCCCATAGTGATAGTGGCTGGCGGGGTAATACCGGTAATGGCAGCAAAGATCGTACAAACCATAACCGTTCCCATGGCAAGACCACCGGCAATATGGCCGATAATCTTGTACACCGCGTCATAGGCCGCCTCGGCAATCCCTGAAAAACGGATAAGACTCCCCATAAACAGGAACAACGGGACCGTAACCAGAACACCATTCCACGGGGTATAATAAAAAGCGCTGGGAATAGCCAAAAGGGAACGGGGCTCGAGAATGGCCGCAAATAAAACCGCGGTTCCTCCCAAACCCAGGGCGACAGGCAGGCCAAGAAAAAGGCCAATGAACAGACAGCTGAAATACAGAAAGGTAACTAACTCAATACTCACGGTCTCTCCTCTTTTGTTGTGGTCCTTTTTCCGGCACAAGAACCCCCTAAAAACAACACTCTAGCTTGTTACCAAGATCCCAGGATAGCCAGTGAAACCAGACTGCTACCCTCTCTGATCAAATTTTTACATGCAGACACTCAGAACAAAGAAAGGTCGACAACGGTCAACAACTACGAGATCAAGAACAACCGTCCTTTCCGCCCTCGATACGGCAAAACACCCTTCCGTTTCAACGCAAAACGAACCGTATGAATATAGGAATACCTGAAGTAAAATCGACCAACCCCAGTTATAACAGGGAAAAGAAAATGAGAGGTAATAACTCCCCTGCACGCCGGAAACACACAACCCAAAGTGCTCCATAGCCAAAAACTTAGAGCTGGTATATCAAACATCAGGGGTCTTGTCAACTCGTATAAACCTCTTTTCCCTATACTATAAAATGATTTGATTTCAACATAATATAGAGAAGAAAAAAAGTTGTCATCTTTTGCCCAAACGAGGGAAAAAAGATAAAACTCTCTAGAATTATTTTATTTTTGTTCAAAATTGCGAAATTTTTTCTCAAGACCGTAAAAGACGAAAAAATCGTAAACCGCTCACCGGTTGCAAGCCATAAATCCTGCAATCGATACAGACCTCCAATTCCATCGGATTCAGAAAGGCATCATTGGCGGATAGAGTCGTTGTATGCAGGAAATTGCAATCGTTCAAAAATGGGCCTACGAGTAATCACGAAAAATCTTTGACTCGAACGTCTCATAGGTACAATCTCGCACGGACCACGACAAGGCATCACCAATGCACAACGATTGGGAAACAGCCTGTAGCAGAGGATTATGAAAAAAACACCACCATCTGCTGGAGCCGGGAAATATCTGTCAATCTGAAAAAGGGGTAAAGGACTCCGGAAATTATCTAAAGCTATAGAACCTGTAAATAAATTCTTTCTGTTTTTCAAAGGACCAATGTACGTCCTTTAGAATACGGGCTGCCCCCTTGCCATCTCTTTTCCTGAGGCATTCTATCAATTGTTCATGATCTTCGCCATTTCTCAACTCCCAATCTGCAATAAAATTGTGTTTGGGAAAATCATAGAGACGGTGCTTTATTGGCAGGATAAAGCTCTTCATCAAAGAATTATCAGAGATTTCAAGATAGGTATTGTGAAAGTTAAGATTGCTCTCAAACAGATTCGAAAAATCACCGGCAAGAATCTCCCGGTTCATCTTTTCGTTGATCTTGCAGAGGAGTTGAATCTGCTCTTCTGAAATTTTCTCGGCAACCTCCTGGATAATATGGGCCTCAATCAAACCGACCGTCTCGTAGGCCTGCCTGACATCATCAAGGCTTAACTGGTTCACAAGCACCCCTTTCCGGGGCAGGATGGTAACGAAGCCTTCACATTCAAGATGAATCAAGGCATCCCGGAGAGGAGTCTTGCTTATACCAAGGTTCCTGGCAATCTCACCCATATTCACCGAAGACCCCGGGGTCAGAATCCCTTGGTTCATCTGTTTTCGCAAATAGAGATAAACCTGCCTGCCCAAAGACGAATAATTTAGAGAATCAACCATCGTACCGTACACCACTCCTGTTGAAAGATGTATCAGATATCATTGGCCATCCTACACAACTACAACAAAAAGTCAAGACAACAAAGCAAACAGAATAAACGGGTTATCGAACTTTTCCAGGTACGTATCGCGTCAAAAGGGGCAGAACTGAAAGACAGAGAAAGGACAAAGACAGAGCAGTTACAGTGGTGTGAAATACAAAATTGAAAAAACGAACAAGAGACAACAGGAGAGGAAACAGCCAAAGACGGACAAGGCCCGCGCCAAGAAAAACGAGACCCGTCTCAAGGAAAACTGGCAAAAAAAAAGCAGGAGGTTGCCAAGGCCACCTCCTGCCAGATCAGTTATCTACTTATGCACCCTTCTGAGGCTGCATATCTTCTTTTTTGATACCTGCGATGATCTCCGGCTTCTTCATCGCATCACGGCGGAAGGGCTCACCAAGTTCCATATTGGTCAGTACTTCAATGAAGGTGGTCTTTCCATCATTCATTTGCGCATCAACAGCGGCCTTCAAGGCAGCGGTCAACTCATCCATACTGCGGACCTGAACCCCCTCTACGCCACAAGCCTTGGCTATAGCTGCGTAGGAGACATTACGGTCAAGCTCTGTTCCAACAAAGTTGTCATTGTACCAAAGTGTCGTATTCCGCTTTTCCGCCCCCCAATGGTAATTTCTGAAAACGACCATGGTAACAGGAGGCCAACTGTCACGCCCACAAGAAACCATCTCGTTCATAGAGATACCAAAAGCTCCATCACCGGCAAAACCAACAACCGGGACATCAGGTTTCGCTACCTTGGCACCACAAATGGCCGGAAATCCGTAACCACAAGGACCAAACATACCAGGAGCAAGGTATTTCCGCCCTTCTTCAAAGGTTGGGTAGGCTGCACCAAGGGCACAACTGTTACCGATATCACTGGAGATAATCGCATCTTTGGGCAGGGCCTTGACAATGGCTCTCCAGGCCATACGCGAGGTGATCTTGTCGGGATCAGCCTTCTGCGCACGGGCGTTCCAATCGGTACCAGGATCATCCTTCTCATGATCCATCTTCTCAAGATCAGCTGCCCAATCGGCCTTGATCTTTGCAATGACCGCCTTTCTTTCTTCACGGTCTGCGTTGCCTGCATCGGCAGAGAGCTGGGCCAAAATTGATTTTGCAACCTTCTTGGAATCACCAACAATACCCACGGCAAGCTTTTTGGTCAGACCAATGCGATCGGCATTGATGTCAACCTGGATTACAGCAGCATTTTCCGGCCAGTAATCCATGCCGTAGCCGGGCAGGGTTGAGAATGGATTCAAGCGGGTACCGAGTGCCAGAACAACGTCGGCCTTGGAAATCAGCTCCATTGCCGCCCTTGAGCCATTGTAGCCGAGGGTTCCGGTGTGCAGAGGATGGCTGCCCGGAAAAGAGTCGTTATGCTGATAACCACAGGCCACAGGGGCATCGAGACGCTCCGCAAGGGCCTTGGACTCTTCGATAGCATCGCCAAGTACAACACCACCGCCGTTCAGGATGACAGGGAATTTTGCCTTCGAGAGCAGCTCCGCGGCCCTGGCAATACCTTCAGCGCTGCCTTCAGGCAGTTCAAGGTCAAAGATGGTTGGCAGCTCAATTTCAATAACCTGGGTCCAGAAATCCCGCGGCACATTGATTTGAGCAGGAGCTGACGCCCGCTTCGCCTTGATGATAACACGGTTCAGGACCTCGGCAATACGTGACGGATGCAGAACTTCCTCCTGATAGGCAACCATTTTCTCAAAGACCTCCATCTGAGGTACTTCTTGAAAACCGCCCTGCCCCATCGTCATATTTGCCGCCTGAGGTGTAACAAGCAGCAAGGGGGTGTGGTTCCAATATGCGGTTTTTACAGGAGTAACAAAGTTGGTTATTCCCGGCCCGTTCTGGGCAATCATCATGGACACCTTGCCTGATGCACGGGTAAAGCCATCAGCCATCATTCCCGCATTGCCCTCATGGGCACAATCCCAAAAGGTAATACCCGCCTTGGGAAACAAATCAGATACCGGCATCATTGCCGAACCGATAATACCAAAGGCATGCTCAATCCCATGCATTTGCAGGACCTTCACAAACGCTTCTTCCGTTGTCATCTTCATTTTAGCCATTTCAAGCCTCCTTATTATTACATCCTACAAGTACGATACATACCGTCATTTTGAAGCGCAAAAAAAATACAAATGCGCCCCGCTTAGTGTCTGATACACCAGATACCAGAAGCCTGTCAATATAAAAGTCTCCGCCTCAAGATTCCAGCATCGGCCAAAACAAAAGAAAAATAAATAGTTACAAAAAGTTACCCGCAAGAGGCCAATAATCCGGTGCAATTCCAAAACCTCTGTGAACTCGTCTCCAAGAAGCGGCAGAGTTCGCTCAACAACCTCTCAAACACCTTATCATTTTTCACTGTTTGATAAACAAAAAAGGCCAGATTCTTTCCCCAGACAGGTGGAGACTTCCCGTTGTCAGACCTGTAAAACAGCACCGGACGTTGTACATCAAACAAAACAACGCCACAACTGTATACAACATGCCTGCCAGATCTTCTGCGACTATCTTGAGAAGACAATTTTTTTTGACACTACCAGCTGACAAAGCTGTAAGATGGAAACAGACAGAAAAGCAACTCTACAAACGAACAAAGGAGCTACCAATGCAATTCAAGTACACTCGCAAATACACTGGACCGATACGGCTTGTGGTCTTTGACTGGGCTGGAACAACCGTTGATTTTGGCTGCCAGGCGCCCATTGCCGCATTCGTTGAATGTTTTAAGAAAAAAGGTATAGATCTGACCAAGGAACAGGCCCGCGGCCCAATGGGCATGGAAAAACGTGATCATATCAAGGCCGTTTTCGCCTTGGCAGAGGTCTCGGCCAGATGGCAAAAAATCTATGGAAAGCCAGTCACAGAGCAGGATATTGACACAATATACGAGGATTTTGCAACGCAGCTTATGAAGGTGTTACCAGCATACTCGCAAATACTTCCCGGAGTCGTCGAGGCAACAACCATCCTGCGTGGAATGGGCATCAAAATTGCTGCAACCACCGGTTATTTCAGAGAAGCGGCGGAGACAGTTGCCGGCAGCGCTGCACAACAGGGCTATATTCCAGACTCTGCTCTCTCTTCAAGTGAGGTTGAGAATGGCCGTCCCGCGCCATGGCTGATTTACAAAGCCATGGAGAATTTGAACATTTATCCGGCGGCAACGGTCATCAACGTCGGAGATACCGTGGTTGATATCGAGTCGGGACTCAATGCCGGCACCTGGAGCATAGGGGTAGCTGCAACCGGCAACGAGACGGGGCTCAGCGAAGAGGAGCTTACGGCACTTGAACAGGATAAAAAAGAGGCTCTTGTTCTCTCGGCCCGCAACAGGCTTGCCCGGGCCGGTGCCCATTTCGTCATCGAGACGATGGCCGAGCTCCCCGGCATCGTACAGTATATCAACACCCTGCTGCAAAAAGGGGCGACACCCTAACCTGGATCTCTTATGCGTGCACAGTGAAGATGCAACAGTGAAGCGGTGTCTGTTTTCCGTTCCACCGCATGATCTCAAGGGAAATATCGAGATTTTTCAAAAGGAGTCTGCCTTAAAAGGCTACACAAAAAGCCTCCTCTGCCGATGGCAGTTTTTGGTTAAGCCCTTGCTACAGCAGGTTACCTGCAGTACACACCAGGGCGGTGCCAACCTGCTTTCAAAAACATTCTGATAACAAATCAAGGCAAAAGAGACCTCTCTGGGGGCAGGCCTGAAAGAACGACAAAGACGTTTGCCAAGCTTGCCCCGGATAATGTCTAACTGTTGCTGGGAAATGAAAAGACGGCTCCCTCGCGAACGGTCGAAGAGGGCCATCTCTGGGTAATGGTTTTGCGGCGGGTCCAGAATCTGACACCATCGGGACCATACATGGCCAAATCGCCAAATATGGAACGTTTCCAACCACCAAAACAATGGTAGGCAACCGGAACAGGCAGAGGGACATTCACCCCAACCATTCCAACCTTGATGTTATCGGTAAAGAACCGTGCCGATTCGCCATCCCTGGTGAAGATACAGGTCCCATTCCCATACTCATGGGCATCAATCAGATCCATTGCCTGCTGCTGGTTTTCAACCCGGACAACCCCCAGTACCGGCCCAAAGATCTCCTCACGATAGATCTTCATTTCCGGGGTAACATGGTCAAACAGACAACCACCAAGGAAATAGCCTCCCTCGTATCCTTGTACAACCAGATTCCGGCCATCAACAACAAGGCTTGCTCCTTCTTCAACCCCGGTATTGACGTAGCCGACAACCTTTTCAAAATGTTCCCTGGTGACCAGCGGCCCCATATCGTTGCTATTGTCAACTCCCGGACCAACCTTCATTGTCCCCAGTGCAGTCTTGAGCCTTTCAATCAACCCATCGGCTGTTGCAGCGCCGACTGCCACAACGATGGGCAACGCCATACAACGCTCGCCACATGAACCGTAGGCTGCACCCATGATGGCACTGACCGCATTATCAAGGTCTGCATCCGGCATCACTATAGCGTGATTCTTGGCGCCACCCAGGGCCTGTACCCGTTTTCCTCCTGCGGTGGCAGTGGTATAGATGTATTCGGCAATAGCCGTCGAACCAACAAAACTCACCGCCTCAATCGCAGGGCTGAGCAACAGTGTATCCACCGCCTCCTTATCGCCCATAACCAGGTTGAGAACACCTTCGGGAAGACCAGCCTGCAAGGCGAGCTGGGCCATAAAAACCGATGCGGAAGGCGTTTTTTCAGACGGTTTCAAGACAAAGGTATTTCCACAGACAACGGCCAGAGGCCACATCCAGAAAGGAACCATTGCAGGAAAATTAAAGGGCGTAATTCCAGCCACCACCCCAAGGGGCTGAAACTCGCTCCAGGAATCGACTGCGGTACCGACATTTTTCGAATATTCTCCCTTTAACAAATGCGGAGCCCCACAGGCAAATTCGACATTTTCTATGGCCCTGGTCAACTCACCCAGGGCGTCGTTATGTACCTTGCCATGTTCTTCGGTGATCATTGTGCAGATTGTTTCACTGTGTTTCTCCAAAAGATTCTTGAGGCGAAACATCACCTGAGCCCGACGAGCCGGGGAGGTCTTTTTCCAGGCGGGCAGAGCTGCCTGAGCCGCATCGATAGCCCTTTGCACCGTTGCCTTTGATGCCATGGCAACCCGTTTGCTGATCTCTCCCGTCGCCGGGTTATAGACATCCCCCAAACGACCACCTTCATCTCTCTCCATCTTGCCATTTATTAAATGCCCCACAACTGTATCCATATCCTTCTCCATACATTCGTTACGAGGTCAGAAGAAAAACACTCTCCGACCAGTGAAATTCAACAACAAAAGTATTCAAACACGAACTGATACAAAACGTTACAGCAAAATTCTACCGAAAAACGAACGGCAGCCAGGCAGAACCCGCCCAAGTGCCGCCCCGGGACAAAACCTTCCCGTTGAAAAGGAGAAACACATACCAGTGCAGATTTCAGGGAAACCCTCGCAGCCTCTCGACAGGATGCGGCAACGAGTTACCATCCAGAGACAGTACCGGCAGGCGGCTCCTGCACATTCTGTTGCTGCAGCTGCAAGAGAAGATCAGGATCAAGAAGGCTCATCTCCTGCTCGACACGCTCTATATAGCCTTTCGCCTTTGGGACAACAGCTGTTTCCGGATATCTGGTAAGAAGATCAAGAAGGGTTTGTCTTGTTTCCACGAGCAGTTGTAGCTTTGTTTGCTGATCGCTGGTATTCAAATATTGCCGAAATAGCTTTGCAGACTTTTTCACACCATGCTCTGCGGCCAATAGCCTGAGTTCATTGACTTTATTTTTGGCTTTCGCATCGTACTCGGTTTCAAACAAAGAGCTGAAAACGTCAATAGCCTCTTCATAGCGCTCCCCCTTGGCCAGCAACATTCCATTATTCCATTTATGCTGCAGCTCCTGCATCATTGCCATCTTGTCTGTCTCTTTGAGCACGGCAGCGGAAACCCCCAACTCATTTTTTTTTCGAATCACCCTCAGCTGCATATTCGTGTTAAAGGATTCAGCAGAGATCTGCGATAAAAGCTCCAAAGCCTCCTGGTATTTCCCTGCTTCACTGAGGGCATCAACATCCTCCATACGTGAGTTGAACCACAGGTCAGCCGTTTTTTTCGAGGAATCTCTGATATAGGCGACATTCGAGGCAACAGGAGACTGCGGGTATTTGTTGAGGAATTCATCGGCCAACCAAAGCGTCTTATAACCGTGCTGCGCGGGGGAAAAGGCAATATAGTCCTTGAGTAGCGAGAGATAGTCATCGCCCTCACTGCTGCCAACCGGTGGCCTGTCAAGAAAAGAGAGCTGCGTTGCTGACCAGGAAGACAAACCTTGCATACCCGCTATTTCCGAATCAATCTCTGCGTAGACCGGTTTCGCCGAATCCCTGTCTCCAGATATCACATAGAGGTCGGCGAGCTCTCTCTGTATGCCCAGAATATCGACACCCTGAGCCCGAAGATGTTTCAACTGAGAGACGACCTCCTCGTAGGCCTCGAGGGCTCTATCCAGAGAATGAAGGGAGACCAGAGCCTTGGCGTACTTAAGCCTTGAAGAAACCGGCATTTCAGCCTGAAGGACTTGAGGAATCTGTCTCCAAAGATCTACCAGTTCATCGAAACGTTGATTACGATAGTATTCTGCAACGGCCTCTTCAAACCGACGCACATCCGCAGATGGTTCCGCCTTTAGCTCGGTGCCGCTTGCCGCCCCGTGAGCGGACAGTTGTTGTCCGCACGCCGTTTCCATAAATGCAACATCTGCTGCCTGTAACTGCAGGATCTGGGTAGTATTGGCAGTATCGAAATCTGGGCTACCGCCATTTTGCACCATATAGGTTTTTACGGCATTATATCCATTCAGTACCTGCTGCAGCTCCTTGAAGCACTGGACCATTGCCATAGCCTGTCTTTCATCGAGTGTTCCGGCGGCTGCCTTATCCAACGCCTTCCAGACCTCTAACTTCTGACCATAGGCAAAAATACGCTGATTAACGTAGGCCTCTGAGGGGTATTGTATGGAGGTTTCACCAACGGCCGAAGGCTGCTGCATTTCCCGTTGTATCTCGTCTTTGTCTTGCAGTCCCTCTCTGCCTCGTATGTCGACAAGCCCAGGTTCGACCGCAGTCTTCGCCCTGTCTGGAACCTGGGCGGACACAGTCAGAGGATTCTTCGATTGCGTGGGCCTTTGCGGAGGAGGAACAACAGAAGACCTTTTAGGAGAGGAACAACCAGCGAGAACGACAAGACAAAGAACAAAAATAATATATCGATTTACAGGCATCATAGCTCTCTCAAAACAGAAGAAAAAGGAACAACCTTCAAGATAAGGGTTCAAAAAATCAGAAAGGCTTTCGGCGTTACGCAGGCCGCCCATTGCTGCGCCGGACCTTATGCAAAGCAACCCTTCTCAGCCATCAGCAGTGCAATATACCACCGAAGCCGACGAAACGCACCAAAGGAATTGGCAGAAAAATTATTTTTTTAAATCAATATGTTAAAAAACACCCAAAGCCCACAATGCACGTATTGGGCTTTGGGTAAGACCGCTTAAAAGCGATACGGCAGGCTTAAGGCTGAACAGGGTTTTTCTCGGCAGGACCAAGCCGCCAAAAAGGCGAAAAGCTTCTCTCTGGAATAAGAAGCCCAGAGAGGCTTTTCTTGCCAAAAGTCATTATCGAAGGAACCCCTCTGGAGAGCTCGTCCACCATCTGCAGAGGCTGTGTTACAACACCGCTGCCGGCATCAACGCCGACATTTATTTGTCCGAGAACACTACGCTTTATGCCGAGACCATAAAATGAGAGATCAACAGGATCCAACCTCTCTGAATATCCCTGGCCATCAAGAAGAACGTTGACAATCGCAGCCCAGGTCGGCAGCGCACCTGCCGCACCCGTGATATGGCTGCTATTGCGGCGCATACTGGTGTTGTCATCAAAACCCACATAGGTGCCGATGGCAAAACCATCTTCCAGAGTCATAGAGATACCATCCGCGCCGATCTGCGGGAGATAACCGATAAAAGCAGCGTTGGTATAATTATTTGCCGTTCCGGTCTTGCCGAGCAGAGGCACCTCAAGCGCCAGAAGCTCTTCTTCCTCCGCCTTTACCGCATCTTCTGTGGCCGGCAGATGAACAATCTGCTTGGCCCGGCGGCCTGTGCCAAATTTCATGATATTTTCGAGAATAGATCCTACGGCAAGCCGTGTTTTTTTATCGACAACGATCTTCCGATTGCCCGTATTCTGATACAGAACCCGTCCGTCTGCCGATTCAATACGGTCAATAATAGCGAGAACGTCGCCCCCCTCGTCTTCTGTTCCTGCAGAAAAGCTGGTAACCTCCCCAGTTACCAGTCCTTCATAGAGGCGTACAGCTTCAAGCAGTGTTACAACATTCGACCCCAGAGGAAAGGACAAGACAGGCTCGAGCTTACTGTTTACGCCCAGCTCCTGACACAGGGCTCTGAGATAAAAAAGCCCTACAGTTAAACGAAAATCTGGAATTTTTGCCAATGTATCAAAGGCATAGGGCTGGGCCTTGAGTAATTTTTCATATTCGTGTTCAAGCTGGCCTCTGACCAACTCAAGGGTCGCCGCACTCAGGTTATTGTTGATCCGCACCCCCTGCCAAAACCTCTGCCGGCCCTCGGGCTGCATCCTCTCCAACCAGCTGAGAAGACCAGGATAATTTACAGGGACCATATTTTCCTGGTGTGAAGGTCTCCTCTGAAAGGAAAAGGTATTGGAAACCGTATTGACATACAGAGAACAACCCGACGCGGAAGGAGTAATACGCCTGAGATCGGGGAAAGGATCGCCGACAAGCCCTTCTATCTGCTGTTTCAGCACCTTGAATTCCGGCAACAGGCCTTGCTCGAGCAGATAGCTGTCCTGCAGCAGGGAAAGACGCAGCTGGTACTCATTGATACGCGCCTGCTGCGCCTGCGCACTCCTTTTTTCTTTTGCCAGAAGGCCTTTAATCTTTTCCTTGAAGAGAGCAAAGTTTTGCCCATAATGCAGTTCTCGCAGTCGTTTGTACTCTTCCATCCGATCCTCAAAGATAAAATCGGTCTCCAAGGTGCTGACGGCTTGATAAAATGCGGCCTCACGCAGGATATCCCTGTTGACCAGGATGCCATACCGGTCACGGATCCTCGCTGAATATACGCTGTATGGCTCCCTCTCACCATCGATACGCCTCGGTGCCAGACCAACATGCTCTGCGACCTCCCGAAACTGAGGAGCAGAGAGCTTGTCGCAGAGATGGGCCAGCAGCCAGATCGAGGCAACGTTTTCCGAATGCACCCCCGCCCAGCTCATCGACACCCGGGAATGCGGACTTTGATGATCTGGCCTCGGGAAATACGGCTGGCCCTGGTAGACAAAAAAGCAACGCTCATTGTTGAGCAGATCCGTGCTGTTCCAGCCCAGCTGCAGGGCTGCTGTATAGACAGGGGGTTTAAAGACAGAACCCATTGTCCTGGGTGAATAGATGGCCCGGTTCAGGAATCTGTTTTCACTGCCTCCAGCGACGCTGCGAATCCGGCCCTGCTGCAGCACAAGGGCACCTCCTTGAATCAATGGATATTTCTCAAGAGCACAACGGGTCGCGGCACCAGCTCTGCCAACACTTTTCACGCTGGCCCAGACCCTGTCTCCGACCTTGAGCTCTTTCAGAAATGCATTGAGATCTTGAGGGGTGGCTTTCGCCCAGCGGTTTTTTGCATAGCGGACAGAGGCAAGAACCATGCGGCTCAGGCCCTCAGCATCTATTATTGCAGTACCAAGATTTTTATCAAAGGCCACCTCAATCTGCAGATCCTCGGCCTTTCCCTGTATCGCAGTGATGGTTGCGAAAAGAAAGGCTCCTTTTTTCAATTTATCGTCTCCGGTGTAATCGAGCCCGGACAACTCGTCCTGCACCGCCTCTCGGGAATATCCCCGCAACCTGACATCAAGACGTGAAAGCTCACTTCGAAGGGCGGCCAGGGTCTTTTCCTGCAACGCCTTGTCAACGGTGGTGATCACCCGGACACCCGCTGTTGCAATATTATCGATATTTTTCGCATACAGTGCCGCCTGCAGAGCTGGAGAGGAGACAGCCTCTCTCACCAGTTCCATAGGATAATCAAGGGAAAACCCAACACGACCATGTCGAAAAGACAGCCCGCCGGCCAGGGCCTTGTTATAGGCTCTGGTATCGATCCGGCCGGTTTCCCGCATTTTGCCAAGAACATAGCGCAGACGGATACGCCCTCGAGCTTTGGCTTTTTCTACACCTTCAGGTGTCTTCTGAATAAAAGGATTATAGGCACTCGGTCGTTTGACACTGCCGGCAATAAAAGCACATTCCGCCAGGGTAAGTTGGGAGGGTTTTTTGTCAAAATAGTACCTGGCCGCAACACCAAGTCCATGGCCAATACCGCTGACATAAAACTGATTCGCATAGAATTCCAGTATCTTCTCTTTCGAGTAGTGGTATTCCAGGCGCAGGGCCAACAGCAGCTCTTTTAATTTTTCCTGGTACGACCTCTCCTTTCTTTTAAAGAGATTCTTGGCCGTCTGCTGGGTCAAGGTGCTGCCGCCCTGGACAACTCTGCCAGCTCGGAAATTTGCCACCATCGCCCGCAGAATTCCGAGCAGATCAAAACCAAAATGCTCAAAATACCGTTTGTCTTCAGCGGCAACCAAAGCGTTTATAAAATCGGAGGGAATCTCACTGTATCTGACATACTGCCGATGTGCCGTGTCAAAAAAGACACCGAGTTTCGTAACCCCATCGCTGTAGTAGACCTGACTTTCGCGTCCCAGTATCTTTTCAATATATTCCGGACTCAGTTCACTGCCCGGCTCAACAACAATGGCCCGGTATAACCAGATACCACCGCAACCAAGCACAATGAAAGAGAGAAAGAACAAGGTTAAAAAAATTTTTTTTAGCATAACAGAACCTTGAATAAATACAGATTCTAAAAAACAAACTACCCCGCCGCAAGCGACGGGGGTATTGGCAACTATCTAAAAAAACGTTAATTTCTTTTATCCAGATTAATTTTTGCACCACAAATCATTTTTTTTCTTTTGAGCTATAATGCTGAAAACATATTCTATACGCAATCTGAGACATCAACAAACCTTTTCCTCAGCTTCTCACAATCCGGAATCAGCAATCTTTAGAACTCTTGCATTGTAGCCCTCAATAAAAACTCTTTGCATCAAAGTTATTGCATATCGTGCTCTTTTTTTGGAAGTAGCGAAATGAAAGCGTAGCTTATATCCTATTGACTATATAGTTATCCAAAGACCTCCCTTTGGTCAAAAAAATCCAGCTAAAAATTTAGCGACTACGGTTAAGTTTCGTTGTAAGATTCAATATTTTTCGAGAATTTCTATGAGTATTTCCTCATCAATGTTGCCACCTGAAATCACTACGCCCGTTTTGCGACCTTTAACTTCTACTTTGCCAGAGAGCAACGCCGCTATTCCGACGGCACCCGCACCTTCGACGATCTGGTGATGCTCTCTATGTACATAAGCTATAGCACGTTTGATATCTTCTTCGTTAACCTCATAGATTCCTGAAACGCGTTTTTTCGCGAGATCGAATATACTTTGTGGAATATTGCCTGCTAGACCATCGGCAATTGTATCAAGGCATGTGACCGATTTGACGATGTCATCTTGCCACGAAACGACCCAGGGATTGGAGGCTTCAGACTGTACGCCCCATACTTCTACACTGGGTGAGAGGGCTTTTGCAGCTATCGCAACACCATTCATTAGACCACCGCCTCCAGCTGGAACAATCAAGCATTCAATTTCCGGTTGGTCGATAAATATCTCGAACCCGGTTGTTCCCTGTCCTGCGATCACGTCCGGATCAATAAAAGAAGAGACATGCGTTCTACCACTTCTATCGGCCTCTGCATACGCAGCTTCTTCAGCTTTGTCGAAATCCTTCCCCTCAACTATGAGCTCAACCCATTTCCCCCCGATTCTCTTAATAGACGTTTTTTTCGTCTCGAAACAATTCTCAGGCACGTAAATTTTTGTGTTTATCATGAGCTCCTTCGCCGCTATCGCGACTCCCTGTGCATGATTACCGCTGGAGCAGGTGACTACACCACGGGCGCGCTCTTCTTCATTCAAATTATTCATTTTATAAAAAGCACCTCGAACCTTGAATGAACCGCACATCTGTTGATTCTCCCATTTGATATATATAGGAGCTCCAAGCTTTTCACTGAGTGGATATGAGTATTCCGTTGGAGTATGTCTCACTCGAGTTTTCAAAAAACAATAGGCTTTTAAGACATCATTTATGTCGGGGTTAATTGAAAGAGTCATTGTTATTCCTCTATTTTTCTGTTGATTTCTCTGTTCGTTAAAAATAATTTCGGGTTTTTAAAGTTACGATAGATATCGTCTACAAGACAAGTACTTTAATCATTGCATTAATGTCAATTTTTTAATATTCTCGTATTTTTTGAAGGCGTTAACTCTTTACATAAAGACTTTGAGTGTATACAGCATTGGAGTTAAATTTAGCAAATCTTCGCTAGTTGTCCAATAGGATTTCTGCCGTATGATAAACTTCATTTTGAGGACCTATTTGGACGTTATTAAAAGGAACTAGAAAAAACATTGACACAGAGTCGATGAACTCAATATTACGATTTGGAAGGTAACAAAAACTCTCGATTCCTATTGATCTGGGGCAGAGTATGAAAATATTATTCAATTATCTGAGAGCATAGATATTAGATGATAAAGGATCTCCATTCGATCAAATGCTCTTTTTACACAAAAAATAAACAATATCAAGAGAAAAAGAGGTCTGACAGTACCAAACAAAACAATAAACTACCCCGCCGCAAGCGGCGGGGTATTCGATCCATAGCTTCGCAATAAAAGGAATACAAAATTGCAAGGAGAATCCTCTTTGATGCTCTATGCACTCTCTTTCTTCTGCCATTTATGAGGAACAATTTTTTCCGAGGCATAAAGAGATACTACACAGGCAAGAAGGAGATTTGCAACTCATCAAGATTATTAAATTTTTTTCACAGATACTCTTCCTATAAAGGTTCTCGAGTTCTCTCGGATTTTGAAAAACGATTTTTTTTAAGAACGATACTATATCCGAAATACAGATCGTCCGACCGGCAGTTTGTCTCTGCTTTTTCAAATTTTTTTTTATAAAACTTGCAATTAGTAAAGATTTAGGGTTTAAATAGCCGGAATTCAGCGTAACAAAGATTTTATCAAATTCTACAAATGCTTAACAGTGCCTTGACCTCTTTTCCGACCAGAGCATGCCGTATCCTTTCAGAGAGGTTCTTGTCGGGAAAAAAGGGGCCAGACACCCGTAGCGGGGTGAATCTGTTCGTCGCCCCGGAGAACCAAAACAACAAGAGATCTCTCATTGTACACCACCAAATGATTTCCAGACGCACAACACCGCCAACTCCACTGTTTTTCGTCCTTGCCGTTTGCCTGTTCTTTTCCGGTTGTAACCCGCTTACTCAACTCACTCACATGGAGACCCCGGAGAGTGTTCCAGCCGATGAGATGTATCAGCTGACTGAAGACAGCACACAAAACGATCAGGATCTTGCAGAAACAGAACCACTGCTGTGCAGCGATAATAATTTGCCAGAACTGAAAATTGCCGAGCTCTGGCAGGTTGATCAAGAACCTGTTTCCAGCAGTCTTGAAAACGGTATTTTTCAACATGAATATGACTTTCCGGTTGTTTTAAATAAGCAGGTTGCAGCCTACCTGAACCTTTTCCAAGGCCGGCAAAAAAAACAGTTTACACGCTGGCTGGCCAGATCTGAAAAGTACAGAGAGATTATTACCGAAGAACTTGAGAAAGCAGGTCTGCCCAAAGATCTTTTTTACCTGGCGATGATAGAGTCAGGGTATTCAGAGATCGCCCGTTCACACTCCGGCGCCGTTGGTTTATGGCAATTTATGAAGGGGACGGGGAGAGACTATAATCTGCGAATAAACAATGATATTGACGAACGTCGGGATCCGGTCAAATCGACAAGAGCGGCTGTTGGCTTTCTCTCTGACCTCTACCAGGAATTTGGAGACTGGCATCTGGCTGTTGCTGCATACAACGCGGGAATGGGCAAGGTTCGCTCGGGACTGAAACGCTACAAGGTCGATAATTTCTGGGATCTCGCGGCCAAAAAACATCTGCGCCTCGAAACCAAGGGCTATGTACCCAAAATGATTGCCGCCCTGCTCATTGCCAAGAATCCGGAGAAATACGGTTTTCACAATATTGCCTACCAAAAACCGCTTCGCTACGATACGATCACTGTCGGCCCGAGGATGAGTCTTAAGGCGATAGCCCTCGTCAGTGGCGCTCCCCTCAAAGAGATAAAAGCCCTGAACCACGAATTGCGTCGGCAACGGACACCAGCCAATATGGCAAAATATCAGATACGGATCCCCTATGGCAAAGAGGCTCTGGCCAAAAGTAATATGTCACGCCTGCACAGTTATGTGACCACGGGCTATAAGACCCATACAATCAGAAAAGGGGACACCCTGGGTAAGATATGCAGGAGATATGCTATCAATAAGACGACCCTGCTGAAGGTGAATAATCTGCGCAGCGCAAAACTTCCCATTGGCCGGAATTTGAGGATTCCATACAATATTGTTTCCTATCAGCTTCTGCCTCCCGACGCCTCTGAGACTATGCTAGCTCATAGGGACAGACTGGTTCTCCATCGTGTAAAAAAAGGCGACACCGTACTGGGGATTTCTCATAAATATGGCGTGCCTCCAGAGATGATCGTCGCCTGGAACGGACTGAAAAACTCTCACTCAATTCGTGCCGGCCAGCAGCTGGCTCTCTATATCGAAAAAGACGGCTCTTCTGCCCAAAATATTGGCACCCGAATCGCCAAAAACGAACAGAAGCATCTGCCCGTTCTCTACGCACATAAAAAAATGCGCCCGGCCGAAAATAACCGAGATTTTCAATACTACAATGTGAGACCAGGAGATTCCCTCTGGTCGATCTCTCAAAAATTCGGTATCCAAACAAAGGATATAAAAAGGTGGAATAGCCTGAAATCCAACCTGATCCGCCCCGGTATAACACTCAAGATCAAAACCGGCTGATCATCCTTGCTCTATTCATCAGCAGATAAGGACTCCCCCAGAAAAGCGCTGCTCGATTGCCCCGGTTCTGATCAATAGATATTTACCAGAAAATAACAAATGCTGACTTGCCGAAGAGGGAAATTGGTTTTATAACCATCAGCTGTTTTCCGGTTCAAGCCTTTTACATTTTTCCAGCATTTCTAGATGGAGATCATGTCTGATCAAGAGACAGCCTTCCCGGCACACAGTTACTCGAGTGATGTGCATTTTATCAGCGTTGGAGATAAAGCCATTCTTCTGGTCGGCACCGCCCATATTTCCCAGCATTCAGTCGATCTCGTGGAGAGGGTCATCATCCAGGAAAGGCCGGATTGCGTCTGCCTGGAGCTTGATGAAAAACGCTATCAGGCCCTGACCCGAAAAAAGAAATGGGAAGAACTTGATCTTAAAACGATTATAAAAAACAAACAACTCTCGACCCTGCTCGTTCAGCTGTTGATGGGATCCTATCAGAAAAAGCTTGGTGGACAGCTTGGCGTCCTTCCAGGCTCCGAGCTTTTAATGGGCGCAAACACTGCAAAAAAACTGCAGATCCCCATCTCTCTCTGCGACAGAGAGATCCGTATTACCCTGCGCAGGGCCTGGAAATCGACCTCCTTTTTCAAGAAAGGTTATCTGCTGGCCTCACTTCTGGCGAGTTTTTTTGATAAGGAGGATATCTCTGAAGACAAACTGCAGGAACTGCGGGAAAAGGATGTCCTAACAGAGATTATGGATGAAATGGGCACCTCTCTTCCCGACGTCAAGCGGGTCTTGATCGATGAGCGGGATATTTTCCTCTGCGAAAAGATCAAATCTTCACCGGGCAAGAGAATCGTTGCTGTTGTCGGTGCCGGTCATGTCAAGGGTATGCTGGAAACTATCGCAGATGACAACAGGGACCGATTAACAGAAATTACCACCATCCCGCCGGTCGCAAAGGGGTACAAGATTGCCGGCTGGCTCATTCCGATACTTATCATCGGCTCTATCATTGTCATTGGTGGGCAAAAAGGTCTGAGTGCCGCGGCAGACAACCTTTTCTTCTGGATTATCGCCAACGGTATTCCCTGTTCAATCGGAGCAGTACTGGCCATAGCCCACCCGCTTACCATTCTCGGCTCCTTTATTGCCGCACCTATCACCAGCCTGACACCGGTTATCGGCGCAGGCTATGTGGCGGCCTTCATCCAGGCAGTGGTCTGCCCTCCGGTTGTCAAAGAGTTTCAGTCGGTCGGAGAAGACCTCAGCTATCCTAAAAAATGGTGGAAAAACAGATTGCTGAGAATCTTTCTGGTATTTTTACTCACCGGGCTGGGCTCGATGATCGGCACCTGGGTCGGGGGGTATGAGATAGTCAAGAATCTTATGAACTAAACGATATTGCCCGAGCAGCCAGCCACAGTAAAAAAGGTCGAAAAACTCAGAAGACACTCTTTTGGCGCTGAAACAGCATTGCAAAAAAAGATACCTCCTCAAAAAGTTAAAAACCTCTTGAAATTACGATTAAAGACAGTTGGAAACGGCTGTGAAAAGACAACCATCAGACAAACGATGACAACAGACCAGACCAAGCCCCAAAAAAAACTGACCACAGGTCAAAAAAAATACCTGAAAGGTCTTGCCCATCCGCTTAAGCCAATCGTTCTTGTCGGAAAAGAAGGCTTGAGCCCGAGCCTGGTCAAGATGACGCTCCAGGAGCTACAGCTTCGCGAGCTGATCAAGATAAAGCTCGGACAAAACTGCGGCGTAGACAAAAAACAGGCGGCCCTTGAACTTGCCGAAAAAACAGACAGCAGTCTTGTACAGCTTATCGGCAAAACCATCGTTCTCTACAAGGCAAACACAAAAAAGAAAGACGGACAGATCAGGCTTCCAACAATCTGAAACAACTTGAAAAAACAAAGAATCCTATATCTCCAAAAGGGCTGTCGCCCGGTCCTGATGTGCCACATGCAGGCGAATCCCCGTCCCTGGGCCGAGAGAATCCATAGCCACCTTTCTGGCCAGATCTTCCGTATTATTTTTCTGGCTCAAATGGGCAAGAACAACAGCATGGACGCCAGCTTCTGCAAGCTCGGCAAGGAGCATCCCGGCATCATCGTTGGATAAATGCCCTCTGTTTGACCGAACCCGCTGCTGCAACGGCAACGGATACGGGCCGTTTTTCAGCATCTCCATGTCGTGATTAAATTCCAGAACCACCGCGTCACAAAGAGAAAGGCGCCGTTGAATAAGTCGTGAGCTCTTGCCGGTATCGGTACAATAGCCAAGACTCTTGCTCCCGTCTGAAATCACAAAGCCGACCGGATCTGCGGTATCGTGGGAGATCCGAAAAGAGCGTATCTCAAGATCATGCAGCCTGAGAATCTCTCCGGTTGTAAAGATATGTGTTGCAAAGAGATTTCCCATCTTCTGACAACCTGCTGCCAGGGTTTTCTCGTTGATAACGACCGGAATCCTGTAGCGTCTTGAAACAACCCCCGCCCCGGAGATATGGTCGTTGTGTTCGTGGGTAATACACAGGGCCTTGATCTGAGAGAAGTCTCTGCCGATACTTTCGAGACGTCTCTGTATTTCTTTGCCGGAAAAACCGGCATCAATGAGAACGGCAGTGGTACCGCTTTCAACATACACCGAATTTCCCTGACTGCCGCTGCCTAAAACAGAAAAGCGCATACCCTATGCCCGGATTTCTCATCAGTTTTTTCGTGTGTCCCTTCAAAAAACTGATGAGAAATTTTAAGTTTCATTAAAAATATCAAGATGTTGAAGAATCGCTAAGGCTTTTTCTCTACACCCCGGTATGCCCAAAGCCGCCATCCCCGCGGGCCGTGGGTTCCAGTTCAGCAACCGCATCAAGCCGCATTCTGACCACCTGTGAGAGAACCATCTGGGCGATGCGGTCTCCAGGGTTGACCAGAAAAGGGACCTGGCCGTGATTGATAAGAGGCACCTTGACCTCCCCGCGAAAATCCGAATCAATGGTTCCCGGACTGTTAACAAGGGTAATGCCGTGCCGGACGGCAAGGCCGCTGCGTGGCCGGACCTGGATCTCAAAGCCTTCGGGGATCTCAACGGCAAAACCGGTAGGAATAGGTCGTATTTCACCGGGTTGAATCAAGATTTTTTCGACGACCGCAGCACGGATATCCATACCCGCCGCACCCGTTGTTGCATAGTCTGGAAGTGGCCAATCAGCGGCCAGATCCTGGCGCAGCCAGCAAAATTTTACAGTTTGTTCGAACATAAACCTCCAGTGATTTCCCGTTGGGGCAAAGATATGTGTTGTACACGCACCATACGGATAACAACGATACCTTCCGGCAAAGAAAAAAGGCCGACTCCTTTACTGAGGAAGCCGGCCTTTTTCTGATACTGCATCGTGCAATCTACTCTTTTTCAAGCAGGGCCTTCCGGCTCAGGCGAATACGCCCACGGTTGTCAACATCAAGGACCTTCACCTCGATCTCATCACCCTCCTTGACCACATCACTCACCTTGGCAACGCGCCCATGCTCGAGTTCGGAGATATGTACCAGACCATCGGTTCCCGGCAATATCTCAACAAAGGCGCCAAAATCCTTGACCGTTTTCACAACGCCCTTGTACACGGCACCAATCTCGGGCTCGGCTGTAATCTCTTTGATTTTCGCCAACATCCCCTCTGCCAGATCACCACTCAAGGCAAACATTTTAACAAGACCACTATCATCCACCTCTATTTTCGCGTCAAACTCGGCAGAAAGCTCCTTGATTATCTTGCCACCAGGTCCAATAAGATCCCGGATCTTATCCGGATTAATTTTATGGACCATATACTTCGGGGCATGATCCGCGACGTTCTCACGCGCCTTGGCGATACCTTTTTCCATCTCAGCCAGGATATGCAGACGCCCTTCTTTGGCCTGATTGAGGGCTCTTTGCATTATGCCACGATCAACGCCGTCAATTTTGATGTCCATCTGCAGAGAGGTAATACCGTCACAGGTACCGACAACCTTGAAATCCATATCTCCGAGATGATCCTCGTCTCCAAGGATATCCGAGAGAATGGCCACCTTATCCCCCTCTTTAATCAATCCCATGGCAATACCCGAGACAGGACGCCTGATCGGCACCCCTGCGTCCATCAGGGCCATGCTGCCGCCACAGACCGTCGCCATCGAAGAAGACCCGTTGGACTCCAACACCTCGGAGACAACCCGTATCGAATACGGAAAATCCTCCTCACTGGGCAGTACGGCCCCAAGCCCGCGTCCGGCAAGGTTGCCATGCCCGACATCCCGGCGTGACGGCCCCCGTAACATACGAGCTTCACCGACGCAGTAGGGAGGAAAGTTGTAATGCAGCATAAAGCGTTTTAATTCCTCACCGTTCAAGGTTTCAACCCGCTGTTTGTCACGTTCACTGCCCAGGGTTGTGGTAACCAGCGCCTGGGTCTCCCCCCGGGTAAACAGGGCGGAGCCATGGGTGCGTGGAAGATAACCGACTTCACAGGAGATCGTGCGGATTTCATCGTGCCTGCGGCCACCGATACGGATCTCCTCGTTCACAATCTTGTCGCGCATATAGGACTTCTTGAAGGAATCAAGAAGCGCCTTGATCTCAGCCGCTTTCTCTGCTTCTGGATCAAGGGTCGACAAGACCTGATCCCGTAACCCGGCATAGGCCTTTGAACGTTCCATTTTATCGGAGGTATCAAAGACCTCTGCCATTCCGGCGGCGGCAACCTCTCGGACCCTGGCCATCAGTTCTTCATCCACCTCGGGGACCGCAAACTCAATCTTCGCCTTCCCGGATGATTTTTGTAATTCTTCCTGGACGTCGAGCAGAGGCTGCAGGTTTTCAAAGGCGTAAAAAATACCCGAGAGGACCTCATCTTCGCTCAACTCCTCGGCTCGACCTTCGACCATAACAATCGCCTTCCTGGTACAGGCAACAACAATATCCATCGACGATTTCTCGAGCTCAGCAACCGTAGGATTAAGGACATAGGCACCATCAACAAAGCCCACCCGGCCGCCGGCAACAGGCCCGGCAAAGGGGATATGAGAAAGCGACAAAGCACAGGATGCTCCGGTGAGGGCAAGGACATCGGGAAGGGTTTGCTGATCCGCCGACAACACCGTCGCGATAACCTGGGTTTCGGCACGATATCCCTTCGGGAACAACGGGCGCAAGGGCCTGTCAATAATGCGGCAGGTCAGCACTTCCTGATCACTGGGGCGACCAATCTCACGGCGAAAATAGTTGCCGGGAACCCGGCCTACCGAGGCCAGCTTTTCCTGATATTCAATGGTGAGCGGCAAAAAATCAACACCCATATTTGCCTTGTCCGCCCCCACGGCGGTCACTAAGACCATGGTCTCTCCAGAGCGGATAACAATCGACCCTGATGCCTGCTTGGCTATTTTTCCGGTTTCAATGGAAATTGTCTTTCCACCGATTTCTGTTTCAACTTTTGTAAACATAGTATCTCCAATTATAGCACCAGGCTGAGGCACAGTGCCAATCTATACAAGCGGATTATCTCTCCGCCTTCGTTTTTCTGCGAATTCCTTAAACAACAAAAACCCCAGACAATCCCAGCAAGGGTATCGTCTGAGGTAGAGAACGGCACCAGCACACCGGCCTGCAAGAGGGGCCAGGAGGATAAAACTATTTCCGCAGACCAAGTTTTTGCAATATTTCCCTATATTTATTTATATCTTTTCTTTTCAGATAGTTCAACAGACTACGGCGCTGACCAACAAGCTTGAGCAACCCCTGTCTGGAGTGATGGTCCTTCTTGTGAACCTTAAAATGCTCGGTCAGGTATTGAATACGCTTGGTAAGCAAGGCGATCTGTACCTCGGACGACCCGGTGTCAGTGGCATGGGTCTTAAATTTCTCAATTATTTCATTTTTCGCAGCTCCTGACTGTACCACAACAACCCTCCTGAAAAGATAAAAATAAAGTACGGCCCCATAGGGGTTCAACTATTGCTTCTACACGCTGGAATATCGCAGAATCTTCCAGATCAAAAGGCCTCCCGGGGCGCCAGTTCAGACAACACCCGAAGATGACACAACCGCTTGCGGCACACTAGTCAATTCGTACGATTATTGCAACAATTTAGCGACACGCCCGACAGGAATCATTCGGTGCCAGCAACGCTGCCGGGCATCCTCGGCATTGAGATCCTGCCAATCCAGGCTCCGGCCGTCGATCTGAAAGCAACCACTTTTCGTCCGCCGCAGGGCCTCGAGATGGGCTCCACAACCAAGTCTCTCTCCGATATCTGCAGCCAGGGTGCGGATATAGGTCCCCTTCGAGCAGACCACCCGTAACCTGAGCAGGGCATCCGGCCCGACGATATCAATATCGCCATCGACAGGCTCAAGCTCTTTTATCTCTATCGGCCGGGGCTCTTTCTCAATTGTTATCCCCTTCCGGGCATAGTAGTAGAGAGGTTTCCCCTTATGTTTCAACGCCGAATAAGCCGGCGGTACCTGCATCTGCGGGCCCCGAAAGGCGGCAAGACATTGCAGGATTGCTGAAGAGTCTATGCTTCCGACCTCTCTGCGTTCGACGATATCGCCTTCCGGGTCCTGGGTGGTGGTGGTTACACCCAACCGCAGATCGGCCAGATACTCCTTATCTCCCTGCATAATCAAGGAGATCAGCCTTGTCGCCGGTCTGCCGGCACAAACCACAAGCAGACCGGTGGCAAAGGGATCAAGCGTTCCGGCATGGCCGACTTTTTTGATATGCAGAATCTTGCGCATCCGGCCAACCACGGCAAAAGAGCTGATACCAGCAGGTTTATCGACCAGAAACACTCCGGCATCCAGATTATCGGTACCCGCCGCGCCCATCCTTCCCCATCAAAAAAGACGAAAAATCAACCGACCAAAGACTGCAGTATTGCCAGGAGTTCTCTTCTCACCGTCGGCAAAGAGACGGTATCCAGATGGAATCCGGCTGCATTTTTATGTCCGCCACCGCCAAATTTTTTGGCAACAGCGGCAACGTTGCACTCACCCTTGGCCCGCATCGAGACAGCAACACCGCCGTCGCTCTTTTCCTTGAAAAGCACCGCCACCTTGACCGAGTTCACGGCCCTCGGGATATCGATAAAACCTTCGAGATCCTGAAGAGAGGCCCCGGTCTCCTGCAACATTTGTTGGCTGACGGTCATCAGCGCAACCCTGTCTTCAATCAGAAGTTCGACCGAATCAAGGGCCCGGCCGAGCAAATGCAGCCTCTCCCTGGTGTAGTTGTCATAGAGAAAGGCAGAGACCTCTTCGGCTTTGACCCCGTTGTCCAGCAGCTCACCGGCAATCTGCATGGTTCTTGCGCTCGTCGTTTCATAGCGGAAAGAGCCGGTATCCGTAGAGATTGCAACGTACAGATTAAAGGCCGCCTCATAACTCATCCGGGCGCACAAAAGCTGCGCCAGCTCATAGACCATCTCACCGGTAGACGAACAAGATGGCTCAACCCAGCTCGTCGTTCCAAAATATTCGTGGGAGCGATGATGATCGATAACCACAAGGGGCGAATATCGCAGCACCTGCCGCTGCAGAGAACCCAATCGCCCAGCGTTGCCGCAGTCAAGGGCAACACAGGCCACGTTGCCTGCGGCTGCCCCCATAAACTCTTGAAAATTCTCCAGATTCGACTCAAGACGCTCCCTGCCCGGCAAGAACCGATAGAGATAGGAGACAGGTTCCTCCAACAGACAGAAGACACGCTTATCCAGAGACTCCAGCAGGGCGGCAAGCCCGAGCATTGAGCCCAGGGCATCTCCATCAGGGTGCGAGTGCGTAAAGAGGGCGACATTGTCATGCTGCTCGAGCTCTCGCACAATCTGCTCAGGAATCCTTTCGGTAACGGTTTCGTTCATCAGCTATTTCCCTGAAAATGGCCTCAAGTTCTGCAACCTTGTCTGCTGTATCGTCGTAGAAAAACTGCAACTGGGGTGTAAACTTCAGGTTCAGGGCCTCCGCGATATGGCTGCGGAAAAAGCCTGCAGCCCGTCGAAACCCCTTCTCGGCTTCTCGCCTCTGCCGGGCACCTCCCGGAACGGTAAAAAAGACTCTGGCAAGACTGACATCATCTGTTACCTCGACCCGTGACACGGACACACCGCGAAGCCTGGGATCTCCGGTCTTGCCAACGAGCAGCACTGAGAGCTCCTGGCGAATGGCCACAGCCACTCGCCTGGGACGTTTTTTCGTCTCATCCCTGGCAGCACCGATCGACTCCAGGATCTGTTTCGGACTCCATTCGCTCATACGAAAACCTGTCAGAGCGTCGCCTCGATCTCGTTCATAACGAAGGCCTCAAGATGATCACCAACCTTGATATCGTTGTATTTCTCTACGCTGATTCCACACTCGTAACCACTCTGGACCTCCTTGACATCGTCCTTGAAGCGCTTCAGGGACTCAATCTTACCGGTATAGACGACCACACCGTCACGCAGGACCCGCACCTGGGCCGAGCGCAGTATCTTGCCGTCGATCACTGCACAGCCGGCAATGGTCCCGACCTTCGGAACATTGAAGGTTTCTCTTACCTCGGCGACCCCGACAACCTCCTCTTCAAAGGTCGGGTCAAGCATACCGGCCATGGCCTTACGGATGTCATCAAGCGCATAATAGATGACATCGTAGGAACGGAGGTCGACATTTTCCTTTTTCGCCAGCTCCTTGACCTTGAGGTTTGGACGAACGTTAAAACCTATTATAATAGCATCGGAGGCAGATGCCAGCAAAACATCTGATTCGGTAATGGTACCGGTACCTTCGTGAAGAACCTTCACCTTGACCTCATCGGTTGAAAGATCTTCTGCCGCCTTGGCAAAGGCCTCAAGGGTTCCCTGGACATCAGAGCGCAGCACGACTCTCAGCTCCATGACATCGCCCTCGTTCATCTTCTCAAAGAGCTTGTCAAGGGATATTTTCGCACCGGCTCCGAGCTCGCTCTCTCTTGCTTTCAACGAGCGTACCTGAGACACGCTTCTCGCCATCTTCTCATCGGTGACCACAATAAATTCATCACCGGCACTCGGAACTCCAGAAAGGCCCTGGACCTCAACAGGAAGCGATGGCCCGGCCTCCTGAATCTGACGGCCCTTATCATCAAGCATGGCCCTGACCTTGCCCGAATACTGGCCAACGACAAAAAACTCTCCCTGACGCAGGGTCCCCTCCTGAATCAGAACGGTGGCAACCGGACCTCGCCCTTTATGCAGCTGGGCCTCAATGACCCGCCCCCGTGCCTTGCGTGACTTGTCTGCCCGAAGTTCCTGAATCTCGGCAAGAAGCTGGATGCTCTCCAAGAGTTCCTTGATACCGATATTTTTCTTTGCCGAGGTTTCGCAGTACATGGTCTCTCCACCCCAGTCTTCGGGCATCAGGTTGAGTTCTGAGAGCTCGCGTTTGACCCGGTCTGGATCGGCGTTGTCCTTGTCGATCTTGTTGACCGCAACCAGGATGGGCACTTCTGCCGCCTGGGCATGGTGAATGGCCTCACGGGTCTGATCCATAACCCCGTCATCGGCGGCCACCACCAGAACGACGATATCAGTCACCTGGGCACCCCTGGAACGCATCTCTGTAAACGCAGCATGTCCGGGGGTATCGACAAAGGTGACATCACCGACCTCGGAGCGAACATGGTAGGCACCGATATGCTGTGTGATACCACCGGCCTCACCAACGGCAACATCGGTCTTACGGATGGCATCCAGAATAGAGGTTTTACCGTGGTCAACATGGCCCATAACCGTGACCACCGGAGAGCGCGGCGTTTTTTCTCCCCCTTCTTCGGCCTCGCTGAGCAGCTGCATGCCGATCTCTTCGGTAACACCCTGCTCGACTTCATAGCCAAAATCGGCAGCGATGATCATTGCGGTATCGGTATCCACCGGTTGATTTATCGTTGCCATAACCCCGAGACCCATCAATTTTGCAATGACTTCGCTGGCCTTGACCTTCATCTTCAGGGCCAGATCGCCCACCGTAATGGTATCGAAAACCTTAAAACGCTTTTTGCTGGCCTTCATCTCCGCAGGCGGCGATACGGTCTTTGGCGCCCTGCGAGACTTCTTGCGCCGCCCTCCACCTTCACGCTCCTGATAGTCATGGGCAAAATGCGTGAACTTCACATTTTTCTGACCTTTTTTACCCCCCTTGCGAGACTCCCTCTCCCAGTCGTCAGAACCACCCCTCTTGCCTTTCTTGCGGCCCCGAGAGTCTTCCGCATAGGGCATTGGCCCTGAAGAAGGATCCATAAAACCGCCGGCAGCCTTTCTCGAAGCAGCAGCCCTGCCCTGCTTGCGTTTTGGCCGGCTGGGTTTTTCTTCCTCCTTTGGCAGTTCTATGGTTCGGATCACACGGGCAAGCGGTTTCCCTTTACGGGCTTCCGTCGGTTTTTTCTCCGGCACAGAGGTGGTCTTCTCTTTTTCCTCCTGAACCGGTTCATCAGGCTCTCGTTCAGCAACCGGCGCAGCGGCCTCTACAGGAGTATCGTCAGCGACCGGAGCCGCTGCGTCTTCTGTTGGCTCCTCTTCAGAGACAACAGGCTCCTCATGAGAGACTTCGACTTTCTTTGCCTTGGCCTTTGTTTTTGCCTTGGTTTTTGTCTTCACCTCCTGCGCGGGAGCTTTCTTTTCTTCAGCCTTTTCAGCATCTTTTTTGCCAGCCTCTGCTTGAGGTTTTTCAGCGGCAACTTCTGTCTCCGCAGCTGGAGCGTCCTTGGTCGCAGCCGCGGCCTCCGTATCCTGCAAAGGCTCCTCCGAAGGAGAGGGGCTTTCTTCCTTGGCCTGTTGCCGCCTCCTGATAACCGTAGCTCTTCGACGGATAACGGTGGCACCGCCCGACTCGACATCAATGCGTTTTTCGACCAGTTCCGTATTGACTGATTTGAGGACAGTATTGCGAATCTCTTCCGCCGTTTCCTCGTCGAGCGACGAGCTGTAGCTTTTGATGTCGTAGCCGAGCTCTATCAATTTTTCTGTCAAAACCTTGCTGGCCATACCAGCCTCTTTGGCCAACTCGTACACCCTGACTCTACTCATCCTCTACTCCTGTTCCGTCGCACCGGTCGTTGCGATTCATTGAACACATCTTGCAAATGAATCGATTTTCACCCTATTTTTTACGATGAAAAAGCCGCTTCCACTTCCTTTTTTTGCCTTCAAACCCCCGGAGACAAGAGAGATCATCACAGCAAAAAACACCTCTACCCGGCAGAATCTGCCGATAATCCCTCTGTACACCACCCTCACTCCAGACAAAGCGCAGAAGCTCAGATTTCTCTCTGCGCACCCCGCAAGAGCAACATCTCCGTATCGGGATATGCCTCTTACTCGCCACCGTCCGCATCTTTTTGTTCATCTTGTTCATCTGCCCCGTTATCGGCAGAGACCTCGACAGCCTCTGCGTCCTCGTCTTGTTGCAGATGCTCTCCAGACACCTCTTTCTCCTCTCTAAAATCAGGGCTCAGTGCCGCATCCTCGGCCGGCGCTTCTGCCGCCGCATCATTCACCTCTTCGTCAACAGGCCCATCATAAGGAATGGTTGCCGCCTCTTCGATCAGGGCAAGGGCGAATTCATCGTCAATGGCCCGCAACACGGTCAAATCCTCGACGGTCTTCCTGGCAAGCACGGCGGTTGAGGTAATGCCTTTGCCCAAAAGCTGGTCGGCCAGCCCCTCGTCAACGCCGGTGAGTTTTAACAGGCTCTGATAGCCCGGCAGACTGAGATTAGCATACCGCTGTTCACTTTTCACATCAATCTTCCAGCCAATCAGCTTGGAGGCAAGGCGAACATTCTGCCCCTGCCTGCCAATGGCCAAAGAGAGCTGATCGTTGGGGACAACCACCAGAAGCGACTTTTCATCCTCATCGGCCATAACCATACTCACATGGGCCGGAGCAAGTGCGTTGTAGACATATTTTGCCGGATCCGGACTCCAGGTGACGATATCTATGCGCTCTCCCTGAAGCTCCTGCACAACATTTTGCACCCTCACGCCCTTCATGCCAACGCAGGCACCAACAGGATCCACGTCACTCTCGGACGAGCTGACCGCGATCTTGGCCCGAAATCCTGGCTCGCGGCTCACTCCCATCACCCTGACAATACCCTCGCTCATCTCCGGGACCTCAAGGTGAAACAGTTTTCCCAGAAACTCATCACAGGTCCTCGAGAGAACCAGCGGAAAATCTCTGCCAGACTGCCGATCGTTTCTGCCCCTGCCGCCCTGCTGGCCGTCACCGTTCTGATTGACCGGGCGTACCTCCTTGAGGTAGGCCCGGATTCTGTCACCCTGCTTGAAAGAGCGTTTGGGTATCTGCTGATCACGCGGTAACAGGGCCTCGGTCCGACCAAGGTTGACAATCATGTTGCCTCTGTCAAAGCGCTGCACGATACCACTGACCACCTCACCGACACGATCCTTGAACATATCGTAGATGACCTCGCGTTCGGCCTCTTTCATTCGATGTATAATGACCTGTTTGGCCGACTGCGCGGCAATCCGTCCCAGATCGGCAACGTCTTCCATTTTTTGTCCGAGCTCATCACCAACGCGCACCTCCGGGTCATAGCTCCGGGCCTCGTCGATGCCGATCTCGGTCTGTTCATCGACAACATCTTCGACCACGATACGAAACTGAAAAATCTCTATTTCGCCCAGCCCCTCGTTATAACGCACTTCAATATCACGAGAATTGCCAAATTTTTTCCTTGTCGCCGAGAGAACCGCCTCTTCTATGGCCTTCACCAACAGCGCCTTATCAAAGCCTCGATCTCGACTGATCTGATCGATTATACGTTTTAAATCTGACAGCATTCTATTACCCCGTCACTCTGACTTTTGGGAACCTTACAACCCCGCCTCGCACCACCCTTTTTCGTTGCAGTCGAGAATCAAACCGCACAGCCGCAGCTCCGGCTCATCTCTTTTGCATCCCAAACGGAATCAAAAACCGAGCATATCAAGGCCCCTTGTATTTTCAGCAACTCTTACCCCTTTCTCCTCTTGAAAAATCAGCACGGCAGTTAAAGGGACAAACGAGCCTTGCTGAACATATCGTATGTAAATCGCAGCACACGCCCATCGGCGACCAGCAATTCAACCTCTTCATCGACAACCGCTCCGATGGTTCCTTCGAAAACCTTCTCGCCGTCAATGGCCCGATGTACGCGTACCCGGGCCTTGTTTCCCTGCCATCTTGCAAAATCATCAAGCGAACGCAACGGCCTCTCCAGGCCTGGAGAAGAGACCTCCAGGTTGTAGGCATGCTCAATAATATCCTCAACATCAAGATACTGCCCCAACTCCCGACTCACCTCCGAACAGTGCTCAAGGCTCACCCCCTCTTCGGCATCGATATAGACCCTCAAAACCCAGCCCTTACCCTCAAGCCTGTACTCCAGGGCAAAGAGTTCAAGTCCCAGATCCGGCAACAGGCCATCGAGAAAGGCCTTTACTGTATCAACAACCAATTCGCTCATTCTTCCAGTGCCCAGATGATGGCAGACAATACATCCAGCCTCCAGGTCTCCTTGCGCGGACATAAAAAAAAGCGGGCAAAGCCCACTTCAGAAAGCCTCCAAACAACGACACAGAGGTATAATCCGAGGACCCTTCCCGCAAAAAACCAAGAAAAGAGTCAGGAAACAACATGCAACAATAACCACAAAACGGGGTTTTTGTCAAGATCAAAATCAAGCATTGTCGCAGCAATAAAGAAATAAACAACACAGGGATACAGCGGTTCTCAAACGATCGGATACCGGCGAAAGCCTGTACAAGGTTTTCCCCTTTCTGGCAAAATATATTTGACAAACCGGGGAGCGCACTTTATGTAAACGACAGATTTCGCAGTTGACTGCCGTTTCGCCTCCTTTTCAACCATCGCTGTTTTCCGGCTCCAAATGGCAACACGATGGCCGCTGGCAAAAGAGGCATCTGCAATCTAGGTTTTCGTTTTTCTAACAAGAATTGTCATATGCGACTGTTGTTGCAGGACATATCTTCTTTCTCGAGGATCTGATGTAGAACACGAACTGAAACCTGAGAAAAAAGAGGCGTCACGAAAATTTTCTCAGCGGGTTACAAAGAGGTCCAATCGAATCTTCATCACAACAGAAAAGACTCCCCTACAACACCGCAGGGCCTGTTTTGGACGCTGTCTGCCCCTCTTGCAGATGCGGATGCAGTTTGGGCAGTGATTTTATTTCTTCCCCAGAGACGTTATGGCCGACAAGATCCTGATTATAGCAGAAAAGCCCAGTGTTGCCGCTGACCTTGCCAGGGTCCTCCCCGGCAGGTTCAGCAAAAAGAAGACCTATTATGAAGGCGAAAAATACCTTGTATCCTATGCCATTGGTCATCTGGTCTCGATCTGTTACCCAGAAGAGATAGACCCACGCTTCCAGAAATGGGATATAGGCAATCTGCCGATACTTCCTGACGCCTTCCCGCTCAAGGCCCTCGACGGCACAAAATCACAGCTCAACGCACTGAGCAAACTGATCCGCAGAAAGGATGTGCACCAGATTATTAACGCCTGTGATGCCGGGCGTGAGGGGGAGCTGATTTTCAAGTATATCGTCCGCTATGTCTGGAACACCTCTGTGGCGAAAAAGACCTTTAAAAGGCTCTGGCTGCAGTCGATGACTTCGGATGCGATCAAAGAGGCCTTCTCTTCCCTTCGCGACAACGAGGCTATGCGGGCATTGGAGGATACAGCGCTTTGCCGGTCCGAGTCTGACTGGCTGATAGGGATCAACGCCACACGGGCCCTTACCGGCTACAATTCAAGAAAAGGCGGTTTTCTTCTTACCCCCTGCGGCAGGGTCCAGACCCCGACGCTCTCGCTGATTGTCAAGCGGGAAAAAGCCCGAATAGCCTTTGTCGAGAGGTCGTACTGGACGGTTACTGCCAGATTTGCTTTTCCTTCCGGAAGTTATGAGGGGAGGTGGATCGACAAGAAGTTCAAAAAGGATCCCAAGGATGCCGATAAAAAGGCCTCCCGCATATGGAGCCTTGCCGAGGCCGAAGAGATCAGAGCCAAATGTTTGGGTAAAAAGGCCACGGTCAGCGAAAAAACCAAAAAAACCACACAGAATTCTCCGCCGCTCTATGACCTGACACTGCTGCAGAGAGAGGCAAACGCCCGCTTTGGTCTTTCGGCAAAAAACACCCTGTCCGTTGCCCAGGCATTATACGAAAAACACAAGCTCCTGACCTACCCGAGGACAGACTCCAAATTCCTGCCGGAAGACTATCTCGGCAAGGTGAAAAAAATAGTACAGAGCCAGGGACAATGGCAGCTCAAGGCGTTTGCCCAGCAGGCCCTGGAAAAGGGCTACATAAAAAAAAGCAAACGGGTCTTCAACAACGCCAAGATATCCGACCACCATGCCATTATCCCGACAGCCAAACTCCCCGGTCAGCTTTCAGCGGTTGAAGAAAAGGTCTATCGCCTGGTCGTACAGCGCTTTCTTGCCGTTTTTTTCCCGCCAGCACAATTCCTCGATACAAAAAGATACTCGCTTGTTGAAAAGGAGACCTTTCTCACCGAGGGCAAGGTTCTCGTAGAACCGGGCTGGAAAAGTATCTACGGCACCGGCAAAAGCGATGCCAGGGACAAGACCCTGCACGAGCTTCCCAAAGACGAAACCATTGTCTGCGAGAAACTCACCCCCGAAGAGCTGAAAACCAAACCGCCCGTGCGCTACAGTGAGGCAACACTTCTTTCAGCAATGGAGAACTCTGACAAGCTGGTTGGCGACGACGAGCTTGCCGAGGCGATGAAAGAGCGGGGGCTTGGGACTCCGGCAACACGGGCAGCAATTATAGAGAAACTGCTCAAGGAGAAATATATTGTTCGAGAAGAGAGAGAACTCACGCCAACCGGCAAGGCCTTTGAGCTGCTCGCTCTCCTTGAGGCGATGAAAATTGACGTGCTGGCCTCACCCGAACTCACCGGGGAATGGGAATACAAACTCAAGCAAATTCTCAAGGGTGAGTTTACGCGGGAAAAATTTATGCAAGAAATCCGGGAGATGACCCGGCATATTATCAAGCAGGTAAAAAATTTTGAAACCGATGAGATCCGTCCAGAGGCGCCATTCAGCCCGGTAGGTGGTCTGAGAATCTTTAGCTCACCAACCGCTTATGTCTCCGAAGATGAAAAGATAAGTATACGTAAGATCCTTGGCGGCCGGGTTCTCTCTGAAGGAGATGTTGTCTCATTACTGCAGGGTGACACCATAGGTCCTTATAGTGATTTCCGCTCAAAGAAGGGAAAAACCTTTACCGCCTCTGTACATCTTGTAAAAAATAAGATTGAATTCCTTTTTGCAGACTCTACGGCAGACCTGGATCTGGATGAGATCAAAAAGGGTCCGTCTCTGGGGAGATCTCCGATTGATGGCTCAAAGGTCTTTGAGACCCCCATGGCCTATCTCTCTGAGTCGGCGCTCGACGAAGACAAAAAGAAGGGACTTCGTATCAGCAGGGTTATTTTGTCAAAGGAGATAACAACAGAAAATATCAGACAACTTCTGGAAAACGGGAAAACAGCACTGATAAAGGGGTTTATTTCGAAACGCAAACGACCCTTTGATGCCTACCTGATTTTGGAAAAAGATGGTAAGATCCGTTTTGAGTTTCCCCCAAGAACAAAGAGAACGTCTCGGAGGAAGACGAAATAATAACGCAAGGGACGGCAACACAACGGACGGCCTTTGCCACAACAGCGCAATGAAACAGATAAAGAAAGAGTATCGAGATCTCAGCGGCGGCGAACTGGCCCGGATCTGCGCGTTGGCCGCAGAGGAAACCAAGGGGCAGGATATTGTGATCCTTGATGTACGGGGGCTTACCACCTTTACTGATTATTTTGTCGTGGTAAGCGGTACCTCAACACGACATGTTCAGGCCCTCGCCGATGCGGTGGAGACGAAACTGCGCTCAAAAAGAGTCAGGACATCGACAGCAGAGGGCCTGCAGGAAGGTCTGTGGGTACTCCTTGATTTTGACGGTGTCGTCGTCCATATTTTCTACCACGAGCAGAGAAAATTCTATGATATCGAGAGCCTCTGGTCAAAAGCGAAACGGATAATACCGGAACAGGCATAGACGGCCTCCACGAGATATTCATCCAGACAAGCGAGCTCGTACAGGGAAGACATTATGCAATACTTATCGACAAGAGGTGATATTTCTCCCCTCTCCTTTACCCAGGCTGTGATGATGGGACTTGCTGAAGACGGAGGTCTTCTCCTGCCCAGAACCATCCCCCGTATAGGGGCAAAGACGCTGGAATCATGGCAGAATTTGAGCTATACAGAGCTTGCCTTTGAGGTCATGTCACGTTTTATCGATGATATCCCCGAAAACGACCTCAAGGCAATTATCGACGCTTCTTACGCGAGTTTTACCTCAGAGAAGGTAACACCGCTCAAACATCTCGGAGAGCTGCATATCCTCGAGCTCTTTCATGGGCCGACCCTTGCCTTTAAGGATATTGCGCTGCAGTTTCTCGGCAATCTCTTTGAATACCTCCTGCAAAGAGACCAGACGATACTCAACATTCTGGGCGCGACCTCCGGAGACACAGGCTCTGCGGCCATATACGGCGTAAGAGGGAAAAAACGGATCAATATCTTTATCCTCCATCCCGGTGGAAGGGTCAGCCCTGTCCAGGAACTGCAGATGACAACGGTGCTCGATGACAATGTTTTCAACATCGCCATAGAGGGCTCTTTTGACGACGGCCAGAGTATTGTCAAACAGATCTTCAACGATATAGAATTCAAGCACAAACACAGCCTTGGCTCGATAAACTCGATCAACTGGGCAAGGGTGCTGGCCCAGGTCGTCTACTACGTGTACAGCTCCATCCACATTATAACCCACGAGAAAGACTCCTCTGTTGATTTTGCGGTGCCAACAGGCAACTTTGGCGATATCTTTGCAGGATATATCGCCAAAAAAATCCTTCCGCAGGGAATCGTCCGCAAGCTGATCCTCGCCACCAATGAAAACGACATTCTCGCCAGATTTGTCAATGGCGGAGACTATTCGCTCGGAGAAGTAAAGATGACTTCCAGCCCGTCTATGGATATTCAGGCGGCATCCAATTTTGAGCGTTATCTCTATTATCTGGTCGATTCAGACGCCAAAAAGACCAAAAAACTGATGGAAGAATTTGCCGAGAAAGGCGCCATTGATCTGGCAAAGTACAAAGATATCGTAAAACGGGACTTTGCCTCAATGTCGGTCTCCGAAGAGGAGGTTGCCCAGACGATTGCAGACGTGTATCGCTCTCATACATACATACTTGACCCCCATACCGCGGTGGGGGTTTGTGCCGCTGAAGCGCTCAAGAAAGGCGGCGTTCCAATGGTCTGTCTGGCAACAGCACATCCCGCCAAATTTGCCAATGTCATCGAACCGGTGCTTGGCCTTACGCCACCGGTTCCAGGGAGTATTGCCGACCTTAACCCGGACAAGACCAAGTGCGAACAGATGGCGGCAGAACGGGCCGATATCCAGGATTTTATTGCCCGGTATGCCCTCAGGAAAGAGACTTGAGATCCGGTTGCGGGATCTTGCAGAACATCTGCTGACAATATCAAAGAAGCTCCCGGTAAAAAGGACTCTCCTGCCGGGGCGGGAAGCCTTATGCCCTGACAGCCTTGTTCGCCTGGATTTCTGATGAGTTTTTTGTTTTATCAGAGCTTGACAAGAACAGATGACTACTCTACTCTTACCGGCGAACGCGAGGAACGGGGCAGGCGTATTAACGGAGATACTGCCGTATATTTTCCAGTGAAGGGGGTATTATGTTTGGACTTGGAATGCCGGAACTTATTGTTATCCTTGTGATAATTGTTATAATTTTCGGTGCGGGAAAGCTGCCTGAAATTGGATCTGGAATTGGCAAGGGAATAAAGAATTTCAAGGAAGCCACCAAAAAGGAAGAAGCTGTCGAATTGCCCGAAGACAAACAGGACGCAGACAAACAGGCCTAGGCCTGACATCTGTTTCGTTTCGTTGATTGTACAAGACCAGGAGGATGCCGATGTTTGGACTCGGAATGCCAGAGCTTATCATAATTTTCGTCATTGCCTTCTTTATTTTTGGCGGTAAAAAATTGCCCGAGATCGGTTCGGGCCTTGGCAAGGCAATTACCTCCTTTAAAAAGGGCCTCAATGAGGTCGAAGAGAGTGGTCGGGAGATCGCAGGCGATATCCCCGGCGTAAAAGAGGCCGCCGAGGTCAGCAAGACAATCAAAGAGGTCAAAGACCTGGGTAAGGTGAACAAACTTTTCAAATAGAGACGGTAACGACGCAGAGCCAGAATATCCATCAACTGGCTCCCCTATCGTACCCCCATCCATACAGGCTGCCGTCGGCATAATGGCATATCTCTCTTTCTGGTAAATGTTCTTTTCCCCTTACCAGCCCGAGCCTGCCAGGTCTGCACCGGCATCTCCTCCGCTCACAGAACTTCTACGAAGAAGAGGCCTTTTGCAGCAGAAAGGTGAAAAAAAGGGCCGCACCGATCATCAGAAACAGAAAGACCAGAAAGCTCTTCCAGCCCCAGGCCTCATAGATAGCGCCGGGAAGGAGCGACCCCAGGGTTCCTCCGGCATAGTAAAACGAGAGATAGAGGCCGTTGACTATCGCCTTATTGCTTTTGGCAAGGGTACTGAGAAAGCCGGAAAGCTGGGAATGGGCGGTGAACAGACCGGCACAAAAGACAAACATCGCAACGAACATCATGCCGTAGTTCTCTACAAAAAACAGCATCTCTCCGAGCATAAAAAGAAGAATACCCCAGACAATAGCCGGTACCGTCCCCCTGCTCCAGGCAATAATCCTCACACTGTTGAGCGAGACCAAGATTCCCATACTATACCCAAGGTACAGCAGGCCAACCGAGGTTTCTGCTATCTCCGGACGGAGGGCTTTCAACTGGAAGGGGATATAGTTCATCAATGCGGCAAAAACAAAGAAAAGGCAAAAAATAGTTGTGTAGAGCCAGAAAAACCCTGGTTGTCTCAGGATAGTGTAGAGATCCGGGAGGCCGGGCCTTGCATACTGCATCTTGACATCCCGAACCATGGCCTTGAGCAGGAACGAACAGACGATGAGAAGGAGCCCCAGAACGGCAAAGAAAAAACGCCAGCCAAACAGATCTGTGCACAGACCGGAGAGAAATCTGCCCAAAAAGCCTCCGGCAATAGTAGCCGCAATATAGGAGGCAATAGCCCGCTGCACACTCGCACGGTTATTGGTATAGCTGACATAACTCATTATGCCGGTCAATATTGCAGGGATAAGCAGTCCCTGAACCGCTCGAATGGCCAACAGACTGACATAGTTTCCTGAAATGGCAAAAAAAAGCTCGAGAACCCCAAGAAGAAATACCGCACAGCGAACCATCTGCCGGGCGGAAACAGCCTCGAGCAAAAATCCATAAAAAAGGGGGGCCACACTCAGGGGAGCCATCATCAAGGTGGTAAAGAGTATGGCCTGCAATGCCGAGAGCTGAAACTCAGACTGGAAAACCGGCTGAATAGGTTGTGCCGCATACAAGGAACCGAAGGTTACAGTGGTTACACAATAGATATATCGATGTACCTTGGCAGACACGGGCTTCTCCAGAAAGTGATACCAGTCGACTCCAGAGCTGATCTTTATCCTCAATTCACATAACAAAACAATACCGATGAGGCAAGAATACCTTGCATAATTGTCATCGTTTTTATAGGCTTTTTTCCCGTCTCCGGAGAGGCTCTCCCCCAAATTTCTGATAAAAATTCGGGCTGCGGTATCATATGAAGCAAGAAGAAAAAACCCCTTCCAACCGGGGTTTCAACGGTCACAGAGCCCATGGTTTTTGTCGCGCCTGTCAACAGGAACACAGCCTCGGGGCGAACGGTGCGGAGCGGAGTGCAATACGCCTGATGAAGGCACTGGACACAGAGAACAGCCTCGATATTTTTGTCCCCGAAGAAACCAGAAACCCTGGGCTTTCGACAGCCTCTCTCTGGGGTGAAGAGCGGGGAAAGATGTTTGGGGTCATGGACTGCCTCAATCCACAAAATGAGCTGGTTACCCTGTACGCCTTTTCCGGACAATTCAACAAGCGCTGGCAGATCCCCGGCTGGGTCCCGCCAATTTTTGATCTCAGACGATTTGAGGATCTCTCTATCCCGTGCGAAAAAAGGATAAAACAGCTCGGCGAAGACCTTGCTCAAAGAAAAAAACAAGGGCAGAACTGGCAGGAACTGCGACAAAAACGACGGCTCCTCTCGAAAAATCTTATGCAGGAGATAATCGGGCTCTATCTGCTGTCAAATTTCAGGGGCGCAACACGGCCCCTGCAGGAGGTCTTTTACCGATCTGGTGGCATTCCAAGTGGCACGGGAGATTGCTGCGCGCCAAAGCTTCTCCATTCTGCGATACAAAAAGGCCTTAAGCCCCTTGGAATCTGTGAGTTTTTTTATGGACGCACAACACGATCCGCCCGCCATAGGCACAAGGAATTTGTCTCTTCGTGCCGGGAAAAATGTTCACCAATCCTCGGCTTTATGCTCTGCGGACTGGAAACCGGCAAAGACGAACCAGAACAGGTTGAACGATCAAAGACTGATGCAGAACGTCCAGGAACTCGAAATCATCTATAACGACGAGCATATTGTCGTAGCCAACAAACCCGGAGGCCTGCTTGCAGTGCCAGGGCGAGGGCCCGACAAACAGGACTGTCTTACCAGACGGCTGCGGGCCCGTTTTCCGAAAATGATTGTCCAGCCAGCCGTTCACCGACTGGATATGTGTACCTCGGGCCTTATGGTCTGCGCCATCGACAAGGCCAGCCACAGAAATCTCTGCAGCCAGTTTATGCAGCGGCGGGTGAAGAAAAGATATCTGGCCGTCCTTGAAGGAACAACCACAGAAACCAAAGGCGAGATCAACCTAGCGCTGCGCCTGGATCCAGACAATCGCCCCCTGCAAGTGCATGACCCGATACAGGGGAAAGAAGGTATTACCCGCTGGCGTAAACTTGCCGAGAAAGCAGGCAGAACCCTGGTCGAATTTACCCCGATCACCGGGCGTACACATCAGCTGCGCCTGCATTCCGCCCATGCCCAAGGACTGGGAATGCCGATTGTCGGCGACAGTCTGTACGGCAGAGGCAAGGATGGTGAGCCGATGCTGCTGCACGCCTTTTCGATCTGTTTTGACCATCCGTCAACCGGAAAACTGTGCCGCTTTACCGTGCAGCCCCCTCACCATTGGAACACCATTCTTGGCGCCTGTCCTCTTCTTTTTCAGCCTGATACATCGGCCTTCTGAGGTGATAAAAACCAGAGATCTCCAACCAGCCACCGATCTTGCTCCTTACGGAGCCGCGTCGCCTGCCGCTCAACGATCCTCCAGCCGCTTTTGCCTGCACTCTCCTCGATATAGGCCCGGCTATGGGCAAACCTCCCCGACGGCTGCAAAAGATAGCGGGAGTCGCTGCCGCCCCTCGTCTCTGTCGAAAAGCAGAGCAGGGCATCCCCGGTTGCCAGACCAGCGAGCAGCTGCAGGGTCTTGTCCAGCTCCCCGAGATAACAGAAGACATCGGCGGCCACAAAGAAATCAAAGTTATCAGAACCGGCAAGGCGGAGGAGATACTCCTCTATCACGCAGACCTCCACAGAGTCATAGATATTTTTGGCCCTGGCCTGCTCAACCATCGCCGAAGAGAGATCAACTGCCCGAAAATGCTGGACAATATCGGAAAAAGCGATACCGGAGAGACCGGTGCCACAACCGAGATCAAGACCACGCTGAAAAGACTTTTTCCAGCCGCATCCCTGGTCGAATATGCTGCGCAGCCTGGCGGGAACCTCATAGCCAAGTTCGCCAACCAGGCTGGCTTCATAACGCTCAGAGTAGTTATCAAAAACCTCCCGGACATAGCTTGCAGGGGAGGATCGGGCTCCAACACCGGTCAGGGCCCGGAGCATATGGGCAGCCCCCTCTTTGTCTGGCTGCAGCTCGAGAACCTTCTGATAGGCATTCACCGCCCTCTCCAACTCGCCTGTGACCTGATAGATATGGGCAAGATTATTCCAGGCGGAAAAATAGTCCGGATCAATGGAGAGGACCCTTTCCAAAAGAGATGCTGCCTCCGCATACTCTTTTTGTTCACGAAAGCAGCCAGACAGATTATACATGATATCAAGGCTCTCCGGCTCTCTTTCAAGGGCCAGTCGATAGAGCCTGATCGCCTCATCCACATCCCCCTGACGCCGACAGCAAAGGGCAAGATTAAACAGGATGTCCGGATCTTCAGGGACAAGAGCTACGGCCCGCTGCAGGGCATCTCTTGCGCCGGTAAGATCTTCAATCTCAAAGAGCAGCAGACCAAGATTATACAAGAGAACAGCCGATTGTTGAAAATGCTTCAACAACTCTTCATAGCCCTTTTTCGCTGCCTGATAATCACCATTGGTATGGTCTTCACAGGCCTTGAAAAACAGGGTATTGAAGATCTCTGCATTTGATTGTTTTTTTTCTGTCATATCAACCTGGCTGATTTGTTTGTTCGCAAAAGTTCAACCCTTGTAAACGCTCATACATTGGACACCTCGAAAAGGTTCCCCAAAAGAGACACTCCCTGCAGGGCTACTCGCTATTGCCAAAGTGAATTTTTCATCAGGTAATAGACAAGAGCCTCAGAGCTTGGTAAAAGAGGGATCATTTACCATTTCACGAGACGATGAACAAACTGCAGAATCCCGAAAATATTATAGACTTGGAATATTTTCTACACCAAGATCTACAAGAGTCGACAGAGAGGCTGCATGCCCGGGATCGCCAGATAGCGATGCAGCTTGCCTCCAACTCACCGGAGAGTGAGCTGCCAGACGATTTCAGCCTGCTCGACGGCTGGCTGCAGGCCCGCCGCAGCCGGGAGTTTAGCGACCCGGCTCTGAAAAGCCCCGGGGGCCTCTTTGCCGAGGCCAGGAAACTCACAACGACCCTGATCTGTTGTAAGGGCCTTCTTGTCGGACTTTTTGCCGGCTGGGCCTTTTTTGCCTATGCCGGAGTAACCCCAATTAATGTATTGCAATTCCTTCTTTTTTTTGTTGCAACCCAGATTTTTGTACTGTTTTTATTATTGCTGACATCCTGCTGGAAAATAGTGCAACGCGGCCGACTGCCCCAGGCGTATTTTCTCCTCTTTCGCCGTCTCGGAGGCTGGATATTCCGCTCTCTCAACAAGGCCTGGCTGCGGCAACTGGGGGAAGACAGGAGGCTGAGTCTACGCCATGCCTACGGGCTCATCAGCGGCACAAACAAAAGCTACGGTTCGCTCTTGTACTGGCCCTTTTTTTCCCTTCTACAACTTTTTGCAATAAGCTTCAACCTGGGCCTGCTCTCTGCGAGCATGATTAAAATCATTACCAGTGATCTTGCCTTTGGCTGGCAGTCCACCGTGCAGTTTGGTGCAGACGCCATCTTTACAATGGTTCAATGGCTCTCTCTGCCCTGGAGCTGGCTTCTGCCGCCGGGCACAGCTGCCCCGACCTACAGCGAAATAGAAGGCAGCCGTATCATCCTCAAAGATGGCATTCTGCATCTGACCACCGATAATCTTGTCGCCTGGTGGCCTTTCCTTATCTGCTGTATACTCTGTTACGGTCTTCTGAGCCGCCTTGTTCTCTACGCGGTTGGCCGGATTATGGAGAGGATACGCCTGAAGGGCATCCGCTTCCAGACCCCGGCAGCAAGGGCGTTGCTGCGGCGAATGAAGACACCGCTGCTCTCAACCAGCGCCGAGGACGGACCGGAAGAAAACATCTCTCAAGCAAGCTTGCAGACCAGACAACCAGCGCCAAAAACCTTCGCTGCTGAGAACCTGTACTGTACGGTTTTGATACCTGATGAGCTGTTCGCAGAGTGTCCACAAACAGAACGCGCGGCACTTCTTGAGCAATTGGGCTACAGAGAAGAAAAAAGCCTGCCTTTTATGCGGGATTACGACGAGGATCAGCAGCTTCTTCACAACCTGTCCAAACAACCGTGGGACAACCAACAGACCCTTTGTATCATCATGGAAGGCTGGATGGTGCCGCTCATCTCCTTTGTTGTTTTCCTGGAAGACCTCAGAAAAAAAACCTCGCCGGAAACCATTATTGAGATCATCCTCACCGGCAGAAAAGGCGACCAGTTTTTCACGAAGGTAGAGCAGAAAGACTTGCAAATATGGCAGAAAAAGATTGGTGCCCTGGGCGACCCGTTCATTCATATAACTCCGGCAAAAGGCGTACTACAGTAAGACAATGGTTCCAGAATTCGCGATACTTGGCCACCCCAACGAGGGAAAATCTTCGGTCCTCTCCACCCTGGCTGAAGATGACTCTGTCCGGGTCAGCCCCACTCCCGGAGAGACCACCGCCTGCCAAAGCTTTCCTGTTCTTGTTGATGGCGTAGAGATGTTGCGTTTTACCGATACACCGGGGTTTCAGAACCCTGATCGAGTCCTCAGTGAATTGAAAAACCGTTTTCGCAACAGCCTGGATCCCCTCAAAGACTTTCGCCTCTTCGCTGAAAAGATCCCCGAGCTTGCAGATGACCGGGAACTGCTTCTGCCTCTTGCCCGCGGTGCCGGAATTCTCTACATCGTAGACGGTTCCCGTCCGGTAAGAAACGTTGACAGGGCCGAGATGGAGATTCTTCGCCTCACCGGCAAACCGAGAATGGCCATCATCAACAATAAAAGCAACGAGCACTCCTTTTTGTCGGAGTGGAAGCTTGCATTGAGAAAAAACTTTAACACCTACCGGCTGTTCAATGCACACCGGGCAACCTATGCCGAACGAATTGACCTTCTGGAGGCCTTAAAGGCAATAGACCAGGATTGGCAGGACGTCCTTGATACGGTACTGACCACCTTCAAAAAAGACTGGCAGACCAGAAACAGCAACACCGCCGATATTATCATCGCTCTGTTACGCGAGGCAGCCACCCTGCAACTCACCGAAACGCTTGCTTCCGGGACCTCTCCCGAAAATGCCCGAGCCAGGCTGCTGCAACGCTACAACAAGAGTCTGCGCGACGAGGAAAAAAACAGCCATCAGGCCATAAAACAGTTCTTCAAGCACAATATCTTTGACTACCAGCTCCCGCCGCAATCCCTTGTCAATGAAGATCTGTTTGCTGAAAAGACCTGGCAGATACTGGGGCTGACCAAAAAACAGATTGTAATCGCCGGAGGTCTGGGCGGGGCGGTGCTTGGGGTCGGCCTGGAAGCCGCAACCTTTGGCCATAGCCTGGGCATTTTTACCGCCGTGGGAACCGCAGCGGGAGCTCTGGGGGCATGGGTAGGAGGCGAAAAGCTCTCAAACAGTATCGAGGTTCTTGGTCTGCCCCTGGGCGGCGAACAGCTGCGTATCGGCCCGACAAAATCGATCAACCTGCTCTTTGTTCTGCTCAACCGTTCACTGCTGTTCTACCAGCACACCATCAACTGGGCCCACGGCAGGCGCGATTACGAAAATGTCGTTGAACCAGATGACGAATCTTCGGGCGGCATGGCCTTTACAAGCGACTGGCCGGCAGGCAAGATACAAATCTGCCAGGCCTTTTTTAAGGCGGCACAAAAAACAGGCGATATTGCCGGGCTCGAGAAAAAAGAACAGGCCCTGAAAAGGCTTCTTCTGCAAACCATGGACGAAATAGCGCAGATGTCCTGAAAGAGCTGCCATACCACAGACCGTCTCACAGATGGGCCACTACGAAAGAAGAGGGATTACAGCTGCAACAGGACCCTGGGCTTGTCGTTTTTCGCCTTTTCAATGACCGTTTCGGTAATCAGCAGCCTGCCCTGCTCAATCCGATAACGCGCCACCAAAAACTCCTGAACCGCCTTTGCACGCTGCTGGCCAAGTGCAACCAGGGCAGCCTGTGCACCTTCTGCGACCTCGACATGACTACCCTCGACCTCGGCAAGGGTCTCTGGTGCCATCAGCTCCCAGGAGGTCACCACCGGGGTCAGCTGGATATCGATTCCCGGACGCTCCTGCATTATTTTCGCCACCTTCTGCAAATAGTCGCTGGAACTCTCCACAGGATCGGCTTCACCCGGTGGAAAAAAGACAGAAGGCAGACGCACCTGCATCAATTTTTCACCCACTTTCACACCGGCATAGGCAAGGGCGCCGTATGGCCCCAGGCTATACATCAAATACCCTGAAGCGGCAGGCACGATGGCCTTGCTCAGGGCTGTAATAATCACATCGGAGATACCCACCTTCAGCTTCCCAACATGCCCGGACAGCGGGATATCAAGAGAGATGGTTCCCTCTCTATCGCGCAGAAGAGACAGCGCCAGATCAATGGGGAGAGGCAGCTTGTTGTTCAGCTCTTCTACCAGATCTGCGGCGATAGCTTTGGTTTCTATCTTTCGCAGAACCACCTTGTTTTGCATATCAATCTGATTCTCCGAAAGCTTCATCTTCGAATTCAAATGCAGCTGTCCGCTGGCAAGTGCCAACCCCACCGATTGTACCGTATAACTGGAGAGCGTGGTCAACGGATAATTTTTCAATTCTGCACGCACATTCAGGTCAATGGGCTGTAGAAAAGGTGAAATATCCCCGGAGAGGGTAAAGGGTGATTCTTCGTCGATCATCGCCCGCAGCAGAAGCTGGCTTTTCTTTTCAGGGGCGCTTGAGTCAAGATCTTGCAGTACCATCTCTTCGACGACCATTTTCGTCTTAAACGGTACGGCCAGGCTGCGGTCCTCAAAACGAACACTACTGCCTTTTTTCACCTCAAGCCTGCCCAGGTTGATCGGCAGAGTGTCGTCGCCTTGCTCTTTATCAGTTGCTTTTTCTGCTGGTTGTTCCTGATTTTCTTTATTTTTTTCGTCAGCAGAGGCCGCCAGCATTGCCTGCAGGCGTTTCTGGACCTGCATCTGCCCATCTTTATCGCGAACGAGATCTGCGTGCAGCCCCTGAAGACGCAAGGTCTTTCCACGCAATCCAGACTGAGCTCCCCACTGCAGGGCAAAAAGCTCGGCTGCCTCCAGAGTCAGAACAGGCACACTCCCCTCCTCCTCTTCTGGTAAAAAGGAGACGTCTTCAACAGCAAGTGTATCAACGGCCAGAGAAAGATCCTCGTCCAGAGAAACCTTACTCACAGCAATCTCCTGGCAAGAAAAGAGGTCCTCATGCTGCTCCGAACGAACACGAGGCTGGTGCAGTTGTAGCTCTTCCAAGGTAACGTTTTTATACTCCTTTACAAGACAACCACCGAGACGCATCTTTGGAATATCAACGACAAGGGGCACCACATTGAGTTGCATCTCAAGCCCATCGGAGACAACACCTTTCAGAGAAACCAGCCGATCCTCACCGGCCAAAAGCTCATCGAAAACCAGAGAAGAGGCGTGGAGCTGTGGTTGGCTCTCTCCAGCATCTACGCTCAAGGTTTTCAGGGCAAGGGAACCGCCGCCGAGAAAGGTGAGCTCTTCAGCCAGAAGAAGCTGGCTCTCCGGACGCAGTTGTATTGTCACTTCTTCCACAGTAGCCTTTGAGCCGGCAAACTCCGAGTAGAGATCTTTACCATCAAATTCACCGTCGAGTTTGATCAAAGAACCGTCTGCGGGCTGTCCGTAGACAAATCTACCCGTATGCGAAAAACCGGAGGCACCAGCACTGAGACGTCCCTGTGCCAGGCCGAGGGTTAGTTCAGCCGAGGCAAGCTGCATGTTTCCATCTGTTTCTATATGGTGGGCAATTGCAGAGTGTTGTGTGGCATAGGTCGAATTTCCCTGCCAAACCAGTTTTTCTTCGTTGATCATAAGATCCGGCATCGACACAACAATATCTTCAATCTGCAGCTGTGCAGAACTCTGAACAAGCACCTCCTCACCAACGGTAACGCTGGTAGGTCCGTCAAGAAGAAATTTCTCTTCGCTGGTTGAAAAGGAGATAGAAGGAACAGAAAGTGCGTAAGCTGTGGCCGAAAGAAGACTGTTTGTACTGATTTTTATATTGTTTTTTGCATTAATCTCAACCGAAGCACTCCCCTTCCAGTTCAACGTTTCAGCCCCGTTCACAAAGGTTTCCGAACCGATTTGCAGGCGATTGGCATCGATCACCCCATCATAATATGCAGAAAAAACGGTCTCTCCCCCATCTCCGGTCGCAACCCGAAATTTTCCCCCCAGAGAGAACTCTCCGGCAAAGATGGGCAGGTATGGTTTGAGAAGACGCGTGAGTTCCTCAAGCTTGAAGTGGTCAACCTGGAGGCGGCCCTCCATCTGTAAAAATGGTGATACCGATAACTTCGTGAGATGAACGGCCAGAGACTCACCGTCAAGCAGGCCTGTCAACTCGAGAGTGGCACTGCCATCCTCTGCCTTTGTCGAAAAACGCTTGAGCTGGACATCCTCAACCTTGAAGTGCATATCATTCATATAGGGGGCCTGCCAGTTGATATCGCAAGCATTGAGCCCGACGGATTCAGCAAGAAAAGCCCAGGAGGATGCCTGCCCATCGGACGTTCCCGTCCCGCTTTTTTCTCCAGAAGGGGGCAGGATATAGGAACCTACACGCAGACGTCCATCGTCGTAGTGTTGCAGATCAAGAAACAGCCCCTTACAAAAAACACTCTCAAGCTTCAACTGCTTGCCCAGCAAGGCGAGCAGGCTGAGGTCAACCGAGAGATCTGCAACCTTCAGCATCGGTTTACCATCAGTCTCTACCAGAACTCCCTCAACCCCCAGGCGTCCGTTAAAAAGATTAACATGAAGTTTTTCGATACGGGCTGTATCAGCGCCATTTTCTGTCAGCCACCTCTGCAAAAAGGTCTTTGCTCCATAGAGGGACAAGACGTAAAAAACAGGCATAGCGACAAGTAAAATCAAACATATCCACAGCAGACGTCGTTTCCTTGCAGGAGCGCCTTTTTTTCCTATATCATTTTTTTTCTTTTTCACTTTTTCTTTTCTTTTTTTGATGAGATACGGTTGAAGCGAAACGACAATCAGGCAGACTAGGATACAAAACAATAAGGATCCTTCTGCCTGAAAATATCAAGCCCAAAGCCATAGCTGACAGCCAGGCAGCCTCCACAGGCCGGTCGAATACTGCAGCCTTCGCATTGTGACGGCCCTCGCCGGTACTGCCGGGCCTGGGGGCTATGGTAGATATCATCAAGACTCTGCTCCAGAATATTGCCTATCCGTGACGGCAACTTCCTACAGGCATGCACATCACCATTGGCAAGCAGAGAGACAAAATTGAAAGCCGCCCCACAGCCAAATCCCGTGCAACCTCCGAACAAGTTCTGTCCTTCCTCATATCTCAGCAAATTGAAAAAATTATCCTTGAATGCCATATGGCCATGCTGTCGCGCTGCTCTACTGTATGCCTCAAGGAACTCCCGATACCCCTCCCTCGGGGCAGATGCAAGCGCAGCACCTTCACCCACCATCGCCAGCCGGTTGAAGGTAAAAAGGTCTACTTTATTTTTCAGCAGCATCGCCAATTCAACGACCTGATCCTGATTGGCCTTTGTAAGGGTCAACATCACCATCGAGTAGAGGTTGTATCTCTTGAGCAAATCCAGAAAAGACATGATCCTGGAAAAATGTCCCTCTCCTCGAATGGTATCGTTATGCTCCTCGAGCCCCTCCAGGCTGACCTGAAAAAAAGCAGGCGCCTGGATGGCAACAATCTTTTGTAAGATATCCTCTTCAACAGGATTTCCGAGAATTGCTGTAACAAAACCTAAGTCTACGGCCTCCTTATACACGGTAAAAAAATGAGGGTACAGCAGCGGGTTACCACCGGTAAAACTGACCTGGCCAGAGACGTGGTGCCTTTTGCAAAAACCGTAGAACTTTTGCAAGACCTCCCTTGCCTGCTCCAGGCTCAGGCAGCGGCTGTTGTTGCGATCGTAGCAGTGCAGGCAGTGCAGGTCACAAGCCTGGGTAAGATGCCATTGTAAGGTGAAAACCTCGGCAACCGAATATCGCGAATGCTCCTGCGTATTTTCAGGATTGGTAAAAAAATGTTCCCTTCTCCTGATTTTTGATTCGGGCGCAAGTAACAGTCCCTCGGCCACGGCCCGTTCGAGCAAAGTGTCGAGGACGGCAACCGTGGTATCTGCTTCTACGGCAATCTTCTGGATATCCAGCTGTTCGGCCACAATCTTCAGGGCAAGCAGCTGATGATCTGTAAGAGAACAAAGAACAGGGCGCTCCTGAGCCTGCGCGACATAGACCGCCACATAATCATGCCCTTCAACAGGCTCTACATTTTTACCGGCAAGCAGTTTCGGCAACCCCTTCCAACGTGCTTCAACAATTTCAAGGCACGGATTAACAATCAAACGCTTAGGCGGAGAGATTGCAGGCTCCTCACCTTTTTCCTGCCGTTGCTGTATCTGTCGCCAAGCGCGATCAATCTCTGCAACATCGGCAATCCAGGGTACGACTGTGAGAAGCTCTGGAGCAAATTCAACGGAAAACCTCTGCCAGTCAGGAAGAAATCGACAAATCATCCTGTAGCAGTGTGGGTATTCGTTTTGAAAAATCTGTTTTTTGTTCTCTTGACAAGGCATAATAAACTACCCCGCCGCAAGCAGCGGGGTATTGAGGCTTTGGAAAAAGCTTAGCAAACCACTAAACTACAAATTTGAACGCCGCAAGCGGCGGGGTATTAGACCCATAGCTTCGCAATAAAAAAAGGCCGGTATTATCTACCGGCCAACAATCTTACAACATTATCAGGTATGTGAACCACATACCGCTATTTAACCACTTCAGCCACTCTTCGCAGGTTTCTTTTTCATTGTCTCTTCGGGCTGCTTCACCGCTTCACCGGTATCTTTTAACTCATCAGCAACTTGCTGCCCTTCCTGCTCGACTGCTTTAGCAGTATCCTTCAACTCATCGGTCACTTGCTGCCCTTCCTGCTCGACAGCCTTACCGGTAGTTTTTAACTCTTCTATTACAGCACCCCCGGTGCTGCTGGTCGCTCCACCTCAGCCACTACCTGCGGCGGAATTTACCTTTTTGGTGCTCCCGGCACCATTAGTTGAACCACCTCAGCCACTGCCTGCGGCAGGCTTTGTCTGTTCGGTGCTCCCGGCACCTGTGGTCGATCCACCTCAACCGCTGCCTGCAGCATGCGCTCCGGGAAGCGTCACGCCACCTGCTCCCAAAAGCCCGGCAACACCAAGACCTGCCAGTAATTTTTTAAGTTTTTTCTGTCGCATACATACCTCCTTGGTTATACTTCTCAAACGGAAGTGTTTCCGAGTAAAACCTTATAAAAATCCTACGTCTCTTTTCATCGTTCGTCAAGCCTTTTCAGTAAGAAAACGGACAAAAGCTCTTGGAGTGAACGTCTGAAAAAAACTTTATAAGGAAAGGCACAAAGAAGACCCCAGAGGGAACAACTCTTTTTCTCACTCTACTGTTTGTGACCCTAAAAGACAAGTTCTAAGCCTGCAGAGCAACTTCCAACAAGCCAGATCCACTATTTTGCACCCCAATGCACCCCAATGGTGCCAAACATAAATTTTTTACAGGAAACATCCCTAAAACCTGCCTTGATAAACAGCTCGGCAAGTTCATCGGCTGAATAAAAATCCATCGTAGAGCCGGTGAGATAATTATAAGCGGCTTCGTCACGGGCAACCATCTTGCCTAAAACAGGGATCCCGAAACGAAAATAGAAGCGGATGAAAGGATAGAAAAAATTCTTCTCAGGAGGCGTCGTATCAAGACAGACAATCCGCCCACCCGGCTGCAATACCCGATACACTTCAGCCAACACCCGCGCAGGATCGTCAACATTTCTCAATAAATAGCCAAAAGTAACTGCGGTAAAGGTTTCATCTGCAAAGGGTATGGCGTTGGCATCGCAGGAAAGCCAGTGAATCGTCGAACCAGAAAACCTGCGCTGGGCCTCTTTGAGCATATTGGAAGAAAAATCTCCAGCATACACATCTGCGTCCGGATAGGTTTTCTTTAACAGTGCGGCGATATCTCCTGTACCCGTTGCAAGATCAAGCACCTTTCCCCCCTCTGGCTGACCGGCCTTTTGCACAACAAGCCTGCGCCATTTCTGATCTTGGCCAAGGGTCATAAGCCGGTTCATCCTGTCGTAGCGGCCGGCTATACCATCAAACATTTTTTGTATGTCTAATCCTTTTTCCATCTACCTGCCAGAGTGTTCATATCGTACTATCTTTGTATTTGCAGCACAGGAGACAGATCTACGCTCAACAACCGAAGCGACTTTTTATGCGCAATGAAGAGAGATCTTTTAACATCATACCTGTTGTACAAAAATGAGAAATTATATTAACACGGGGCAAAGCCCGGTGTTCTGGGAAAAGGTATTGTCTCGCGAATATTCGCCATCCCTGTCACAAACTGTACAAGACGCTCAAAACCAAGACCAAAGCCCGAATGCGGCACACTGCCATAACGTCGTAAATCAAGGTACCAACTGTACTCTTCAAGGTCCAGCCCCGCTTCCCGCATTCGTCGCTCAAGAAGCACAAGACGCTCTTCCCGTTGACTGCCGCCGACAAGCTCACCAATACCAGGGACAAGAACATCCATGGCCGCAACGGTATCGCCCCCATCGTTGAGGCGCATATAAAACGGTTTGATTGCAGCAGGATAGTCGGTCACCACCAGCGGACAGCGAAACACCTCCTCTGTAAGATACCGCTCATGCTCCGACTGCAGATCGTTACCCCAGCTGACCGGATAATCAAATTGCCGCTCTGCCTTCTCGAGTCTTTCCACCGCTTCGCTATAGGAAATATGCACAAAATCCTTTTCGATAACGTTCTGCAGTTTCTGCAGTAAACCTTTCTCGATAAATTTGTCAAAAAGCTGCAGATCTTCCTGACAATTCTCCACAACATCAAGCAATAGATATTTGACCATCTCTTCTGCAACACGCATATTCCCGGCAAGGTCACAGAAGGCCATTTCCGGCTCAATCATCCAAAATTCAGCCAAATGTCTGGAGGTATTTGAATTTTCAGCGCGAAACGTGGGGCCAAAGGTATAGACATCACCCAAGGCCAGGGCATACACCTCTGCCTGAAGTTGACCGCTTACCGTCAGGCCGGCAGGTTTTCCAAAAAAATGTCCACTTGAGACCTTGGGCTGCCCCGTTGTCACCTGAAACATCTCGCCTGCACCTTCGCAGTCACTGGTCGTGATAATCGGGGTATGTACCTGAACAAAGCCCCGCTCCTGAAAAAACCGGTGTACGGAAAAACTTAACCTTGATCGTACACGCGCGACCGCTCCCAGGGCATTGGTTCTTGGCCGCAGCTGAATTATTTCTCGAAGAAATTCAAAAGAATGTCGCTTTTTCTGCAATGGATAACCGGAGTCGGCAAGACCCAAAACGACAAGACCTGTAACCTGAAGCTCAACCTCCTGCCCCTTGGCAGGAGATGTTGCCAAAACACCAGAGACCTGGACGCTTGCTCCAGTACCAATATTTTTGATCTCCTGATCATAATTCTCCAGTTCATCGGTAACAACAAGCTGCAGATTACGCAAACAAGAACCATCGTTGAGCTCGACAAAAGAAAAACGCCCGCTGTCTCTTTTTGTCCTGACCCAGCCGACGACCGTTATCTGCTGATCGATCGGCTTTTCAACAAGAATTTCTTTTATTCTGTTCACCATATATACCTCCTGGGTAGACGATACATCTCAACCCCCTCGGGCAACGTAACCAATCGTGGGCGTAAAAAGCACATCAAGGAGAGGCTACTATAGCAAAATTGATCAATGGTTCAAGAAAATGAGACGCCTTTGCAGATACTTTTGGAAAAATGACGCAGAAGACCGAGCAAAAAGATATATAACAAAGGGAACCCCATCTTCAGACGTTTTTTCTCCACAACCCCCGATAGTCAGGATTGACCGAACGGGGAATGTTCAGAGGATAAAAATCAAGCACTGAGCAGACACTGAAAAGAAAAAAGTCCCAAGATCTTCAAGCTGGAGAACGTCCTCCTCATCGGAAAACGTTTCGATCTTCAGGGCTCCCACCTGTAACCTGCACCAGAACTTGGTGAGCAGGTCGCTATGGAACCTTCTATCGGGGGAGGCCTCACTGACCAACGCAGGATGCCTATGAGAAGTTATCAGCAATAGTGGCGGTGCAAGAAAAGAACATGCACCGCGGTTGCAGTTTTTGCTAAACGGGATTAGGGAATCGGAGTCATCTCATTGACAACAAATTTATCAATCGCCCCTTCGGTTGCCGCAGCAAAATCTTTGAAATGTTGAGACTCCATATGAGCCTGCAACAGTTCTTTTGACTCCCAATTCTCAAAAAACAGGAAATGGGCCGGATTTTCATTATCCTGGTGAAGATCGTAGCTGATACAACCTTGTTCTGCACGGGTTGGTGCAATCAATTTGAGAAGTTCTTTTTTGACGGACTCTATTGTATCTGCCTTTGCCGTGATACTTGCAACGATAGTCAATTTTGCCATAGCCTGTCTCCTCCTGTTGGTTATTGATGTAGCTTTTTCTTCGATAAAACTTCAAGTTCAACCGGACCTATTCAACCCCCAATATGGGCAGTATATACTTCACCGATAAGGCCAGTTACAAACTGGAGGTTTTTTGCTTCAAAACTAGAACGACAATGTATCTGCACCAAACAAAACCATTGTAATCAACAGCATTTTGCAGACCAATTTTACACACCAAAAGGCACATCTTCATCCCCAATACTCTGTTTCTTTATAATAAAATGTCCAAGCCAGTGCAAGGGGAGAGCTTGAAACAGCGGTGATGCAGAATCTCCTTTTCTCAGTAATGGGCGAACGTATATATCGATAAGGCTCAACATCTCTCATCACAGCAATCAAGGGCAAAGACATCAGAAACAGCAAAGGTTGCCACATATAGTAATGATTTTGAGAAGAGAGGAGGTCTCCCTGAATTTTCTTGGTAAATCCGTTTGTGATGAGATAGCAACAGGCCTCTTTGGAAACGCTATTTTAAAAAATGGAGTGAAATAACATCCACAGGATCTGTTTTTCCAATAAAGGCCATTACATATATTTATTTGAGGCTTTTATTTCAGATAAAGACGCTCCTTGAATAACCTTGAGTTTTCCCTGTGTTTGAAGGTACATTTCACGGAATACCTTGTAACGAAGGCCCACGGAAAAATGGCCCATCCGCAGGGGGAATTTTTTGTCTCTCTGCAAAAACAGACTGTTTTTTGAGTGAGCTTGATATTTATGTTAAAGTTAAGTAGTCAAAGATAAAATAAAAAAACTCATGAGAAATTCGGATTAGAATATACCGGAGTAATACTATGTCTATCACCCTGAGACAGCTTGAAATTTTTATAGCCGTAGCCGAAACGGCACAGGTCACAAAGGCAAGCAGAAAACTCTATGTTACCCAGTCAGCAGTCAGTATGGCTCTGGCCGAGTTGGAAAATCAACTCGGGGGATCCCTTTTTGACAGGCGTGGCAGAAGTCTCCTGCTCAACGCCAGGGGACGGTTCTTGTTACCCCATGCAAAGAACGTTACCGCACAGGTCACCAACATCGAGACCATAATGTCAGAGACCAACGACAGGCTCACAGGGACAATCACTGTGGTTGCCAGTACGACCCTCGGCAACTACATTCTTCCCTATTTGATCGGCGCTTTTCAGCGGGTTCATCCCAACGTCCGAATAAACCTTATGGTTTGCAACACACCAAAGGCAGAGGAACGGGTCTTTGAAAAAAAAGCAGAAATTGGCTTTGTCGAAGGCCCTCTCTCAGACAACAGTGAGATTGAGTGGGAGAAATGGTTTGAGGATGAGCTGGTTGTTCTTTGTGGCCCATCTGATCCACTGGCACATAACCAGGTTTTTGATGTTACCCGGGATATAAAAGGCAAGAAATGGATTATGCGGGAAAAAGGCTCCGGCACCTACGCAAGTATATGTCAACGGTTTGGCAAGTATATGGACGAGATTGACGTGGTTATGGAGATGGGACACCCGGAAGCCGTAAAAAGGGGCGTTGAATCGGGGGTTGGCATCACCTGTCTGTCTTCGCTGAGTATGTGCAGAGAAGTGGAGCATGGCTGGCTGAAAAGTCTCAAAATCAAGGGGCTGGATACCAAGAGACAATTAAAGATTGTCCGTCGAAAAGATCTTGATACAGGCGAGGCCTTAAAGGAGTTCCTTGTCTTTTGCGATGTAATGAAGATTGACGAAGACAATATGGGATATCTGTCATCACCCTGGAAACTGCAGTCACTGCTTGCCCGTCATTCTGCCTTGAAAAAATAACATCTTGCAGCCTTGTCAGCGACAACTGTTTTTTCAAGGCCATACAAAAACTGCAAAACATCCGGGAAAAGGCTACAAAAGAGGATCATCGTAGTACACCTGAACCAATGTCAAACCATGGGCAGGTGCCGTCCAGCCAGCCTGTTTCCTGTCCTTTGCCTCGAGTATTTGAGAAAAATTCTCAGCCGACAGCTTGCCCTGGCCTGCCTGCAAAAGGGTCCCCACAATATTTCGCACCATATTCTTCAGAAAACCATCCCCAACAAGCTCAAGGCTTACTCGGGCAGGGGGATCTTCGAACAGTTTTGCGCTATAGATGGTGCGCACGGCACCTCTGCCGGTCTGGCAGTTCTTATCCCTGGTTCCGCTGTTTTCGAACGATGAAAAATCATGACAGCCAATAAGATACGGCAGACAGCTGCGAATCTTTTCAATGTTTAATTCCTGTTTGACGTGATAGGCGTACAACCGCTCCATCGGGGGTTGGATTTGCCCATTGTATAGACAGTAGCGATACCTTTTCGCCTTTGCCGAAAACCGGGCATGAAAACACTGATCAGTCTCCTTTGCTTCCAGAATACGGATCGAAGAGGGGAGCATAGAGTTTAAACCAGAGACAAAGTTGTGACAGGCTATCGAGGAGTAACAGGAAAAATGCGCAACCATCGCCAGGGCGTGTACACCGGCGTCGGTCCTGCCTGCACCGTGAAGACAAACCTCTTCGTTGGTCATCGTGCTGAGACAGATCTCTATCTCTTCCTGTATGCTTGGCGCATTGCGCTGTCTCTGCCAACCTTTGTACGCTGTGCCATCGTAGCTGACGACAAGCGCAATGCGGCGTTTTTGCGACTCCACCCTCACCCCGATTACGGAAACACGGGTGCCATACCAAGCCCCGCTTCTTCAGCGAAGCCGCACATAAGGTTCATGTTCTGTACGGCCTGGCCGGCAGCACCCTTCATGATATTGTCAATGGCCGACATCACGATAATACGCCCTGAAAACGGATCAATTTTTACACCGATATCACAGTAGTTGGAGCCTCGAACGTATTGCGTTGCCGGAAGCCTCCCCTCCTCGAGCAGTCGAACAAAGGTTTCATTTCCGTAAAAATCTCTGTAGAGTTCTGCTACTTCGCCCTCGGTACATTCCCGTTTGAGATCGGCGTATATAGTACTCAGAATCCCCCTGGCTATAGGCAGTAAATGCGGGGTAAAGGAAAGATGTACCTCCTCGTGGGCAAGAACAGAGAGTTCTTGCTCAATCTCCGGGATATGTCGATGGACTCGACCGACCTTGTAGGGTCTGAAACCATCATGGACTTCACAGAACAGGGTTCCCGTCTGGGCTGCCCTGCCGGCCCCAGTGGTTCCCGATTTTGAGTCGGCAATAATCGTCTTCACCTGAAGACAATCAGCCTCCAGAAGCGGGGCCAACCCGAGAATGATAGAGGTTGGATAACAGCCGGGATTGGCAAGCAGGTAGGCTGTTTTTATCGACTCTCTGTAGAGTTCCGGCAGACCGTACACAGCCTTTTCCAGTAAATCTCCAGCACTATGCGGCTGATACCACTTCTCGTAGACAGCCTTGTCACGGATTCTGAAATCAGCAGACAGGTCAACAACCCTTTTCCCGGCAGCAAGAAGGTCCGGGACAATGTCCATCGCCGTTTTATGTGGAACTGCAGTAAAGAAGAAATCAGCCCTGTCTACGAGTTCATCGACAGAGAGATTTTCACAGACAACATCGGTTTTTCCGCGCAGACTCGGGAAGACCTCAGCCAACGGCTTACCAGCGTACTGTCGTGAGGTGGCAACGCACAGATCGACCATCTCGTGGTTGGATAAAATCCTGGCAAGCTCAGCCCCGGTATAGCCAGAAGCCCCTACAATCCCAACTTTTAGCATGCTCTTTCTCCTCTGTAAAAACCGATATGCCAAAAAACAAAAAAAGGGGAACGACAGACAACACTGCCGCTCCCCTCTTCGAGAAACACGCCGCGCAGGATCTGCACGGTGACAAAGTCCAATGAGCCCGTAAGGCTAACGCTTAGAGAATTGAAATTTCGCGCGCGCACCTTTTTGCCCATATTTCTTTCTCTCCTTCATACGCGGGTCACGGGTAAGAAGGCCTGACTGCTTGAGCGGCAATCTGTTTTCCGGATCACTCTCCAGGAGAGCCCGCGAAATTCCGTGGGACAAGGCATCGACCTGGGCAGACTTTCCACCGCCCTTCAACGTGGCAATAACGTCAAACTGCTCGGAGGTCTCTGTTACCTGAAAGGGCTTGGTTATCTTATAACTTTTAAAGATCTGACCGAAATAGGCATCGGCATCCATCTTGTTCACCGTCACCTTGCCCGTTCCCGGGGTAAGCCAGACCCTGGCAACAGCATTTTTTCTCTTCCCTGTAGCGTAAAAGCGGTCCTGATTCATTCCATAATCTCCAAGAGTTAGATATCGAGTTTACTTGGTTGCTGAGCTTCATGACGGTGGTTCGGGCCAGCGTATACCTTGAGTTTTTTGAGTTGTGCCCGTCCAAGCTTATTTTTCGGAAGCATGCCCTTAACAGCTTTTATGATGACATCTTCAGGATGCCTGGCAAGCAGTTCCCGCGCCGAGGTCTCCTTGATACCACCAGGATATCCCGTGTGCCGATAATACTTTTTGTCATCATATTTTTTACCAGTCAGCACGATCTTCTCTGCATTGGTAACAATAACAAAATCCCCGTTATCAATAAACGAAGAAAAAGTAGGCTTATGCTTTCCCCGGAGCCTGTTCGCCACCTCGGTCGCCAGACGACCCAGCACCTTATTCTCTGCATCGACCAGATACCATTTTTTCTCTATCTCATTGACTGGGGCAAGATATGTCTTCATCGGAACCTCAATGGATAAAACAGTTAATAAAAAAAGGCCCGAACAAAGTCGAACCTTTTACAATTCTAAAGTGGAGCGGGAAACGAGATTCGAACTCGCGACGTCAACCTTGGCAAGGTTGCACTCTACCACTGAGTTATTCCCGCTCATTCTTGCTCTTTTACGAACTAAAACGGAATATCTATACAAATTTTTCATTCGACTGTCAACGAAAAAGAAAAGCACCCTGGTTTTTATACCGACAGTCTCCTCTTTGACCAGACAGGTTTTCCCTTGTCGTCAGTTCCGTACTTGCTGTTTGATATTGTACTATCGTGTATTTAATGGTAAGGAGTTTTTATACCCTCTTTGTCGTCAGAGGACAGCTGATTTTCCGTTTTTGCGGACGGAGAACTGCCTTTTTTGCCGAGAAACACCCGAAAAAAGATTTCTACCCATCTGTAAAGAAATAAAAGAATGAGAAAAAGTCAAATTACACGGACAACATCGGAGACGGATATCAGCCTGGTCTTTACCCTGGATGGTTCAGGCCAACACCAGATCGCAACTGGCGTTCCTTTTCTGGACCATATGCTGACCCTTTTTGCCGTACACGGTTTTTTTGACCTGGAGCTGCAGGCAAAAGGAGATATTGAAGTTGACGATCATCACACCGTTGAGGATATTGGTATCTGTCTTGGTCAGTCAATTGCTCAGGCATTAGGAGGCAAGCAAGGTATTTCCCGCTATGGCAGCTGTTACCTGCCCATGGACGAGACCCTTGTCAGAGTTGTTCTGGATCTCTCTAACCGCCCTTTTTTGCATTACGCTGTCCGGGTAAGCGAACAAAAATTGGGAAACTTTGACACATTGCTTGTCAAGGAGTTTTTTCGGGCAATGGCCCAACATGCCGGGATAACCCTTCATATCGATCTTCTGCACGGAGAAAACGGGCACCATATCATCGAAGCTGTGTTCAAAGGTTTTGCTCGAGCCTTGAACGAGGCCTGTGGCAGAATCGGTATCGAGGGGACCCTGTCATCAAAAGGGCTTCTCTGACGACCTGACTCTCACCGGAAAAGGCTCCAAAGCCCCGAGGAAGACAAGGTGTCCGAACTCTCATTGCGGGAGATGTACAGATTCAACAACCACAAATCGGCAAGACGGCCATAAGACTACGAGGTGATCTTATGAAAGACATACAGAGAAAACTGTCGGGCTTTTCGCTTGTATTAATGCTGGTTCTCACATCTTGCTCTTCTGCTCCAGTCAACACCCAAGAGACACAACCGGAGCTTCGCTCGCTCAACTGTATTGCGGTATTGCCTGCCGTAACATCAGCGGTAAAAGATGACACACTTCGTTACAACCAGGCCCGGACGCTTGAGCGAGGTGCATCACAGGCCACTGTTTTACTGTTAAAAAAACTCTCAGGCAATTCAAAAGTACGGCTCGTGAACGTGGTAGAGATGGCGTCTTTTGCAGAAAACCCCCGGCGTGGGGAGATCGGCATCCTGAGCACCATTGGAGAGGCGGTAAACTGTGACGGAATCCTGAGTACAACGATACGTACGTACAAGCAGAGACAAGGAACAAAGATGGCTGTAGAATCACCGGCCTCTGTTGATTTTACGATGGTACTTCGAGAAGTTCCAACAGGACATATCCTCTGGTCGAGCGAATTTCGTGAGACCCAACAGCCGCTGCTCGATAATCTGTTCTCCTTCGGCAAACAACAGACAAAAGGCATCTATTGGTTAACGGCCGAAGAACTTCTTCAACAGGGGATTGAGAATCGGCTTGACAACTGTCCTTACCTTGTCACCCCCTGAACCGGGAGCAACCGGCCAGGATCAAGCCTTAACGCAAACAGCCGAAACAAAAAACAGTATATCTCTGCCCTCCGACGATCCAAGTGGACATTCACTTTCCGGCAAAAATCAACAAAAAGATTGGCAGGGCGCTACACGATTTTTCGATGCTCCAGGATGGTGACCGGGTTCTGGTTGCAGTCTCCGGTGGAGTTGACAGCCTGGTTCTTGCCTGCGTTCTGCAAACCTGGCAGGCAAAAGCCCCTCTTTCCTATACCTGCAGGGCCGTACATATCGATAATGGTTTCTGGGAAGATCAGGATAACGGGCACCCTCTACAGGATATCTGCGAACAGCTCAAACAGCATCGAATAGATCTGCAGATAGAGTCGTGGAACGTTTCGGAGAGCAGACCTGAAAGCTGTTATCTCTGTGCCAAAGACAGAAGAAACCGCCTCTTCGAGATAGCACGGGACAGAGGGTACAACAAAATCGCTTTCGGGCATCACAAGGACGACCTCATAGAGACCTTTATGCTCAATACTCTCTACAGCGGTAATATCTCGACCATGCTGCCCAAGCAGGAACTCTTTAACGGCGGGCTGAGCCTTATTCGGCCTATGGCCTACCTGGAAAAAGAAGATATTTCTCAACTGGCCGCATTTTTTTCTCTGTCGCCAAAGGCGAACTCCTGTCCCTACTCAACAACAACAAAGAGGCAGCAGGTCAGAGAGATTCTCGCTGATATCGACCAAAGAATACCGGGTGCAAGAAACTCGATATTTGCAGCACTCTCGAATATCCGCACCGAATACCTTCTGAAGAAAAGGGTGAGAAAAAAGGTGCGGACCCGTCCTTAATCTCCGAGAGTATGCTCGACATATTACGTTTGCAACAGGCCCTTGATACGGAAATCTCAAAATTTACTTGTTATTCTTGTGAATTACTCTTGCAAGGATAGAAATGCGCGTGGTACCGTAGTCGACCGATAACCGAGGCAATCGCAGTATCATGGAAAACAGGCAACAGAGGTTTGCCCGCGGGCAAAAGTGAAGATGGGCAGTATTATAGCAGTTATCCTGGGCGGAGGTTTTGGGGCACTCGTTCGTTATGGTTTTAATGTTGGCGTAGAGCGCTCCATTGCCCCAAACTATCCCCTGGCAACCCTGGCGGTAAACCTTCTCGGTTGTCTTATCATCGGCTTTTGCTGGGCTTGTTTCGAGAGAATTCACATAACCCATACCTTCCGCATCTTCCTGTTTACCGGCTTTCTTGGCGGCTTTACGACCTTTTCTGCCTACGCAAGAGAGGGCGCTGAGCTCCTCAGCTCTGGCGAGGTTTTTCAAGGCTTGTCGTATATCCTTGTCAGTAATATTGCAGGAATACTGATGGTTTTTTTCGGGATATACCTGTGCAATCTTTTTTTTCGTTTTATCCGCGTGTAAGGAACCGCCGTGAATCTACTGAACCGCTATCTTTTCCAACAGTATATCAAATTTTTTCTCACCATCAGCGGAGCCTTCGTTGCCCTGTATCTGCTGGTCGATTTTCTGGAAAAATATGATAATTTCCGAAATGCGGGGCAGTCCCTGTTTGCGGCCTTGAAATATTTCGCGCTTGTCATCCCCTTCATTTTTGACCAGCTTGGGCCTATTTTTATTCTACTCACCGGTGTCGTCACCCTTGGAATAGCCAGCCACACGAACGAACTTACAGCCCTCAAGGCCGGGGGGGTTCCTCTCTATCTGGTCATCCGTCCCCTTATCTACAGCTCACTGATTTTTACAGCCTTTTTCCTTTTTGCCGCAGAATTCATACTCCCTGCCACAATCGCTCAAACCAACAAAATATGGAACGAAGATGTCAGAGGCAAGGTGATGCTCGGAATAATGCGTAGCAACCGTTATTATTACAAGGGGAAAGATGGTTTTTACTCGTTCAACAGGCCCGATACGGAGAAATACGTTTTCCAGAATTTTTCTTTTTCTCAGTGGGATAAAAACCATAACATACAGACCCTTACCACTGCAAAATCAGCAACCTGGAACGACTCTGCCCATAAATGGGTCCTGGAAAATGGGCAGATTCAACGCGCGAATAAAACCGGGGACTATGATGTTACAAACTTTTCACAGCTGGAAACCACATTTCCCGAACAACCGCAGGATTTTCTTGTTTCCACCGACAAGATTGCAGAACTCTCTTTAACCAGTCTTATCAGAGAAATGAACACCACCGATATTGAGCGGGAAAAACATGAAATCTGGACAACATTTCTTGGTAGAATCTCTTACCTGACGCTCGGGGTACCACTCCTGTTACTTGGTCTGCCAACACTTCTGTACTCGTACCGTAAATGGGGCAGAGACCTCTCTATAGCCGTACCTATAAGCTGTGGCCTTGCCTTTCTCGCCTGGGGGGTCTGGCAGACCCTGCAGTCTCTGGCCTTTACCGGCTACATCTCTCCGTTGCTGGCGGCTGGCAGTCTGCACCTCGCCCTCACTCTTATTGGAATCTTTTTCCTGATTAAAAACGACCGATAATTCTTCAGATTTCTTCTCGAAAGACGTAACGCACGAACGTCCGACCGTATCTCTTTGGCAGGTTATATTGAAAAAAGCACCAAATTCGAGTCTTTGAAAAAATTCCCGGTCTGTTTATCTTCATCGAGAAAATAAATCTTTTCAGTGGCATCGGCTATATATTTGCTCTGCTCTCTGCGGCGGCTAACCCGGATATTTCATCAGTTCAGGCGGTGTCAGGTTCGAAGTTTTTTGCATTAGGTAAGAGTAAACTCTATGTACTGCAAAAATACGTAAAGAAGATGGTGCCGTATGGACTGAGCTTTGGTGAACACTTTGGATATTGTAAAACTGTAATGTTCTTCGTGTAGTATATTGGAATATCAGCAATTTTTAAAAATTTGACACAATGTTCATGAAATATCCGGGCTAAAAATCTTCTATCTGTCGACAACGTTCTATAATACGATCAATGGTCGCGGAACTGTTTTTTACACTGCGCACCATTGACAGGAGTTCGCTTAAGGTCGGATCATCTTCTTCCAGATGTTTTTGCGCCTCGTGTACCAGGGCGACACCATCGGCGAGATATTGTTTGACCTCGGCCGCCAGTTTTTTGCGTTTTTCGTGTTTTTGTTGTTCTTCAAGCAGCAGCGGAACGATCCGTTCGATGGAAAATTCTACGAGGGCATCGCGCGGAGTGTCGTATTGTAGAGAAATCTGCTCGAGGGTTTCAAGCGTCTTTCTCGAAATAACATAGGTTTTGGCCACTCTGGTCTGTCTTTCTCCAAAATCCTCAAACTCTCTGGCAATACGCTGCAGACTGCCTGCATCCTCCATCAGATGGTCAAAAAGAGACTTCTGTTTTATTCCCAATTGTGTGGCAAGCAGACTCAAGGCCCAGATAGAACGTTCTGACAGTCTGAATGTTGTGCGTACAGACTGCCTTCCCCGTAAATCTGCAGCAGAGGTCTTAATAACTCCCAGCTGTATCACCGCATTTTTCGTACGCATACCCGCCCCGCCTGTATTACTTTTTTATTTTTTTATGTTTAGTAATATTTTTATTATTGACTTGCGCGTTAATGGTATTACATTTTTGATCACAAAGCAACACGGGAAAGAAAAAACCGCTGAAGGTTGCCCGAGAAGACACACACAAAGACAGAAGGAGAATGCTATGAACCTCGTACGTTACAATCCAAACCACAAGATTGGCCGCACAAACCAGAATTTTTCTGATCTTTTTGACGATTTCTTTACGAATTTCTACCACCCCTTTGCCGCCGCTGACCTCACCGAGAGACAGATTGCCGAGTGGGGAATGAAGGTGGATATCTACGCAAAGGATGAAAAGATCATCATCGAAGCGGAGATGGCCGGAGTGGAAAAGGAGAATATCAGGGTTGATGTTCAAGGAAAGGTGCTCACCCTTGGTGGAGAGAGGAAATTTGAGGAAGAGGTCAAAGAAGAAAACAGATACCGGAGAGAGAGGGGATACGGCTTTTTTGAGCGCAAGTTCACCCTTCCCTTCGAGGCCGACAGCGATAAGGTCGAGGCGCGTCTGGCAAACGGAGTATTAACTCTGGAGATCGCCAAACCGGAAAAACAGGTCGCAAAAAAGATCGCAATTAACTAAAAAGGCTGCCATATACCAACAAGATTGTCGAGATGGCAGTAATCTTCATCCAGTATGCTCATAGATGGCGGGCGACAACTCTTGGTTGCCGCCCGCTTTTTTGCAAGAGACAAGAAACGGGCATTGCCGAAAAAAGATACTTTGACGAGGCTGGAGAGAAAGGCAAAAAGGGCGAGCTCTGCATCTCTCCAACTATCGCGCAACCAGCCTAAAAAAACATTTTGCCGCATCGACTCCCGATAACATCCGACGATAACAATGGTTATGCAACAGAGCGTAAAAAATATCTTTTTCCTGCATGGACTTGACTCATCAGGCAACGGAACCAAGGGAAGATTTTTTGCCAAACATTTCCCAGAGATCCACCGCCCCGATTTTACCGGGAATCTGGAAAAACGACTTGCCCGGCTCGACGCTCTTTGCAAGGCAAAAAACCAGCTTATTCTGACGGGGTCAAGCTTTGGCGGTCTTATGGCCTGCCGTTATGCCTTAACCCACGGCCCCCAAGTCGCCCGGCTTATACTTCTGGCTCCGGCACTGAATTTTGAAGGGTACCGGCCTCCAGAACATCCGCTTTCAATCCCCACTTTGCTCGTTATCGGCACAAAAGATACAGTAACGCCCATTGACCCGGTGGTGGCGCTCGCCGAGGCAACATTTTCAGAGAGTATCGTCTGGACGGTCGACGACGACCATCTGCTCCACAACACCTTCGAGCGACTCGACTGGCAGGGGCTCTTTGATACCGACACCGATCTTGCAACGATCAGGCCACCCGATGGCACCCGACGAGAGATCTCCAGCCGTTCGCAATGATTGCCGATGCCTGTTGCAGCAAAGTGGTCGGCCGAAAAGCCCTCCAAGAGTTGCCGCCTTTTAGTTCGCCGCCATCAATGTTTTTCTGTAATGGTTCAGGGTTGTTATGGCTTCTGCAATATTTTCTGAAGAGATCTGCAGAGCAAAGGTATAGTCACGCATACTCATCGCATATCTCTTGTCGTAATACTCAACAAGGAGGATATGCACCAGCTCGTTGAGCTGGTCCTTTTGCAGAAAATCACACATCTTTTCCACCAAGACCCTGCCCAGTTTCTGTTTCAGAGAAAGGAGGATCGCCTCTATTTCGCCGCGCTGCCGTTCATCTTTTATCGGATAGTCTTCAACAATTCTGGCTATTCGCGTTTGCAGGCTGCAGTCGATATTGACCAAAACGGCCTCTTTCATTGATCGGGCAAAAGCCGTGGGGATATAGACCCTGCCAATTTTTCGGCTCTCTCCTTCAACAAAAAAGGGTTCGTCGCCGATTGCCAGAGCTGCCTCATGGAGCCTGGTTTCAAAGGTACACTGGGTACTCGGCTTCCTGTCCAGCCCGCCAAAGAGAGAACTGCGGTGCTGTGCCAACTCTTCCAGATCTATGCTCTCTTTCAGGCCTTGGATGATCCTTGTCTTCCCGACTCCTGTATAGCCATGCAGAACGATCAGCCTGGGGCGGAAGTGGGCAAGGAAATCGAGAACCTCCTGACGATAGCTCTTATATCCACCCTCTATCTGAAAGGCAGAATAACCTTTGAGACGCAGCAGGTTGACAACAGAACGTGAACGCATCCCACCGCGGGCGCAGTAGATGGCGATGGTCCTGTTTTTATACGGCTCAAAATCGAGTAACAGCCCTTCCAGCTTTGCCTCAACACAGGCAAAACCCTGCTCTATGGCCCTGGTTTGCCCGCCATGCTTGTAAATGGTGCCGATATGCGCCCGCTCATCGCTGTCAAAAAGCTCAATATTGATTGCGCCGGGAAGAGCTCCTCGGTGAAACTCGGCGGCCGATCTGACATCGACAAGCAAATAGCCACTGTCCAGCGCCTCTCTGTAAGCAACTACCATTTCGCTTTCCCGAAGGATCTCTCGTTGTAAGAGAGCGTCTTGCATATCGTATCCTCCCTACACCATCCCACATCCAGCTGGTATTCGACAGACGCCAACCTGGACAACAAAAATTGTCGCGGAGCAAACAATCCCTCACGCAACGGAACTCTGGCCAGCCATGCTGGTTGCGAGTAATCGTTTCCACAAAAAATCAGAAGGCGTTTTGTTCAAACCTCTGCCAAAAAAAATCAACTCCCCGTTCCTCGACCATATTCAGGGCATCGGGAAAGGCCTGACATTCAACGGCAAAGACCTTTGCCGCTATTGTCTCTGGGTCATCCTCATAATCAAGCTCCAGACAGCGCTGCAGGATGATGGGGCCTTCGTCGTAATCGCCGTTGGCAAAATGTACAGTGCAGCCGGTTACGGTACAGCCCCTTTTTTGTACCGCCGAATGCACATGATGCCCGTAAAACCCCTTACCGCAAAAGGCGGGGATCAGAGAGGGGTGGATATTGATCACCCGGCGTTCAAAGGCCTTTGTCGGGACAAACAGCTTCAGGTAGCCTGCCAGACAGACGATATCCACCGAATACTCTGAGAGTATGCCGTTGATCGTCGCATTATCTGTGGCAAAAAACGACGGATAACCATATTTCCGGGCCTTTTCCAGGCCCAGGGCGTCTGCGACATTGGAGACGACCACCTCGACTTGTGCCCGCAAGGAACCCTTTTCGCTGCATTCGTGAAAATTATCCAGGGTGCGTCCGCTGCCAGAGAGTAATACGGCTAATTTCAGCATCTGTCATACTCCCGAGTTGTCTGATTCGATATCCACCCCTGCAAGCCATGAGGAAATAGCCGTGTCGTAGGCTGCGGTCAGGGCGTATACCTTTTTCATCAGATAGAATCGTGTCGCCAGCTGCGTATTGCCGCTGGCCCGAATCTCATCGATAACCTGTGGATAGTCGGCGGGGTCGACGATCACCGTGACATCTCGAAAATTTTTGGCCGCGGCCCGTAACAGCGTTGGACCACCAATATCTATATGTTCAATGGCCTCTTCAAGACTGCAATCGGCTCTGGCCACTGTTTCGGCAAAGGCGTAGAGATTAACGACGATGATATCGATATTATGCAGGTCATTCTCCGCACATTGCCGTTGATGGTCTTCGTTGTCCCGCTGGTTGAGAATTCCGCCATGAACCTTCGGGTGCAAGGTCTTGACCCGACCGTTGAGGATCTCAGGAAAACCAGTAAAATCAGAGACATCCTTGACTGCAAGCCCCGCCTCTCGCAGCTTGTTGGCCGTTCCCCCGGTTGAGAGTAGTTCGATCCCCAAAGAGGCAAGTTCGCTTGCAAAATTTTCGATACCGGTTTTATCCGTCAAACTGATTAACGCCCTTTCTACCTTTGCCATCTTCGTCTCCTATTGGTTTTTTCTGGTAAATGAGATAATTTTTCTCCGGTCCCGCTTGGATGGCCTCTGTCCCGGAGCCGAATAGCCGGCATTTGCCATACGTCGAAGCTCCTGCTGTTCCTTGCGCCTGGCAATACTCTCTTCCGATTCAAGATACAGGCCCTGGGCCTCTTTTGCCGGCCTGCGATATTTAGAGAGTCCCAGCACTGTAACATGAAAGACAGAGACACCGATAGTGATAACCAGCTGATCACCAACAGAGAGCGGGCGGGCGGCCTTTACCCGAGCACCGTTGAGGTATACCTTGCCGCCATTGGCGGCCTTGGCGGCAAGGGCTCTTGTCTTAAAAAACCTGGCGGCCCAAAGCCATTTATCAAGACGGACCGACAGCTCTGCGTTGTCCATATCAGTCGTTCCTCGAAACTGAAGCGGCCATAGGTGATTGTTTTCGTAAACCGAAACACAGTGTGCGCAAAGAAACGTTCTCTTTCGTATTTCTACAACATTCTTGTTTCAGATGCCCTCAAAAGAGAGTAACCTGTAAAAGAGCAACATGCCACTCTACGAAGCAAAGAGGCTTTTACGATACCACAAAACGACCGGAACAAGGAAGCTATGTATAGACAGGCCATTGGCATACAAGATTTTAAGATACCCATTCGCATCAAAGAAAAGGAGGGGCGGCTGCAAAATACAATCGCGACCATCTCGATGCAGGCCACCCTGCCCAGCACCAATACAAAAGACTGGGCGGCAATCTTTACCCAGGTCACCCACAAGTATCTTGACATCGTCTCGGTGGAGAGTTTTGCCACAATACTCTCCCAGCTCTCAACAGAACTCGATGCGGCACGCCTCGAGCTTGAGGTGGATTTTCCGTATTTTCTTGTAAAACGAGCCCCTGTAAGTAAAGAACCCGGTCTTATGGAGTACCACTGCTCCTTTTCTGGTGGTATCGGGGAAAAAGAGGATTTTATGCTTTCCGTTTGTGTTCCTGTTACCACCTTATGCCCCTGCTCCAAAGAGATCAGCGAGGCCGGAGCCCACAATCAGCGCAGCAAGGTGAAGCTCAGCGTGACCTGCAAGAAAACAATATGGCTGGAAGACCTTATTACGCTCGTCGAACAGTCAGGATCCTGCGAGGTCTATTCGCTGCTCAAGCGTCCAGATGAGAAATACGTTACAGAAAAGGCCTACAATAACCCTATGTTTGTCGAAGACGTTGTCAGAAAGCTGGCCCTGCTTGCCCTTGACCATCCAGATATTGGCTGGTTTTCGGCAAGCGTTGAGAGCTACGAGTCAATTCATAAACACAACGCCTATGCCTATGTAGACAGCGATAAGATTCGTTAACCGGTACACCGTTGAGCTCACCGGCGAGGGGCCCGAGGCCGGTGAAACATTCAGTGAAAACGACCGCCGGAGCAACTGGTCTCTTTTTTGCCATCCAGCATCCTTCGCAAGGTCTCCCATTCACGGACAGCGGCTTTACGCTCAACGGCAAGTTTGTCTTTTTCTGAGAGCTCGCAGGCTGCAAGCTGTTTTTCCAGGGTATCGACCTTTTGTCTGGCCTTATAGAGTTCAATTGCGAGTAAACGTATTGACATCTTCTCTCTCCTCGTCGAACATTGCTTATCAGAAGTTCGATAAAATACTCATGAAAATCTGGACTAAACGGACCTATCCGAATCAGCCGTATGTCCGGCAAGCATTTCATTTTTTTCGATCGCCGCCTTTATCACCCGGAAAATGGTGCGGTAATGGTTGTGCTGCCGGGTTCTGACAAACTGATAGACAGCCCGCCGCAGTTCGCCTTCGTCTATATGATACCTCTGGACCAGGTCTTCAAGGGCTGCTGCCGGCCAGTCCGTCTCCCATGCAAGCCGCTGCTGTCGACAGCGTTCAGCATCTTCAATTGCTTCACTGACGAGCAGGTCACGAAGCCGTTCCGCCTCATGCTGCAGATTGTTTTCTTTGAGTTTTGAGCCTTTGCGAACAGCGAGAAAGGATAAGACCTCTTCCGCAGACTCTTCGCGCAGCAGTTTGGTTACGTATTTTATCTGCCTGTTCCGGGCGCCACCCTTCACACTGCGACAGCGGAGGATCTCTTGTTTCAAGTCGGCGCTTACAGGGAGCCTTTTCAGCTCACTGTCTGAGAGCTGCGCCAGCTCTGAGGCGGCCTTTTCTTCTCTTTTGCAGCGTCTCTTCAACTCGGATTTACTGATTTTCCCGGCCATGTTTGTTTGAGGTTTCCGGTTTCTTTCTTCGTTATGGCCAGCAGGCTATTTGGTCGAGCCTTGCTGGTTTATCTACAACCCGCTGCGGAGACGGGAGGCGTATATCCCGAAGCTCTACATTTCTTTCTTCGTTATGACTTACAGGCTGTTTGGTCCAGCCTTGCTGGTTAATAGGGATGGTTCATAATCCGATGGCGGTGTCAGCCCAAGCAGCGTACAAAGGGTTGCGGCAACGTTGGCAAGGCCGGGATTCTTCACCCCAGAGAGGGTATAGGTATTGACCTTGCTGTAGTCGACAACCACAAAGGGGACCGGGTTCAGGGTATGAGCTACCATCGGAACTCTCTGGCCATTTTTCTCTGTCCATAGACAGTCGGCATTACCGTGGTCAGCGGTTATAACGAGAACCCCGCCAACCTGCTTGAGGGCCTTTTCGATCCGGCCAAGACAGATATCAACGGTCTCCACTGCCACCCTGACGGCGGCAACCTTCCCGGTATGACCGACCATATCGCCATTGGCAAAATTGAGCCGAATGAAGTCATAAGAGCCCGATTGTACGGCGGCAATAACCTTGTCTGTAATTTCACCTGCCTTCATCCACGGCTTCAAATCAAAGGTGATCGTATCAGAGGGGATTTCGACATAGGTCTCCAGTTGAGGATCTATATACCCGGATTTGTTTCCATTCCAGAAATAGGTCACATGCCCGTATTTTTGGGTCTCAGAGATGGCATAGGTGGAGATGCCGCTGGCACAAAAATACTCTCCAAGGGTTCTGTCGATCGCCGGCGGCTGGACCAGATACCTTTCGGGGATAGCCAGATCACCATCGTACTGCATCATGCCCGCATAAAAGACCTCCGGCACTCGTACCCGCTCAAACTCGGTAAAGTCAGGTTCTTCAAAGGCCCTGGAGATTTCGATGGCCCTGTCCCCGCGAAAGTTGAAAAAAACCACCCCATCGCCATCTTCAATGGTACCGACGGGGCTGCCAGCATCATCGACAATAACAAAACTGTCCATATACTGGTCAGTAAGTTCAGGATCTTCATCGTAATAGGTGGAAACCGCCTCACTTGCCGTGGCAAAGGGCCTGCCAATTCCGAGGACATGCGCCTTCCAGCCCCTTTCTACAATATCCCAGTTGGCATTGTAACGATCCATGGTGGTCAGCATACGTCCCCCACCCGAGGCAATTTGATAGTCAAACGGAGCTGCGAGAGACTGTATCTTTTTTTCGAGCGCGTCGATATAGATAAGGGCACTTTTTTGTTCGACATCCCGTCCGTCAAGAAGGATATGGAAGCGGACCCTGACAATTGTTTCGGCGACACATTGATCAATGAGCAGAAACAGGTGATCGATATGAGAGTGTACATTGCCGTCGGAAAGCAGGCCAATGAAATGGAGTGTTCCGCCGGCCAGGGCTCTTTGTTTGAGTTCTGCCCACTCCTCTGTCTGAAACACCTTGCCCGAGGCCAGGGCCTCGTTGACCAGCTTGGCGCCCTGTGAAAAGATCCGGCCAGCCCCCAGGGCGTTATGCCCAACCTCTGAGTTGCCCATATCGCTGTCTCCGGGAAGACCGACAGCGGTGCCATGGGCCTTGAGCTCTGTTACCAGAGGCGTTTGCATCAGCCGGTCCAGAACCGGCGTAAAGGCCAAATAGACACCATCCCGCTCGTCTTGCGATCCGATACCCACGCCGTCCATGATAACCAGGATCACCGGGCCTTGAGATCTTTTATGCCCCGGGATAGGGGCCAGTCGTGAAACAGTCATTACCGATCCTCTAAAAATAGTAAAAAAAGAGTAGAGATCTTGACTTATTCTATTTTACAGGCAAGATCAAGTGGTATGGTTTTCTCGTGCAGGCTAACCCGGATATTTCATCAGTTCAGGCGGTGTCAGGTTCGAAGTTTTTTGCATTAGGTAAGCGTAAACTCTATTTACTGCAAAAATACTAAAGAAGATGGCGCCGTATGGACTGACCTTTGGTGAACACTTTGGATATTGTAAAACTGTAATATTCTCGATGTAGTATATTGGAATATAAGCAATTTTTAAAAATTTGACACCATGTTCATGAAATATCCGGGCTAAAATGCTAGACAGACCCGGCCTATGGCTCTTTTCAGAATTAGAATATCAAGACACAGGCGATGAATCACCCAGCAACGAAGAAGAGGAACCCGCAGATTCTCTGGTGGGGACGCTCTAACCTAAACTATTCAAGAAACAGAATCATCAGACAGCATCTGAAAAGTCTGGGCTATAGCCTGACAGACTTCAGGCCGAAGATCTCCAGATTTGCCGGATTGGAGGCAACTCTTCGGGATCTTTGTCGACCCGATTGTATCTGGGTTCCCTGTTTTTGCCATAAGGATATGCCCGGCGCTGCTCTATGGGCCAGAAAAAACGCCTTACCAGTGGTTTTTGACCCCCTGATCAGTGCCTATGACAAGCAGGTATACGAACGCAAAAAATATTCCCCAGAGAGTCATAAGGCCAAAAAACTGCTTCGTTGGGAGCAAAAACTCTTTCAGGCGGCAGACCTGGTAATCGCCGACACAGAAGAACATGCAGCATTTTTTCACGGTACCTTTATCGGCGACCAGCGAAAACCTGCCGTCGTCCCAGTCGGGGCGGAAGAACGTCTCTTTTATCCACAAAGAACGAGCCTGCCCCAGGCGCCCTTTACCGTCCTTTTTTATGGCAGTTTCCTCTCTCTACAGGGGCCACAGACAATCGTTGAGGCTGCACAACACTACCGGGGGCCCAAGATCCTCTGGAAGATGGTTGGAGAAGGTCCCCTGCTCGAGACCTGTCAAAAGATGGCGGCAGGGAACAGAGAGATTCAATTTATTCCTTGGCTGCCATACAAAGAGCTTCCAGATATTATCCGCTCGGCGGATCTTCTTCTGGGCATCTTTGGTGCATCGGCCAAGGCAGGCAGAGTCATCCCCAACAAGGTATATCAGGCCCTTGCCTGCGGAAAGCCTCTGGTGACCAGAAAGGCTCCCGCGTATCCACCGGGTTTTACCGAGAATACCAATCTTGGAATACGCTGGGTTGAGCCGGCAAACCCCAGACAGCTGGCCGCCGTTATAGCAGAACTTGTTTCCACACCCGAAGTGTTACCGGCTATGGCATCCCAGGCCTACAACACCTACAAAGGTTTTTTTTCGACAACAGAGATTCAAAAAAGGCTGGGTCGCGCTGTAGGGTCATTGCAGAAAACCAGATAAACCGGCACGACTGGACCAGATAGCCTGTCGGCCACAACAAGAAATGGAGCAAGGAACTTCGAGAGACACTCTCTGGTCTGCAAATGGTCTTTTGGATACGCGATAAAAGTTGGATCAGATAATCTGCTGGCAAACGTTGAAAAAAGTGGGCTCTGTGACAACCAGGCCGTCGTTTTTCCTCGCCAAGTTGACGGGCAGAATGTAGAGTAGGCCTGATTCTTCTCTGCTTTTGAGATTTTGTCACTGTCCATGAGGTGGGGTCTGTACAACGGGTTCTTCCGATATCCATGGTCTTATGGAGCAAGCCTTGAGACAACTCAGGCCTTCGGCATCTTCAAACAAAAAGGGGTAACTATGAACACCATCAAAAGAACAGATTTTGTCGCTTCCATCGCAGACAGCCTTCAGTACATCTCCTGCTATCATCCGACAGATTTTGTCAAGGCCGTGCATGCAGCGTATCTGAGAGAGAAAAACCAAGCCGCCAAGGATGCAATGGGGCAGATCCTGATAAATTCGAGGATGTGCGCCATCGGCAAACGACCAATCTGTCAGGATACCGGCATTGTTACCGCCTTTATAAAGGTTGGTTCGGGCTGTCAATTTGACACCCAGGAGACCATACAGGAGATGGTAGACGAGGGCGTGCGGCTCGCCTATTCAAACCCAGACAATCCGCTTCGTCTCTCGGTGGTTGCCGATCCGGCGACAGAGAGAAAAAACACCAGGACCAACGCGCCTGCAATTGTCTACACCGAGATTGTCCCCGGCGACAAGATTGAAGTTCATATCGCAGCAAAAGGTGGTGGCTCAGAGAACAAGAGTAAATGCGTGATGCTCAACCCCAGCGACTCGATAGTCGACTGGGTAAAGAAGACCATCCCGACCATGGGTGCCGGCTGGTGCCCGCCGGGTATCATTGGTATAGGTATTGGCGGCACCGTTGACAAGGCGGTACTGCTGGCCAAGGAATCGCTCATGCAGCCGGTCGATATCGATGAACTCATCGAGCGCGGCCCGGCCGATACGCTCGAAGAGCTGCGGTTGGAGCTGTACAACGCGATTAACAGTCTCGGTATCGGTGCCCAGGGGCTGGGCGGTTTGACCACAGCGGTGGATGTCAAGATCAAAACATATCCAACCCATGCAGCCTCGCTGCCGGTGGCCATGATCCCCAACTGCGCCGCCACCCGGCATACCCACTTTATCTTGGATGGCACAGGGCCGGCCACATTTGCAGCACCGGATATCAATCAATGGCCCGAAATATCTCTTGGCTCCAGTGACGATGTCAAGCGGGTCTCTCTCGACGGTATTACAAAGGATGAAATTGCCACCTGGAAAGCCGGCGAGACCCTGTTGTTAAACGGAAAAATCCTCACAGGCCGGGATGCGGCCCACAAGCGTATCCAGCAACTGCTCGAAGCAGGAAAACCCCTGCCGGACGGTGTTGATTTCAACGGCAGGTTTATCTACTATGTCGGGCCCGTCGACCCGGTCGGCGATGAGGTTGTCGGACCGGCTGGCCCCACGACATCGACCCGTATGGATAAGTATACCGAGATGATGCTCGAAAAAACAGGGCTTGTCGGCATGGTGGGCAAGTCAGAAAGAGGCGATGCAACGATACAGGCCATCAGCGACCATGGCGCGGTCTATTGCATGGCCGTTGGCGGTGCTGCCTACCTGGTCTCCAAGGCCATCAAGAAATCCCGGGTCGTGGCCTTTGCCGATCTGGGTATGGAGGCCATTTACGAATTTGAGGTCGAAGATATGCCGGTTACGGTGGCTGTGGATTCAACAGGGCTGGCGGTACATAAAACCGGACCGGCATTCTGGCAAAAAGAGATTGCCAGAACATCCTGAAATGTGTATTGCGAAGCTTCGGATCTACCACCCCGCGGCTTGAGCGGAGGGAGTTTATTCCTCAAACCAGTACCTGGGCCTGTCTGCGGGCGGGCCCAGCGTTTTTTGGTGCTCCGCTTTAATCACCTCTCTTTTTCCTGCGCAGAATGGTATGCTCTTGGACATTTTCAAGAGCCGGTTGCGTCGTTACAACCAGCATATTGCCAGGATGTGCCTTGTCAACACTATTGCCATCAAGATCTGTAAATCCGACTATCTTCGTGCGAATGCATTCGATGTTCTGCGTTGACATGCACTCAATGGTCTCTCCACAGTGTGTGGTATTACGCATCTCAACCACAAGCCGTGTCCCTGTTTCGCGTACCACGGCAACCGGCTCATAGCCCTGTTCCGCCCTTGAGGTGCGGTAGATCATCTCTGAACTTCCTGGCCTTTCAGCAAAAAAATTCTCGGTCATTCCCCTTGTCCCGATACGGCTGGCCTCTGCAAAAAAACCTTCCGGCAGACATATCTTTTCTGGTTCCAGCCACTCTTCAGCGGGCAGTGTGCGTAAAAAGTCCAGGGCCGTCCGATACAATCTGACAACCGAGCCGACATAAAAAATTGATTTCATCCGCCCTTCAATCTTCAAGGAATTTACCCCGGCGGCGACAAGGAGAGGCAGTTTGTCAAGCAGGCAGAGATCCTTGGAGTTGAAGATATAGGTTCCTCTGTCGTCTTCTTCTACCGGGAAAAACTCTCCGGGACGTTTTTCCTCGACAAGGGAGTAGGAAAACCTGCAGGGGTGGGCACAGCTCCCCTGATTGGCATCGCGTCCCGTTAAGTAGTTGGAGAGCAGACATCTCCCGGAATAGGAGATACACAAGGCTCCATGCACAAAGACCTCAAGTTCGCCGTCAACCTGAGTGCGTATACCCTGTATCTCTGCAAAGGAGAGCTCCCGTGCCAGGTTGAGGCGTTGCACGCCCTGAGACAGCCAGAAGGCAGCCGATTCAGCGTTGGTCACATTGGCCTGCGTCGACAGATGGATGGCAAGCTCCGGTACCAGGCTGCGGGCCAGGGCCAGCACTCCGGGGTCGGCAACAATGATTCCGTCAACGCCCCTTGCTGCCAGTTTCGGCAAATATTCGGCAAGGCCTTGCAGATCCTGATTATGGGCAAAGATATTAACCGTCACATAGACCTTGACACCGTGTTTGTGCGCATAATCTATTCCGGCCTGCATCGCCTCCAGAGCAAAATTTCCCGCCTTGGCCCGCAGACTAAAATCCCTGCCACCAAGATACACGGCATCGGCGCCGTAGTGCACGGCTGTTACCAGCTTTTCATAGTTCCCGGCCGGAGCAAGCAGCTCTGGGATGGTTGGAGAAGAGAGATTACTCTGCTGTTCAATCATTGATGGCGGTCTGTTCACTTCTATTGCATTATAGTACGGTTTGAATTATCAGGTGGAGGACAGAGTCCGACGTGGGCACAATGTACCATGGATCGGTCGTCGCTGCCGAGAAGAAAATGGCTGCGAAAGGCTGCCGTCAGCTCTGCGCAGCGGAGCCATCGAGCAAAAAGGCCTGATCGTTTTCAACCGGGAAAAGAACTTTTTTAACAGTCAGGGCAAGAAGATACGATGCGAATAGGGATAGCAATGAGCGGCGGTGTTGATTCGACCGCCTGTGCCTTATTGTTACAGGAACACTACCAGATTCAGGGCTTTTTTATGCGCCTTGCCCAGCCGGACTATGCGGTTCAGCTTGAGAGGGTGCAAAAGATCTCTGCGGCCATTGGTATCAAGCTCAAGACCATAGATCTCCGTTCGGAGTTTCGGCAACGGATCCTCGAATATTTCTCGACCAGTTATTTTCAGTGTCTGACCCCCAACCCCTGCGTCGTCTGCAACAGGGAGGTGAAGTTTGGACTGCTTCTGCAGACAATCCTCGACCAGGGGATGGATAAAATGGCCACGGGACATTACGCACGCATCACCCAGGAAAAAGGCTCCTTCAGCTTGAAAACAGGCTCCGACCAAAAAAAAGATCAGAGCTATTTTCTCTGCCGTCTCAATCAGAAGCAGCTGGCAAAAACGCTCTTTCCTCTTGGTACAATGACCAAGGAAGAGATATACAGCTTTGTTGAAGAAAGGGGCTTTACCCATTTTAGAGGCCAGGAAAGCCAGGACGTCTGCTTTCTTGGCAGGGGAGAGATCAACCATTTTCTTGACAGTCAAAGGAGCGGGCCTCTGGCAGACGGGGATATCATCAAAACCGACGGGACCATCCTCGGCCGCCACAGGGGTCTGTACCGCTACACCATCGGGCAGCGCAAAGGGCTGGGCGTGGCGCATCCCACACCGCTCTATGTGATTCGGTTCGATCCGGCAAACAACCGACTGATCGTCGGAGACAAGTCCGAACTCTTCCGTGACAGGATAGAGGTCAAAGAACTGCACTGGCTACGCGGCGCTCCAGACAACGACAAGGAGTACACGGTGCGCATCCGTTATAACCACAAGGGGGCAATGGCCAGGGTGACAACAGGCGAGGCCGGCGCCGGGACCCTCGTTTTTCAAGAGGCGCAATCGGCCGTAACACCGGGACAGTTTGCGGTCATCTATGACCACTCAGAGCTCGTTGGCTCGGGTATCATCGTTTAGTTGGAGACAGGCATGCCAAAGGTCTTTATCACCACCCTCGGCTGCAAGGTCAACCAGTTCGAGTCTGCGTCCTTTACAACGGGTTTTGAAGAGGCCGGACTTCAGGTGGTCGGCAACCAGGAAAAGGCCGATATCGTGGTGATCAACAGCTGTGCAGTAACCGCTGCGGCCGGGGCCCAGTCCAGACAGCTGCTGCGAAAAATGGCCAGAGACAACCCACAGGCAAAGATCATCTTTACCGGCTGTTACGCAGAACTTGCCGCAGACCGGCTATCTGAAGAAGGAGGGCTTGCCGGAAGAGACTTTGCCATTATCGGCAACTCGAAAAAAGACGACCTGGTCAAAACGGCTCTCGGCTCGATTGCAGGAGAAAACAACGCCCTTGGAAAGATTGGAGAGGCGACCAAGATATGCAGCCTGCCGATACAGAGATTCAACAACCGTGTCAGGGCCTATCTGCGCATACAGGACGGTTGCGAAAGCTATTGCTCTTACTGCATCGTCCCCTATACCCGGGGGCCGAGTCGCTCTCTTCCCCTGCAGGCGGCGCTCAGGCAGGCAGAGATCTTTGCCGCTGCAGGGCACAGGGAAATCGTCCTGACCGGCATCCATATCGGAAACTACGGCAAGGATCTACAGGGCAGAGAGGATCTCCTTACCCTTCTGGACTCGCTCACACGGGCAACACCGCAGGTTGGCTACCGCATCAGTTCTCTTGAACCAACAGAGATAACAGACGGATTGCTCGAGCTGATGGCAGAACGAAAAAACCTTCTGCCCCATCTCCATATTCCGCTGCAAAGCGGCAATGACGAAATTCTGCAAAAGATGAACCGGCGCTACAGCACAGCGACCTACCAACGTATTGTAGAAAAATGTAATGCCAGGATAGCAGATCTTGCCGTCGGCATCGACATACTGGCTGGTTTCCCGGGAGAAAGCGAAGACCACTTCAACTCGGCGTTCAACTTTCTACGCGCACTTGAATTCAGTTATCTTCATGTCTTCCCCTACTCGATCCGCCCAGGGACTCCGGCGGCAAAGTTTGCCGGTCAGGTTGAGAAAAGAAAAAAAGAACAGAGGGTTGCCAAATTACGAAAACTGAGCGATGATAAAAGACAGAGTTTCTATAAACGCCAACTGGGGCGGAAGGTTCGTGTACTGGTGGAAACAGGCCCCGACAGCGATGGGCTTCTGAAAGGGTATACCGATAATTATGTTGCCGTGCGTTTTGCAGGTGACCTCTCTCTGAGAGGACAACACGTCCGGGTAAAACTCAGCCATCTGATGAAGGCATACGTTCAAGGAGAATATCTTGGCCCCGATACACGTTGAGATAATTGCCATTGGTGACGAACTGACCTCGGGAAGGATTCTCAATACGACCAGCGCCTTTGCGGCCCGGCATCTCTACGAAGCAGGTTTTGACATTCTTGCAATCAACACGATAGGAGACAGCCCGGAAATTATCGGAGAGACCCTCAAACGAGCGCTTTCCCGCGCCGATCTGATCCTGGTTTCCGGCGGACTTGGGGGAACCGATGACGATCTGACCAACGAAGCGGTCTCCAAGGCCCTGAACCGGCCACCCCAGGCAGACCCGGAGATGCTGACCGGTATCAAGAATTGTCTGGAGAAGATAGCCTGGCTTCCCGAAGGAGCCACAGCCCTGGCCCCGCAGACAAAGATCGCGGGTTACCAGATCATCCACGGGAAAACGCCAATCTTTTTTCTTCCCGGTATCCCCAGCCAGATGCACTATCTGCTGGTCGAGGAGGTGCTGCCAAGACTCGCCTCCTGGCACAACAGCCAGACACTGACCACAAAACAGCGGCTCTTTAAGGTCTTCGGACTTTCTGAATCTGAGATTAACCGTTGTATCAATGGCCTTGAGCTCAGCCCCGAGGCCCATATCGGCTATTACCCCGTTTTTCCGGACGTACATCTCAGTCTGACCATCCGCCGGCAGACAATGGATGCTGAGCAGCTCTTTACAACTTCCTCTGCAGCGATACGCGAGGCTCTGGGAAGTTATATCTATGCCACAGATGAAGCGACGATGGAGCAAATCGTGGGCGAGCTTCTCACGGCCGGAAGACAAAACCTGGCTGTTGCTGAATCCTGCACCGGCGGTATGGTTTCCAGCAGGCTGGTCAATGTCCCGGGCAGTTCAAGCTATTTCCCGGGAGGGGTTGTCTCTTATGCAAACGACCTGAAAAAGAGGTATCTTGGTATCTCAGACGAATTGCTTGCTAACTATGGTGCGGTCAGTAAAGAGGCGGCCGTGGCTATGGCTGCAGGAATCCGTGAAAGCACGGCCGCCGATATCGGGCTGGCCATTACCGGGATAGCCGGGCCAACTGGAGGCAGTTCCGAAAAACCGGTTGGTACGGTCTATATCGGCCTTGTAACACAGTCGCAAGAAACGGCCTTTCCTTTTTCTTTTTCCGGCACCCGAAGTCAGATCCGTGAAATAACCGCCCAGACAGCCCTTGATCTGGTCCGCAGGCACTTGCTGAAAAATGGTGATGAATAATCTCTGGCTGAGATGTATGATAAGGGACAGGCGCGGATAAGAGTCCAGGCCAGGGACCGACAATCAGTTTTATCCACGCCGGAGCAGCAGGACAAACGATAAGGATTTAACCACTACTGGAGAAAACAATGGCTTCAACCCCAAGAAAAGATAAAGGCAGCAGCGTGGAAAGCGCCATCAGTCAGATTCAGAGACAGTTCGGTAAAGGCTCGATTATGCGTCTTGGCTCCGCAGAAGCTGAAAATGTACCGGTTATTCCGACCGGGGCCTTGAGTCTTGATATTGCTCTTGGCGTCGGCGGTTTTCCCAAAGGGCGTATCACCGAAATCTACGGTCCCGAATCTTCGGGGAAGACGACCCTGGCCCTGCACGTCGTGGCGGAGGCACAAAAAAAAGGGGGAACCGCGGCCTTTATCGATGCCGAACACGCGCTTGATACCAGCTACGCGGAACGTCTGGGTGTCAATACAGACGATCTGCTCGTCTCTCAGCCTGATTTTGGAGAACAGGCACTTGAGATAGCTGAAATCCTTATCCGTTCGGGCGGGGTCGATGTGATCGTCATCGACTCGGTGGCGGCCCTGGTGCCCCGGGCGGAAATTGATGGCAATGTCGGAGATTCCCACGTCGGACTCCAGGCCCGTTTAATGTCCCAGGCGATGAGAAAATTTACCGGCGTCCTCAACCGCAGTAATACCATCCTGATCTTCATCAATCAGATCCGGATGAAAATCGGTGTCATGTTCGGCAACCCCGAAACCACAACAGGCGGCAACGCCCTGAAGTTTTACTCTTCCCTGCGGCTTGATATCAGGCGGATAGCCCAGCTCAAGGATGGGCAGGATCTTATCGGCAACAGAACCCGTGTAAAGGTGGTAAAGAACAAGGTCGCCCCGCCTTTCAAACAGGCGGAATTTGATATTATCTATGGTGAGGGAATCTCCAAGGTCGGAGATATGCTTGATCTTGCCGTCGATCTGGATATTGTTGAGAAAAGCGGTGCCTGGTATTCCTACGCAGAAGAGAGAATTGGCCAGGGCCGGGAAAATGCAAAACGCTTCCTCAGCGAACAACCAGAGATGTGTCTTGAGATAGAAAACAAGGTGCGCCTGGCCTATGGCATGCAACCGGCCGAAGCTGCCCCAGAGAAACCACTCCAAGAACAGACAGATAAGGTTTCTTGAGTGCTTCTGAACTGAATTACTCGTCCGAAACGGTTATTTGAGAAGGTCGTGAAGTGCCGGAAGGCACAGGTGGCAAGATACCTTAAAGACTATTCTTTTGAGTCAGCCCCCGCTCTTGAGCTTTTCCATCTGACTTTCAAGACCAATAACCTGATCGACAGGCAATACAAAGGCGATGCCTGTTCCGGGTTTGTCGAACTGGCCGGTTTCCCCGATGGTTTTCAGGATGCTCTCGACCATATTTTCGGCAAGCAAAAACATGATGATATCGGTTTGCGCCTCAAGGCTCAGGCCAAAGAAGGTTTTTGCCTCGTGGATACCTGTGCCCCGTGCCGGAATGATTGTGGCTCCGGTGGCACCGGCATCTTTGGCCGCATCGACAATCCTGTCGGTTAAAACCGGTTTTACGGATGCAAGAATTATTTTAAAGCGCATGTCTTTTTTCCTCTCTTTTTTTCACTTTTCGAATGCCCTGATATTCGGCAATCTGTGCATAACCAAGTACCGCGATTATTGGAAACAGACTGGCAAAGGCAATAAGGCCAAAACCGTCGACGGCTGGGTTCCTTCCGGGAACCGCGGCAGACAAACCAAGCCCTAATGCCGCAACCACAGGAACCGTCACTGTCGATGTGGTCACCCCGCCCGAATCGTAGGCCAGTGGAATCAAGGTCTTTGGCGCCATAAAAGTCTGTACGAGAACAATCAGGTAGCCTGCTATAATATAGAGGTAAAGGGGTGTTCCCGTTACGATCCGAAAGGCGCCAAGGGCAATGCCAAAGGCGACACCAATGGCCACCGTAATACGCAGTCCCCATTGGCCGATACTACCACCAGAGACCTCTGCCGCTTTGTAGGCGACGGCAATAAGCGATGGTTCAGCTACGGTTGTGGCAAAGCCGATTGCTGCGGCGAAAAGATAGACCCAGTAGTAGGTTTTCCAATCGGTAAAAAGGGTCGCCCCGCCAGATCGTTGCAGGAAATCGGGATCTGTCAGTTGCGCTGCCATAATCTTTCCCAATGGGAAAAGGGCTTTTTCCAGACCGACCAGAAAAAGGGTGAGACCGATCAGCACATACAGGCCGCCGACGAAGATTCTCGGCAGATTCTCCAGAGGTTGTTTAATGACAACCGCCTGAAAAAAGCCAAAAAGAAAAATAATCGGCAACAGATTGGTAAAGGTGAGCCAAAGGGTATTGCTGAAATCAAGGATTATCTGCATAGTTACACTTTCACTCCGAAGATAAAAATGCCATAGGCCATAACAAAAATCATTGGCAGCAAAGAGGCAAAGGCAATCAGACCAAAGCCGTCAAGCAACGGGTTACGGCCACGGATAACCGTGGCAAGTCCGACACCTAGTGCGGTAACCAGAGGAACGGTAATGGTTGAGGTGGTAACCCCACCTGCATCGTAGGCGATGCCGATAATTTCCTGAGGGGCGATGGTGGTAATAAGCATAATCAGGCCGTAACCACCAATAATAAAGAAGTGAATAGGCCAGCCGAGTAAAATACGTAACACACCGAGCAAAACGGCAAAACCAACAGAAAAAGCCACCGTATAACGCAGGCCAAGGGCATAGCTGTCCATCACTTTAACATCATTTGCCAATAAGCCGCCGAGTCGGGCAACATCTGCAGCCTCTTTGGCAATGGCAATTAAGGCAGGTTCGACAATCGTGGTAGAGAACCCCAAAACAAAAGCAAAAATCAGCAACCAGAGGAGGCTTCCTTTGCGTGACAAGGCCTGGGCCATCTCTTCACCAAGAGGGAAAAGGGCCATCTCCAGCCCCTGAATAAACATGGAAAGTCCAACGATGACCATCAGACCTCCGAACAACATCTCCTTTACCTGGGGCAGGGGCTGGCGGATCACCACCAGTTGAAAAAAAGCTATTACGATCAGGATAGGCAGCAGATCCATGCTGGCCTGCCATAATCGAGAGCCAATGTAGGTGATTGTTTTTGGAATATTCATTGCAAGAACCAGGGCTCGTGTTCCCGAAAAAGGAAATTGTCTAGGGGGATATTATACTCCAGTCAAAAGGAAAATACAGGAAAAGCTACAGCCCCTGAATTTCCGATCAGCTTTTTGTAGTTGACTGACCTGTATTTCATCCCTACTGTAGAGACGGTTTACCATTATCAATTTTATTTAGGAGGAAGACAATGCAGAAATGGGAATGTCCTTGTGGTTATATCTATGATCCTGAACAAGGTGACGAAGAAAACGGTGTTGCCCCAGGTACAGCCTGGGAAGATGTCCCTGAAGATTGGGTTTGTCCGATCTGTGGAGCTGAAAAGGACTCTTTCTGGGAGGCCGAATGACACAAGGTTGGAGATACTCGCTACAGCCCCTGATAACTTGCCGCAGTGCTTCAGTCCTCACGGACAAGAAAGGGCTTGCGGGCACGGGGTACCGGCGGGTGGCTCCAACCCTAAACAGCAAAAAAAAATAACACCAATCGGGAAATCGTATTTCTCTGCCCATCGATAGAAAAAAAGATGGCACATTCTTGCTGACATCTATTCTTGACGATGGCCACAAAGAACGGTCAAAAGACAGAGAACGGTTCCCACAACCAGAAATGGAGACGCCATGAGCCTTATAGTAACCCAACCAGCACCAGATTTTACAGCGACCGCAGTCATGCCAGACAATTCCTTCAAAGAAGACTTTACACTGTCTGACTACAAGGGGAAGTATGTATTACTTTTCTTCTATCCCCTTGATTTTACGTTTGTCTGCCCATCTGAGATATTGGCCTTTAACAAGGCTGTACAACAATTCGCCGACAAAAATTGTCAACTTATAGGCGTTTCTGTTGATTCTCATTTTACTCACCTGGCCTGGAAGAACACAGACGTCAACAACGGCGGCATCGGGAACGTCCAGTATCCACTGGTCGCCGATCTCGACAAAGCCATATCGCAGTCTTATCAGGTTCTCTTGCCCGGTGGCGTGGCTCTTCGTGGACTCTTCCTTATCGACCGCGAAGGTGTTGTCCGTCACCAGATTGTCAATGACCTTCCTCTTGGGCGCAGTGTTGACGAGGCCCTGCGTATGCTTGATGCACTGCAGTTTACCGAAGAATACGGAGATGTCTGCCCTGCCAACTGGAAAAAAGGCGAAGAGGCTATGAAACCCACAGCAGAAGGGGTTGCAGAATATCTGAGCAAGCACGCATAAGACCTTTGCGGTGTATACATTCCGCTGCAAATGAGATAATGCAGAACCTGAGCCTTTCTCTTTTGTGAGAGACCGAGGAATCCTCTGGCTTTGCACCAACAAACGGGGCGTTTACCAGCAAATGGTTTGCGCCCCTGTTCTTTTTGCGAGAGACATCCCGCGAGCACCGTGCGCACCTTACCCCGTTCTAGATGTATGAGATCGGCGAGAATGCCGCACCGCTGCCTTGACAAGCGGAATATACCCGCAACAAGATAAAATGTTGCAGATATTGTATGCTTGTGTTAACAAGGCCGGGATCGCAGTTTTGATGCGTATATGGCTGAACCTGACAACGTGCCCCAGCATCCGCTTCTAACCAATGAAAGAAAGCCTTGCTTCGGTATTGTTGCGCCGTCAACGTCCTCAAAAAGATGGAAGCAGCGGCAATTATTAAGGCGACTTGATGCAGATAAAACAGTCTATCTCCCTGATATCACTTATGCTCGTGCATCCGCTTTCTTTCCTCCTTATCGGGGCATCTTTATCTCTTTTTACAGTCCGTAGTTACAATAACGAGCAGCTTGTCTCAATGCGTAACAAGCTTTTTGCGTTACTCCGCGCAGTAGTACTGGCTCTTCTTTTCCTTGGGATTACACCTTCTGCATATTTCCCAATACCGATAATACTGGCAGTATCAATTGCCACAGTTGCCTATATCCAGACAAAAAAGATAAAAGGGGATTACCAACTATTTTCGGGGCACAATCTCCCGTTCGACTCGTTTTTCCTGTATTTCCAACCTGCCTTGTTCCATTATGCCGAGGCTGTAAAAAAGCAACAATACCTTAGAAGGATTGTGCCTCGTTGATGCTTTAATACACTGATATAAGACGGCATGTATTATAAAATAAGCGGGAGGTGTTCTCGGATAAAAAACCTCAAGGGGGGAATAACCACAAATGTTGATCGTACGTTGTTGCCGGGTAACAGAACGATGAGGATTGCATGAAAAGGAAAAAACTAAAAGAACTCGTAATAAATACAGACTGGTGTAAGGGGTGTGGCATTTGTGTCAATTTCTGTCCCAAAAAGGTATTGGAGCTGAGTCCTCAGGAGAAATCGACGGCTGTTCGGCCCGAGGATTGTATCTGCTGCAGGTTATGCGAATTACGGTGCCCGGATCTGGCGATTGAGGTACTGATAGAACAGGATAGTGACCATGAGTGATAAAATACGTTTTATTCAGGGCAACGAGGCCTGTGTAGAAGGCGCACTCTATGCAGGGCTTGAGTTTTTTGCCGGCTACCCGATTACCCCATCCACCGAGATTGCCGAATGCCTGTCAGCACGTCTTCCGGCCATTGGAGGGAAATTTATTCAAATGGAAGACGAAATAGCCTCCATGTGCGCTATTATCGGAGCATCACTTACCGGCCGCAAGGTTATGACCGCCACAAGCGGACCGGGGTTTTCTCTCAAACAAGAGGCAATCGGCTATGCCTGTATGGCTGAAATTCCTTGCGTTATTGCAAATGTACAGCGCGGCGGCCCTTCGACAGGCAATCCAACCCATGTAAGCCAGGGGGATATCAATCAGGCACGCTGGGGAACGCATGGCGACCATAACATCATTGCCCTCACCGCATCAAATCACCAGGATATTTTTGCGATGACGATTGAGGCCTTTAATCTGGCCGAAACCTACAGAACACCGGTTGTTCTGCTCTTTGATGAGGTTATCGGGCATATGCGTGAAAAATTAACCATCCCTGAAAAGGGAACCATCCCCGTCGTAGACAGGCTCCGCACTTCGGTACCCAAAGGGGTCGATTATCACCCGTATCTGCCACGGGAGGATGGCCGCCTGCCGATGTCTGACTTTGGAGCCGATCACCGCTACAACGTTACCGGTCTCTTCCATGATATGTGGGGCTTTCCTTCAAACAATCCTACCACCGTCAGTGAGCTGCTGCGTCATCTTATGGACAAGATAGACAACAACGTTCAGGCTATAACCCGCTACAAGGAGCACTATCTGGATGACGCCGAATATGTGTTTGTCTCCTACGGGTCATCGGCACGCTCCGCCATCCATCTTGCAAAAAACAGACGTGACAGAGGTGAGAAAATCGGGGTTCTGGAGCTGCAATCGCTTTGGCCGTTCCCCAAGGACCTGGTGCGGGAAAAATGTCTCAATACCAAGGCGGTTCTGGTGGTTGAAATGAATATGGGGCAGGTTATGGCACAGGTAAAGGCCGCCGTGGAAAAGCCTGAACAGGTTTTTCTCGCCAACAGAATCGACGGCAAACTGATTACACCCATGGACATCAAACAGCTTCTTCGGGTTATCCAGGGGAGGGGAATGTAATATGGCTATAAAGGATTATTTACGCGAGCGTTTTTTCCCGCATATGTGGTGCCCCGGCTGTGGTCACGGCGTGATTTTAAACGCCCTTATCAGGGCCATTGATGACCTTGGGCTGAGTAAAAACGAGATTGTAATGACATCGGGAATAGGCTGCTCTGCCAGGATATCCGGGTATGTGGATTTTCATTCGCTGCATACCTTGCATGGTCGGGCCCTGGCCTTTGCAACCGGAGTAAAGCTCAGCAAGCCCTCGCTGAAGGTCATTGTTCCGATGGGCGACGGTGATGCCTTGGCCATCGGCGGTAATCATTTTATTCATGCGGCAAGAAGAAACATAGATCTCACTGCTATAATCATGAACAACAGGATCTATGGAATGACCGGTGGACAGTTCTCCCCCCTCTCCGGGCCGGGAGTCAGGGCGACAACAGCACCGTATCTGACCATCGATCAGAGCTTTGACACGATTGAGCTGGCCAAGGCGGCCGGAGCGACCTTTGTTGCCCGATCAACGACATTCCATGTCCAGGAAGCCACCGGCTATATCAAGCAGGCTATCGAACATAAAGGTTTTTCCGTCGTCGAGATTCTGTCACAATGTCCCACCTATTATGGACGCAAGAACAAGGAGGGAGATGCCATCTCAATGATGAAAATCCATAAAACGAATACCGCCAAGCTTGGCTCAAAAATGCTCACCGACAACCCTTCATTGATCCCCCGTGGAATCTTTGTCGATACGGAGAGACCAGAATACTGCCATGAATATGACAAAATCATACAACATGCGGGTAAGGAGTAATATCTATGTCAAGGACCAGAATTGTCTTTTCCGGCTCAGGCGGTCAGGGAGTGATTACCGCGGCCATCATTTTAGCCGAGGCAGCGGTAATATATGAAGGGATGAATGCGACACAATCCCAGAGCTATGGAGCCGCCGCCAGGGGTGGGGCGACACGCAGTGATGTTATTCTTGACTGGGATGAAATTGACTTTCCGGGAGTAAGCCGGCCCAATATCCTTATCGCCCTGACCCAGACGGCATATAATAACTTTTCCTCGATCATACGACCGGGAGGGATGTTGCTCACCGATACCAAGTACGTTACAACGGCAAGAAAGATAGATGCCAGACAGATTGAGCTCCCCATTTATGAGACGATAATGGAGAAGATCGGCAAGCCCATTGTCTTTAATATCAGCGTTCTTGGGGCCTTGATTGGAATCACGCCACTGGTGGAAAAAGAGTCTCTGCTCAAGGCGATAAAAACACGGGTACCCAGGGACTTTGTCCAATTAAATATAGATGCTTTTGCCCACGGCTTCGAGTTGGGCAAAGAGTTTGCGATTTCATAAGATTTCGGTATCTCCGCAGAAAAAGACAAGCCTTTGCAATGTACCATCAGCAGAGACAGGATAACCTCGTACTGACCGGGTTTATGGGCACCGGAAAAACGACAGTTGGCAGACTGCTGTCACGGTCGATGGTCCGGGAATTTATTGATACTGACCAGCTTATAGTCGAACGACAGGGATTGAGCATCGCCGAGATCTTTCGGCAATTCGGCGAAGAGGTTTTTCGCAGACTGGAGTCCGAAGTTGCCACCGAACTTGCCCTGCGGGATAATCTGGTCATTGCCACCGGCGGCCGGATGCTGCTCGATCCAGACAATGCCACACGACTCTCCTGTAAAGGCCATATCTTTTGTCTCACCGCCAGTGTCGATGCTATCTTCCAGAGAATACGCCAGGATGGAGAGAACAACAGGCCTCTTTTGCAAGGAAAAGACCCGAAGGCTACAATCACCGCACTTTTACGGGAAAGAGAGCCGGGGTACAGCCACTTTTTACAAATCGATACCACAGGAAAAAGCCCACAGGAGGCCGCCTCTGCCTTACTGAAAAAATTCCAGGCTCTTCCAGTCAAAGGGCCCAAAGAGGGCGACGAGACTATAGATGCAAACCGGCCAGAATCCTCTCAGTAAGAGACGAGAACTCTGGCAGGTACGCTAATTATTTGAAGTTTGAATACATATCCTGGTTAAAGCCAATATAGAAGACGTCTCCAACCTGCAAAGCCGGGGCCTTCAGATTACCTGTCCGGCCAGTAATCTTTTTCAGAAGCTCTTCTCTGTCGGCTTCTGCAGGTTTGAACTGCAAAACCTTCTGCCCACTGGCCACAAAGACGGTATCTGCCCCAGAGACAAGCTCCCAAGCTTCCCCACTTTTTTTCGTCTCTTTTTTAGCATCAACCTCTTTTTCGATGGCGATGTTCTTGTCTTGAAAAACCGTCCAGGCCTTCTTGCACGACATTCAGCCTTTGCGCATATACGCCCAATCTATTTTCATACCAGTCTCCTTTCTAATCCGGATATTTCATAAACATTGTGTCAATTTTTTAAAAATTGCTGATATTCCAATATACGACATCGAGAACATTACAGTTTGACAATATCCAAAGTGTTCACTAAAGGTCAGTCCATGCGGCACCATCTTTTTTGCGTATTTTTGCAGTACATATAGTTTACTATTACGTAATGCAAAAAACTTCGAATCTGACACCGCCTGAACTGATGAAATATCCGGGCTACCCCGTTTCATGCCTCTAGCAGCAAAGCCTTGTTTGTTTTACGCTTCAAAGCTTTTACAGCATGTACAATATCAAACGTCCTTGAAGTCCTTTTTGAAGGGAAACATACCTCTCCTCTTTCACAAAATATCCGGATCAGTCATCGGAGGGGGAAGTATAGACCCTCTTGCCGAGTTCCAGATCAAGGGCAAACAGCGCGGCGGAGTCTCCCTGTATCATTTTGACCCGCCCCAAGACATCTCCAACGCTGGCCTCTTCTTCAACCTGCTCGGTCACAAACCACTGCAGAAAAATATTTGTAGCATGATCTTTTTCAGCTAAAGCGACCTCAACAAGATTATTCACCATGGCGGTAACCTTGGCCTCGTGCGCAACGACCTCTCTGACGACATCAACTTCGTTCTTCCAGTCGTTCTCTGGCTTTTCGATGGCTGCCAATGCAATAGAGCCGCCTCTCTCGAGGATATAGTCATAAATCTTCATCGCATGGAAGACCTCTTCCTGCGTTTGTATTCGCATCCAGGAGGCGAACCCGGAAAGAGAACGCTCACTAAACCAGGCCGACATCGAAAGATAGAGATACGATGAATACAACTCGGCGTTGAACTGTTCGTTTAATGCCTCACACATGGTGTCACTGATCATAATCTTGCCCCTTTTAAAAAATGTTTGTCTGTACGTATCTGTTTGTTTGTGGATAAGAGTCCACGCCCAACCTGGTAGAAGGTAAGTATCAAAAGAAAGATTGCCAATCTTTTCTCGATTTTGAGCATAAGCCACATGCTCTTCCGACAGCCAGATGGATAAAGAAACATCCATCATGTGGCTTTCGTCCAGCAAACAAACTCCTCCGCCGCAAGCGGCGGGGGGGGGAGTAGGCCCGCAGCTTCACAATAAAACTGTCCATATAATGGCTCTTCTTTACTTTTTCCTCTCTTTAAATATGATTCCTTTTTCCAGTAACAGACCAACTGGTAGAGAAGTCTTCACTTGTTTTACCTAATGACCAATAGTATTGGAAAAAAGATTGATTACTATTACTCCGACAATAATTAAGCCTATACCTATAACTGCTGGAATATCCAGGGACTGTTTGTATAAGAAAAAGCTAATGATGGTGACGAAAACAATACCAAGACCAGACCAAACAGCGTAAGTTATGCCCACTGGAATGACTCTTAAAGTAAGAGTCATAAAATAAAAAGCCATAGCATAACCACTAACCACGATTATACTCGGAATTAATCTGGTAAATTCTTCTGAGGCCTTTAAAGCGCTTGTTGCTGTAACTTCTGCAAGAACAGCTATGAACAAATAGAAATATGTCATTTTCACTTACACACCACATCCAAAAAAATAATCAGTAATATCAAAATTTTGTTCATATTTCAGAAGACTCCATCTATAACGACACAACAAAAAAAGACTGGATCAATCAAGATCCAGTCTTTTAATAACAAAAAAATCTATGATAAAAAAGCCTTGAGGCAGCCCCCCAAAAAAGAGGGAAGGCATACTGTCGAACAAGATTATACGTTATTGGCAACCTCTTCCGCCCATTCAACGGTCTCGGATTCTACATCATCGGGATCACCGTCAATACGCAGAGAAATATGTACCAGATTGGCTCCCAGTTTTTCCATCTTCTCTTCCAGTTGGTCTACGGCACCACAAAAGAATTCATAACTGGAATCCCCACAACCAAAGAGGGCCACTTTTTTATCCTTCAGATTTGCAGAATCCAATTCTTCGAAAAAGGGCTCGAAATCTTCCTGAAACTCGATGGCATCATCTCCCCATGTTGATGAGCCAAGAAGGGTAACATCGTATTCACCGCCAAGTTCGGCGACGGTTGCATCGGTAACGTTTTTGACGGTAACAGATACGCCTTTATCAGAAAGAACCTCACCGATGCGATTGGCAACGTTTTCAGTGTTACCAGTTGTTGAACCAAACACAATTAATGCTGACGCCATTGTTTTCTCCTTTTAAAATAGAAGTGTTTACGATTTTCACCTGCAGTTCTTGCAGCTGTTTCCACATTTTTTACGAGAACCAGAGGTATTTCTGACAATCACCCTGCCCCCGTCATGACAAATTTTAAACCCCTTCTCCCCCATCAGGTAGATATGTTTTACAGGGAGGTTATATACCCCCAGCATAGTCTGAAACATCTCTCTCGACTGTGGGGAAACGGTAGTAACCCCTGAGGTATGTATAAAAACATTACTCCCTTCCCGATACCTTCTACTAATATGGGAGGTGAGTATCATTGCGGTATCGATACCGAAGGCACCCTGCAACCTCACATGGAGGTTGCCGTTTCTGACCTCGATGCTCATCTCGGTGTTGCTCTCAACTGGCCCCATTCTTTTCCTCTTTTTCTTCAACTATTTGTAAGCTAACCGCAAGGTTTAACCTCTTGATCGAACAGATCTCTCAGCTATAGCCACCCACAGATGACTCAAAGTTTAAAACACCAGCCTTATGGAAAAACAGTACTCGTCCATACACACAATTACTGAATGATCGTCTCAAGACCTTTGGCAAGTGAAGACAAACCGGCACTCCTCATCATAACGAAGGGTTTGCTGTTGCGCTTGCATATTTTTTTTACACATTTACAGGCATCGTGACTAATACAATCAATGGGACAGAGAACCGCATCGGCACCACTCAACATCTTCGGCAACAGGTTTCTGGAACTCTCCTTACCGCCATCGTGATGCAGAAAGATACCGCCGTATTTTTCGACCATCTCCCGGTAATGGGCGATCATATTGCTGCGTCCACCAACATAGAGGACAGCCTTACCAGACAGGCCAACCCCCTGGCAGCAGGAAACTTCCTTCTCCTGGCAGGTGTCGCAGGTAGCCTTTCCGCCCATACCCAACTGAAACATGCCCTCCAGAGAGACAAGCTCCTCCTGCAGCTGAGCGTTGGTCGTCTTCAGTTCGACCAATTCAGCCTCATAGACCTCTCTGTCAATCTCTGCCTTCTCTAAATCCTGTTCAATGGCCTCGAGAAGCAGACGGTTCTCCTCCTTTTGTTTGGCAAGCTCTTTTTGTAAGGACTCTAGATCTGCCACACCATCCTGTCTCTCGATCTTCTCGCGAAGCTCGCCATTTTCTGCGGCAAGACGTTCTCCAATCTGCAGCTGACGCTTGAGTTCCTCCCTGCTTTGCTGCAGTTCCTTGAGATCAGCAGCCCTCAATTCCTTTTCCTTGCGAGATGTTGCCTGCGACCGCTCAAGGGAACATTCAAGACGCTCTATTTTCTTTTTGAGCCCGGCTGTAAGCCTTGCATCGTTGGTATACGAGGCAAAAATATCATAACTGACCATATGGCAGTCGCCGTACACCTCGTCAAGCAAGGTCTTACTGCATGAAGGCAAGGTCATAACTGCCCAGAAAGCCCCAGGGATGGCACCACCTGTTTTCAGATCCTTTTTCCACTCTTTGCGCACCTCTTCGTCATTGGCAAGCGAGGAGTATTTTTTCACCGCTCCCTTGTATTTACCATCGAGAATCTTGTTTAAGGCCCGAGTTTTGGGAAGACGCTCGGAGGCGATGGCCGAAAGGCTCCGATGAATGGCAAAGGAACTGAGCCCCTGTTCAAAGCCAAAAACCTTTTTCTTTGCGATTTGTTTGAGATCTTTACGACTTAAACAGGCTCCAATCACTGAACAGTGATAACCAGTATGGATCTGCCAGATCTTTTTCCTCCTCTGGCTGCTGGCTTCGGAGTCCTGCCCTTTCGCCACACCCATTCTTTCAAGTTGTTCGTCTCTCAGTTTCATAATTTTACCAACCTCTATTCTATCCATCTCTGGATAGCAGAACGCTGCTTGAAAAGCTTTCCTTCTGCATTGCAGAGATGCAGGAAAGATAACACCCCGGAACAGCCCTACAGCGCCTCATAAAGTGATCAAAGCCATATGAAATGGCTTGTCTGGGACTCTCCAGGAGTCGCTATTGTTTTTTGTCCAGAAACCTCGCAAAACCGTCCTCAGCTCCGGACTGATCCCCCTTCCGCAGGTATTCTCTATATTTTATCATCCTGTCAACGATGGTTGAAGATACGACATGCTCCATCTTGCAGGCACCTTCGTCAGCTATAACGGGGTCAATCTTCAGGACCTCTATAAAGAAATCCCTCAGGGTCTCATGCCGAAAAAACACCTCTGAGGCGTACTTCTCACCTTCTGGCGTGAGGGTAATCGCCCCGTAGGGAGCGTAGTTTATCAAACTCTTCTCGCGTAACTGCTGACAGGCCTCTGTCACAGAGGCCCCTGAAACGCCAAGATGCGCAGTTATTTGCTTGGGCCTTGCCTCTCCCTTATTGTCCCTGTTGAGATAGATTGCTTCAAGATAATCCTCGAGGCTTGCGCTAAAACGTTTTTTCTTGCTCTTTCCCATTGAGACTGAAATCCTTTGATAAATGTACACGAAGCAGAAACTGCAGTAAGGCCTGCCACAAGGAAGCCGAAAACACCAGAAGACAAAAAGCAGGCAGACCCCGGATAACTGCGCAACACATCACCAACTTAGCTTTCCCTAAATTGGGTGTCAAGAACTATTTTTTGCTCTCTTAATTTTTAACAAGACATCAACTTGCAGGAGACGGCAGAATGACACCGCCTGAACTGATGAAATATCCGGGCTATGGATATAGCGTAAAAAATGTTCGATTCATTGACACAGGGAAAACAGGCGGTACGTCCTGCCTGTCCTGGCGGTTTTTCTCCAGGCCTCGGGGAGTTTACCTGCAAGGGCGATTTCTCAAGGCAGAAGAAGGCATCAGAGAACAGGTGCCTCAACTGTAGAACGGGGGTATTTTAGGCTGAGATTTTTTTAGACAAAAAAAAGGCCTTCAGAAAACATACCTGAAGGCCTCTCTTTATCTGGAGCCAGCAAGCGGGATCGAACCGCTGACCTACGCTTTACGAGAGCGTCGCTCTACCAACTGAGCTATGCTGGCCAATCTGCAGGAAATGGTATAAACAACGAAGAGAGCCTCTTATATCAGGTAATTGTCGAGAGTTCAATAGATAAAGCAGAGAGAGCCTGACCGCCACTCCAAAAACACCTGCTGTCTGCCTCGGCAACGGCAAGACTCTCGGCCCCAAAATCATTTCACACTGCCAAATGACAGCATCTGCATAGCCGCAAGGCGTGCTGCAATAGCCTTTTTGGTTTCCGGCGAGGTCTCCAGCTCTCCACTCTGCTTGATCGGTTCCCACCGATATGTCTTTCGAACCACCTCTTCATATCTCTGACGCAGCAAGACAAAAGATTCTTCGACCTCTGGATAGTCGCCGCTATCACGGAAAGGCAGATAGAGGAAATCAGAGTGCTGGCCGGTCTTGAACCAGGGAACCGAAAGATAATGAAATTCCTTTGGCTGCCAGCCTTCGGCCCGCTCGTTCTCCCCCGGCATGCACCAACCCTTTCCCGGTTCAGGGATACGCGGGATCAAGCTCTCTATCTGAATCGACTGCATCGCGATGGCTCGTTCATGCTCTTCGAGGGAGATAACATATTTGAGTGTTGGCCGGTAATTCCCGCGTTTTTTATCAATATTCCACCGTATGTTCATTGTTTCCTCCGATCGGCCTCCGGCTCACATGCGAATACACTCTCCAAAAGGAGGGCGGGTACGACTTTCTCCTGTCTGGACCCAGAGGACAGGGTACGGAGGCATCTCTGCCGGAAAGTGCAGACACTCCATATCCGTCAGATAGATCAGACAGGCTGCCGGAATATGTTCTTTTTCCACCCGTTCAAAAACCGGGCGAAAATCCGTGCCACCCCCACCTTTTGGTTCAATGACAACCGGAAGGTCTGCCTTATCAAACTGCCGATACTCCTGGACGGCGGCATCACAATAGAGCAAATGCAGGCGGCTTGGAAACTGCTCCATTATCGCAGTAATCTCGGCTGCAAAATGCTGCAATTCATCCGGCTGAACACTTCCTGAGGTATCCACCGCTACAACGATCTGCTGCAGTTCATTTTCAAGAAGTGCCGGAAAATATACATCCTGATGGAGATAGCGGCGATTGGGCATCATCCAGGTATAGTCTGAACGGGCATTACGCTCGATAAACCGGGCAAGGAGCTCGGCCCAGGGAAGCTGAGGATAGAGCTGTTTATCGACCAGCCGACTGATACCGTCGGGAAGCCTGCCCATTTCACGGGCCTGAGAAGCCGCAGAAAGCATGGCCTCCTCCCAGGAGCTGTTCTCTCCATCCTGGGGGCTGTCCGCCTCCAGAGTCGGCGAATCTCGAACCTCCCCCGGCACCCCCTCCTGGGACGGCCTTGCCCCCTGGCTGTCCGGTTCGGCCTGCTGGGGCCCGGTCTCATCCTCCCGGTCATTTTCTGAAGGGTTCTCCGGCTCCTCTGGTTCCTCTCCCTCCTGCTCCTCTTCACCATCGTCCCCAACCAGAACGGCATAGATGGCCTCGGCACTCATCTCGCGAAATTCCTGACGACTTTGAAAGGCCTCCGGCAGAGAGAAACCGGCGTCCTCAAGAATCCAGTTTATTGCATAATCACAGGCCTCATTCCAGCGCTTGCCATCCCGTTTCCCCCGGCGAAGATGATGGCCACAGGCCGGATGCATAACAATATGGGCGGTCAGCCCCACCAGCTTGTCCTGACTGATCGAGTTAATGTAGTCGGGATTATAGGCAAGACACTCGCCATCGGTCCATGCCGAATGACAGCTGCGATCTTCCTGCAGACGCAGACGCAGGGCCAGGGTGGCAAAGAAGGGATGCCTGAGCAGCAAAGAGCTTCGGGCCCGGGTCAGCCGAAGATGGGCAGCTTCGTTTTCTGTCACGACACCATAACCTCTGCATGTTGGGCAGCCCACACACCGAAAGACTCAACAAGGGCCAGCCCCTGACAGTGTCGTACCGCCTCACGCACCAGGAGGATCGAAAATTCGGTCGGTAAACGCCGCGCATAGAGAATGAGGGCATCGCCATTTTCCAGGCTGGCCGCCCGGCCCACCATCTCACAAATGGCGTAGAGGATGGCAGGATCTTCCGGTATTGCAATAGTTTGAGGAGCGTCAAAGATCTGTGTAGGATCGGGCAGCTGGCGCCAGATCTTCATATATCCAGACAGCTCTTTCGCCGCGCCAGCACCGACCGTTCCCTCCAAAAGCTGGTGCATCACCGCCTGTTCCCGAACATTCTTGACAATATTTGAGGCAAATTCCCAGCTCCTCGGAGAGGGAAAGGCCTTACTGCTGCGCTCAGGATGAAAATCGTGCAACAGGGCAGGCCGAAAACGCAGGAAAGAGACAATCTCGGCCGCAATATTCTCTCGATGCGCCCAAAGCAGCCACTCTTCAAGGTCCGGATCAAAATCGATATGAACAAATCTGTTTGCCAGTGCCGACGGCATTCTATGGGTTACCGCCCTGTCACTCTCCCTGTTACCTGCAGCAATAATTGTCCAGCCGGAAGGCAACGCATATTCACCGAGACGACGGTCAAGTACCAGCTGATAGCAGGAGGCCTGTACCAGCGGCGGAGCCGCATTCAACTCATCGAGAAAGAGGATCCCCTTGCCTTCTGTCGGCAAAAAGGAGGGAATACACCATTCCGAGCGGCCTTCAGGACTGATGCGCGGAAGCCCCCGGAGATCCACCGGGTCAAGAAGCAAAGCCCGGATATCGACGAGCTCCAGGCCCAGATCTGCTGCGGTCTGCGCGACAACCTGGCTCTTGCCCACCCCCGGCGGACCCCAGAGGAACAGGGGCTGCTGCGTTGCAATCAGATACGAGAGGGAAGTCACAATTTCTGAAGGTTTCATTCCGGCAATATCCTGCTGCTCAAGCGTTAAGAACTTCCGCTGTTTTTCTTTCCCTGTGGTCAAAGCTCTCTGTCCCAGACACACTCGTTAGTTAGAGCATATTTTCTTAGGACATAATAAATACATTGTCAACCTTAAACCAACCATAATCAACGATCCAGTCGAACAAAGACGAGACACGAAGAGGATGTTCTGCACAACAGGCTGCGATTTCAAAAACAGCCTGAAAAAAGGGCATTGCCAATAGTCTTCCGGCAGGAAATAGGGTATTATCCGGCATCTCTGATAAATGTACTTTTGTTTGGAGCAAAAATAATCAACAACAACTGGCAAACTCCCGTGATACGATTTTTTATTCTTTTCCTGACCACTCTCTTCTGTACCGCCTGCAACGGAGAAAAAACAGTACAGATATCGGGAAGCTGCCAGAAATGCCATATGCTCGAAACCGACAAACAGCATCGCCTGCAATGTACCCACTGCCACAGAGGCGATGTCAGCACCTCAGACAAGGACTTGAGCCACAAAGGAATGGTCGCCCATCCAGCCCACCCTGAACAAATGACAGCGGCATGCGCCCCCTGTCACGCGGAAATCGTTCGAGCGATAACAACCACCAGTCATTTTACCCTGAAAAGAATGACCAACAAGACCAGGCAGGCCTTTGGAGCTACAGAAGAACTCGCCTCCTTTACCGAAACCCCCGAGCACGTGGAGCCCGAAAACAACCTGGAACTTGTTGACGATCTGCTCAGACGCAGATGCTTCAGATGCCATCTTTTCAGTTCAGGAGACCGCTACCCGGCAACGGGCCATGGGCAGGGCTGTGCCGCCTGCCATCTGCCCTACTACGATGGTGCATTAGAGGACCATCGCTTCTCATCACCCGATGATCGGCGCTGTCTGTCCTGCCACTACGGCAATTATACCGGCTTTGATTACTATGGTCGTTTTGAGCACGACTACAATCGGGAATACAGGACGCCGTATACGACCACAGAAGAGCATCCCCGCCCTTACGGTGTCGAATTTCACCAGTTGAGCAGCGATATCCACCAACAAAAGGGGATGCTCTGTATAGATTGCCACTCTGGAGAGGCGCTTATGCGGGGTCGCGCAAAGGCCTCCTGCGCCGGCTGCCATGACCGGAGAGAACTTGCCAAACGACTCCCCCCGAAGGTAAAAAAGACCGCGAAGGGCTTTGTTCTCAGCTCCAGAAAAGGGAAAGAGCATCTGATACCCATACTCACAGATCCGGCACATAACATCTATGGCGAAACGGTCAGCTGCCAGGCCTGTCATGCGCAGTGGAGCTTTACAGACAGAGGAAAGTACTTTCTGCGCATTGACACAGATGATCTGGAGGCCTTCTTTGCACATACTGTGCAAGGGAGCCTTGCAATTGAAAGGCTTTTGGTCAATAATCTGAGCTTTACGACAACAGATATGCCGATCACTATGGCCGATGGGATCACCGGGAAACAGGGCAGAGGGATCTGGCTCAAGGGGTTTCTGACCAGACGCTGGGAAGAGATCCCGCTCGGCCGTGACGAAGATGGCAAGATAGCGGTTGTGCGGCCGATACTTGATCTGCATCTTTCATGGCTTGACACAGACGAAGAAGTGCGCTTCGATAACAGTACAACGATGAGAAAAAAAATGCAGGCCTATACACCACATACAACGGGCAAGGCTGGCCTGTTCTTTGGCCAGCGCCTACAGGACTTTATCAGTCGGGAGCAGGCTGAATCTCCTTTTTCTTCAGGTACGCAACAATGAACACCCCCCTTTCTCTTTGCCTCTCCAAGCCATTTTTCAAAAAAGGCAAACAGCATGTATATACCGCCCTTGGAATACTCCTCTTCTGCCTGTTACAGAAAGCTTCTGTCCTCTCTGCTTCTGCTGAAAAGCCACATGATCCCAAGGCATTTTACACTATCAACAAGAAACGTTACTATCCGATCCCCTCTGCAGATGGCTACAGCGAACGCGGCTATGCCTCGTGGTATGGAGGCAGTTTCCATGGCAGGGCAACATCAAGTGGCGAGACATACGATATGCATGCAATGACAGCCGCCCACAAGACCTTGCCGATGAACACCATGCTCCTTGTAAAAAATATTGAAAACGGGCGCCAGGCAGTGGTGCGCATCAACGACCGGGGGCCCTTTGTCCAGGGTAGGATCATAGACCTCAGCCACAAGGCGGCACAACTCCTGGGCGTGACCGCAAAGGGAGTGGCAAAGGTACAGATCACCAGTCTCAAACAAAAATCGGACAAGCCAAGCGCGACGATAGACAACGACCTGGAGAAACATACTTTCTATGTGCAAATAGGAACATTTGCCCAAAAAGGCAATGCAACAGCACTACAGAAGCGATTTACCGAGGCTGGTCATACCGCCTTCATCCAAAAATACTGCAGACCAAACAGGGTTCTCTATCGGGTCCAGGTATATGCAGGCACCGATATGTCTTCGGCTCAAAAGGCGAAAGAGGCGCTGTTACAAAGTGGCTATACCGCAGCATTTGTTATTACCAGATAAAATAAAAGACCGCCGGAAAAGGAAGGAGCGGCAAACGTCTCGATGTATCAGACATGCCCTTTTGAGCTTGTACAAAGAAGTTGAAAAAACAGACAGAAGACGAGCAATCACTCAAGTATCCGGAGACACAATAAAAAAGGGGTCATAAACATGTTTACGACCCCAGAAAACTCAAGAGAGTAGAAAATAACAGCGATGTTACTGTGCGGCAGCCTCTACGGCCTTCATCCGTTTGGTCAAGCGTGCAATCTTTCGCGAGGCCTTCTTCTTATGAATGGTGCCCTTGCTGGCCGTCTTGGCTATTATAGAGGTAGTATCGCGAAGGACCTTTTGCACATCTTCCACAGCACCGGCAGCCACGGCTTCGTCAAACCTGCGGACGGCGGTCTTCATCTTTTTCTTGTTTATTTTATTACGCAAACGGCGAACCTGCGCCTGACGATTTCTCTTTTCTGCGGATCTATGATTGGCCACGAAAAAACTCCTCTTCTATTGTTCTCTCTCTAACAATCTAATGTTCTTGATTCATAAAAAACACCCTTATCTGTTCCGAAAAAGAAAGACAGGATCAAAAATTTTAGCATAGGAATACAAGAAAGTCAATAGGTATCATTGTGTCATTTTCGCCGCACCAAGCCGCCCGTCGATCTCCGGTGCAGCCTATTCGAGGTTGCCGAGATAATTGAAGGTAGAGAGCTTGGGGTAACGGCCATTGTTCAACAGGCGGTTCTCAAGCTGCTGCACTCCCCTCTTGCCCACCTGACCACAGATATCTACCAGTACATAACGGACCCCCATTTCCTTGAGTTCCGCCACATAGGGCAACAAAGACAGGGGCTGCTCGGGAAAGGTCTGGGTATAGCCATCCTTTTTGCAGATGACATAAGGCTCTTTTTTCGGAGAGAGGATCTGCTGACCGTAGGAGAAATGTTTTGCGGCAATTCTTGAGGTATAGAGAGCCGGAGTCCCGTAGACGTAGACACCCAGCGGGGTCTGAGAGGCCTTTGTATCGGCCAGGATATCCCGGCAAAAATTGTAAAGAGCAGTCCTGTCCATCTCAATACCCGCTTGAACCGCCTTCACTCCGAGATCAAGAAGCTCACAAAAGGCCTGGCTGTTATAGACGTTGAGCGTATAATCGGCAAACAGACGAACCTTCTTGCCGACAAACAGGCTGCTCTGGCTGACATGGGCAATTTGAAAACAATAAAAGCCGCTGCGAAGTAAAAGTTGTATCTGTTTGTGAACCCTGGCCCGCTCAGCCTCCATTATCACCGGAGGAAGCGCCCAGACGACCGAACGAATCCTCTTGCCCAGCTGCCTTTTCAACAGACCCGCCTGGGCGAGGAGCTGTTTTTCAAACGGCAAGACAATACGATCCGGACGAAGCCCTGCTCCAGCTGAGAGAATCTTTATCGAGTCGGTTTTCAGCCACCACTCGACACCCAGCTTTTTCCTTGGTCTTCTCGGGTCTGAGCGTGGAAGAACCTCCCTTTTGTCACGACCTGCATCCGCACGCAAGAGCCCACACTCCCGCATTACCTGCCGAACTTTTTCCTGAAATTGCCGCTGGTTCTCTAACAGGCTCTGAGCTATTTCGGCCGCCGGAATCCTCAGTTTGGCCGAGCCTGGCTGTATATCTCTGTCAACCAGATAGACATCAACAAAACCACCAGGAGGTACAATCAGCTCAAGAGGCAGACACAGCGAAATTTTTTCTCCGGGCAAGGCCTGCGACCGCGGCTCACCCTGCACAAAGAGCGAGCGCAGACGAAAGGCGTGACGGCCACCCGAAGGTTCCACCTGCAGACGAAGCCTGTCTCCAAGCCCCACCTGTGCCTTACAGACAAAGCGGCAGATCGCATCCTCCGCTCTCGTTTTTACGGTGCTGAAACGTCCCAGATGTATCCCCATATTTCCCGAGTGATGCGGGCTTATCACCTTCTGGGGCTGGGGGCTGAAAAAATATGCCGAGGTTGTCGTTCGGCTCATGGCGGCCTTGACCCTTGTCTTGGCCCGGGACAGCGCATCTTCCTTGTCTTGTGCATCCAGGACAAGACGATATGCCTCGACAACGGTCTGGACATACGAGGGGGTGCGCAGACGGCCCTCAATCTTTAAAGAGGCAATCCCCATCCGCTGTAAGCGCGGAACAGCCTCCAGACCGCTGAGATCGTTCATTGAAAACAGATAACGGGTTTTTATGTTACCACCGCTCCGGGATCGAGACTGAGCAGAGCTGTAAGCCCGTCGACAGGGCTGAACACAACGACCACGGATACTGCTCTTGCCTCCCAGGTAAGAAGAAAAAAGACAGAGACCGGAATATGAAAAACACATCGCCCCATGGATGAAGACCTCCAGCTCCACGTCCCCTGCCCTTGCCGCAATCAACTCCAGTTCGTCGAGGGTCAACTCACGGGCGACCACCACGCGCTGACAGCCGCGTTGTCCAAAAAACCGCACCCCGTCCGAATTATGAATCGTCATCAGCGTCGAACCGTGCAGCGGGATCTCCGGGAAATATGTCCTCACCAGCCGAAGCAGACCAAGATCCTGGACAATAAGGCCATCTATGGCCAATGCCTGAAATGCTGCGAGAACGCCAACGACCGTCTCCAGCTCCCTTTGTAAAACAATTGAATTTGCAGCAACATAGAGTTTTTTCCCTAAAGAGTGGCAATGTGCTGTCATTGCACCAATCTCATCGAGCTGCAACTCACGGGAGGGATTACGGGCATTGAAGCCAGGCGCACCCACATACACGGCATCGGCTCCGGCATCCATCGCCGCGGAGAAGGTATCAAAACTGCCGACAGGGGCTAATAATTCAGTCTCTTTCATAAACTATAGAAAAATCAAACAGCCCCACCTTGAGACCTTGCCCGCATACAACAAAAATCCCGAGGCAAGGCAGGGCAAAAAGCGAACAAAGGACGGACAGGTTGTCAAAATACCGCATCTGACGATCATAAAAAGCCGGTTATATGCTGAACGATGGAAACGGCCGCCAGAGTCGCCGTCTCTGCTCGCAGAATATTTTGCCCCAAACCGACCGGAACCCAGCCATGCTGATCGGCCATATCGACCTCTTCCTCAGACAGACCACCCTCTGGGCCAATTAACACCGCTATCCGTTCAGCGGCACTCAAGCCTTTGATATCGCAGAGTCTCCTGCTTTTCTCAACCTCCCAGAAAAGCAGCTTCGCATCAAAGTCCCTCTCAGATATGCCTGCAACGCCTTCGGCAAAGGATGCCGGCGTAGATATTGTCATTGGCACAGCACGCCTGCACTGTTTACAGGCCGAAAGCCCAATACGCTGCCAGCGGGCAAGTTTTCTGGCAGCAGCGTCTGCCGTCAGCCGTCCCTGACATCTGGAGCTTTGCAAAGGAAGCAGAGAAGCAACCCCCAGTTCTGTACATTTTTGCACAAGGGTGTCCATCTTTTCCTTTTTCAGGATCGCCTGGTAAAGGTAAAGTCCTCCACAAGGCCTATGCTCCTCCTCAACAATATCCGTTATTTCTGCGCTGACATATCTGTCGAGCTGAAGGATTTTGCCCAGATACACCGCTCCCGAACCATCAAAAAGCTCAACCTCCGCTCCCTCTTTCAGGCGCAGCACCATACGGATATGTCTTGATTCCTCTTGAGAAAAAACAACTCTTTTGCCATTTCTGCAGGAAGGATCAAAGAAAAAACGTCTCATACCTCAGTACCTCAAAAAGGCTCCTGTCTTCGACGAACTTTTCCGATTATTACAGAGAGAGCTGCAGACACAAGGCGCCCCAGTTATCTCGCATTTTCTGGCCAAACGCATCCAAACCTTGGACAGAAAATCGTTTTTGCACACTCTGCATCTGCTTCTCTCCGAGCAGACCGGAGAGGAGCAGAAAACCGCCGGGAGCAAGCAGAGCGGAAAGATCTGTTGCCAAATCCAGCAAAACGTCATGCACAATATTGGCAACAACCAGGTCAAATGGCCCCGGTATCTCGGCAAGCGGCCTGGTTGTCACTGACATTTTTGCCGCCATAGCATTTTGCAGAATATTTTCGCGGGCAACCCGGGCCGCCTCCGGATCGATCTCTGTGGCAACAACCTCAGCGGCTCCGAACAGAAGTGCAGACATCCCCAGAATGCCGGTTCCGGTCCCCACATCAAGCATTTTCTTTCCCTGCGTTTCTCGAAGGATCTCACGCAGAAACTCAACGCAGAGAGAAGTGGTTGCGTGATGGCCTGTACCAAAGGCCATCCCCGGATCCATTGTGATCACAAGCTCATTTTCGCGGCCCTTATACCCCTCCCAGCTTGGGGCAATAACAAGCCCGGGGACAATGGCAAAAGGGTGGAAAAATCTCTTCCACTCACGACTCCAGTCTTGCTCCTCGATCAATATCGCACGCACCTTTGAAGGCGCAGCGGCAAAAATCTTCTCAAGATCCGCCAGGTAACTGCTGACCTGGTCAACCACCTGCGCGACCTCATCTTGACGGGGGTCGGACCGTCTGATATAGGCATTGATGACACCATAACCGGGCTCATCGACGGCGGCGGCCTCGACACCTGCATCAAGCACCCCGACAAGAAAATCATTTGCAGCCTCGATAAGACGCGGGTCAACTTTTAGAATCAACTGTAACCAGGTTTTGCCTTTCATTGTTTAGCCTGAACTCCTCGTTTTACCAAAAGGCCGACATACAGCCCCTGTCAATCCGATCTTCTCTGTAATGCGCTCGTTTAACTGGTACAATTTTTTTCGTATGACAAACGTCTGATTTCAGAATACTATAGGCAGGTGATAGATGCGAAACCCGCAAGGATCGTGAACAAGACAAGGTAACGAATACATTTTTAAAAGAATATTTTGAAACAGCAACCAGTCATCGACCAAAGCATCGCCTGTCCGAACTGTGATCTGCTCCTGCCTCGGACAGAAACAAGAAAAGGCTTCAGCCGCCTCTGCCCAAGGTGCGGGAAAAAACTCTCCCCCAGAAAAAGCCAGAGTATCAAACGCTGTCTGGCCCTTGCCCTGGCTGGTATTCTGCTCTACTTTCCTGCTGTATTGCTGCCACTTATTTCCTTTGAAAAACTGGGCTTCAGCGGCTCGTCAAACGTGGTCGAATCGATAGTCAATTTTTACAAAAATGGCTACTACTTTGTTGCTGGCATGAGCTTTCTATCGGCACTACTCCTCCCTTTTCTGATCCTGCTGAGCATCTTACTCGTCAGTCTGGGACTCTACTATAATCGTAGACCGGGCTGGCTGAGGTTTTGCTTTAGAAGCTATCTCCACCTCGAAGAGTGGGCGATGCTCGAGGTGTATCTGCTGGCCATAATGGTGACCATCATCAAGATGGCCGACAGTTCCACCGTCATCTATCATACTGGAGTCGGCATCTATGCGGCTCTGGTTCTCATCATTATCGCAATATCAACGGCTATCGACAAGGAGGAGTTCTGGTCCCGGCTCGAGGGAAAAGCCCCCGATACCCCCCTCCCAACCCAAGCGCCCACATTGTCTGAACAGGATTTCGCACTCGACTATGGTCTTATCCAGTGTCATACCTGCCATAAGCTGCTGCCGGTCTCTGAGGATGGAAAACCCTGCCCCCGCTGCCTGGCTCGCCTCTTCAAACGGATTCCGGGCAGCAGACAAAAGACCTGGGCTTTGCTCATTGCCTCTCTTATTTTTATCGTGCCTGCCAACATACTGCCCATAATGGAAGTACGATTTCTTGGCACTCCAGAGAAATCGACAATTTTTGACGGAATACTCTATTTTTTTCAGCACGGTTCGGCGCTCATTGGGCTGGTGATCTTCACCGCCTCGATCCTGGTCCCCTTGTTCAAGATTCTCGGCATTGGCATCCTTTTGTTGACCTCTCCGCCATCTGCCTTGCCCCTTCTCAGGCAGAAAACAGCCCTCTATCGGGTTATTATTTTTATCGGCAGATGGTCGATGCTTGATGTATTTGTGATCGCTCTTCTGATCAGCCTTGTTGATTTTGGTTTTCTCTCCACCGTCAACGCGGGACCTGCAGCCACGTTCTTTTGTATGGTCGTAGTGCTGACAATGCTGGCCGCAACGACCTACGACCCCAGGCTGATGTGGGATCGATGCTATCGTGGTAAAACGCCAGCACCTTCCACTCCCTCGAACACCACAAAACGACAATGACTCAGCAACCCGTATATAAAAAAAACATCGGTATTTCTTCCGTATGGCTTCTCCCTTTCATTGCCCTCTGCATCTGCTGCTGGCTGCTCTACTCGCATTATCAGAATGCGGGAAAAAATATCGTTGTTTCCTTCAACGATGCCTCCGGTATTGTCCCCGGGAAAACCCAGGTTCTCACCCGCGGAATACCGGTTGGTCTGGTAAAACAGGTCAAGCCGGACCTCTATAACAATCAGGTGAAGGTCTTTATCGAGATTAAAAAGGAGGCAGCACAGTATCTGGTCGAGGATTCGGTTTTCTGGGTGGTTCGGCCGGAGCTGTCAGTAAACGCGGTCCAGGGCCTGGATACCATACTCTCGGGGATCTACATTGGTATTCAGCCTGGAAATTCAGACGTCCCAAGCTCCCGGTTCCAGGGCTTGTCCTCGATGCCTCCTGTGCCGGCGGACACCCCGGGGCTGCATCTGCAGCTCAAGGCAGACAGCCTTGGATCTATCCGGGAAGGCACCGGTATATACTACAAAAATCTTGAGATCGGCAAGGTGGAAACCTACCGTCTCGTCGATGATAAAGACATCCTGATGAACGTCTTTATCAATCAGGAATACAGCCACCTGGTGCGGGAAGGCAGCCGCTTCTGTAATGCCAGCGGCATTGAACTCAGCGGCAAGCTGACCAATTTCAAACTGCGCATCGAATCGATAACCTCGCTGCTGCGCGGCGGCATTCTCCTCTATACCCCTGAAACATTGCTGGAGACTCCACAGGCAAAAAACGGAAAGACCTTTCCCCTCTACAAGGATTACCAGGCCGCCAACTACGGGACCGCAATGACACTTACCCTCAACTCGGGCAAGGGAATTTTTGAAGGGGTTACCAAATTAGTGTACCGTGGCATTGAAGCTGGTATCGTGCAGAAAATCTCTATCAACAACGATGCAAACAAAACGGTGACCGCCCATATCTTTCTCGATCCACGGGCGGAATTCATCCTGAAAGAAAACACAAAATTCTGGCTGGTCAAGCCAGAGATAGGGCCCTCTGGCCTACAGAATGTACAACTGTTGTTCTCCGGTGCATATATTACCTTCCAGCCCGGTGATGGAAAATTCAGGAACCACTTCATCGTCGAAGAAGAACCACCAAATCTGGCCCCGCTGCGTCCGGGGAGGTTCTTTTTCCTCGTCTCCAGTGCTGCCTCCACAATCAACAAAGGCTCTCCCGTCTCTTTCAAAAATATCAAGGTCGGAGAGGTGGTGGATATTACGATTGACAAATTCGGGGAAAAGATCCGTACCAAGATATACATCTACGAAGAGCATCTGTCGCTGCTCAGTAAACGATCTGTCTTCTGGACGCAATCCGGTCTTGCGGTCAGCGGCTCGCTCGGCGAGGGGCTCTCTGTATCCACCGGGCCAATGAACAGGATTCTCCAGGGGGGTGTCTGCTTTATCACCCCAACCCGGAGAAAAAACCAAGCCCCGCCGGAGGAAGAAACCAGCTTTCCGCTCTTTGCAAGCTACGAGGAGGCAGTACAAGGGCGAGACGATTTTACAAAAGCAGGGAAACCGATAAAGATCATCGCCTCCGGCATAAAACCGGTGATCAAGAGGGCCCCTATATTCTTCAAGCACGTGAAGATTGGCCAGATCGAGTCGCGCCATCTGGCAAAAGGGGGAGAAGATCTGATACTCTCGGGACGAATCTTCAACAAATACACAGACCTGGTAAACCAAACAACCCGCTTCTACCAGACCAGCGGCATCCAGATCTCGGGCGGGCTATCAGGACTCCATCTGCAGACAAAGACCCTGCAATCGATACTGACAGGAGGAATAAACTGTATCAATGTTCCCGGCACGGAGATACCCAAAGACCAGCCATATCCGCTCTATGAAACCCTTGAAGCGGCCCTTGCAACAGATACGATTACCATCTCTGTAAGGCTACCGGCGAGCAAGGGGATCAAGGTTGGCTCCAGCCTGCGCTACAAAGGTATTGACGTCGGGCGGGTCCAACGGCTTGAATTGTCTGACGACCTGAATATTGTCGAGGCGACGCTGCGTGTAGAAGCAAAGACCGAACCACTCTTTCGCAGCAAAACAAAGATATGGGTTTCCGGGGTAACAGTGGGGCTTGATGGTATTGAAAATCTGGGCTCGGCCCTCTTTGGCCCTTTTCTCGATATGTTGCCCGGAGGCGGAGAGATACAGCACAGTTTCACAGCGGCAACAGAACCTCCCCTGGTAACGGTAAGAGGACTTGAAATCATTCTTGAAACCAGCCATCTCGGTTCGATCGAGGTTGGTTCACCGATCTATTACCGTCAGGTTCAGGTTGGTCTGGTTACAGGCTACCAGCTGTCTCCCAGCTTCCAGACGGTCTCTATCAAAGCTATGATTGACGACCAGTATCGCCCGATTATACGGCAGAACACGAAATTCTGGAACGTCAGCGGGGCACGACTCGAGGGGGGGATTTTCTCTGGGCTGACCATTGCAACAGAATCGTTGAAAAGCATTATCAGCGGTGGTATAGCCCTGGCCACTCCAGACGAAGAACAGACGAGCGAGCCTGTACAATCTGGGCATCACTTTACTCTCTACGATAAGGCAGACCCTCAATGGCTGGATTGGAGTCCCGATGTCATTGAACCAGAAAAGATGGAGAATAACCAGCGGCAATAAAAAGCAAACACCTCACAGAAAGGCCATCTCTACCAGTGAATCCAAACGCATGTAAGACGGCCTTTGATGCTGCTGTAAAAAGGTGGACACCTGGTTAAGCCAGATAGGGTATAATGTCATAACATCGTTTACCCTTTCAGGTATGATTTTTCCTTCGAGCAAAAGGAGGAAAACATGCCATGGAAGTGGACAACGATGCTCGAACCAAAGCTGGGGTTTGTTACTGAATGGCGATTGGGTAATTTTACCCTCTCTGAGCTTTGTCGAGAGTTCGAAGTATCCTGTCCAACCGCCTATACCTCATCAAACACTATCAACTGGGAGGGAGTTGAGGGCTGTTTGAAAAAACAGAAAACCTCGTTCCCATCCCCGCAAAACATCATCTCATAGAGAGAACACCATAGTTTCATACAGGAAAAAGCATCTTCGGTAGGGCGGGGAAAAAATATGGAGAGTCTTTTTCAGGCAGAAACTGCTTGGATATTTTGAGGAGCAGACACAGAGGATTCAAGTTGCAATCGGACGGCTAACCAGGCTATTTCATCAGTTCAGACGGTGTCAGGTTCGAAGTTTTTTGCATTACGTAATAGTAAACTCTATTTACTACAAAAATACGTAAAGAAGATGGTGCCGCATGGACTGACCTTTGGTGAACACTTTGGATATTGTAAAACTGTAATGTTCTCCATTTAGTATATTGGAATATCAGCAATTTTTAAAAATTTGACACAATGTTTATGAAATATCCGGGCTAAAGAGAAACTATGTGTAGACGATGTTGTGACATAGCTGTAAACGATCAAATGAATTGTGCAATGAAATGTTGGTAAACAGTTCGTACTTAAAATCATTTTCTTATACCAAAAAATTAAGTAGCATTAATTGGCTCGTTGTTGTGCTACTAGGTACTTTATTGATCGGTTCACTTTTAAGCGCTTGCTTTTATACAAAAAATTTAATTGTTTTTTTTGCTTGCTCTATACTCCCTCTCATTATCGTTTTATTTGAGCTTCTCGTTTTATATCAATTCCTCAAAAGAAACAATTATGTTATTCGCATAAACAAGCAGTATTTAATTTACTTATATAAAAGCCAAAAGGTTTCAATCCTGTGGGATGACATTCACAGTATAAGCGATAGTACTTTTTTTAGCAGGGTTACATTAAAAGATAAAAACAAGAAAAAAATAATTCATATTAATTATGATACGTCATATTTTGAAGAATTGTTGACTGCCATAACTCAGCACGCACAGTTTCTAACAAAAGACCCTCTCCAAAAAAATTTTTATTATAAACAGAAATGGACTATATCATCTGGTCTGGTATTTATAGTTTTTTGCTACTTTTTGACGTATATAACTGTTCGTGTAGAATTTTACTTACCTGGCATTATTCTTTTCTTTTTTTCTTCATACTTATTATATATTTTTTTAAAATCTCCAAAAAAACTCACCATAAAAGACAATTGTATTGTACTTTCAAACTACTTTTATGTTGACAAAATATATTTTTCTAACATCGCCATCATCAGCGTAGCAAAACAAGCACTTTCAAGCTCATACTCTTTACATGTAATGGATAGAAATAGAGTATATTTAAGAATTTATACTAAAAGAGGGAAAGAAATAAAATTAGATAGATTTAATATAGATGTTTTTTCCCTTTCGAATATTTTAAACACATTCCTCAAAAAATATGAAAAGAAACTCTAATCAGTCGATCAAGAGGGACGGCAAGAGGCTACGCTGTTTACTAAACTCCAAGTTGAATCAAAACTTACACCTAAATCCGTGATGAACAGGTCGAAAAAAACAAATAACCACCTTATTTTAGTTGGTAAATAGTCAAATTTATAACTCACCAACTGAGTAAATTCACTACCTTTAGGAAAATACAGTAAAATAGACGATTATTGCAATTTCACTTCATGAGCTTCACGGATTCAGGTTACATATATTAAATCCGTTTTGGGGTGATGCACTCGCCGGTTAGCTCAACATTAGATGTAGGAGTCTAAAACGACAATAGAATTAGAAGAATCGAAGATTTTCTACAATTATTGTCGGCCTCATTCGTCACATAAAGGGAAAAAACCCCATATGCAATTTTGAGAGAAAAGATGGTTCCGTGAAGGAGCATATCCTTTTTAAAAACCATCCACAAAAAAGCATGTTTTTTTTAAAAAGGATATGCGTTAGCCAGAAGGAAAACTATCTGTCAGGTGAAGTTCTGAGACGCACACCTACATCTTTTAAAATCGCATCTGCAGCATAATAGTGAGCATCGCAGAGCTGTGGTCCATACCTGCACCATCTTCGAGCAGCCGAATCCGTCCTTCATCGTTGAAATGCCACTCGCTGTCTCCCTGCATATTATCGTAAGAGAGATAGCTGAAGCCGACCTCCACACCCAAGAAAGAAGATATGTCGTAACCACCTGAAATATCAAAAGAGATCATATCTCCGCCAGTAAAATCATCATAGGTGACGAGGTTCCTCAGATAGTGGTGGTCAACGGCTTCACCCTTTACCAAAGGAGAATAGATAAGACTTCCGGCCAATCGTATATTCCCCGAAAAACTGGCAGCAAATCCAATGCCGCCGTAGATGGATTCAAAGGTCTGCTCATAGGCAATGACAGGCAGATTTGCCGGAATAACGCCGGTATCAAGTCCACGCCAATAGTCGTAAGTGCCACCACGGCTTTCCCAGCCAAAAACATCCCTTTTGTATCCAACAAGACCAGTCAAAGCAACCCCGAAGGTTTTATAAAAGGCATAGGATCCTCTCAGATCCAACAGCGAACCATCGGTTACATCGGTGTCGGGATGCTTTGACAGATGCGTGTAATCAAGTCCTGGATAGAGCCAGTCATAATCGCTCATATCACCCTCACCGTCCGTCACCTTAAACCAGCCCTCAATCTCAAGTCCAAACCTGGAAGCGATCTCCAGCCTCCCCTCAAGGCCAAGAAGATACAAACAGTCAATACTCCAATCCAGCTCACTTGCTTTGTGGTTATCCCAAAAAGGCCAATACACATATTCTTTTGATTGACCACCTAAAAAGCCAGTTCCCATATCAAGAGACAGTTTAATGTTAGACGTGGCCGGCGCATCTGTGATTACTGGAGCTTCTTCCGGCTGCTCCACAGCTGTTGCAGATTCTTCCGCCAGACAAGAAACAGGTATCAATAGAAGAACACTTCCAACGGCCGCCATCAGAGTAGTACGAATCATGTTTTTCTCCTCCCGTTCAGAGATTAAGCGTGCAAAAGTAAATCAAGAGGGTAAAGGAACATACGCGCATAACAACTATTGGGTCTTAGATGCAGAAGAAAGGGTAACCCCTTCCCCAATCCTTTTTCATTGTAAAACCTGGTGTTCCAACAGACAAGATCTTTGACAAATCCTGACAACAAAGGGTACTCTTGTCCTGAATGGCACGGAACGCCTGCATAACGGAGAACGACAAAAAAATCCTGTGACAGGACTATACCATCATTGTCAGAAAAAACAAAAAATTTATAACAAATTCGAGAACATTCTTGAAACACCCCTCATCCAGAACAACTCCAACCGATGGATAAGCTGAATCCTCCGAGGCATACGATGCATTGCATTGCAAAAATTTTGCAGCAGCAATCTGTTGTTATCGTAGACGGAGGTCTGGGAACAGAACTTGAGAAGCGAGGCTGCGACCTCAATACTCCACTGTGGTCTTCGCGGCTCCTCCTCTCAGAACCGGAAACCATAGCCGCCGTCCATACCGCATATCTTGAGGCCGGAGCCGATTGCCTTATTACAGCAAGCTACCAGGCATCCTACGAAGGATTTATGCCCCTGGGACTGAGCGAAAAACAGACCACAAAGCTACTCATCTCTTCTGTCTCTCTTGCCTGCAGAGCTAGAGACGTTTTCTGGGAAAACACCGATCAAAAGAGCCGTCCACGGCCTCTCGTTGCAGCATCAATAGGCCCCTACGGTGCCTTTCTCGCCGACGGTTCCGAATATAGAGGAAACTATGGTATAACAACGGCAGCTCTTCAATCTTTCCATCGAAAGAGGATGCGAACCCTGATTGAGGCCGGACCGGATCTTCTCGCCTGCGAGACAATTCCCTGTCTTGCCGAGGCAGAAGTGCTGGCAGACCTGTTACAGGAATTTCCTCAAGTCTGCTGCTGGATGAGTTTTACCGCCAGGGATGCCGAACATATAAGCAGCGGTGAAGGTCTCGGACAATGCGTGGAATACCTTGAAAAATATCCTCAGATAGCGGCAATCGGCATTAACTGCACAGCACCCCGATATGTAGAGCCGCTGCTTGCAATACTTCGCACAAAAACCGACAAAGCAATCATTGTCTATCCTAATAAAGGTGGGCATTATGGCCCGACAGCAACAACCAGGATCCGTGACGACAAAGAGATCTCCTACAAAGAACGATCTCGTCTATGGTTTCAACAGGGGGCCCGGCTCATAGGCGGCTGCTGCAACACCACGCCCGAAGATATATGGCAAATAGCCGAATGGGTCCGCTGTAAATAAAACAGGCTGAAGAGACAGAAAACCTTTATTACTCGGGGAGAAGATCGTAATAATAGGTGAGAATATCGGTTCGGCTGACAATACCAATGGGCTTGTCGTCCTGCATCACAGGCAGATAACCTATATCCCTCTCCTTCATCAGCATAGCGGCCATTGAGGGAGAGGTTTGTGGAGTGATGGTAAAGACATCACGGGACATAAAGGCCTTGACGGGACTGTCCCATTGCCGTTGCTGCTTTATCTTCCTCAGATCCCCCAGAACAATAATACCGAGGATACTCTCTTCCTCCATCACCAGTATGCCGCGAATCTTCTGCTGGCTCATAATCTCCCGAACCTCTTTCATCCTTGTGTCTGCGGAAATACCGACGACGGGAAACGACATAATATCGGCGATAGTGGCCGATTCTCCGCGTGTATTCTGAATGAGAAAAAGTATTTCCTCAACGATACCCTCCGGTGTCTTATCGGAAGATTTGATGATCGCCGATCCGGCACCCGCATGCCCGCCGCCGGAGAAATGTTGCAAGATCTTACCGACATTGATCCCTTCTCCCTCGCTCCTGCCAATAACCGTATGACTCTGTTCATCCCAACTGAAAACGACAAACAGGGCATTGACATTGATGATCTTGCGGTACATGGAAACCACCGAGGCAAGGTTCTGAACCCGCTGATCCAGACGTACACAGTTGAAGCCTACACGAAGCCCTCTGACGGTTTCGATCTCGGTCTTCTCTATCATCGTAAAGAGAAGTTTTTTATGAATCTCCTCGTAGGGGGGATTGAGAAAAAAATTTGCCACATTCAGATCGGCCTTGTTTTCAAGCAAAAAGGCAGCGGCAAGGGCGTCTTCACTGCTTGTTGAAGGGTAGGTAAGCTGGCCGGTGTCCTCATAGAGACCGATGATCATAACCGTCGACTCAAGAGGAGTGAGACGAATCTCACGTTTTTTCATCTCCCGGACCAGCAGAGTCACCGTTGAACCGGCATTTTCCTTGCAGGACCAGGTGCTCTTGATATCCCCTTGAATTGCCATATGATGGTCCCAGAGATCAATGACAAGATCCTTCCGCTGTCGCAGCCTCTCCATACGATCCAGCCTCTGCCATTGATCGGTATCGACCACCACAAGCTTTGTCACCTCATCAGGATCGATTTGGTTGGGCAAAAGCAGGTTAAAAGCCGTCTTGTGGGTTGAGAGAAATTGCGAGACATTTCTGTTTGTCTCTTTGGGAATAACCCCAACACATCCAGGATACAGGAGTGTGGCAGCAATAACCGATGCCAGACCGTCAAAATCGGTGTTCTTATGCGTGGTCGCAACAAGCACCTTTCGTTGGCTCCTTTACCGAAAACGATATACAGGACGCGAAGATCGATCCAGATAGTAGGGCATAACCTTTTCTGCCAGAATCGTCAGGGTCTGTTTGCGATGCGCCGAAGAGGGATGGGTCGAAAGAAACTCCGGCGGTTTCTTCCCACCAAGCTCGGCCATTTTAGTCCAGAGACTGACGGCAGCCCGAGGATCGTAACCGGCACGGGCCGCGAGATCAATACCCATTTCGTCGGCCTCTGCCTCGGCCGTCCTGCTGTTGGGCAGGTTAATGGCAACCATTGCCGCAGCGGCACTTCCGGTCAAAAGAGGGCCTCTGTAGTCACTGTCTCCGGCGGCGATGGACACTCCAGCAAGCCCCAGCTGTGAGGCAAGAGCTATCGACATACGCTCTGCGGTATGGTTGGCAAGGGCATGGGAAATTTCATGCCCCATCACCTGAGCAATCTCATCGTCACTTGCCTTGAGCTTTTCGATAAGGCCGCTGTATATTGCCATCTTGCCGCCCGCCATACACCAGGCATTGACGGTCTCCGGATCATCAATCACCGTAACATCCCACCCCCAATCTTTGGTATGCGGATACAGTGCGATGGCCTGGGCTATCAATCGCCCTGTAATCTTTTGCACCCTGCCGGTAAGAGCCCGGTCGTTGTCTACCCTGCCCTTTTCCCGCAGTGGTTTCAGGGTTTCGATATAGGCACTGCGGGATGACTTGATCGCCATCTCCGGAGAAACAAGCATCAATTGAGATCTGCCCGTAGGGCTTTGCGCACAGGCGGTACATAACAAAACGATATATAGTAGAAAGAGTTTCTTCATAGCCTTTTCTTCATCCTCACTGTTTTTTCGCTACACAAGAGATAATTACCGGGCAGAATACCACAAACGTATCACTTTCTCGGCTGCTCTCCAGCTTCAAGGAGAAAAGCGCAGACACAACCGAAGCTTGTTTCTTCCGCACAAAAGTGTACGACAGCACGATACTTCGAATTTCTGTTTTTTCAATCGACTTCTGATCAGAAAAGAAGGTATTCCGAAGACAAAAACATATTTCTATGATAGAGTCTTTAGGGGCGAAGGGCTGTCTTATTACCGGTAAGACAACTCAAGACCCGCCGAATAATAAGACAGATATTGAAAAAAGAAACGGGTGCCCTTCACAATGTACCTCTATCTTTATTTCACCAATCCAGAGTCAAGACATTCTGCGATTGTTGTTTTTTTATCTCAACGACAGGATAAAAAACCAGAATGCGAACCATCATCTGTGTACTCTTTTTTCTTCTCTTTACTCCAGGAGTGTTGCATGCCACTGAAAAATGTTGAAAAGCTGGCCCAAAATCTGGTTGATGTCGAGGTTATGGTCCAACCCGGTGCCAGGCCGGCAACATATGAGATAAGGCCTTCCCAGCTAAAAAAATTGAGCCAGGCCGCTGTCTTCTTTACCATCGGTGTCAACTTTGAACGTGCATGGCTGAAAAGGTGCTTAGCGATAAACCCGAATCTTCGGATCGTACAGACAGACCAAGGCATAGAAAAACGGGCTATGGCCTCACACCACCACAAAGACGAGCATCGGCATGCCGAAAAGCCCTCTGAGCACGGTCTTGACCCGCATATCTGGTTATCACCGAGGCTGGTAAAAATGCAGGTGCAAACCATTGCCAAAGGTCTGGAGGATATCCTGCCCGAAAAAGCGGCACAGATCAGGAAAAAAAAGGCTGCCTTTATAAAAGAGATAGACGGACTGCAAAACCAACTGCAGGAGATACTGGCGGCAAAAGCCGGTATGCGTTTTATGGTTTTCCACCCCAGCTGGGGCTATTTTGCAGACGATTTTAAGCTCGAACAGATTCCGATTGAGCTTGAGGGCAAAGAACCGAAGATATCACAGCTCCAGGGCTTGATAAAACATGCCAGAGAGAAAGGCATACACGTAATTTTTACCCAACCCCAATTTTCAGAAAAGAGCGCCCGGCTGATCGCAAAAGAGATCGGCGGCCGGGTCGTGCCGCTTGATCCACTGGCTGAGAACTGGCTGGAAAATATGAAAAAGGTCACAGAACAATTCAGAGACACGGTGCAATGAAAGAGACCGGAACCGGCGAACCGCTTGTGGAGATAGAAGATCTCTGCTATTCCATAGGCGGTAGAGATATACTCCACGACATACATCTCACCATCAAACGTGGTGACTTTATCTCTATTATCGGGCCCAACGGTGGTGGAAAAACGACCCTCCTGAAATTGATACTTGGTCTTCTCGAACCAACCAGAGGCCGGATAGGCTTTCCCGGTGAACAATCGATGGAAAAGACGGTATCAATCGGCTACGTTCCACAGTATGTAAATCACAATCTCAACTTTCCGGCAACCGCAATAGATGTGGTTCTTATGGGCAAGCGCAGACCGAAACGCAGATTTCGTCTTGGCTTTTCGGCAAAGGAGAGGGCCCTCGCCGGTACAACCCTTGACAAGCTGGGCGTTGGAGCCTGCGCCAAACAGAAAATCGCCACACTCTCCGGCGGCCAGAGACAGCGGGTACTCATTGCCCGCGCCCTGATCTCAGACCCAAACCTTCTGATTCTCGACGAACCAACCGCCTCCATTGACACGAAAGGCCAGGCCGAACTCTACGAATTGCTGGTAAACATCAACAGGGAACAGACAATCCTGCTGGTCAGCCACGATCTGCTGATGCTCTCTAACTATACCAAATCAATCGTCTGCCTCAACAGACGATTGCTCCACCACAAGCACATAACTTCGTCAAACGAGGTACTACAGGCCTTCTATTCATGCTCGGAGGAAACGCTCTGTCCCGTCGACCTCATCGCAAAAAAACAGTAGAAAACAGGGGGAGAGAATGATCGAGGCACTACAGTTTGAATTTTTTCGTAACGCCTGCATTGCCGGTCTTTTGGCCAGTGTTATCTGTGGTGTGATCGGAACACTGATTGTCGTCAACCGCCTGGTTTTTCTCTCCGGAGGAGTTGCCCACAGCGCCTACGGCGGAATTGGTCTGGCTTTTTTTATGGGCTGGCCATACATGCTGGGGGCCACCTCTTTCGCCTTTGTCTCTTCGATGGTGATGGCCGCTGTTTCGATACGGAAAAAACAACGTGCAGATACAATTATAGGAGTGATGTGGGCCGTAGGTATGGCCACCGGCATACTGCTTCTCGACCTGACTCCCGGGTACAATGTTGACCTTATGAGCTATCTCTTTGGTTCGATACTCAGTGTTCCATTTTCAGATCTTCTGGCCATGGGAGGGGTAACAGGCATTATTCTGCTGACGATCCTGCTGTTCTACGACGATCTGCTTATTATGTCTTACGATGAAGAATTCGCAAAGGTTCAGGGTGTGGCCGTTTCCCGCTTGTATTTTATGCTCATTGGCCTGATTGCGATAACCGTGGTCGTCCTTGTACAGGTTGCCGGACTGATACTTGTTATCGCCCTGCTTAGCATACCACCGTATATCGCCGAGAAATATACAAGATCCTTATTGGCAATGATGCTTGTTTCATCTCTGCTGGGGGCTGTTTTTATTTTTCTCGGACTGTGGGCCGCCTATAGATTTGATCTTACTTCAGGGGCCTCCATTATTTTAGTGGCAGGTTGTGGTTTCTTTGTCTCCTTTCTGATGGACCTCTTCATCGGCCTGCGCAGAAAAAGGCTCTGGTTAAAGCTGCATATGAAAGATATGCCTGAAAAAGGCCTGAACGATCCTTCTGTCAGCCATTAAAAGAGAGGAAAGGGATCAACTTTCGACGATAGGGCAAAAAACAGCGGTGAGAATCTATTCTGCTCTGCCTCTTTGTTGACGAAGGCTTATCAGAACCGGCACCGTTGCCTCGCCGGTCTCTTCAAGGCCGAGAGAGCGTTGAAAAAGTAATATTGCCTGCCGGCTCCTGGGTCCAGGCTGTCCATCGACCTCTCCGGTGTAGAAGCCCGCTTGTTTTAAAAGCCGCTGCATCTCCAAGATTTCATCGAAGGTGAGCGAACCTTGAGGCCGAGGCCATTGCAATGTCTTCGAGCCGTACCCGGCAATTTCATCGGCCAGAAGCCCAACCGCCAGAGCATAGAAATCTGAATTATTATAGCGCTTTATTATGTAAAAATTCTTCATTACCAAAAAGGCAGGCCCTTGGGGTCCGGCAAAAAACTTGAGAACCGCCCGGTCATCAGGCCAGGCATAGGCCTTCCCGTCCGGGCGATACACCCCCAATGCCTGCCACTGGCGCAGGGTCTTTTCCTGTCCTTCAAGGGCTCTTTTTTTCTGAGGGACGATGACCTCATACCCCCAGGTCTTTCCCGTACGCCAGCCATTTTTCCTGAGCAGGTTGGCTGCGGTTGCCAGGGCGTCTGCAACAGAATGCCAGATATCCCTGCGTCCATCACCATTCATATCCACCCCATAGGCAAGATAACTGGTGGGGATAAACTGGGTATGCCCCATAGCGCCGGCCCATGAACCAAGAAAACGATCGGCCCTCACATCACCGGCCTGGAGGATTTTCAAGGCGGCAATGAGTTGGCTGCTGCCAAACTTTTTTCTCTTTGGATCTGCATAGGCCAGGGTCGCAAGGGCAAGAGGCACGTAGTGAAAGCGCTCGGTTTTCTGCAAGGCTTCACCGTAGCTTGATTCCATCGACCAAAGCGCCAGCAGTATCGAAGGTCGCACCCCAAATTTTGCAGAAATTGCCTGCAGGGTGGTCCGATATTTTTCGGCATATTCCCTGCCTTTGGCCGCGGTGGCAGAATTCACCCGGGCATCGAGATAGCTCCAGATTTTGAGTGTAAACTCGGGCTGATATGCAGCCTTTTCCAGCACCCGTCTGTCCGGCTCCTCGACTCCGGCAAAGGCCTTGTCCCAGGTTTGCCGGGTAATCCCTTCCCGTGCAGCTCTGGGATAAAAATTCTCAAGGAAACGGGTAAAATCCTCTGCTGCCTGCGCTTCATAGCCCTTGACAGAGAAAAAAAAGACGAACAGACAGAAGAGGATATTGCTTTTATACACAGTCATGATGGCTTGTAACGGCGGTACAAAGAATCTCAGAGAGTTAATGCGCTTTCTTAAAAAGCCTTTTCAATTCACCGAACCCTTCTTCTTCAAGCTTGTCCACCGGAATAAAACGAAGGGAGGCAGAATTAATACAGTAACGCGTACCCTCCGGCCCTGGTCCATCAGCAAAGACATGCCCCAGATGGGAGTCTCCGTCCTTGCTGCGCACCTCGGTTCGTTCCATCAACAGGCTACGATCTTTTTTCAGCTTTATACACCCCTGGTCAAGAGGCTTTGTGAAGCTGGGCCATCCGGTACCGGAATCAAATTTATCAAGAGAGCTGAAGAGAGGTTCGCCGGTGACCACATCCACATAGATTCCATCTTTTTTATTATCCCAGTATTCATTGTTAAAGGCGGGCTCCGTTGCATCATTCTGGGTCACCTCATACTGCATCTTTGTAAGCTTTTTACGCAACGTGGCCTCATCGGGCTTGCCTGAGCCAGCCTCAGGAACGTTCTTCCAGGTCCTGGCGAGAAACCCGGCTCTTCCCGAACCTGTCTTGTAGGCCGTATAGTGGACCACGTTTTTTTTGTAGTAATCCTGATGATATTCCTCTGCAGGATAAAACGGCTTTCGAGGAACTATGGCCGTTACCACAGGAGAATCAAAGACGGCAGAGGCCTCAAGAGCGGCCTTGGACCGCTCAGCAATCTCTTTTTCCCGATCATTTTCATAAAAAATCGCTGTCTTATACTGGGTACCCCTGTCTGCAAACTGTCCTCCCGGATCGGTTGGATCAACATGCCGCCAGAAGGTGTCAATCAGTTGTGAATAGCTTATTTTTTTGGGGTCATAGAGAACCTGAACAACCTCAAGATGATCTGTCATACCGCTTGAAACCAGCTCGTAACTCGGACTCTCTTCTTTCCCCCCCGAATACCCGGCTACAACATCGAGAACACCATCCAAAGCCTCAAAAGGTGGCTCCATACACCAGAAACAACCACCGCCAAAAATCGCCGTAGCCGTCATCTCCTTTTTATCGGCGGCTATCGAGAGGCCCGGAAGACAGAGCATTACAACCAGACTGAAAAAAACAAATATCTTCATATATCACCTCATAAAAAAGTTAACCATTCATGGCAAGTGTAACACATTGACGTTAATATTTACATCTGTAACCTTTCTCAGCTCCAAATTGAACATGCAATTTCTCGCTGCGATCGCCTGAGAGACCTTTTTCCAGCCCGGACAACCATAGGCTGGAACGCAACAGAAAAAATTCTTTTCAAAAAACCTGTTTTCAGCGCCCAAAAGGTGCAAAATCCGTCGTCCAAATCAACATCTGAAAAAGACAGAGATTCTGAGCAAAACCACAGTATCAAGGAGGGCACCCAGAACATACAAGCGCCTGTACAAGAGCTGCCGTGTTTGTATACGTGTAGACCTCTTCAGGTGTCACCAAAACACACCCAGTCAAAAGTTCTAAAAAATCTACTAATTACAACAAACATCTACAGACATTTTTTTTACAAAAGAGGCCAGGGCCTATTGTGTAGACCTGCAGACGCGAAGACGTATCTGCAAGATTTTTTCATCTGTCCGACCAGTTTTCTATTTCAAAATCCACCCCCCATTGCTATAGTGGCAGCCATGATAAATGCAAACAATACTAAACGGACCAAATTCATTTTCGTCACCGGAGGTGTTCTCTCTTCCCTTGGCAAGGGGCTGGCTTCTGCAGTCATTGGGGCCCTTCTTGAGAGCAGGGGGCTGACGGTAACCTTTCAGAAGCTCGACCCCTACATCAATGTCGATCCGGGAACGATGAACCCGTTTCAGCACGGTGAGGTCTATGTCACCGACGACGGAGCCGAAACAGATCTTGATATGGGGCATTATGAACGCTATACCAACGCGGTCATGGGCCAGAAAAATAACTATACCTCCGGGCGTATTTATTACTCCGTCATCCAAAGGGAGCGGCGCGGTGAGTACCTCGGCGGAACGGTTCAGGTTATTCCGCATATCACCAACGAGATCAAAGATGCTATCCGCCAGCTTGACGGCACAGTTGACGTTGCGATCATCGAGATAGGCGGTACGGTCGGAGACATTGAAGGCCTTCCCTTTATAGAGGCCATTCGTCAGTTACGCGGTGATCTGGGCCGGGAGTACACACTGTTCATCCATCTAACCCTTGTGCCTTATATAAAGACGGCCGGAGAGGTCAAGACCAAACCGACCCAGCACTCTGTGCGTGAACTGCGGGCTGACGGCATCCAGCCGGATATTCTGGTCTGTCGGACGGAAATACCTCTTGAGGATGGTCTGAAAGACAAGATAGCCCTCTTCTGTAACGTCCCCAAGGATGCGGTTATCACCGCTATCGACGTAGACACCATCTACGAGTTGCCGCTTCAGCTGCACAGGGAAGGACTCGATACCAAGATACTTGAATTACTCAATATCTGGACTGGACAGCCGAATATAGCCCATTGGCAGAATCTGGTTGACAACATCCGCAACCCAGAACACGAGGTCAACATTGCCATTACCGGGAAATATGTCGATCTTACAGAGTCTTACAAAAGTCTGCATGAGGCCCTGGTCCATGGAGGTCTGGCAAACAAAACCAAAGTCAATCTTTCCTACATCAGTGCCGAGGACCTTGAATCAAAAGATGTGGCAGAATTACTCGCTGCCTGTGACGGAATCCTGGTACCCGGTGGATTTGGCGAACGGGGGGTTGAGGGAAAGATCAAGGCGATCAACTATGCCCGTTGCCATAAGATTCCATTCTTCGGGATCTGTCTTGGTATGCAGCTCGCCGTTGTCGAGTTTACCAGAAGCATGCTTGACCTGCCCCAGGCCAACTCACTGGAGATGGATCCCAAGACACCGGATCCGGTCATCTATCTGATAAAGGAATGGTTTGACTACCGGACAAACGAGATACAGAGGCGCGATGAAGATTCAGATCTCGGGGGAACCCTACGCCTTGGCGCCTACCCCTGCATTCTGAAAGAGGATTCCAATGCCTACAAGGCCTACAAAAGTCTTGAGATCAGCGAAAGACATCGCCACCGCTTTGAGTTTAACAACGACTACCGCAAGCCGCTTGAAGAAAAAGGACTTGTTGTTTCTGGAACCTCACCGGATGAAAATCTCGTTGAGATTGTTGAGCTTGACGACCATCCCTGGTTTCTTGGCTGCCAGTTTCACCCGGAGTTCAAGTCAAAGCCGATGAAACCGCATCCCCTCTTCCGGGACTTCATCCGTGCCGCTCTTGACTACCAGAAAGACAACAAGAAATACGGCCTATAAGGCCAGTCCTCCTCAGTGTCAATTTTGACAAGACCATAAACGAAGGCGGAGGTCATTTTCGCGGACAACCGCCTGCCAACGTATACAGAAAGAGAGGATCATGCCCCAGACTGTCGTCCAAATCGATACACCGTCACAGCCCCCCATACAGGTTGGAACAGGCCAGAAGCTGCTGGTCATTGGTGGACCTTGCGCCCTGGAATCCGAAGATCTCGCCCGGACGGTGGCGGACAAGATGCTCGAGATTTGCGCAAGACTTGAGGTCTCCTACGTATTCAAGGCCTCCTTTGACAAGGCAAACAGGACCTCACTGGGATCCTACCGAGGCCCCGGCCTTGAGCGGGGTTTACAAACGCTCGAGAAGATTCGCAGGGAAATGGGCGTCCCTGTTATCTCTGACGTACACGATGTCTCCCAGGTACGTCCCGCATCTGAGGTTCTGGACATACTGCAGATTCCAGCCTTTCTCTGCAGACAGACAGACCTTCTGGTTGCCGCCGCTCAAACCGGCAAAGCGGTAAACGTGAAAAAAGGACAGTTCGTCTCTCCCTGGGATATGAAAAATGTTGTCGGTAAACTCCGCGATGCCGGGGGTAAAAAAACTATGCTGGTTGAGCGCGGGGCCTGTTTTGGCTATAATAATCTGGTTGTGGATATGCGTTCTCTGCCTGTCATGCGCTCACTTGGGTGTCCTGTTATTTTTGACGCAACCCACTCTGTTCAGCTCCCCGGTGGTGCCGGCAGCTCTTCCGGCGGACAACGGGAGTTCATCGAGCCTCTTGCCAAGGCGGCAACGGCCATTGGGATTGACGGTCTGTTTATGGAAATTCACCCCAATCCGGACAAGGCCCTCTGCGATGGGCCAAATTCAATACCACTGGATAGGGTCGAGTTTCTCCTCGAAAAGATCCTTCGCATTCGAGAGGCCGCTACTCTGTGATATGTACAGATTATCCTCAGGCACAGGGTAGATATCTCTCAGATTGCCAACTCCTTGAAAAATATCGAACGCGGGCAAGCAGGAGCGGTTCAATGAAAAAAACTCCGGAATACCAACGCGTCCTGGCCAAGGCCAAGGACGTGCGGCTTCTGCTTTTGGATGTGGACGGGGTTCTCACCGACGGAAAACTGTTCTACACCGACCAGCAGTCTGAAGGCAAGGCCTTTAACACCCAGGACGGCTTCGGTCTACGACTCCTTGTTGAGGGGGGAATTGATACAGGCCTGATCACGGCGCGAACATCGGCCGTTGTCGCAAGACGTGCAGAAGAGCTGCAAATGAGCCACATCTACCAGGGGATCGGCAATAAGAATAAGGCGTTAAAGGCTATATTGCAACACTCGGGATACAAGCCTTTTGAGGTTGCCTATATGGGCGATGACTGGCTTGATCTCTGCCTGCTCTCCAGGGTTGGGCTGGCACTGGCCCCGTCTAATGCGGTCAAAGAAGTGAAAGAGGCGGTCCATTATGTTACGGAACGGGCGGGAGGAGGTGGCGCCGTTCGTGATGCCTGCGACCTGCTCATTGAGGCGAAGGGACTCGATCAGCAACTTTTGCAACGATACACAATCAGATGATACAAGGCCGTAATATTACCTGGATTCTTCCTCTCGTTATCCTGATCACCAGCCCTCTCTGGTCTATTCCTGTATCCAGGTTTCTCACCCCCCGGGGAAATTTTGACCCTCAACCCATTCAAGCACCTCGACAGACTGTCCACCGGTTTAACCTGGAAAAAATCAAAATCACACAAACTCAAGATGACAGAAAAACATCTCTTATCATCGCGGATTCAGCGCAGACGACAAAAGACCCCAATGTGTTCATTATGCACAAAGTCAACGCTGATATCTTCAGCGAATCAGCAAAACCAACCAGTATCACCGCAGAAAAAGGCGCGTACAACACGGCCACTGAGAACCTGCAGCTCAACGATAATGTGGTTGTAAGAAAAGAGGGACAAACCCTCTTCACCGACAAGCTGTTCTACGACAACAAGAAACGAACCGTACACTGTCCGGGAAAAATAAAACTGGAAGCCGACGGGGTAACCATCAATGGTGGCAGTCTTGATTACGACATTGACCAACAAAACTATGTCATAGGCAATCGGGTGCATGTCTTTTTTGACAGCTTCCCGTCCCATAAGCCCTCTCTTTGACGACAAGAGAGAACAAGACGCAACAAACACATTCAACGTACCCGGGTACAGCTGACCACCAGAAAGCCATCAATCACCCGACGAAAACGGACATTCACATCCCAGAGCGTCAGACCAAAATCGTGTTTATCGGTACCCTTCTGACTCGGCGGGCGGGGATCCTGAGCGATCACCTCTCTTATAAGCTGTCGTAACGGGCGGCCGGAGTCCTGCTGGTAATCCTGGCAAAACTGCTCAACCTCTGCACTCAAATCAACGGTACATTCAGGGGACGAAACGGTTCCAAGGCCACAGGTGGCCTCCTCTATACTGTCGCTGTAGGCCAGATAGGGTTTGATGTCAACGACCGGAGTCCCGTCCATGATATCAACCCCGGAGAGTTTGAGACGACAGCCCTTCTCTGAAAAGAGAATCCCCTCCAGACGGACCACAGACAAGCCCAGATGGTTGGGGCGGTGCGGGCTTCTGGTGGCAAACACGCCAAAACGCCTGTGCCCGCCAAGCCATGGTGGGCGCACAGTGGGTTTCCAGCCATCCTCGATACAGCCATGAAAAATAAATTGCAGCCAGAGATGAGAAGCCTTCTCGATTCCACGCAGGATCTCCTGCCGGTTGAACGGAGGGAAAAGCTCAAGTTCGGCGGTGGCCACGGACACCATACCTGGCTGCCGGGGAATACCGAACTTCTCTTGAAAACATGAGTGGACGACGCCTATTGCCTCAATCTCAAAAATTGTTTTTTGCATAACCTCTCTCCAGCAAGTACACCACGCCGTAATATTTTTTTATATTTTGTGTTACAAGGCTGTTGACAAGCCTTCCGGGCAACGATAGTATAACACGAAATGTACAGTTCGTGTTTTGATCTATCAAAAGATACAGGATCCCAAAGACTTTTCAGGATACAGGCGGTTCGCAAGCAATGCACATCTCGGAAGGCGTTCTCAGCACACAGGTTCTTGCGGCAGGTGGTCTTGTGGCAGCAGCAGGAACGGCTGTGGGGCTCAAAAAAATGGATTATGACTCTGTAATGACCACTGCATTGCTCACCGCGACCTTTTTCGTTGCCGGCCTGATACATATACCAGTCGGACCGGGAAGTGTGCATCTTGTACTGGGAGGGCTCATCGGTCTTGTTCTTGGCTGGGGCTGTTTTCCCGCTATTCTCACTGCCCTGTTGTTGCAGAGCATCTTTTTTCAATACGGAGGTCTGGTGGTTTTGGGCGTCAACACAAGCACAATGGCCCTGCCTGCCCTGATCTGCTCTTACCTCTTTCGCCCATGGTTAAAGCACCAGGGTGCAAGAAGGCAGATTGCCGCCTTTTCCTGTGGCTTCGTCTCGATGTTTCTCTCCTGCCTGCTTATGGCCCTCGCCCTCGCGACAACAGACAAGGGCTTTATCGATGCCGCCTGGCTGGTCGTTTCGTTGCATCTGCCGGTAATGGTGGTTGAGGGCTGTATCACCATGTTTGTTGTAATTTTTCTGGTCAAGGTAGAACCGGACATTCTCGCCCTGGAGGGGAAACATGGGATATAAAATATTCACCAGCGTCTGCCTCTTTCTCTGCCTTTTGAGCTCCGATCCGGTCCTGGCACACAAGATTCGGATCTTTGCCTGGACTGAAGGAGAGATCATACACACCGAGTCAAAGTTCAGCGGCGGCCGTACCGCCAAGAAAGCGAGGATACAGGTATACAGCCAGGCCGACAAGACCCTGCTCCTGACAGGAACCACCAACGAAAATGGGCTGTTTGACTTTACACGCCCGGCTCATTCTGGCGGCCTCAACATCACGGTTGACGCCGGAGATGGGCATAAAAACAGCTGGTATCTGGAAGATCAGCAGCCATCTGACGGTCGAGAAAAAATGCCCTCTTCTCTGAAGCAGAGATCCGGGACTCTGAAAGGTGTCGATCGAGCGGCTTCGGGGGCTACAGCTGCGCCCCAAAGCCCCGGCAGAGAAGAAATCGCAGCAATAGTCGACAAACAGCTGGAAAAACAGCTGGCCCCGATACGGCGGCTGCTCGCCGAGCAGCAGGAACGTTCTCCAGGGATCCGGGAAATTCTCGGAGGAATTGGCTATATTCTCGGCCTTGCCGGGATCGCTGCGTATATGAAATCTAAAAAGAGATGACCAGATACAAACAGATACAAGACTATTTACAATACTCATAAACGGAGAGGAGAACAATGATAGACCGAAAAATCGCAGGTATCCTTCAACTGGCCGTAGCAGGTTGTCTTTTTGTAAGTACGAGCGCAATGGCCCATTTTGGCATGCTTATTCCGGATCAGCCCATCGTTGACCAAGAAGAAACAGCATCCGAATTTCTGCTGGCATTTAGCCATCCCTTTGAGGGACATGCCATGCACCTCGCAAAACCAAAGAAATTCAAGGTGTTGACAAATGCTGGAGCAACAGATCTCACCGATGAGCTGCAGCAAACAAGATATCTGGAGCAATCGGCCTGGAAAATGGCCTACACCTTCAAACGTCCAGGGGTGTATCAGTTCATCATGGAACCTCAAGCCTATTGGGAACCGGCAGAGGATCTTTCCATAATCCATTACACCAAGGTTGTTGTTCCCGCCTTCGGAGATGATGAAGGCTGGGATCAACCAGCAGGGCTGCCGACAGAGATTGTCCCCTTAACGCGGCCCTTCGGGAACTATGCGGGTAACAGCTTTACCGGACAGGTCTTGGTGCAGGGGAAGCCCTCTGCAAATGCGGAGGTAGAGGTAGAATTCTACAATCAAAACCAGCGCTATGCGGCACCATCAGACTACCATGTAACCCAGGTGGTCAAGGCCGATGCAAACGGGGTTTTCACCTTTACCTGTCCGCTGCCTGGCTGGTGGGGATTTGCCGCACTCACCGAGGCGGATTACACCATCAAAAATCCAGAAGGTGAGGATAAGGGCGTCGAACTTGGTGCAGTTTTCTGGACCTATTTTACCGCTCCGCAGACAAAATAACGAAGAATGCTCGAAGAATCTTTTGTCGAAGGGCAGTCCCTTCTGCATACCACAGACCCGAGAATCAAGCTTATCGTTGCCCTGGCCTTCAATCTGCTGGTCGCCCTGACAACGGATTTTTTGGTTGTGGCTCTGGCCGGCTTTGTTGCCCTTTGTCTGGCAATTCTCTTCAGGCTCCCCTTCGGACGGCTCTGTAAAAGTCTGCTTGCAGCCAACGGGTTTGTCCTGTTTTTGTGGCTTACCCTGCCACTGACCTACGCCGGAGAGCCGATGTTCAGCCTGGGGCCCTTCGACTGTAGCCGGGAAGGTGTTGTACTGTCACTGCGTATAACGATGAAGGTCAATACCATTGTTCTCGGGATCATCTGTCTCCTTGCAACCTCCAATTTTGCAAGTCTTGGCCATGCCCTGGAAGGTCTCGGCCTTCCAAGGCGGCTTTGTTGCCTGCTCCTTTTTTCCTACCGCTATCTCTTTGTCATATATGAGGAATACCAGCGCCTGATGCGCGCGGCAACACTGCGCTGCTTTAAACCGGCAACGACAGTTCACACTTACAAAACCGTAGCATATCTCTTTGCAATGACGCTGATCAAAAGTTACGACCGTGGCAGTCGTATCCATCAGGCCATGCTTTTGCGGGGATTCGACGGCAGGTTCCGCCCTCTTTCCAGCCATACCCTCAACCGCTTCGATATCATCTTCTTTCTTATTTCTCTGCTGATAATAGCAGGGCTCTTCTTTCTTCACTTTACCTAGAGCGCGTCCTGTGGTACTTCCACTGTGATACACCCCTTCACAGTAATACCAGAGCACAGGTGCATTTATGAAAATTGGCATAATTGGTCTGCCCCAGGCGGGCAAAAAGAATCTTTTCTCTCTGTTAACCGGCAATGATCTTCAGGAACAAACTGTAGCAAAACCGATTCCCGGGGTTGCCGATATTCAGGACCCCCGTTTTGACAAACTGGTCTCTCTCTACCAGCCGGCCCGGCAGGAACATGCACGTATCAATCTGCTGCTGCTTCCCAAGCTGGAAAAAGAAAATATTGCCAGGGGCGATATCTTTGCCGACATAGCGGATGCCGACGGCCTCTGCCTTGTTGTTCGTGCCTTTGTAGACGACGCCATATACCACCCCGATGGCTCGGTCAACCCGTTGCGCGACACACTGGCCGTACACTCCGAGCTGATTATGCACGATCAGATTTTTGTCGAAAAACGGATTGAACGACTTGAAAAATCACAAAAAAAGCAGAAAACCGATAAACAGGAGGCGGAACTTGTTCTGATGAGGAAATTTCAGACCCATCTGGAAAAAGAGCGTCCCCTCCGGCTGCTTGCCCTCTCGGACGAGGAAGAAACCCTTATACTCAGCTATCCCTTTCTCACCAAAAAAGAGCTTCTTGTTGTCTTCAATGTCTCCGAGGATATGCTCAACACAACGAAGATGCTCGAAGAAGCTGCAGATTTTTGCCAAGAGCAAAAGGTTGAGGCAATGCAGGTCTGCACCCAGGTCGAGTCGGAAATCGCCCTTTTGGATTCGGAAGAAGAACGGCTTGCATTTATGGCGGATCTGGGGATTGAAACACCGGCACTTACCCAAATGACCCGCCTCTGTCTGAAGGCCCTCGGTCTGATCTCTTTTTTTACCGTCGGCAAAGATGAGGTCAGACAATGGCTGGTCAAAAAAGACGCCACCGCCCCGGAGGCGGCGGGCGTCATCCACTCTGACCTGCAGCGCGGCTTTATACGGGCAGAGCAGATGAGCTACTCGGATCTGCTGGCCGCCGGAGGTGAAGCCGAATTGAAAAAGGAAGGCAAGATCTACCTGCAAGGCAAAAATTATCTGGTTGCCGACGGAGATATCCTCAATATCCGCTTCAAGGTATAAACCGCATCGCTGCAACAGAACATCTGTCAGCCACAACAAAAACAAGGTGACGGAAAGTGTTCTCTAAAGGACTCTGTCCCAGAGATCACCACAGCCTTCGATGAGAACAGATAAAAAGAACAATGCTGGAACTCTCACATATAACCTTCACCTACCCTGGTGCCGCCGGCCCCACCTTGGAAGACCTGTCGTTCAAGGTACTCGAACCGCGGACCGGGATAATCGGCCCTAATGGCTGCGGCAAAACCACCCTGCTGCATATCATGGTTGGACTGCTCAAACCGGAAAAAGGCCAGATACTCTACAAGGAGATGCCGGTACAGACAAAACAGGACTTTTCTAAACTGCGCAGGGAGGTTGGCTTTGTCTTCCAGAGTTCAAACGACCAGCTCTTTTGCCCGACGGTCATTGAAGACGTGGCCTTTGGCCCTCTTAACCTTGGCTATCCTCCGGAAGCTGCCGTCGAGCAGGCACGTGCAACCCTGAAGACACTGGGCCTTGACGGGTTTGAAGACAAGATAACCCACAAACTCTCAGGCGGAGAAAAAAAACTGGTGGCATTGGCAACGGTCCTTGCCATGCGTCCCCGGATACTGCTGCTCGACGAGCCGACCAACAACCTCGACCCCCGTACCACAAAACGACTTAGAGAGATCCTCAGGCAGCTTGAGATACAACAGGTGATTATTTCCCACGACTGGGACTTTCTGAGCCATACAGCCGATGATTTCTACCTGGTAAGCCAGCGGCGTATGCAACGCTGTGAAAAAGATCACATTCACGAACATCGCCATATCCACAAGGCGGGAGACCATCCCCATGTCCATAGAATGGAGAACCCCTGATCCAGTATATACAGCCCTGTATACTGGCTAAAAGCCTTTTCCCAAGATCGTTTTTGTCCGTAACCGGTGCCAGACCGGTGTCGGCAGCCCATAGGTACTGTCGGAAAATAAGAGTCGGAAATGGCTGGACCCCAGCCATTGGCCATTGGTGTACTCGAGGGACAAGACGAATTGCCTTTCTTTACCATGGCCTTCCATATCTCTGGGAGAAAAATTTCTCGGTCACAGGTGCATCTGCACAGATGAAATCAGCTTGAAAGAGAAACCCGAGTATGGTATATTCTGCCACAGCTGAATCCTTAGTTATTTCATTGAATTATAAAGTATATAAAGATTTTATCGTTCTTTTTATGAAATATTAGGGGCTATGGAAATACGTTGCCTCTGACTCCTCTCCAGGATCGGTTCGGACTGTGTCTGGAGTTTGTGTCTTTGCGATAACCACCTGCATACCTGTCGTTGTCTGGTATTCGGGAGATGCAATCAAGACAGGGCTTCTTTCTCCAAGCAAACGAAGCGCTGTTTATGTACCACCCGTTGATGCTGTTTTCGAGTCTATGTTCTTTGGCTGTTAACAAAGAGGTGTTACGTATGCAGAAAGAATTTTCTTTTACCCAGCCTTCGTACATAACCCTTGATCTCGGAGAAAAATATCTCCCCATCCACGAAGATCAGGCCTGTATTGTCACAAACAATCCACTGACCAAGGCGGAAGTTTACGCCCCCGAGATAAATTTCTATCTCCGCCATTCCACAGCAGACAAGAAACATAAGTCAGAAGCGGTCAAGACCCTGTATGAAATCAGGATGACGGCCTTTGATCTTGCCCAGCAAACAGAAATGAGCATCACCGCCGGGCACCGTATCCTTATCGTATCCGGTCTGGAGCAGTCTCTTCTTGGAAACAAACTCGACGAGCTGGGATTTGAGGTTCTTCAGGTACAGGCCTCAAGTATCGTCACCCTTGATAAGCAGCAAAATGGTCTGCAGGTATCGGTACTTGAGGGAGAGACGACCTTTATTCTCGAGGCAGACCAAATCCTGTGGGGCAACTGCCCTAAGGAGTACACTGCTCTCCCCGCTGTCCACGACCATGAGATACTCGGACAGCAAAAGACCATAGAGCGTGTACTTGCAGGCTGCAGAACCATCTCTTACAACATCCAGGTCAAATACAACAGTTCTCTCTGCCTTTATCACGACAAGCGGCAAGAGATCTGTGGCCAATGTGTCGATGTCTGTCCAACGCAGACCATAGTAAAACGACAACAACCCTTGCGTCTCGAGATAATGCATGCCAGATGCAGCGGCTGTGGAGCCTGTGTCGCCGCCTGTCCAACGGGGGCGATGGACAGCAGCCGTATACCGAGAAACGCATTTCGACAGATTGCAAGACTCTTTACCGGCTATACGGCAATGATCATCCCTTCAAGCCTTGATCTTGAAAAGCTGGACTGCGAACTGGATACCGGGATTCTCCCGCTGGTCATCGACGATTCCCTTCTCGACGAGTGGCATCTGCTTTCACTGGTTCAAACAAGCGGTATGCCGGCCATATATTGTCCAGATGAAAGAACTGACCTCACGGAGAATATCGTCAGGGTCATAAATGAAATCTTCCTCAAACGCTTTCAGCAAAGGGCGGTGATACTCTGCGAAACGCCGGAAGATCTCAGGCGGGAGATGGCACAGATCAAGCCACTGGATGCGGCCCGCTTCGAACTTGATGAACGCTCACTGACCAAGAGACAGGCCATTGCCAAAAGGTTACAGCATCTGGTTGAAGCCGAGGATCTCGGCGCCGTCGATACCGCTCCGTATCTGCATTACGGCATGCTGCGTCTGAACCAGGATGCGTGCACACTCTGCCTGAGTTGTGTTGATGGCTGCACTCCCGGGGCCTTACAAATTGATAAGGAACAGAACACACTGGACTTCATCCCGGCCCTTTGCACCTGCTGTGGCTACTGCCTGCAGACCTGTCCGGAGAACGATTGTCTGAAGATCTACAGGGATCAGTTAGTCCTGCACCCGGAATTCTTTCGGCGCAGGGTAATGGCAAGAGACGAAATCTTCAAATGCGTTGAGTGTGGAAGAGGTTTTGCTCCTGCCAAATCGGTGTCCAGGATTGCGGCAATAATGGCGCCGAAATTTGCTGATGACAGCCTGCGGAGTAAAACGCTCTATTGCTGCCCGGAATGTAAGGCCCGAGTTATGCTCGAGGGGCTTAAGGAAATTGAATCTTTTTAGAGACTTGCTATGGATCATCTCGCAATAAACAAGGCCCGGGTCGTCTACTACAGCTTTTTTGCTTCCTTCTTTGCCTTTGATTTCGGCAAAGACCATTACGACAGAGGAGTACACGCCCTTGAAGCCCTCATCCAGTCTCCGATTGACGAACAGAGTGCGCTTGCCTTTTCTAATCTGAAACGACGATGTAAAAACGGAGGCTTTGCAGCCTTTGCCAAGGAGAACAACAATATCTTCTCTGATCCCTCATCAGAACCGATACCAACAACGGCCTCATTCTATGACGAAAATCGCGATGACGGCAGGCAACGACTACGAATGATCGACTATGTCATACAGTCCAAATATCGCCGGAATGCAGAAAGTTTTAAAGAACACGAAGATCATATTGAGTTCATCCTTCTCTTTCTTGCCAGACTTATTGAAGAGCAGACACAAGGGATAAAGCCTTCCGGTGATCTGGCAAAGGCAGTCTTTACCAATATTCTCAACCCGATGCTCGACGACTTCACCGATAATCTGTTCAACCACAGGCAAAGTTTTATCTACAAGCAGCTGGCTCTGGCGCTCAGATCATTTACCGAGCTGGAGCGTGTCTACCTTGATGTAGGCAAACCGACCAAAACAAACAACAGAAAACGAACCAGGGCTGAGGAGATACAGAAAAAGGGTACAGAACAGGGTTGTATCAGGATGAATTCCAGCTTTACGATGTAGAAAAAGACTGTACCGGCCTTAAAAAGACACCGGCTTAGAACACTCCATGGCCCGGGAATTATCGGCTCTGGAGATCATACAATCAGCGCAAATATGTCAAAAACATATTTGTTAACCGCTAACACTTCTAGAAAAGGAGGAGACATGCTCGAAGAAAGGAGGCAATTCCTCAAAACAACTCTGGGGGCGTCCGCTGTTGGAGTTGGCATGCTGATATCTGCCAAATGCAGTGTCGCAGCCGAAGAAAAGAAGGAAAAATCCCTCTCCAACGGTGTCGTTATAGGACATTCTCCGAAAAAGGAGATCCTGTACAAGAAGACGCAACACTGGGATGTTTACTACAAATCGGCATACTAGAAAGGAGGGGCGACCGTGTTAAACAAAGCGTTCAGCAAGATGTCCACCAGGATCGGCAGACGCTCTTTTCTGAAGTTGGCAACGGTTGGAGCGGGGCTTGGAGCAACATCGGCCTTTGCGACCGCCGACGCCATCCGTCCTGCGACCGACGAGGAGGTAAAGAATCCATTTCCAGGCTCTAAAAGGGTAAAGACGATCTGCTCAATCTGCTCTGCAGGCTGCGGTATCATTGCCGAGGTGCAAAACGGGGTCTGGGTTCGCCAGGATGTGGCTCAGGATCACCCGATCAGCGAGGGCAGCCATTGCTGTAAGGGTATTGACCAGATTGATCTGGTCAAAAGCAAACAGCGTCTTAAGCACCCTTTGAAGAAGGAAAACGGTAAATGGAAACGTATTTCCTGGGAAAAGGCGATCGATGAGATTTCGACAAAGATGTTGAAGCTGCGAGAGGAAAGCGGCCCGGATATGGCGATGTTCCTCGGTTCGGCAAAGTTCAACACACAACAGGCGTTCTACTTTAGAAAATTTGCGGCGATGTGGGGAACGAATAATATCGACCACGTCGCCCGTATCTGACACTCCGCTACAGTCGCCGGTGTGGCGAACACGTGGGGGTATGGAGCCATGACAAACCATTTTGGTGATGTCGTTGGCAATTCAAAGCTGATACTCGTTATCGGAGGCAATCCAGCAGCAGCCAACCCGATAGGGATGAAACATTTTCTGCAGGCAAAGGATCTCAACGATGCCAAGTTGATCGTTGTTGATCCTGTTTTCACCAGGACGGCGGCAAAGGCCGATCATTATCTGCGAATCCGTACAGGAACAGATGTCGCCTTTATCTACGGCCTTCTCCATGTCATATTCAAAAATGGCTGGGAGGATAAGGAGCACATAGAGAGCAGGGTTTACGGGATGGAAGAAGTGAGGGCGGAAGCGGCCAAGTGGACGCCTGAAGAGACCTCTGATGTTACCGGAATTCCGGCCCAACAAATTATTCAGGTGGCAACACTGCTCGCCAAGCATAAGCCTGGAACAGTCGTTTGGGCGCTGGGGATCACACAGCATTCGACCGGAACATCCAACACCCGAATCCTCCCCATACTCCAGCTGGCTCTGGGCAATATGGGGAAAAAAGGTGGCGGCTGCAACATTATCCGGGGTCATGACAATGTTCAGGGTTCCACGGATATGTGCTGTCTCGCAGATAGTCTTCCCGGGTACTACGGGCTCTCAGAAGGCTCCTGGAGATATTTCGCCAAGTCCTGGGGGCTCGACTACGAGTGGCTCAAGGGTCGTTTTGCCAGCAAAGAGTGGATGGAGACGAAGGGATTTTCCCTGGCCAAATGGTGGCAGGGCGTCCTGCAAAAGGAAAAGACCTACTCCTCCTCTCCGGTTCGCGCCCTCTGGGTACAGGGAAACGGGATCACCTCCATGGCCCATCAGGTGGAAATCCAGGAGGCCCTTGACAAGCTGGATCTGGTCGTCATCGCCGATCCGTTTCTCAACGAGGCAGCGGTGCTCACCAACCGTAAGGATGATATGTACGTCCTTCCGGTTGCCACCCAGTTTGAAACGGAAGGCTCTGTTACAGCAACCAACCGTTCCTCCCAGTGGCGCTCGAAGGTGGTCGATCCACTGTATGAGAGCAAGCCTGACCACGAGGTCATGTTTGCATTTGCCAAAAAGTTCGGCTTTTATGATGAATTTACCAGGGCAATGCGGCTTGAGGTGAAAGACGGCGAGCTGGTTGAGGTCAAGCAGGATTTTCTCTGGCCTGACGATGCAACCAACGAGCTGGCCAGAATCCTCAAGACCATAGGCCTGGGGGGCTGGACCCATCAAAGGCTGCGGGCCCATCAGGAAAACTGGCATATGTTTGATCCAATTACCCTCGGGGGCAAGGGGCCAATGAAGGGCCAGTATTATGGTCTGCCCTGGCCGAGCTGGGACGAAAACCATCCAGGCAGCCCGGTGCTCTACGATATCGATACCCCTGTTGCTGGTGGTGGAATGGGATTCAGGAACCGCTTTGGTCTGGAACACGATGGTGTCAGCCAGCTTGCCCGTGAGAGTGTAACCGTATCAGGCTCAAAGGTCGCAGGCGGCTATCCGGAAATCACCAGGGAAAACATCGAATCCGTTCTTGGCATAAGCCTTACAGAAGAGGAAAAGGCCAAAATGGGCAGCAACTGGAAGACCGACATCAGCGGCATCATCACACAAAAATGCCTTGAGGCCGGAGTCGCTCCCTACGGTAACGCAAAGGCCCGGGTGGTCGTCTGGACATTTCCCGATCCGGTGCCAAAGCATCGAGAGCCTATCCACTCATCACGCCCTGATCTGGTGGTCAAGTATCCGACCTACGAAGACCAGAAAAACAACTTCCGCGTCGACACCAAATACATCTCAGAACAGACAGCACAAGAGTGGGCAAAGGATTTCCCGACTATGCTTGTCACAATGCGGGTGGTCAACCTCAGTGGTGCCGGTATGCTTGAGAGGGTCTCAAAGTATCTCTCCCATATCACTCCCGAAATGTTTGCCAATATCCACCCGGATCTGGCACTCAAGTACGGCCTGCGTGACGGAGATATGATGTGGCTGCATGCACCACAGGGTACAAAGATCAAGGTCAAGGCCCAGTACAGCTACAGCGTTACGCCGGACAGAATCGCGATGCCGTACAACTTTGCCGGTGTTATGCAGGGTGTTGACCTCAGTGACAGATATCCGGAAGGGACAAGACCTTATGCGGTTGGAGAAAGTTTCAATACGATCACCAACTACGGATTTGATATCATAACGCAGATTCCCGAGTTCAACGCCGGTCTCTGTAGAATAGAGAAAGCATAGGGGGGTAATCATGAGTTTCGAACAAGCTCGAATGAAGTTTTTCTGCGACAGCAATCGTTGCATTGAGTGTTTTGCCTGCAGCATTGGCTGTGCCGAAGCGCATGAGCTACCGGTTGGCATCAGCAGGCGAAAGGTGATTACGATGCATAAGGGCGTTGTCGGCAAAGAGTACTCAACATCCATTGCCTGTATGCATTGTACCGATGCTCCCTGTGCGCAGGTTTGTCCTGTCGATTGCTTCTATATCCGTGAGGACGGAATTGTCCTGCACGACAAGAAAAAATGCATAGGCTGCGGTTACTGCCTGTACGCCTGCCCCTTTGGTGCGCCACAGTTTCCAAGGGACGGGGCTTTCGGGACCAAAGGCGCGATGGATAAATGCACAATGTGCGCCGGCGGTCCGGAAGAGACAAACAGCGAGGAAGAACGGCATCTGTACGGTCAAAACCGTATCGCAGAAGGACGGGTGCCCATATGCTCGGCTGTATGCGCAACCAAGGCCTTGCTGGTCGGTGATGCGGAAGAAGTGTCGACCATTTACCGTAAACGTGTCTCATCAAGAGGCAAAGGAGCATAATCAAGTGATGAAAAAAACAGCATTTTTTATCATCACTTCTCTTTTTCTGGTGTCAGCTGCCCTGGCAGCTGACAGCCAGATATGGGGAGAGATGATGATCCCCAATATTCTTGACTACGGCAAAGAAGGTTCTCTCGACCTGGGCCCCCTGTTCACCCTGCTGCAAGGTACCTACTTTCGCTGGGTGTTTCTTGCCATAACGGTTGGAGTTCCGACTATCTTTCTTGTACATTACCTGGTCTGGGGGCCAAAGGTTTTCTCCCATGGCGGAGACAAGATTTACATTTTCAGCCTGTTTCAACGGATTGTACATCTCCTGGCTGTCATATCCTTTCTCGTTCTTGTACCAACAGGACTGATGATGGTTTTCGGCAGATACCTCGGAGGTGGAACCCCGGTCTATCTTGCGCGAAATCTCCATGCCATGGCTACTGTGGTCTTTTTTATTGCTGTTTTTCCTATGTTTCTCTGCTGGTGCCTCGATATGCTTCCCTCCACCGATGATATCAAATGGGTATTTATTCTCGGAGGCTACCTCAGCAAGAAGAAACGGGAGATACCGGCAGGGAAGTTCAACGCGGGACAAAAGATGTGGTTCTGGGTGGCAACCCTTGGGGGGATGGTGATGATTGCCACAGGTCTGATGATGTACTTTCAGGATTTCAATCTTGGCATTGCCCGGACCCTTGGTTTGTCACAGATAGACCTGTTACGTGGTGCAGCCATTGTGCATAATGTGCTTGCAGCACTCATTACAGCCTTCTTTTTTACCCATGCATATATGTCCCTTTTTGCCATTAAGGGTGCAATTCACAGCATCATTACAGGCTATAAGGAGGAAGAAGAGGTAAAATATCTGCATAGCTCTTACTACAAAAAGCTTCAACAGCAACGGGCAAAATCATAAGCAACAGCAGGCGAAACCATCCTGAACGGAAAACTGGCTTTGCTCCAGCTGCAGCCCCTTGAAACGTTGCAGTTTTCGCTGTGGCCAACGCAGCCTGTTTTTTCGTAATGGTCTACCGTAAACACGAATATCCCCCACAGAGAAAGGTTCACCCGCAGATTCGGTGAACAAGAAGCACTCTCTGTGGGGTTTTTGAGAGGTAACAAAGAAAACTCCTCTGCGGGTCGGCGATTTTTCGGTGAGCCTCCGTTACAAGGCATTCCGTGTAGTACACGCCTTGTGCCTTGACTTGCGAAAAACTCTGCCCATCAGAAATGCTAACCTGGATATTTCATAAACATTGTGTCAATTTTTTAAACATTGCCGATATTCCAATATACGACATCGAGAACATTACAGTTTTACAATATCCAAAGTGTTCACCAAAGGTCAGTCCATGCGGCACCATCTTCTTTGCGTATTTTTGCAGTAAATAGAGTTTACTATTACCTAATGCAAAAAACTTCGAACCTGACACCGCCTGAACTGATGAAATATCCGGGCTAAACCTCACTTTTCTTCGCTGAGCAGGTTATTCCTCTGAGACAGGCTCCTTCTGCAAAGAATCAGATGAATCGAGGATATCGTCTTCCTTTTTCTTTTTGCTGTTGCGGCGAAAAAGGCGGGCAAAAAACCCCCTCTTTCGGGTTTGTTTCTCGTTTGACAAGACCTCTGAAGAGATGGCTTGACAATCTGCACAAAGCCCCCCGCCATCGGCAGCCTCTTCTTTGCCATCCAGACTGCAACCGCAGATGGAACAGACCGCCGGAGAGCCGTGGTCTTTCTGACCCGCAGGTTCCGATTCAAAAATGACATCTTCTCCCCCGACCTCAAAGACATCCTCATCACCACCCTTCTCAGGAATGCCCTCGACCTCACTCAGCAGAGAGGTAACATCGTCGATACTTCCATCTGCAGGGGAAGGATCTTCTGCTCCAACCTCGTCATCAGAAAGCTCCAGAGAAGAAACGACCTTTTCTTGTCCCTCAGCAAGTCCGGAGGTTGTTCTCTGCTCCTCGACCTCGAGAAAATACTCGGTAAAAGATTCGGAAGAGAGAGCAGCATCTTCTTCACTATCCAGAGCCAGACCAGCGACAACGGGCTTTTGTTCTGATCCTGCCGACGAAACGGCGAAAAGAATTTCTTTTTGTGAAGAATCCTCAAGCACACTCTCATCAAGGGCAAACTTTTTGTCACAGTCGGGACACACTATTTTCTTTTGATACAGTGTGTTCTCAGCAGTTCCTCTCAGGCTGCAGTGTGGACAAACTATCCGAACGAAAGCTCCCTGATTATTGTCGGGGATAACACTGCATTCTGCGATAAATCGCCCCTCACAATCCGGACAGGAAACCTTTGAATTAAAGAGAGAATCCTCTGCAACCCCTTCAAGCCCGCAGTAAGGGCAAAATAGCCTCATCATAAGTCTCCGAATATTAATTGTTCTTTATTTGTAACGATTCATAAGGTGCAAAACAGATAACCGCAGACATCTCGGCCGGATCTTTAGAGGTAATTGTACCCTCTCACAGCCACTTCAACAAATAAATTATGTAAAAAACGTAGAGAATTTCTCAGATAGGAAAATCTTGTCCAGACTCAGCACAGAAAAACCAGAACTTCGTTACGATAAACAATTGACCTCCTTCCCCGTATTTTACATGCCTTCCCCAACCATTCCAGCCAGAGATCCTGGCCTTTTTCAATTAAGGCTTCCCATACAAAAACAATTTTTGTAGAAAAAGAGATTGCAAACTGGCCCAATGGGCTTGTCCCGAGTAAAAATGACCAACAGGCCCTCATCAAACAAAAAAACCATGGATAAGAGAGTACAGTTTGACATAGGCGGTATGCACTGTGCCGCCTGCTCAGCGCGTATAGAAAAGGTTATCAACAATCTCTCTGGCATAACAACTTGCTCTGTCAACCTCGCCACCCAAAAGGCAGATATCCGCTTTGACCCCAAAGCCCTAGGTTCAGAGGAGATCAGAGCAGGCATAGAAAAACTGGGCTTTACCGCGGTACCGGTTCAACAACACAGAACCACCCAAAAACAGTCGGAACAACAGCATCTGGAGGCAATACGGCATCGGCTCATCCCGCTGGCCATCCTTTCGAGCAGTATTCTTCTGATCTCTATGGGACCGATGCTCGGTCTCCCGTTTCCCCGGATTCTGTCTCCGGATACATCTCCTCTCTACCATGCCCTTCTCCAGTTTGTATTGATCCTTCCAGTTCTCTACCTTGGACGGAACTTCTATCTCAGTGGCATACCAGCTCTCGTCCGCGGCCTTCCCAACATGGACAGCCTGATTGCCATTGGTACAGGAGCTGCGGTGGTCTACTCCACCTGGAACCTGCTGGAAATCGCCTTTGGCATAGACCCTGTTGCCAAGGCACATGACCTCTATTTTGAATCTGCCGCCGTACTGATTACCCTTATCTCGCTTGGCAAATATCTCGAAATGCGTTCAAAGGTGCGCACCGGAGATGCAATTACAGCCCTGATGCGACTCGCCCCGGCTCAAGCCACCGTTCTTGACAGCAATGGAGGGCAGAGACAGGTCGCCGTCGAGGCGCTCTGCGTCGGAGATATAATCCTTTTACGACCCGGCGAACGGGTTCCGGTAGATGGCACCGTCGTAGAAGGCAACTCGAGTGTCGATCAATCGATGCTTACCGGGGAAAGTCTGCCTGTGGTAAAGACCAAAGGCAGTCTTCTTTACAGCGGGACACTCAACACCACAGGCACGCTGCATTTTTCCGCCACCAGGGTTGGCGAAAAGACCACACTTGCCCGCATCATTGCCCTCGTTGAAGAAGCACAGGGCAGTAAGGCGCCGATTGCCCGTTTCGCCGACCGGGTCAGTCTCTACTTTGTCCCTGTCGTTATCGCAATTGCAGTGCTGGCCGGGCTCAGCTGGTTTTTCCTTGGCGAAGCCGGACTCAGCTATGCCGTACGCATCTTTATCGCCGTCATGGTTATTGCCTGTCCCTGCGCTATGGGGTTGGCCACCCCGACCTCAATTATGGTCGGAACAGGCAGAGGCGCCCAACTCGGAATCCTGATCAAGACCGGAGAGATTCTTGAAAGAGCCCAGGCCACAGACTGTATTGTCTTTGACAAAACAGGTACCCTGACCATTGGTAAACCAGAGGTTACCGACATTGTCTCTGCCAATGACTGGTCGGAAACAAGGATACTCAGTCTGGCCGCATCGCTGGAACAGGCCTCGGAACACCCCCTTGCCAGCGCAATAGTCCATGCTGCGAAAAAACGAAAATGTCAACAGTACCGTATCGAAGATTTTACAGCCTTGCCTGGCTCCGGAGTGCAGGCCAGAGTAGAATTTCTCGGAGAGGCCTGCAGAATTTTTCTTGGCAATGCAGCCTTTATCAGCGGCCATCTCGAAAAACCTCTTCTCCAGGACATTGAAACCAGGGCGCAGGAGTTGGCATCGGCGGGCAAAACCGTTCTCTATCTTGCGACAAAAGGTGCTCTGGCTGGCCTGATTGCCGTTGCCGATCCACTGAAAACAGAGGCCCAAGAGGTCATAGGCCAGCTTACCGGCCAAGGACTCAGGGTCGTCATGTTGACCGGCGACACCCCCAAAACCGCCGAAGCTGTTGCTGCAGCGGCCGGAATACGCGATGTTATTGCAGGAGTACTGCCGGCGGAGAAGGCAGAAAAAGTGCAGGAACTCCAAAAAAACGGCCATACGGTGGCAATGGTCGGCGATGGAATCAACGATGCGCCGGCTCTGGCCTGTGCAGACGTGGGTATCGCAATGGGTAGCGGTATAGATGTGGCGATGGAATCGGCAGATATTGTGCTGATGAACAACCATCTGGAGGGTATTATACATGCCCTGGCACTGAGTCGTGCAACCATGAAAAATATCCGCCAGAACCTGTTTTGGGCCTTTGCCTACAACGTTATCGGTATTCCTGTGGCAGCCGGCGTCCTGGTCATATTCGGTGGCCCGGCCCTCAATCCGATGCTCGGAGGAGCGGCCATGGCGATGAGCTCTGTCTCGGTGGTCACCAATGCCCTGCGCCTGCGACATTTTTCACCGAAACAGAAAGGCCCTTGAAACAGTTGCTACCCAGCGTGGAAAACTGACTGCATCTTTTGACAATTTTTGTTATATCTTTCAGTCTGGCTGACATATTTTTTTCAGGGCAGAGGCTTTGCACAGGTCGAAAGAGGTTGCGGTCTGACATCTGTTTTTTCAGAAGGCAACGAACCAGCAGGGCTGGAGCAGATAGGCACAACGAAGACAGAGCTCGGAACTTCGACACCCCGATTCTCTGTCTCTGAGCCGAGTTTCATTAAACGTACGATACCATTCGCGCTGCCCCCTCCAGACGGTCGGCCTTTCTCCTTAGCCAAGGGTGTGTTCCATGTCAGAGACATCAAAAAATACGATCAAGCAACCGGTCGACAACACACGGTCCGTGGGTGAAATCGACAGGCTGGCCGGACAGCTTCTGGAGATTGACCTGGAGCTCGACTCGAATATACCGACGACCATGTGGATCAGTGACTTGCACGGTGAAGGCGACCGTTTCAAGTCCATCTTAAGGGGCCGATTTGGCATGCTCTACCAGACCTGCAAGGAGGCCCTGCCCAAGACATTCAGCGCCGAAAAACTACAGTATCTGACCAGGATCATCCGCAAGAATGCCTATCTCTACGATGATTCTGTCAAAATGGACAGGCAGGATGTCATCCTTTGCCTGGTTTCTGTCCTGCGCTATAAACTGACCAACGTCCGCAGGGAGCGGCATCAAACCTACCGGGGTGAATTTCAAGACGTTATTCAACGTCTTCTCTCCGGCTTACCGGTTCCGGACCCCATTTTTGAGGAACAGATCGTCTCAGACAGGCTGATAAACCATCTCAGCCTCTCTATCCGGCGGACACTGCTTGACCGAATTCAGGTTCTCGGCGACGTTTTTGACCGCGGCGAACAACCCGACAAGATCCTGCGGATCCTTTTTTCACACCATTACCGCAGCGGGGTGGATTACGTCTTCGGCAATCATGATATTCTCTGGATGGGTGCTGCGGCTGGTTGCAAATCACTGGTTGCCGAGGCCCTGCGTATTACCTGCCGTTATGACCATTTTTCTTTTCTCGAGCGCATGGGTTTTGATACCACGAAACTGGCCGACTTTGCCATCGCCACCTATCCTTCGGAAAAAGTCACCGGAAACTTCAAGGCAAAAACCGCCAAGGGACGCTCTATGGAAAAGGCCCTGGCGATAATCCAGTTCAAACTTGAAGAAAAGACCATCCTCGACTTTCCGGAATACCAGATGTCGTCAAGACTCTGGCTTGACAGACTATCAACAATGCTCAGGGAAAACGACACAGCAGCTCTGAACGACAACCATTTTCCAACCATCGACCTGGACAACCCAGCGGCCTTGAGTCCTGAGGAATCTGCACTGATCGACGATTTAACCGGGCAGTTTACCGGCAACCGTAAGTTGATGCGCCTGCTTGGCTATCTCTACAGCGAGGGGAAAACCTACCATATCCAGAATAATTTTCTCAACATCCACGCCCTGGTACCATCCACTGCCGAAGGCGACTTCGAGGAATTTCTCGGACATAAGGGCCGCGCCCTGCTGGATTTTATCCAGAAGACCATTGAAGAGGTTGGACAAAATTATATCAATAAAAGGCCCCAGAAGCCGGAAGATCAGGCCCTGTTTTTTTATCTCTGGTGTGGCCCTAAATCACCCTTTTTCGGCAAACACGCGATGAAGACCTTTGAGAGGTATTTCCTTCTCGACAAGGCGACACACAAGGAGCGGACCCTGTTCTGGAAGGATAACCTGCAGACAGACCAGTTTAAGAAAAAGATGCAGAAAGAATTTGGCGTGCAAAGGGTCATCTTTGGCCATACCCCGGTCGACTACCGGAAAGGCCTGCAAATGGCCAGCGAAGACGGCGTGGCAATAAATGTTGATGGCGGTTTCGCAGCGGCCTACTATAACAGGGGGCATTCACTGGTACACACCCCCCACCAGCTCTATGGCATCATCCTGCCGACCCCGGAAGAGATTGAGGAGGCGGCGCAAAAACTGGAGTCTGCACCCCTTGATATTGAACTTATTGATGAGTTCCGAGAACCGATAAAGAAACGAGACACCATCGCCGGCAAAAAGCTGCTTGCCCTGCGCAGTAATATTCTGCAACAACTGCGGGCCTGCACTACAGAATCCGACGGGGAGGTTTGAGCTTCTGGATTTTTAAAAAATCAAGATATATTGAAAATTTAAATATATTTCCAAGGAAGCACTTTTACAGCCAATATCTCTGCAGCCCACACAAGCACTGATGGTTTCGTAAACAGTCATCGCTTGTCCCTGGCTGGGCTCACCAATAAAAAAAGTTACGCGACCTATGAACATAAACTATGGAATGGAAATCGTCAGGGCCACGGAGATTGCGGCCCTCACCGCTGCCAGGATTCAGGGTCTTGGAGACCATAGAAATATCCTCAATCAGACCCGTAAGGCAATCGCCAAGACCTTACACCGCCTGCCGGTGACAGGTACAGTGATAAACGACCGATTTACAGGCAGGGAACAGATCTACCAGCTGCCCCCGACCATCGGCAGCGGCAGTGAAGAGACTGATCTGCTGGTTATTGCGCTTGAGGCCTACCACTCGGCGGCCAACGGACGCAACAATTCAACCTCGTACGCAGCCATTGCCCAGTCCGCCTCTTTGCAAAACGTCCCGAACCTCAGTATGTACAAGATGGTGGTTGGCACCAAGGTTGGTGATGTGATTGATATTACCCAGCCACCGGTGAGAAACGTCAAGCGGGTTGCTCGAGCGCTGAGGAAATACACCGAAAATGTGACTGTCTGCATCCTCAACCACCACAGACATAAGATGCTCATCGATGAGATCAGAAGCTGCGGGGCGCGCATCAAGCTTATTGAAGAGGGGGAGATCTCAGGCTGCCTCTCTGCAATAATGGGAGAAAAAGCAGATATTTATATCGGATACGGCTATGCCCATGAGGCGGTCTTTGTTGCCGCGGCCATCCGCTGCTTCGGAGGCTATTTCGAGGGAAAAATCATCTACGAAAACGAGCAGGAGTACCAGGAGGCAGAAGGCCACGGCATCAGCGATTTTACAAAGATCTTTCGGGTTCAGGATCTTGTCAAGAGCAAGCAGGTGGCGATAGCCGGGACCGGCATCACCGACGGAGAGTTTCTCGAGGGGGTCCGCTTTACCCCGACCGGTGCGATCACAAACTCCTTTGTTGCCCGGGGGGAGAGCCGTACCTATCGGAGCCTCGAGACACGCCATTTCTTTGACTATAAGCCGGTATTCTAATACCGCCATCATATGTCCGCTTGCTTTTAAGGAGAGGCTGTGAATGATTTCATAAAAAAATATGAAGAAATCTGGAAAGATACCCCTGTTAGCCTTTTAGACAATTATAACTATCATCTCAAGCTCACAGAAAATCTTGACAACCTCAAGTCAGATAAGTTTGACTTTGAAAGTTTATATAAAATTGTTCTCTGGAAATTAAATCGTTTTCCCTATATTGAGCAGGATCTGATAAACCGCTTGAAAAACGTTTCTACAGTACAACCTCAACACCATGAGGAATGCGGTGACCTTATCAAGGATTTACTGAAAACTCCGGGTATTGCTCTACCAATATCCAGCACAATATTACGGTTTTTAAACCCCAGAACATTTCAGATTATCGATGACAGAACATATCGAATTTTATTTCCTGGAAAAACGAAATATCCTTCAAAGGGGAAAAAAGTCACGGATAGCTATCTTAAAAAATCGGTTGATATATATTTTAAATATTTAGATAAAATTCATGAAATTTCTTCAGAAAAGCTTCCCTTTGAATATGCCGATCGTATTTTGTATCTTTTAGACATTAAGCTTGGCAACAAAATCGGGAGCAAAACATAACAAATAATTCTACCGAATTTGTTACACTCAACTTTGGTGCTATGAGAACAATTCTTGTATTATAAATATTTTGTTCAATCCTGAAAGTGAAGGTTACAACAAAAACTTCGCTGACTAGAGGTTTGAGCGAACCCGCTGAAGCTTGCCATGTCATCTACCATTGTGCGCAAAGAAAGACATGAGAGTGACCACCAACATCAGAAAAACCGATCTGATTCGTTTTAATGTGGCAATCCTGCCGACATTACGATCGACCTATGTAACAGTTCTGGTTATTTCGCTATTCATATTTGGACTTATCTGTTGGAAAAACGGTATTCCCCAGACTCAGAGTGGCTGGATAGGGATTCTCCTGAGTTCTTTCGGGGGAGGTTTTTTCGGAATGTTGTTTGGCGTCGTCTTCTCAATGATTTCAATCCTGCTTATGTCATCTTCAAAAAACGGCATTCTTGGGCAACATGAATATTCGTTAAGCCCTGAAGGACTCCATGAAAAAACCCCTGCGAACGAAGGTCTGAGCAGATGGTCTGGAATAACTAAGGTAAGAGTTGCAGGCCCATATCTGTTGTTTCAGATATCGGGCTGCTTATTCCATATTGTACCAGCCCGAAGCTTTCGCTCTGATGAGAGTTTTAATGAGTTTGTATCGCTGTCAATTGAACACTGGCAAAAGGCACAGAACAGGCAGGTCAAGTAGGCTGCCCGCAGGTTCGCGCCTGTTACGCTGTTGATATACTCTCTTTTTCTCAACAAACAGCACAAGAGGCTTGCAGCATAAAAAATACCAGCTATACTCAGATTCTCTCTTTTCGATCAATAGACACCACCAGGTTGGCCTACCACCCTTCTTAACTCGCAGGAACACAACAATGAGCGCAGGATTCACCCATCTTCATCTCCACACACAGTACAGTCTCCTTGATGGGGCCATTCGTATCTCCGACCTTGTAGAAAAATGCAAGGCGTTTGATATGGATAGTGTCGCCGTTACCGACCACGGAGCGATGTTTGGCGCCCTGGAATTTTATATCAAGGCAAAAGAGGCCGGAATCAAACCAATTGTCGGCTGTGAATTCTACGTTGCTCCGGAGAGTAGACATATTCAAAAGGCTGTTGATGGCCAGAAGTCCTACCACCTTGTCCTGTTGGCAATGAACCATACGGGCTATAAGAACCTGATGAAAATGGCATCAATCGCTCAGTTTGAGGGGTTTTACTATAAGCCGCGAATCGATATGGAGGTCCTCAAAGAGTACAACGAGGGCGTCATTGCGCTCACCGCCTGTCTTCAGGGTATCGTCCCCAACGCCATCCTGAAAAAGGATCTGCCAAGGGCCAGAAAAAAGGCCGAGGAGCTCTACGAGATTTTCGGCGACCGTCTCTATTTTGAGCTGCAGGAAAACGGGATCGCCGCCCAACAAAGTGTCAACGACGGGCTGAAAGAGCTCGGCCGGGAAATGGGCATCAAACTGGTTGCAACCAACGACTGTCACTATCTTACCCGTGAGGAGGCCAAGGCCCACGAGCTGTTGCTCTGTCTGCAAACCGGGAAAACCATCAATGACCCGAAAAGGTTCAAGCTCCCCACCGAGGAGTTTTACTTTAAATCGGCCCAGGAGATGCGCACCAGCTTCGCCCACTGTCCCGAGGCCATTGCCTCGACCCAGGAGATCGCCGACCGCTGCAATCTTGAGATTGACTTTGGCAACTACTATTTTCCGAAATTCCCTGTCGAGGAAGGAGAAACCCTCGAGAGCATGTTCACAAAGGCCTGCTGGCAGGGGCTGGAAAACCGCTTTGCCAAGATGCAAGAGACGGCGGGCCTTGATGACGCCAAAAGACAGGTCTATACAGAGCGCCTGCAGGCAGAGATCGACGTTATTCTCAAGATGGGTTTTTCCGGCTATTTTCTTATCGTTGCCGATTTTATCAACTGGGCCAAAGACAGAAAAATCCCGGTAGGCCCAGGGCGGGGATCCGGGGCAGGCAGCCTGGCCGCCTATGCCATGTCCATCACCAATATTGACCCCATCCTCTACGACCTTATCTTTGAGCGGTTTTTGAATATCGAGCGAAAGTCGATGCCCGACTTTGATGTCGATTTCTGCCAGGAAAGACGCGGAGAGGTGATCGACTATATAAAAGAAAAATACGGCGGCTCCAGCCATGTTGCCCAGATCGTTACCTATGGAAAGATGAAAACGCGCGGGGTTATCCGCGACGTCGGGCGGGTGCTCAACATGCCCTTTGGTGACGTGGACAAGGTGGCCAAGATGGTTCCCGAGACAGAAAAAGTGACCGTGGACAAAGCCCTGCAGGCCGAACCCAAACTCCAGGAAGCGGTCAAAAATGACCCAAAGATCGCAGAACTGATCTCTTTTTCGCGAACCCTCGAAGGACTGGCCCGAAATACCTCAACCCATGCCGCGGGCATCGTTATTTCACCAACACCGCTCACAGACTATCTGCCGGTCTGCCGGGGTATCAACGGTGAAACCTTGACCCAGTACGATATGAGCCATACCGAAAAGACCGGGCTGATCAAGTTTGACTTTCTCGGGCTGAAAACGCTGACGGTCATCGACAAGACCCTTAAACATATCCAGCTCGACAAGGGTATCGAAATCGATATAGACAATATCCCGTTAGACGACAGCAAGGCCTTCGAGCTCCTCTGCAAAGGCAATACACTCGGCGTTTTCCAGCTGGAAAGCCCGAATATGCGTGATCTGCTGATCAGGCTGGAACCCGAACAATTCAGTGATCTGATTGCCCTGGTCGCACTCTATCGGCCGGGCCCGATAAAGTCCGGGATGATCAACGATTTCATCGATACCAGACACGGGATCAAGGAGGCTGAATATCTGCTGCCGGAGATGGAGCCCATCCTGAAAGAGACCTTTGGTTTGATTCTCTATCAGGAACAGGTCATGAAGATAGCCAACGTCCTTGCCAACTACTCGCTCGGCGACGCCGATATCCTGCGCAGGGCAATGGGCAAGAAGAAACACGACGTCATGGCCAACGAGAAAATAAAATTTCTCAAAGGGGCCAAAGACAACAATATCCCACCGGAGACGGCGGAGCAGATCTTTGACCTGATGGAGTATTTCTCAAGCTATGGCTTTAACAAGTCGCATTCGGCTGCCTATGCAATGGTCGCCTACCAGACCGCCTATCTCAAGGCACACTTTATGCCACAGTTTATGGCCGCCCTGCTCTCGAGTGATATGAGCAACACGGACAAGGTGGTCTTGTATATCCACGAGTGCAAGGAACACAATATCGAGGTGCTGCCTCCTGACATCAACCAGTCCGTCAAGGACTTCAATGTCAAAGAAGATGCGATCCGCTTTGGCATGGCCGCGGTAAAAAATGTCGGAGAAAATGCCCTTGACTGTATCCTCAAAGAACGCGAGAAAAACGGTCCCTTTACCTCAATCTCCGATTTCTGTAACCGTGTCGATTCACAAAAGGTCAACAGTCGTGTTATCGAGAGCCTCATTAAATCTGGATGTTTTGATTCCCTCGGCCATTACAGGTCGCAAAACCTTGCCATTCTCGAACAGGCCATGGAGCAGGCAAAGGCCGTACAGCGGGATATGCAAAGCGGCCAGATATCGCTGTTCACGGTTGCCCCCGAGATAACTCCTCCGGCTGCAATCTCACAGCTGCCGATGCCGGATATTGCCGAATGGGATGACCAGGAAAAACTGAAATTTGAAAAGGAGACCGTCGGTTTCTATATCACCGGGCATCCCTTGGACAGATCGATCGATGAGATAAAAACAATCACCGACTGTACAATCCAGGATCTCAAAAGCCGAACTGAAGGCCAGGCGGTACGTATAGGCTGCCTGATTCGCACCTGCAGAAACCTCAAGAGCAAAAAGGGTGAATCGATGGCCATTCTCTCCGTGGAAGACCTCTTGGGGGCTTTGGAAGTCGTTGTTTTTCCAAAGACATACTCAGAATACGAGACGCTTCTCTCCACCACAGAGCCGGTGATTATCCAGGGCCGGCTGCAGCAGGAAGAGCGGGGGCCGAAAATTCTTGCTGAAACCATCCATTCACTGCCAGAGGCAAGGGCAGCCTTCACCGACAAGACCCATATCAGGCTGCATTACGACAAAATCTCACGGCAAAAGCTGGAAAAACTCAAAAAGACCTTCTACCAGCACTACGGCCCAAGCCCCCTACATCTCACCCTGCAGTTTTCCGGAAAGGGGGAAGTCGATTTTGAGCTTGCCGGAGACCTCGGTATCCGCCCATCTCAGGAGTTCACAGACAGCGTCGAGGACATCCTGGACTATAAGGCTGTCAGCTTTACCCAAAAACCAATCCAGCTGAAAAATCCGCAGCGGCATTGGCAAAACAACGGCGAAAGGCGGAGTACAAGCCCAGGATAATTTCTCTATGCCAAGGCATCCAAACAGCCTCAACAAGCACCGATGAAGATATTCGCGAATAAAGAGTCCCCACAGAGCTATAATGAGTGGGGAATACGATGGTCGAGAAGGTCTATTTGGGCACTGAGATCGATGGGCGGAGCCTCGCCTCTACAGGAGATCTCAATCTCGGCAGCGACAGCCGCGCACTCTTTGAGGCCAATGCTGAGGCAGGCCCCTTTTATTGTATGCGCGTATCGTTCGAGTTTTTCGTTGTCATCTTCTGCGTATGCCTCTTTGAGATGTTGCAGATGCTCCGACAGAGCCGAAAGGAGATCAGGAATCATCAACGCAACCTGATCTTCGGGGAGACCAAACTGGTTTATCAGATATTTTTTTATTTCCCGGACACTCATATCCATTCACCTTGTACAATACAGCGAAAAGCTTCAGTCACACTGCGCAGGAAGAACAAACAACATTTCCTGCAAAAAAAGCCAAAAGGCGATAATCTACCATGTATACAAGAAGCTTGTCCAGCGACTTTTGAAGTCAAACGATCGGCTACAATAACCATGTGTTCCTCTTTTACCAAAGATATTGCGGCCCTGATACGAAAAAACGCACTCGTCGAGGACGGGGAAGGGATCGTCGTCGCCGTCTCCGCAGGGGCAGACTCCACGGCCCTGCTCATAAGCCTCTCGGAGATGGCGTGCTATAATCTGATCGCAGCCTACATAGACCACGGCCTGCGACCGACAGAGGCAGAGCGGGAAATCTCCAGTCTCCAAGAGCTCTGTGCACAACGCGGCATACCGTTTAGCGTCCGCTCGGTTGAGGTCAAGAGACTCGTACAGCAAACCGGCCGGTCAACCGAAGATGCGGCACGAGAGCTGCGTTACAGGGCTCTGGAGGCGATCCGAACGGAAAACGGCTACGATACAATTGCGGTGGGCCATACTCTTGACGATCAGGTAGAAGAATTTTTTATTCGCCTGATCAGAGGCAGTGGCACCTGTGGTCTATCGGGGATGTCCCTGCGCCGAAAACAGATTATCCGGCCATTGCTGCACAAGAGCAGAGCGGAGATTGAAGATTTTTTAACCGACAAGGGTCTTGCCTGGTGTACCGACTCATCCAACCTCTCCACAACCCTTTTACGAAACAGGATACGTCTCGATCTGCTTCCTGAGCTGGAGCAGCACTACAACCCGTCCCTGCGCAAAACCATCCTCCAGACCATGGACATACTCCGGGAAGAAGAGAGGTATATGAGAGAAAAAAGCCTGTCTGCCTACCGGCAATGCGTGGCTGGTGATACCGGCAAAGGACGGCTGTCAATCGATCTTGACAGCTACCGCAGCTGCCACAAGTCTATTCGCAGACGAATCGTAGAGCAATGCTGCTGGCAGTTGGGGGTTGGCCCTTCGTACACCAACAGAGAAGATGTCGACAAACTTGCTGCAGGTGAGAGTGGAAAAGAGCTGCATCTCTCCTGCGGGCTGCAGCTGATACGGCAGAACAGGACCCTTGTTCTGCAAAGGGTGGCCTTCTCAGGAAGAAGACGATGGCGGCCAGCGGCCGACTACACGCTGCCTATAGAGGGCCCGGGGAGCTATCCGCTCCCGGAGTTGGGGCTTGAGCTCAGGCTGCAGATCTGTTCGCCAGAAAAGATCCCCAAAGAGGCTGGCCTGCTGACCGTTGACAACGAGAAATGCCCTTTTCCGCTCACGGTACGGCCCTACCGGCCCGGAGAGCGTTTTACCCCGCATCGCGGCGGTGGACGCAAAAAAATAGCCCGCTATTTCAACGAAAAGAAACTCGACAAACGACGGCGAACCTCCTGGCCCATTCTCTTTCTCGGCAATTCTGTTGTCGCCGTTATCGGGTATGCCGCAGACAGCAAATACAGGGTTGACAGCCATAGCAGATCGATATTGACCATTGGCCTTACCCACCGATAAAAGCGGTTTGGCACAAATCAAGACCTCTTCTTCCGCAATATCCTCTTGTCTCCGACCCGCCTGGTAATCTTTTCCCTGTCGAGATATTCAAGTATCGGTATGGAAAATTTTCTGGTCAACCCGGTCAGCTCCTTGAAGGCCGGGGTATCTATCTCACCATGGGCCTCAATATGCCGCTGTACCGAATCGATAAGAGGATCGATAACCTCTTTTGCGTAGTAGAGCGATTCGTTGATCTTGCGCAGTCTCTTCTCCCGCACATTGACAGCGATAAGCTCCCGCACCATCTTTTCCGGATAGTCGGTAAAGCGGGTGAGGGTCTCTTTGATGGTCGGGGTGGAGAGACCGCTTTTTCGATACCAGGCATTGAGTTCAGCCTGCAGCTGTTCTTCATCCGCCTGCAGGGTCACCCTATGCTCGGGAAGACGCACCACCGAATCTTCCTGGATGACCTGATTTTTACGCAACAGATCGCTGATACAGAAGGTATAGAGCTTATCATCGATTCTCCGACCAACCCCGGTACGCAGCTCTTCCTTTGACAGGCCGGGCAGCAGCGGAAACTTTTTATGAAAACTGGCAAGATACTCGACAAAGAGCCCTTTGATATGCTCCGTTATCTCAAAGCTGACAAACCGTTGGATCACTGAATCGACAACAACAATTTTCTTTGCAGATATCGGCTGTTGCAGAACTTTTTTCAGTCTGTTGCCAAAGATGCCAAGCCGCACACCAAGCTGATCGGCGGTCAACCCCTGCTCACGGCTCTCCTGCAGAAAAAGCAGGATCTTGTCCTCATCACTACCATCTTTCAAGATCTGGTAGAGCCGCCGATTATACTCCCGGTCGGCCGCTGACAGCCTTTTTCTCTTACGCGGCGAGACATTGCCGTAAACGGTTCCCCCACCAACGGTTACCACTGGAGAATAACTGCGAACGACATAGTTATCTCCGGGCCAGACCACGGCCTTCTCCTCGAGCAGGAGCTGCACCACAGCCTCTTCACCGGGCTGCAACACATCTCTATCGAGAAGGGAGACCCTGCCAATGATTTCCGAGGTTCCCAGATGCACCCTCAACCGCGCTCTATGCTTGAGTGGTTTGCTGTTTGCACCAAGATACAACAGACGACAATCGAGCATATAGCTCGGTTCCATGGTCTTTTCAGGGGCAACAACCATCCCCCTGTGTATTTCATCTACCCCGACTCCCTGCAGATTGATGGCGGTTCTATGCCCGGCCTCCACTTCAGCGACCGCCGATGAATGGACCTGCAGCCCACGCACCTTTGCCACCCTTGTGCCGGGATACAGCTGCAGATCGGCGCCAAGGGCCGTTCGTCCGGATATCGAGGTACCGGTAACCACAGCCCCAAAACCCTTCATCGCAAAGATTCGATCCACCGCCAGACGAAAAGGGCCATGCGCCTCCTGAAAATCATGGCCCTTGACGATGTTGTTGATGGTGTGCCGAACCTCCTCGATTCCTTCACCGCTGGTCGAAGAGACCTTGAGTATCGGTGCGTCTTCAAGAAAGGACCCCTGACAAAAACTCTCGATCTCTTCACTCACCATCTCCAGCCATTCGGCATCCACAAGATCGATCTTGGTAACCACAACAAGCCCCTGACGCACCCCCATAAGCCGGCAGATCTCAAAATGTTCGACCGTTTGCGGCATAATACCCTCGTCCGCAGCCACAACGAAGGCGAGGATATCGATACCGGAAACCCCGGAAACCATGGTTTTGACAAATTTTTCATGGCCGGGTACATCGACGATACCGACCCTGTGCCCACAGGCAAGATCGAGGTAGGCAAAACCCAGTTCGATGGTAATGCCCCGCTTTTTTTCCTCTTGAAGGCGATCCGTCTCAAAACCAGTCAGCGCACGTATAAAACTGGTCTTTCCATGGTCCACATGGCCCGCGGTTCCTAGGACAATTTCTCGCATATCAACAACAATTTCATAAAAGTAAAAGGGTCACCCTTTCCTCAAACAACAAGCCCATCTGCACAACTAGAGATAGGGGTTTGTTGCAGCCTCATGGCCAATGGTCGACTGTTTGCCCCCGTAGCCATGGCCCGGCCAGACCAGGGTCTCTTCAGGCAGGGAAAACAGGTTCGTCCGAATCGATTCGACGAGCTCCCGGTGTGAACCGCCGGGGAAGTCGGTTCGCCCTATGCCGCCCACAAAAAGGCTGTCTCCTGTAAACAGATGTGGGGCGCTGTACAGACAAATACCGCCCGGTGTATGCCCCGGCGTATGCAGAACCTGCAGGCGAACCGTTCCCAGGACGATCTCATCATTGGCCTCTACACTGACTTCAGGAGGGGGACTGGCTTCAAGCCCGAGCATCGAAAAATAATTTTTCACCTCTTCCTGCTCAAAAAAAGCGATATCAGCGGCATGCATAACTATTTTCGCCCCGGTCTGCTGTTGAATCCGCCGATTACCACAGACATGGTCGGGGTGACCATGGGTTGCTATAATGTACTTCACAGACAACCCGAGCCTGTCAACCTCTGACAGCAGGAAATCCTCTTCACCGCCAGGATCGATGATCGCCGCCTGACCTGTCTGTTCACAACCGACGATATAGCAGCAAACCGCCATAGACCCTACTATGAATTGCTGTACTATCATATCCGTTTTTTCTGCGTTGAAAATGCGTTATCCTCAGCAGCAGCCCGCCCGCCTGCTGCTGAAAAAGAGTCTTAAAAACACCCACCAGCCGTGGGCATTTTTTGGTAACCGATTGTTACAGTATCTGCGAAAACTGCCCTTTACGAACAGGAACCGCCACCACAACAGCCTCCGTCGTCCTGGGAAACAGTACGCAACGTAACCGGTGCTCCCGTCGCAGGCAGTCGCAGTTCAACCGCCTTTACCACCTTCTGAAAGGCCGCAATGGCCGGACTGTCACCGGCCGATGCGAGGTATGGACGCCCCTCATCTCCGGCCATAACAACCTTGGGGTCCATCGGGATTCTGCCCAGAAAGGGGAGATCACATTCTCGGGCAAGGGCCTCGCCACCGCCGGACTTAAAGATATCCACGGTGGTATTACAGCCAGGACAGACAAAACCGGACATATTTTCGACGACTCCGGCAATTTCGACCTTGACCGTTCTACAGAAATTTATTGACTTCCGGACATCTGCCAAAGCAACATTTTGCGGCGTTGTCACCACAATGGCATTGAGCAGAGGAATAGTCTGGGCCACCGATAAAGGCTCATCACCGGTTCCAGGAGGTGCATCGATGATCAGATAATCCAGCTCACCCCAGTCCATATCGGAGACAAATTGACGGATGGCCTGGATTTTCAGGGGTCCCCGCCAGATTATGGCCTCATCCCGATCCTGCATCATATACTCCAGAGAAACCACCTTCAGGTTCTCGTTATAGGCCAGCGGTGGAACCAGTCCGTTCGGCTCGGCGGGAGGCTGCACGGTGCCCTTGAGATCCAGCATACGAATGACATCCGGGCCATGGATATCAACGTCCATCAAACCGACCTGATATCCAGCGTTGGCAAGTCCCAGGGCCAGATTGACGGAGACGGTCGATTTACCAACCCCCCCCTTGCCGCTCATCACCAAAATCTTGTTTTTGATTTTACCAAGAGACCTCTTGATTGCCAGTTCTTGCTGCGCTGCAGCAGCCTGTTGCGACTCGGGCGTACTACAGGAACCACCACAAGATCCACTCATTGTCCTACCTCCATTTTGAAAAAGATATAAAGACCGACAAATACGACTTTCCAATACCATAAAGCCCTATAGAAAAAAGTAAATACATGTCGGATGCAAAACTGCCGTTCTCGGCTGCAACAGGGGCGACAAAACACTGGCTGACTATACCGCAGATTGCACTATCCTGCACAAATACCGATATATTTTTTTCAGCCAGAAGATACCGCCTTCTCAACGGCCCGGGATTGACGAAAGTCTAATCATGGTATATCATATGTCTACAATTAGACATTCAAAGGAGGGTATCATGGCACTCGCGCTGCGACAAGGGCCTGAACTGACGATCACAGAGATAATAGAAAAGATTGAAAACGGTGTGCCGACAGCTGTTTTCAATGCCATCAAGGATGCGCTGGAGCTCAGCGATAAAGAGCTCGCTCAGACAATCAGAATCCCCAGGAGTACGCTTGCACTCAGAAAGCGGCGGGGAAGATTCTCCTATGAAGAGTCGGAAAGATTGTACCGCTTGCAACGACTCATTGAAAAGGCTGTGCAGGTTTTTGGGGATATCGAAACAGCCAGAATCTGGCTGAAGAATAGGGCCTACGGCTTGGGAGACAGGTCACCGCTTGCATTTTGCCGCACCGAGATCGGGGCCAGAGAGGTAGAGAACCTGCTCGGCCGCATCGAGTATGGGGTGTTCTCCTGATGGACATTACCGCCTACCGTCTTGTCCCCAGAAAACATGCGGATACGGCCTTTACAGGCACAGGGGCCAGGCTCTATGGAGGGCGCTGGAACAGCCCCGGCACCGCGGTTGTCTATACTTCAGAATCGCTTGCCCTCTGCTGTCTGGAGATCTTTGTGCATCTTCCCTCGTACAAGCTGTTGCAAGGGTATGTTTACATCAAGGTTCATTTTGACTCAGCCCTTGTTCTTGAGGCAGAGCTGCCTGACGGCTGGAATGCACGACCAATTTCCGGCTCTTCGCAGGCTATTGGTAATCGGTGGGTCAGTGATGGCAGGTTTCCGGTACTCAAGGTACCGAGTGTGATCATTCCCGAGGGTGTCAACTATCTGCTCAATGTTGCCCATCCCGATGTTCATCATATCAAACAAGAGCCAGCGGCTGACATGACCTTCGATCCCCGCTTACAAAAGGGTTGAGACCGACTTCGGGCTTTTCTTTTTCGCCCCTTCATCTTCCATTGCACCCTGCAGCAGCCAACGACTGTCCCTCTATCTTTGTATTAAAAAAACAGAAAAATATCAGCTGGCAGGAATTTCCCACCAGCTGACACTGTGTACGAGACTGTAAAAAGAACATTATTCTTGTTTGCTGACTCTTTATTGGCAAGCATCACAAACCCCACCGCCGCCATCACGTCGTAAAACAGGGCGCCCGTCGTGGTAATCGGCACTACCGCCATAAAGAGCATCAGTTGAACCTCTTTCCCTCCGCTCCTCCTTCAATCCTGTATTTCCTTAACCGCCCTGTCTCTCTGTCTGCGCTTTAAACCACTCTCTGACCCGGCTAATGTCCTCACGTTTATATTCACAACACTCATAAGCCAGTTCCAGAATCTCCATGATTTTCTCTTGTTCAAAAAGTATTGGCGCCACATTTTCACTTGGCCCATGAGCCAGCAGATAAAGATAGCGATCAAGAAAAATATCACAGTAATGACCAGTTCCACATACATAATTTTTTTTCAGCAGTAAATTGTCAAGACACAGCTCATCAATACCCTGCAGGATCAAATTATGACGCGCCTCTTCCTCTACCGTAAAGGCCTCTCCCTTGTCCCGTTTTGCCTTTTGCCAGAATGAATAATCAAACATTGCCCCGCCACAGAAAAGCTCCTTGTCCTTTCTCTGAGCAAAATAGGGCAGCAATGGCCGAAGCTCATCATCAAAGACACTTTCAACGGTGTACCTCCCACAGAAATCTTCCTTATCTAGAATCTTTGATTTTTCGGATATCTCCTGCTTACAGACATCGGCGATCAGATATTTGCCGGAAGAACCTCTCGCTGAAAGAACAAAGGATCTATAGGCCTTTTTACTATACCCCTTCCTTCTACCCAGATTGAGTAACGAGTTCACCGAAGGATCGGCAGACATGATCTTTTCGTACTCTTGTTTCAGCCGGTCAATAACCCAGTGATCACAGGAAAAGCTCCCCCTGCTCGGCAGGGAAAGGGCGATATCCTGCAACAACTCAAGGGTTGTCAGCTGCAGGGTGCAGGCTAGATACTTGTCTTTCTTCCAGATCTTTTCCCGCAGGCCTTCACGATTCCAGGCCTCTGCTACATGGTCGAGCCACGCCAAAACATCGAGAAGCCTGCCGCTGTAGAACATGCTCGTACGCACACGAACACCGCCATTATTGAACTTCCCCGAAGAAAAACTGTCAAAAAGAGAGTAGTATGAGGCCAGATGCGGAAAATCAAAAAGGGATTTTCGGTAGATATCCTTATCGCCAATCGACAGATTATCAATCTCTTTCATCGTGGTATAGAACTCTTCGATGAGTTTTACCATCTTTGGCGAGGCCTTTTCGGTCTTTACTCCGTAAGGCAGTTTTATCCGCGGGGCATAGGGATAGAGAAACCAGGAACCGTACCATACATACTGCTCGCCATCATCGGCTGGCAGATAATGCCTGCCAATACGATATATCAGTTTCTGGACCAATGTATATGGCTGCAGAATCGGGTTTTCCGGGTGGAGAACCCAGCCCAACGTCCTTCTGGTCTTTGAAAAAACCTGACCCGCCACCCAATACTCCTTGGCCTTGTAATGCAGGTTATCGTTGCCAAGATAGGTGATGCGCTCAATGCCATACGTATAAAAATGGATGATCAGAAAAAAAGCACATGCCTTCCTGAAAAGCTTTGGGTTCCAGGCGCTGCGTCGAGGAGCTAATGGCCGAAGATTCTCATCCACCACAAAATCCGGGTCAGCTTTCTGCGCCCTTCGCTGTCTCAAATTAAAGAAGAACAGCTCGTAACGGTAAAAGCCATAACGTAATTTTACCCAGAGCCAATAGGCAGCTATCACCCAAAACGTGCTTATCACAACAGACAATACGACAAAGAATATGCCTGCAAATATATGAAAACCACCCACATTCATAAGCACTCCTTTGGCTTATTTTTACTCCACATCATTGATGTTTTTGGCACACCCTGGATATTGCAAAAAATGATATCCATACAGTCTGGAAACAACACCGGCTGAACAGCGGGCCTCTTCAAAAGGGAGACAAGTGCATATTTTCAGTCTATCGAGGGCTTATTGAAAAACCACAAAGGTTTTAAGGAGGCCGACTGTTTCAGAAAAAGCTCACTCATCTGACACAGCCCCCTGTGGGGCATTGTTCATTGTAAAGGAGAGGAGAGGCTGAGCGAACACCCACAGAGATGATAGAAAAAAGCATGCAGACAGATGCTCTGCAGGGAGATGGCCAGACTCTGAGGAGGGCGCGGAACAGCCCCGGCACTGCGGTTGTCTATACTTCAGAAACCCTGGCCCACTGCTGCCTGGAGATCTTTGTTCATCACCAGTCAGCATAATCGTCTTCATAGTCTTCATAATCTGCGTCGTATGTATCGCAATCATCACACTCATCGCATGCATCCGGAATATGATCGAAGAGATCTTGCCTGCCGGTTGTTTCTGTCTGTTTTGAATGCCTTTTTCCGTCCATATCATCAAGGATAATCCAGTTTTCTCGGTCTTGAACAGGACTTTGATCCTTTTTGCCTGGGGATACCTTCCTCCACTCCTTCTTAAACATGTCAAAAAAACGGAGTAAGAACACATCAAACAAAAACATAGCCCCTCCTCGAGATCTCCTGGTTATCAAACCAAAAGCCGCTTTTTTATCTATAGATGCATCGCCCGGAAAAAGCCCTCAATAAGGAGGATAGAGCCTCTGACTGATAATTTCAAGGATTCATTCAATCTATCAGCCGGTCTCTTCTGCAATTTTTTGTGACAAGGAGGACGTGTTTACAATAAAATAATGCAAATTATCAAAAATCTATGTAATAACCTTGGTGGTTGCCTGGATCGCGGCAGTCGCAGATGTTCAGGCGAGCGCGGGCAGGATGTGCAACAACGGGTGGTACGGCCCTGCGTCCAAAAACAGCTGAAAAACGCTGAAGACCACTCTCTTTTCACCAAAACGATGGCGGATTGATTATGCTTGGCTGGTTCAAAAAGAAGTCCGATACACAAGACACCGACAAAAAGGATCTCCCCTCCAGCAGCGGGAACAGACAAAGGCCCTCTGCCGAACGAGAAAAAACGCCAGCACCCTCTTCCCAGAGCATCGCAGACCATAAAGAGGTTGATCCTGCCCCACGCCAGGCAGTTCCTGAAAAGGCTCGAGCAGTTGAGACCTCCGAGGAGAACAGGGAATCCTTTTTTTCTCGCCTCAGCAAGGGTCTTGAAAAGACTCGGGAAAGCTTCACCTACCAGATGGATGCTCTTTTTCTTGGCAAAAAAGAGATTGATGCAGATATGCTGGATGACCTTGAAGAGTTGCTCATTACGGCAGATCTGGGGGTAGAGACCACCGATGAGCTTATGGAGCTTGCCAGAAGACGAGTCAAACGCAAAGAACTTACCGATCCTGAATCCCTGAAAAAGATTGTTAAAAACCATCTGCGTCAGTATATCCTCGACAACGAGGCCGACGCCAGGATGGTTATGCCCGAGGCCGGCCCCTTTGTGATCATGGTTATCGGGGTCAATGGCGTCGGCAAAACCACGACCATCGGCAAAATTGCCCATAAGTTCAAAGAGTCCGGGCAAAGCGTTCTTCTCGTTGCGGCCGATACCTTCCGGGCCGCAGCCATCTCACAACTCCAGATATGGGGAGAGCGGAACGACATCCCCGTCATCGCCCATCAGGAGGGCGCGGATCCGTCCTCGGTGGTTTTCTCGGCAATGGAATCGGCGATCGCCAAGGCCATTGATGTTGTCATCATAGACACCGCCGGCAGAATGCACACCAAGGACAACCTGATGGAGGAGCTGAAAAAGATCAAAAGAGTCATCGGCAAAAAACTCGCCGGGGCTCCCCATGAAACCCTCCTGGTCATCGATGCCACCACCGGCCAAAACGCTCTTTCCCAGGCAAGGCTCTTTGATGCCGCAACCAAGGTCAGCGGACTGGCCCTGACAAAACTCGACGGCACCTCCAAAGGCGGGATTGTTGTCAATATATCAAGGGATATGAAGATCCCCATCCGCTTTATCGGGATTGGGGAAAAAATTGATGATCTCAGGGAGTTTGACGCCAGACAGTTCGTTGAAGCCCTCTTCTCTTAAAAAGGGAGGAAGCCAGGTTTTTTACCACAGTAAAAGAACAAACACACCATGTACTACCAACAAAAACAATCTCCTGGCTGCGGAGGCTGTCTGCTGATCGCCCTTCTCTTGACCCTGATCCTTGGCGGGCCGTCTGGCCTGATGTCTTTTCTGGGGACCCTTGTCTATCTCGGATTTTCCGGTTTTTTGCTCTTCATCCTGCTGTTCTGGGGCTTTTCCTACTGGGTGCGGCAGAAGGCCTTTTCCTACCAGCAGTCGCAGAGCGAAAGCCACAACCGGTTTGTCTGGCTCCTGATCAACATCCTCATTCATATTGCCAAACTGGATGGCAAGATCACCCGGGAAGAAGTACAGACAATACACCGATTTTTCCAGTACAATCTGCGCTACAATCAGACCCAGATGCACTGGGTAAAAGAGCTTATCAAAGAGGCCGCCAATTCATCCCATCCGCTTGATACACTGCTCCAGGAAATCAAGTCAAATTTTGGCTACGAACCGCATCTCATCCTCCTTGAGCTCGTATATCAGCTCCTCTACACGAATGAGAGTGTCAGCGATAAAGATCTGCAGACCGCACGCTATATCGCCACCTATTTGCATATCTCTGAATACGACCTGCGGACCATTGAGGCAAAATACCGCTACGGCAGAAGCTACAGCGCCGCTGGATCCGCCTATGACGAATCGGCAAGGCATTATGCCACGCTCGGGCTGCAAAAGGGGGCCAACGCAGAGGAGATCAAGAAGGCCTACAGAAAACTGAGCATGAAATACCACCCGGACAAGGTCCGCCATCTGGGAGACGAATTCAGGGCTGTTGCCGAAGAAAAGATGAAGGAGATCAACGCCGCCTACGACTATCTGACCAAACAGCCGTAACCAAGAAGATCAAAGGGCTGGTCGTTGAAACCACCATAACCCAAAAACGAAAGGAGAGACAATGCCTGTTGCAGATAAGATGCGTGTTTTCGCCGAAAAATCGTCCTGGATTCGCAAGATGTTCGAACAAGGGGCCGCAATGAAGGCCCAATATGGGGCAGACAAGGTCTACGACTTCAGTATCGGCAACCCGGATGCACCGCCACCCCCCAAATTTACCAGCGTTATCGAAAAGATTGTTCAAAAAGAAGATCCGGGTGTACATGGCTATATGCCCAACGCAGGGTATCCGTGGGTTCGAGAGGCCCTTGCCCAAAGGATGTCCAGAGAACAGGAGGTACAGCTCGACAAGGATGACATTCTTATGGCCTGCGGTGCTGCCGGCGGTCTGAACGTTGTCATGAAGGCCATCCTCAACCCCGGCGATGAGGTTATCATACTTGCACCCTACTTCGTTGAGTACGGCTTCTACATCGATAACCATGGAGGGATCGCCAAGGTCGTGCAGACCGACGAAGATTGCAATCTTGATCTGGAGGCAATAGAAAAGGCGATAGGCAAACGGACCAGGGCAATCTTCATCAACTCGCCGAATAACCCGTCAGGCCAGATTTATCCGGCCGAAACACTCAAAGAGCTTGGACGCTGTCTGGACAAGGCCCAGAAACAATACAAAACGAAGATCTACCTCGTCTCTGATGAGCCCTATAGAAAGATCGTCTTTGACAACCATACTGTTCCCTCGATATTCAAGTCCTACCTTAACAGCATCGTCGTCTCGTCCTATTCAAAAGATCTCTCCCTGCCCGGCGAGCGCATTGGGTATCTGGCCGTACATCCAGAGATGGAGCAGAAACAACAGCTGCTTGATGCCCTGGTGCTGGCAACCAGAATTCTCGGATTTCTCAATGCACCGGCACTGATGCAAAGGGTGGTGGCAGAACTACAGAATGAAACGGTGAACAAGGCCTGGTATGCCGACAAAAAAGAGCGTATCTGTCCAATTTTGCGTAAGGCCGGTCTTGAATTTCAGGAGCCGAAAGGCGGTTTCTACGTCTTTCCCAAGGCACCGATAGAAGATGATGTAAAGTTCACGGCGCTGCTGCAGCAGGAAAAGATCCTTGTGGTACCGGGCTCAGGTTTTGGCCGGCCGGGATATATCCGGGTTGCCTTTTGTGTTCCGATCCAGACCATAAAAGACTCAGAAGAGAGTTGGCTTCGTGCTACAGGCCCCCTTCTCTGACCCGAATTTTTCATGCGCATGGTATTGAAATCTGCTCTACGTACAATCATTGAAATGCATGTGATGCATCGGCAATTTCTCACAACTGCTGATCAGAGATCGGCGCAGGCTGGAAAAAAACCAAGAGGGGGAGATCAGCGCCCTCTGTTTTTTTTGCGCTGCGCCGTCTTGTCTCTGAATATCAGTTGTACACCGACCTTGTCCAGCCCCAGCCCCTCCCTGAATCTGTTTGTCAGATACCGTTCATAGGAGAAATGCACCCCTTTGCTGGAATTTGTCATCACCACAAATCGTGGGGGACAGGTACCGATCTGCGAGGTGTAATAAAACTTCAGGCGCTTGTTCTTATAGATCGGCGGAGAATGATGCTCGACGGCATCGGCCAACAGCCGGTTCAAGGACGAGGTCGGGAAGGTGGCGGTATATTGACGGTATACCGAACCGATGGTTGGGAACAGCAGTTTGATGCCATAGCCGGTCAGTGCGGATACCCTGAGAAGCGGCGCATAGCCGGCAAAGGGCAAGAGCTCGGCAACCTTCTCCAAAACCGCCTTTTGCCGTTTTTTGTTCCCCTCGAGCAGGTCCCATTTGTTGACCAGGACAACGAGCCCCTTGCCCTCGTCACGGACATACCCAATGACCTTGGTATCCTGTTCTGTAATGCCTTCATCGGCGTCAATCAAAACCACGGCAATATCACAGCTTGCAAGGGCCGACAACGATTTTAAAATACTGAATTTTTCCAGTTTTTCTTTTGTCTTGCCCTTTCTTCTGATACCGGCCGTATCCATAAAGAGATAGCTGTACCTGCCCTTGACAACCAGTGTATCCACACTGTCTCTGGTGGTGCCGGAGATATCCGAGACCACCATCCGATCTTCGCCTATGATCTGGTTGATAATCGATGACTTTCCGACATTTGGCCTTCCCAAAAAGGCAACCTTCACTGTATTTTCGGGAAGATCATGGCCTTGTTCAGCACTTCTGATATGCCCGCTGACGACCTCCATAAGAGACAAAAAGCCATATCGATGTTCAGCAGACAGCGGGATCAAGACCTCGACACCCAGTTCATAAAACGGGGGGAGCAGATCCAGCTCAACCTCCGGGCCATCGACCTTGTTGACAACGTACAAGACCGGTTTTTTTGACCGGCGAAGCATATTGGCGACCTCAAGATCGGCAGGGGTCAGGCCTTCCTTGCCATCCATCAGAAAAAGGACCATATCCGCCTCTTCGATCGCAGTCAGGGCCTGCTCGCGTATATGCTTGACCAGAGCGTCTTCCGGATCATTGTCTATGCCGCCGGTATCAACAAGGATAAACCCCTTCCCGTTCCAAACCACACGCTGATAATGACGGTCGCGGGTAACCCCCGGAGCAGGATCGACCAGGGCCTTTCTCGACTTGGTTATACGATTAAAAAGGGTTGACTTGCCAACGTTTGGACGTCCGACAAGGGCCACAATGGGCAGACTTTCATAGGCAGACATTTCGTATCTTTTGATATGGCAGATGTTTTCGATAATTGATCGCAGGCCCCTGTCCCGGGAGCCTGTTTGCACAAGCCTGTTGACAAGACAGTAACAGGGCCCTGCATAGTACCATATGCCCGTCTCAAGGAAAACCCCGGCGAACGGAAAACAGGCCGCGTTGACGGCCACTCTCACCTACAGACCGTTGAGCCTGAGAAGAGAGAGGTCAATCATCCTTTTCAACGAGAGAAATTCGCCGCACGCTGGCTGCCGCAAAAGACGGGCCGCAGAGAGAAGAGACGGACGAATATATTGAAAAAAGAACTCTTTTTTACGGATACGAAAGAGAAAGGAGAAGGCCCCGATAATCTGCAGGTTCCGCTGCAGGGCAAGAAAGGTATAGTGCTGTAAAAACTCTTGCGTATCGACGATATGCTCTGCAGCAACCTGCAGATAGTAGGCGACAATCTCTTCCTGGAAATCTTGCTCCAGACAGACATAAGGGTCGATAAGAAGCGATGCCAGGTCATAGCCCGGCGGCCCCAGACGCCCGCCCTGGTAATCGATAAAACAAGGCTCAGCACCACGAACCATAATGTTTCTCGACTGAAAATCCCTGTGTAAAAAGACGTTGGCAGCAGCCCTGGCGGCGTAGTCGGCGAGAAGAAGACACTCTTTTTCCACAGCGGCGGGCACCTGTTCGTGCAACAGTCCCTTCCAGAAGGCCTCTAAAAAATACCTTGATTCCCCTTCGAGCATCAATTTTTTATCATAACATGTGCTTTGCCAGCACCAGTCGGGGTCAAAATCTTCCACCCCCCGAAACTGCAGGTGGACAAGCCGGGCAACAACCTCTCTGTAAAGATCCTTGAGAAAAGCTGTATCGTGAGAAGAGCCGACAATGCTCTGCAGGCTGCTGGAGCCCAAATCCTCAAAAAAGACCAGGCCAGAGGAGGCATCCCAGCCGAAGATACCCGGTACGGCACAGCCCTTGCGCTGCAGATGCCGGCCGATAAAAAAGGTGGCCCTTGCTTCACGAAGACCAGCTTCAGAAGGACTTTCCGGGGCACAGAGCAGACACAGAGAGCGATCCTTACGAAACAGTCGCCAGAAGCGCCGCAGGGAGCCATCGCCGGGCAGCGGACGGAGCACGAGCGATTGCCACCTGTCGCCGGGGCTGAGAACCCCGCAATCGCGTAACAAGCTTAAGGCAATTTCTCGTATGTTCTCTTCAGAAGACATGAGGGTAACGTACAATCAGTCTGGATTTTTCTCAGGAATCATGGCAGGCTGGTCGAAACAAGCTGATCACATACATCCATACCATCACCAATGCAGACATCGTCCCAGACCACACAACGGCGCAGCCTCGAATGCCTGCCAATAACGGCCTCCCCGACACAGACCCAGTCCTCAAGATCTGCGCTGGATGCAATCTGCGATTTTTCTGCCAATGCAAAGGGCCTCTGTGCAAGGGATATTTCAGGCCAGCGGGGTACCGTTCCCTGCAGCAGGCCGGCATGCAAGCCGAGATAGTCTTCCGGCGTTCCCATATCCGTCCAGAAACAACCGTCAACGCGTAGGCAGGCAAGGACCTGGTCTTGGTTGAGAAGCCCTGTATAGTAGGAGATAAGAGGGGTATACACGCCGCTGTCAAGCCCCTCGAGGATCTCTGGATTCACCACCTGCAGGCCTGTGTAGGCAAGACAGGTGGCTGTTTTCTCCGCTCTGAAACCAAGGATTTTTTCCTCCGCGACAGACACCGTATTAAAGCGGGGGCAATCATGCAAGGCCATCGTGATACCGGCTCCAGATTGCCTGTGAAAATTGTAGAAGGCCTTCAGATCAACGCTGTGATAGATATCCCCATTGCTCACCAGCAACGGCTCATCGTGCAGATAAGGCAGCGCATTTTTCAGGGCACCGCCGGTGCCGAGAATCAGATCCTCTTCGAGGCAGAAAACCCCGTCGAGAGCAGAGACGGCCTCTACAATCTGCTGGCGCAGATGATGACAGTTGACAATGATATGGCCAAAACCGAAGTTCTTTAATCTTGCGATGGTAAGGAGCAGCAGCGGGGTATTGAGAACCGGAAAAAGCGGTTTGGGACGAAGCTTGGTGTGGGGAAGCAGGCGCGTACCCAAACCCGCCGCCAGAATCATTGCCTGCATAAGACCGTCTCCATGGCCCCCTGTTGCAGAGGCATTTTACACAACACAGAGCGGAACGGACAATCACAGAGAAAGCGTTGTATCGGCATTTTCAGAGACACCGACGATGGTAATACCAGCTTTTTCCGCCTCCGCTACGACCTGCTCCCTGTCAAAAAGCAGCGACTGACCGGCCTCAGCGGCAAGAACCGCCCCGTTAACCCTGGCGAGATTACGGATGGTATCGATACCGATTGCCGGCAGATCAAAACGGAAATCCTGACCAGGTTTTTTTACCTTCACCACAACACATTTCTCGCCGGCAAGCTGCCCACCGCGCAGAATCGCTGCATCCGTTCCTTCAATGGCCTCAACAGCCAATACGGTGCAGTCCCGGACAACAACACACTGACCAATATCGAGGGCGCCGATTTCCCGGGCAATCTTCCAGCCAAAGACAATATCGCGGTGTTGTGCGCGGGAAGGTTTGTGCTTGGTAAGGACACCAAACGGAAAAAGCAGATCCTGCAGGTACAGGGTAGACTCCCGCACCACGATACCTTCCTCCTCAAGGGCAGCCGCAACCGCCCGCAGAATTGCATCATCCTGCTTGCGGTCTATTTTCTTCCAGAGTGCCAGGGCCTTCAGATCCGGAAACACGCTCCGGAACATGCGTGGCTTTTCGATGCTGCCCAGAAAAACAGTCTCCCTGACGCCGTTGGATTTAAAAAAGGAGATCAACTTGCCAAACTGGCCAAGCTTTATCCAGCAGATACTGTCAGCAACGCTGGCAACAGCCTCATCGGTCTCGCCTTTGTGAGCGACAACAACAACCCGTCGACCGGCCTTTTGCGCAGCTTTTGCAAAGAGCAGCGGAAACTGGCCTCCCCCGGCAACGATACCAATACCGCTGTTCTCAGCGTTCGCAGACAAGCGGCTAGTCCTCAACCGTCTGTTTGACAACGCCACGCTTTGAATCCTCAAAAAAACGAACCATGATCTGCACCTCCTGGCAATCCGGATATTTCTGTTTTGCCTCTTCAATGGCGTCTTTGAGTAACAGATTCGGAGAGCGAAAAATGATACGAAAGGCGCCATCGAGCTGCTTCATGATCTCTTTGGGGAAACCGTTTCTCTTCAAGCCCACCCGGTTGATACCGGAGATCCTTGTCCGTTTCCTGGTTCCGGCAATAATGACATAAGGCGGCACATCAAGGCTGAGGCCAGATACCCCGCCAACATAGCTGAAGGTGCCGATCCGGCAAAATTGATGGACGGCCACAAGACCGCCGAGTGAGGCATGGTCGCCAACCACAACATGACCGCCAAGGGTGGCGACATTGGCCATGATGACATGGTCTCCGACAATACAGTCATGGGCGATATGGGTGTAGGCCATAAGGAGATTCTTGTTGCCAATGGTTGTCTTTTGCCTGCCTTTTGGGGTCCCTCTGTGGATCGAGGAATATTCCCGTATCTGATTGTCGTCACCGATGATCAGCTCGGTCGGCTCGCCCCTGTAGCTCAGATCCTGGGGAGGGCCCCCGACCATGGCAAAAGAACCGATTAAATTTCGCTCACCGATGGTTGTCGGTCCGGAAACAACGGCATGGGCACCGATAATGCTGTCTGCACCGATGCTCACGCCACCTTCAATAACCGCATACGGGCCAACCTCCACCGAAGAATCAAGCTCGGCCTTGCTGTCAACAACTGCCTTGGGATGTATAGTCATAATAGAAAAAGATATACGTCGTTATGTTAGATGAAATAAGGGCTTTTCAATCAGGAAGCCGGGGGCAATGTAACATACTCCCAGAGAAATAACAGCCCTTTCAAAGCACCCAGTATGTTTTGCTCAAAACTTTTTACCGTTCTTGATCGGCAAGGTTTTTCGGAAGCCAAGGCGCAAGGCAAACCGTTAGAGAGAAAAATGCCGCTTTACCGCTAACCTGATAAAAGATTCGGACTATTCAGTAAAGGATGCCATCAGCTCTGCCTCGGCGACAAGTTTCTCTTCAACCAGCGCCTTTGCCGACATAAACATAATCCCCTTTTTCTGCTTGAGAACCTGAAGATGGAACTGGAGCTGGTCCCCCGGGAAGACCGGTTTTCTGAAACGGGCCTTATCGATACCGGCAAAAAACAACAACTTCTTGCCGATCGCATCATAATTGACATAGTAGGCCATAATACCACCAACCTGCGCCATACCCTCAAGAATAAGAACCCCGGGCATCACCGGTCTTCCCGGGAAATGCCCCTGAAAAAAGGGCTCGTTGATGGTGACATTTTTCAGGCCGACTATCTTTTCGCCAGGCTCCATTGAACAAATCCTGTCCACCATCACAAAGGGATAACGATGCGGCAGAATCTTCAAAATTTCTACGATATCTATCTCTTCCGGCATAGGAATCTTAGTCATTATCTTTCCTCTCAATAGATCCATTTTTGGGCTGACCGATCAGGGAATTCACCGCTGCATCTAATCTTTTTAACTGTTTGTATATCTCAGGCAATTTGGCAAAAACCGCACTGCAACGGGCCCATTGTCTCACCGGAATCGCAGGAATCCCGCCGACGGCAGCCCCCTCTTCAAGGTTGGTATGTACGCCGGCCTTGGCCGCAACCATGGCCCGGTCGCCAATATGCAGATGCCCGGCAACGGCTGAATGACCGGCCATGACCACATTTCGGCCAAGGGTGGTTGAACCGGCAATACCAACCTGGGCAACAAGCAGACAGCTCTCCCCTACCTTTGCATTATGGCCAACCTGGACCAGGTTATCAATCTTGGTACCTGCGCCGATCAGGGTTTCGCCATACGCCGCCCGATCAACACAGGTGTTGGCCCCAATCTCCACATCATCAGCAATGCGAACAATACCCACCTGCGGCCTCTTCAGATGCTCTCCCTGTGCAGAGGTTGCATACCCGTAGCCGTCGGCACCGACGACAACCCCCGCATGAAGACAGACCCTGCTGCCGATCAGACACCCATTGTAAACAGTCACATTCGCACAGAGTCTCGTATCATCTCCGATACAGACATCGTCACCGACAACCACACCCGGCTCTATGGTAACCCTCTCACCGATACGTACCCGGTCTCCAATAACGGCAAGCGGACCGATGCTGATCTCTTTGCCCAAGATACAGTCTTCTCCAACGACTGCCCGACGATCAACGCCCTTGGCGACAAAAGGCTTCCTGACAAAGAAACCATGTACAATGGCACCGGCAACATAAGGGTCTTTCACCTCGATAAGCGTACAAGGGTGCTCCCCCTCAACACCTTCGGGGACAAGTACGGCTCCGGCCTGGCAATTCTGCAGCAGATGTCTCTGATTTTTCTTGACAAGAAAGCTGACCTGCCGGGAATCGGCACTGTCAAGCGGCCCGAAACCGGAAAGTTCTCTCGTCCCATCACCGACGAGCCGCCCATCAACCATTTCTGCAATTTCCTGCGCTGTGAGTATCTTCCTATCCATAGTAATCTTCGCAATAAATCATAAAATATTCATACAACTGCCAATCTTCATTCATAGAGCAAATATGCAGCTTTCAGAGAGGCAAAGGCCGCAAGTTCCGGCAGCCATTTCTGCTCTATCGCCTCTATCTTCTCTCCAGCCTCCAACTGCCCCCGAAGCTGATTATCCCCCAGGAGTATGTCTATCGGTAGTTTCCGGTATTCATACTCATAGGGCGGCTCTTTGTAGGCAAAGGCGTCAGGATACAGGAGAATGGCAGCCTGCAGAAGGGCCAGGCTCGTTCGGTACGGTAAAAAGGCATCCCGATCTGTCACATGTACCTGAAATCCTTTGCAGGCCTGTCCTGCCCATTTCCCGGATGTCGGCTGAAAAACGATCGGCCGCAAATAACACCCCGGCAGATCTGTTGCTTGCAGGAAATCAAGGATTTCTGGCTGGTTCCAGAAAGGGGCTCCGACAAACTCAAAAGGCTGCGTTGTTCCTCGACCTTCGGAAACGTTGGTCCCCTCCCAGAGCACCTGCCCCGGATAGACCAGGGCGCAGGCCGGACTTGGCATATTCGGCGATGGGGCCACCCAGGGAAGTCCGGTATCTGCAAAATACATATCCCGAGACCAGCCCTCAAGAGGGACAACCGTCAAAACGGCATCTATTGCAAACTCACTGTTCATCAGCCGGGCCAGCTCGCCAATGGTAAGCCCGTGGCGCATCGGCAGCGGATACATGCCAACAAAAGAGCGCAGATGATCCTGCAGGATATTCCCTTCGACCCGTTGTCCGCCAACGGGATTGGGACGATCAAGAACAATCACCCTTTTTCCGGTTTCAGCCGCCGTCATCAAACAGTAGGCCAGCGTATAGATAAAGGTGTACACCCGGGTCCCCACATCGACCAGATCGACAACGAGCACATCAAGGTTTTCAAACATCTCCGGACTCGGCCTGCGCAGCTCTCCATAGAGGCTGTAGACGGGCAACCGGGTTTCAGAATCGACAAAATGCTCCGACTCTATCATATTGTCCTGCTTTTCAGCAAAGAAACCATGCTGCGGCGAAAACAGCGTCGTCAATCTCGGCCCGAACCTCTGCCTGAGCAGGTATCTTCCCTGGACAAGCTGGCTTGTCGTCGAGGCCTGATTGGACAGGTAGCCAAGCCTTTCCCCGGAAAGGATATACGACGCTGAATCCAAAAAGACCTCAAGGCCGGAACGAACCATTGTATCTCCCAAGTCTTGTACGCTTTTGTTTGACTGTTGTAGACCTGCAAACTCCGCCTTGCCAGCAGCCAACACCATTGAGGCAAAACAAGGACTGAGCAATATTCGTCATAGAGAGGAGAACACCCCAAAAATATGAACCAGCCGACAGTCAGAATTCTATACCCTTTTGCGCGAGAATACCAGTGGTATAGGCATGCTTGAGAGGCTCCATAACCGTTACCGTATCGGCGACTTCAATCAGCCTTTCATCGGCATGCCGGCCGGTCAGGATAAGGCTCAGCCGCGTGGGCCTGTTTTCTATAAGATCAACGATCTTTTCGATCCCCAGAAAATCATACAGGGGCAGATAGGTAATCTCATCAAGAATGACCAGATCGTAGCGATCGCCCTGTACGATATCTGCGGCAAGCTGGAATCCTTCCTGTGCTGCCTGCCGGTCTGCCTCGATATTTTCTTTTTTGAAAACAAAACCCTTGCCGCAGATATGCCAATCCATATTCTCGGTTTTTCTGGCCATTATCCGCTCACCATATTCCCCCTGTCCTTTCAGGAACTGAACGACACAGACCCTATGACCATGTCCCAGAGCCCGGAAGGCGGTTCCCAGTGCGGCAGTTGTCTTGCCCTTTCCATCTCCGGTATGCAGAATCACTCTCCCTCGCTGAACCATTTCCGACCTCGTCTCTTCCCTTGTTCTCTGCTGCATTCGCCACTCGTTCGCTCGAGGGCAGCCACGATTCCTGAAAAAGGCCTCTACCACCTCAAAAACAGACTGCCCGCTGCTTCCACAGTCCGAACCCCAAGGGGCTGTAAAAGTTGAAAGAGCGGGCGGCCAAAATAGAAAAGCTCTAAAGAGAGATCGATATTGTTCTCCCTGACCACCCTGTTGCGGAAGCCTAAATCATAACGAACCAGCTCTTCAAGTTTTTTCTTGTCGCCTTTGTCCAGTCGATCTTTACCAGCGTAGAGATCGGCGAGCAGACCATACGGGCAGTTGGCCTCGTGCTCCCTGATCAGAGGCACCATCTGATGGTCCTTTCCAAGAATTGTTATCCGATCAAGGGCCCGGGTCTCGACCAGGCGAAAAATCTCCTCGGTATCCCAGCATTTCAGCGTTCTGCAGGCATGGGGACGATGGGCGTATATTGTACAGCCCCTCACCTCAGAATAGTACAGACAATGCCAGCTCCTTCCAACCCCTCTGAGCTTGACAAGTTCAACCGAAAGCGGCTGTACGCGGCCGGCCACGGGGTTATGGGCAAGCTCACCTTTCCGGAGCGCAATCAGAGAGGTCAAGGGGATACCACCGCTCTGCAGCAGGGCCGTATCCTCAAAATGCAGGGCCGGACCACCGTTTTTACAGCAGGTTCCGCACTGTCGACATTCTGTAACCTGATCTTGCGTCATAGACAATCGGCTCGAGATGACCGCTGGAAACAGTTGATTCCTGTCTTGTTAAAGTGCTCGTTAACAGGTATTGTAGCCGAAAACTCGAAGACAGCTCCGGGCAAACTCTTCTCTCACGAGGACAGAGGGCTTGCAGACAATATCGCGAGGTTTCCACCAGATTCGCCTTGAAAAACCGACTGCGACAAGGCTGGAGAGACAAACGACAGACCACTTTAACAGACACCATTTTTCTTATGCTCGTTACACTCTATACATCGGCCTTGTGTCCGAGATGCCTGCTTGCCTCGAGATACCTGCGGGATATCCTCAGCCACTGTCCTGAAGCGGAAATAAAGGAGATCGACGTCCTTGTCTCACCCAAAATAACCGCCAGAGCCGGAATCAAGATGATCCCGGCCATTGAGATACAAGGCGAGATCCTCAACATTATTTACCCGAGAAAGAGGCGCATCAGCTCTTTTCTGTGCCCCTTTTTCCCTTCTTTAAGAACCTGAATCCTGTGAAAACCTTCCTGCGCGATACAATCAATTACCTGGATCTGTTCTCCTGGTTTTTTGTCTTTGTTTTTTTCTGCGGCAGTGCATTGATCTTCGATGGCAGTCTGGCACTTGCTGCCGCCGGAGCAACGGCGATCATTATCGAAATGCTGTTCATCGCCATTGCCGTCGAAATCATCATCGAATCCCTGAAAAATAAAAAAGGCATCGGCACCCTGACCGGTTTTATAACCAACGGCCCGGAGGCGGTCTGTCTGATTGTCGGCCTTGCGGTCGGGGATATCATCTTTGCCGCCTCAACGCCCCTAGGGTCAAATTTTATCAATCCGCTCCTTTTATTGGTCGCCGCCCTGCTGTCCGGGCAGCTGCTGACGCTCTTTCGATGCCACAGAGGCTACAGTCTTTTTACCATATTCGGCACGGCCTCGCTGGCGGGCAGTTTTTTCCTGCTCAAAACCCCGCACTACCCCTACTGGCTTTTTTCGGCACTGGCACTGACCTTGCCCCTGTTCTACCTGCGTCCGGAAGAACAAAAAAGGCAGGAAGAGGCCTTCACATTCTCACCAGCTCTCTGGCTGCTGCCCGCGGTGATCCTTCTTACCGCCGCCGGTTATTTTCTCGACCCTGTGGTTTCTTTTACCGCGCATCACTCGCGGGTACCCAAAGGCGTTATCGGCTTTATCGTTTTGTCGACACTTACCAGCTGGCCGGAGTTCAAGTCCTGCCTCGCTCTTTTGAAGAGAAAGCAGCTGGTAGGTGCCATTCTCAACATAACGGTCTCTAATATCACAAATATCTGGCTGGCCGCAATAGGTGTTGCAGCCTACTATTTTGGCGGGCAATAGCGCAGAGGGCTTACAGGTGAAAAACCTGTAAAGCCGATAGCCTGTAACCATCTGCATAGGTACGTTTCGAGCAGCTCCAGCCAAGGCTGCCTCAAACAAGATACCCCGCGCTCTGCAAAAAACTGTGGGAGGGAAGGAATTCTGCGCAAGTATGGTGCCTGGAGCGAGAATCGAACTCGCACGAGCCTTAAGCTCACGAGATTTTAAGTCTCGGGTGTCTACCAATTCCACCATCCAGGCACAGCAGCTCCCTTCTACCATCAAGTCGGCAACTTTGTCAATCCTGATCATGCAAAGGGACAACCCACCTGCAAAGGCTACAGATCAAAAACGGCGGTCTCGACAATTTCGCGCATATCCCGCACCGCTTTTTCCAGCCCGCTCAGTGCGGCACGGGCGATGATCGCATGCCCGATTGACAGCTCCTCGACCGCTTCAAGAGCCGCGATATCTGCAGCGTTCTGATAGTTAAGGCCATGCCCGGCGTTTACCCGAAGGCCAAGCGACAGGGCGTAGTCGGCGGCACTTTCCAGGAGCAGGAATTCCTCATCCTGCTCCTGGTCTGTTGCGGCATCAGCGTACCTTCCGGTATGCAGCTCAACAAAGGTTGCCCCCAGCTCGGCAGCCGCCGCTATCTGTTTTGGCTCGGGATCAAGAAACAGAGACACAGGGATGGCACTGCTCTGCATCGTATCAATCACTTTGCCTATTTTTTCCTTTTGTGCGAGCAGATCAAGACCGCCTTCGGTGGTCAGCTCCTGACGCTTTTCCGGGACCAGGGTTACCAGATCCGGGCCCACCTCAAGGGCGATCTTGATGATCTCTTCATTGGCCCCCATCTCCAGATTCATCTTGGTCTTGATGGTCTCCCGGAGCAGAAATACATCCCTGTCCTGGATATGGCGTCTGTCCTCCCGCAGATGAACAACGATGCCAGCCGCACCGGCCAACTCACAGATCGCCGCCGCCGCAACCGGATCCGGCTCAGAGATGCCCCTCGCCTGGCGTATGGTGGCAATATGATCAACATTTATCGCTAATCTGGTCATTATATTTCCCCTTCTGTCGTTTATTCTGCTGAGCAGTTCCTGCTCCTTTTCTGCCATAATTCGATGGTCTTCACTTGATCGTTCATGGTCGTATCCGAGGAGATGCAGCAGGCCATGCACGAGCAGCCAAGAAACCCGTTGACGAACCGAACAACCCAGAGTCTGGGCTTCCCTTGCCGCAGTCTCAAGAGAGATGAAAATATCGCCCAGCTCCTGTACCGGCAGCCCGGCAAGTGCCGCCTGTGCCCCTTCGTTGAACGGGAAAGAGAGCACATTTGTGGTGCTGTCCCTGTTTCTGTACTGACGGTTAAGGGCCTGAATGCGTTGATCATCGACCAGCACAACGCTCAGTCCATACTCGAAAGCCCCCAGCTCCTTGAGGAGCCTGTCGGCAACCCTTGTGTATCTCCTGGTATCGAAAAAGCCTTTCCCGGAGGCAGGCAATAGATTGGTAATTGTCGTTGGCATACCGATTCTACTGGTGTTCGTAGGCGTCAATAATCTGCCGGACGAGTGGATGACGCACAACATCGGTCTGTGTAAACCGGCAAAAGCCAATACCATCAATGCCAGAGAGAAGCCTCTCTGCCTGCAGCAGCCCGGATTGATTCCTGACCGGCAGATCGACCTGTGTCAAATCCCCGGTGATCACCGCCCGGGAGGCAAACCCGATACGGGTCAAAAACATCTTCATCTGTTCCTGGGTGGTGTTCTGCGCCTCATCCAGAATGATAAAGGCGTTGTTCAGGGTCCTGCCGCGCATAAAGGCCAGCGGCGCAATCTCCAGTGCCCCCCGTTCGATACTATCGGCGGTCTTTTCTGGCCCAAGGATATCATACAGGGCATCGTAGAGAGGCCTGAGGTAAGGATTGACCTTGTCGATGAGATCACCCGGCAAAAAACCGAGTTTTTCACCGGCCTCAACCGCAGGCCGGGTCAGGATAATCGATTGTACATGGCCAGAGGTCAGAGCAGCCACCGCCATGGCCACGGCCAGATAGGTCTTGCCTGTCCCGGCAGGCCCCAGGGCAAAGACGATATCCCTCTGGCGTATGGTGTCGATAAAGAGTTTCTGATTCTGGGTTTTCGGAGAAATAACCCTGCGCTGGGTGGTCACATAGACCTTATCGAGAAAGATCTGCTTCAATCTGGCCTGTGGCTTTTCTTCCAATACCTTCAGGCCAAAGGCGATATCTGATTCGTAGACAGGATAGCCGTTACAGATCAGCTCGTAGAGCTGATTGAGAAGATCGAAAACCAGCTCGACATCATGGGCAAAACCGGTGATTTTCAGAGAACTGCCATTGGCGTCAATCTGTACGCCACAACTGTTCTCCAGCACCTTGAGATTTCGATTCAACTCTCCATACAAGGCCTGGGCGTGACCGTTATCCGTAAAGACGAGGTCACGCTGGATATGCTTAGCTTTCGTTGCCAACATTCTCTCCATTGGCCCTCAGCATTTCGTCAATAAGCGCCTGATATGCGGCAAGACTGCGTTGCTGCGGCTTTCGGCCATTGATAAAAACGGTTGGTGTTCCTGTAACCCCGGCCTTTTTGGCATCCTGCAGGTCTTTTTCAATCCGGGCTATGGTCTCGGCAGAATTTCTGTCTTTGTCGAACTTTTTCATATCAAGCCCCAGGTCAACAGCGATCTGCCTGATCTTCTTCGCTGTGAGCTCCTTTTCTGCAAAGAGCTTGTCATGAAACTCCCAGAACCGTCCCTGCTCCTGCGCTGCAAGGGCAGCACTGGCGGCCTCTCTTGCCAACGGATGAAAAGGCAGGGGCATATTTTTGAAAACAACCTTCAGATGTTTTGCGTTCTTTTCATAAACGGCGTCAATCAGGCCTTCAATCTTGCTGCAATATGGGCATTGAAAATCGGTAAACAGGGTCAAGGTTACCGGAGCATCTGCAGGCCCCTTGAAAGGAGCGCCTTCGGTATCAATCTCATAGACAAAGGCAACGGAAACCGCGGTAAACGTACCTTTTGTATTATCGACCAGATACAGCATCTCACCCAGCGGAGAGATATCAATAGCCGAGACATCAGGCCCTACAGGGATTTCCCCCTGCAACTGCCCGATCTGATCGAAGATCTTTACCTGCCCGTCTTCGGTCAGAAAAAAGACAAATTTGCCATCGAGGCTGTGGACCATATCAAGGCTCTTTGCCCCCACGTCCCAGGTCATGATTTCCTGCCACTCGACAAAATTATCTTTCCCGCTCCTAAGAGCTTGTGCAAGGGCTGGGGTGGCGATGGCCAGCGACAGGACAGAACATACAATCAGTTTTATCAGTTTCATAACGGTCTCGAGATATTATATTTGAATAAAAAAACAGCCAGGAAACGCCCAGGGCCCACAATAGACACTCTCAGAGATTTTCGCAACAAAGACTGCGAAAAGTCTTTCTGATCGAGAAAGATCCGACAGAAAAAGGTATACTAAACCAGGTTATCAGAGTCTTTCAGACAAAGACGCAGAGAGCTGCAGCAAAAAAGGCGGGCAAAACGCCTCTCGCATCAGTCAGTCCGGCTTTTGTCTCTTTTTCCAGGCGAGCTCTACAAGAGTAATTCTCCGCTTGACGGGTTCTCGTATCTGAATTATTACATAGCGGTTCAGCAGACAGTAACAAAAGGGTCTTTTCGGGCATAGAACCTTGTCGCAGCGAACGAAGGGTGCGAGGGTGGCGGAACTGGTAGACGCACCAGACTTAGGATCTGGCGCCTTTTGGTGTGGGGGTTCGACTCCCCCCTCTCGCACCATACCCCCGAGAGCTGGATAACGTTTTACAGATACTCTCTTTTTCTGCGGATCAGGTTTTCCCCCTGAGACACCGGGGATGAGTTGCCCTTGCAACCCATTGTTGAGATTTTCTATTACTTTTAACGAAAGGAAGGTACATTGATGGAAGTAAAAGTTGAAGAAATCGGTACACTTACCAGAAAAATCACGGTAACTATTCCTTCAGAGACCGTTCAGCCGATGTTGAACAAGTCCTACGATAAGCTGAAAAAAGATGTTAAAATGAAAGGCTTTCGTCGAGGTAAGGTGCCTCGCAGTTATATCGTTAAAAGCTATAAGTCCCAGGTTGAACAGGAGACAGGCCAGACCCTGATTCAGGAGAATTACTTTACCGCCGTAGAAAACAAAGAGATCGAACCGATTGTGCATCCTGAAATCAAGGATTTACATTATAACGAGGATGGTTCGTTTACCTTTGTGGCAGAGGTCGATATACGCCCAACCTTTGAACTGGGTACATACAAAGGACTTGAGCTGATAAAAGAGCCGATTCTGGTAACAGACGAGGAGATCGCCCTTGAGCTTGAACGGCTGCAAAAGGAAAAGGCGCCGCTGCAGACCGTCGAAAACCGGGCCGTGCAGGAAGGGGATTCCGTGACCCTCGATTTCCAGGGCTATCACAACGGAACGGAGATGCCCCAGGTCAAGAACAACAACTATACCGTGGTTATTGGTTCCGGCATGATGGATGCAGGATTTGAGGCAAAGATTGTAGGCATGCAGGTCGGTGAGGAGGCGAGACATGAAATTGACTTCCCCGCTGACCACCCGAATCCGCTCCTTAAAGACAAGAAGATCGAGTTTCAGGTCAAGATACAGCAGATACAGGAAAAGATTCTGCCGGATCTTGATGACAGCTTTGCGGCCTTGATCAATCCGGAGTTTAAGCATCTCGATGACCTGAAGGCCGATATCAAAAAGACCATCGAAACCTCCCGCGAAGAAACGGCAGAGGCCAGGCTCACCGACAAGATGATGGAACAACTCCTCGAAAAGCACACCTTTGAGGTTCCCAAACGTCTTGTTGCCTTTGAGATTGAGCAGATGATCAAACAGACCGAGCAGCAGCTTTCTGCTCAGCAGATGAGTCTTGAGGCTGCCGGTTTGAAAAAAGAGACCCTGGCACAGCAAAATGAGCCCATTGCCGAACAACGGGTACGGGGCGACTTCATTCTGAAAAAGATCGCCGAGGTCGAGGATATCAAGGTCGAAGATGAGGATATGGACCGCGGCTTCAAGCGCATCGGCGACATGTACAATATGCCGGTTGCCAGGGTGAAGGAATTTTTCAAGAGCCGTGAAGACCTGCTGCCATTTATGAATGAGCTGCTCAACGAAAAGGTGCTCAACTGGCTGCGGGAGCAGGCCGTGTTTGTTGAAGCCCCGAAAACAGCTGAAAAGGAAGAAGAAAAAGACCTTGCCGCAGATACGACCGAGTAAGCGGCCAACATTCCTGAATTTTCTTTCCGTTCAGAGGCAGAAACAAGAAATAGTACAGCTGAATACAATAGCAAAGGAGAGCTTCACTGTAGCACAAAAGAGCTCCAAAACGAATGAGTTGAAACCGGCCGGGCGGGATCTCTTCTTGCGCGGTTCAGTATACCGGCTTTTTCACCCTCTGCGCCGGTGACAAGTCAGCCAGGACGGAGGTATTTACACAACAGACCGCCGGCTCGCCGATCGGCTGCACAGGGCCTGAATACGGCAGGATCTGTTCTCGGAGAAAACCTTATGAATCTTGTACCAATAGTCATCGAACAAAACTCCCGTGGTGAACGGGCGATGGATATCTATTCCCGCCTGCTCAAAGAGCGTATTATCTTTTTGGGATCAGCGGTAAACGACGCTGTGGCAAATGTGATAATCGCCCAGCTGCTCTTTCTTGAGGCGGAGGATCCGGAAAAGGATATCACCTTCCATATCAACTCTCCGGGAGGGGCAGTAACAGCGGGTATGGCAATCTATGATACAATGCAGTATGTAAAATGTGATATAGCCACCCTCTGCATGGGGCAGGCCGCCTCCATGGGGGCCTTTCTGCTGGCGGCAGGAACACCCGGCAAGCGCTGTTGTCTGCCCAACTCCCGGATAATGATACACCAGCCGATGGGCGGGTTTCAGGGACAGGCAACAGATATCGACATCCATGCCAAGGAGATCCTGCGCATAAAAAACGATATCAACAGGCTGCTGGCCTTCCACACCAAAAAGACCCTGAAAAAGATCGCAGCCGACACGGAGCGTGATAATTTTATGAGCCCGGCACAGGCCAAAAAATACGGGCTGATCGACAGGGTGCTGACCAGCCGTGAAGAGCTGGTCGAGGGAGAATAATGGACGACACCACCAACCTTAGCGGCAACACCTGTTCTTTTTGCGGAAAAGACCAGGAAGAGGTCGAAAAGCTCATCGCCGGACCCGAGGTCTTTATCTGTGATGAGTGCATATCACTCTGTAACGAGCTCGTGAACAGCTCTGAAGATCAGGAAGACAGCGAACGAGACCTGCAGTCCGCCCCCCTCAAGCCAATCGAAATCAAGGAGCGACTTGACGACTACGTGATCGGGCAGGATCAGGCGAAAAAGGTTCTTTCCGTCGCCGTACACAACCATTACAAACGGATTGCGGCTCTCGGCTCAGACGATGACGGGGTCGAGTTACAGAAATCAAACATCGTCCTGATAGGGCCCACCGGTTCCGGTAAAACCCTCGTTGCACAAACCCTTGCCCGCATCCTCAACGTGCCCTTCTCGGTCTCTGATGCCACAACACTCACCGAGGCAGGTTATGTCGGAGAAGATGTCGAAAATGTCCTGGTAAACCTCCTGATGGCCGCCGATTACGACGTTGAAAGGGCGCAACGGGGCATCGTCTATATCGACGAAATTGACAAAATTGCCAAAAGACAGGTTGGTCCGTCTCTGATGCGGGATGTTTCGGGTGAAGGGGTGCAACAGGCCCTGCTCAAGATTATTGAGGGGACCGTCGCCTCGGTTCCTCCGAAGGGTGGACGCAAGCATCCGGGCCAGGATATGATAAAGATCGATACCAGCAATATCCTCTTTATTGTCGGCGGTGCCTTCGTTGGATTGGATAAGATCGTCAGCAAGCGTTTTGGTAAAAAATCGATCGGTTTTGGTGCCAAGATCAACGATCATACAGAGAGCCAGATAGGAGAACTACTCGCAAACGTCGGGCCAAAAGATCTCCACGATTTTGGTCTTATTCCCGAATTTGTCGGCAGGCTGCCGATAATAGCCCACCTGGAAGAGCTGACCTCCGAGGACCTGATACGCATACTGAAAGAGCCTAAAAATGCCTTAACCAAACAGTACCAGAAATTGTTTTCGCTGGAAGGTGTCCGCCTCAGCTTCACAGAAAGTGCGCTTGAGGCGGTTGTCGAAGAGGCAATCGAGAAGAAAACCGGTGCCAGAGGCCTGCGTTCGGTTATGGAAAAGGCGATGCTGAGCATAATGTACAATCTGCCGTCAATGGAAAATGTTGAGGAGTGCGTGATAAGTGAGCAGGTGATAAAAGACGGCGAATACCCGGTAATTTTGTATCATACGACATCAGACGACCAACGTAATGCCGGCTAGCCCGGATTTTTCACGGGCAAAGTTTTTTGCCAAGGAGATATTGTGACAAGACTGTACCCGATAATGCCGTTGAGGGATCTTGTAATATTCCCCCATATGGTCGCCCCCCTGGTAGTCGGGCGTAAGCCATCCATCGCGGCTCTCGAAGACGCAATGGAAAAGAAAACCGAGATCCTGCTGGTTACCCAGAAAACCTCAAATATTGATATACCTTCGATTGAGGATCTCTACGGTTACGGAACCCTGGCAAGTGTCATGCAGCTGCTGCGCCTTCCCGACGGAACAATCAAGGCCCTTGTCGAGGGAAAGACCCGGGCCAGGGTGATCTCTTGTATCCTGCAAAACAATTTTTTCAAGGCTGAGGTGGAAAAATGCGTCGACGAGCGTGAAGACGATGCTTCGGTAACCGCCTATGAGCGTTGGCTCAAGAAAACCTTCGAGAGCTACGCAAAGATCAACAAAAAGATCTCCAAGGATGCGATTGCCTCGATCCAGGCGCTGGACAATCCCCATAAACTGTTAAATGTCATCTGCTCGCATATTCCGCTCAAAATAGGCGAGAAACAGGAACTTCTGGAAACTCCGCCGATCGTCAGGCGCAGTGAAAAGATACTTGAGATACTGCACAGAGAGATAGAGCTCGCCGAGATCGAGAAAAAAATCAACGCCAAGGTCAAGGTGCGTATGGGCAAGACCCAGCGCGATTACTATCTCGGAGAAAAGATACGCGAGATACAGTCGGAGATCGGCCAGAACGAAAAGGGTCTCAGCGAGATGGATGAACTCGAAGAGACCATCAAAAACAAGGATATGCCGCTTGCGGCGATGAAGAAGGCCCTGAAGGAGTTTAACAAGCTCAAGAATATGCCGCCGATGTCGGCAGAAACGACCGTGGTCCGTAACTATATCGACTGTATTGTCAGTCTGCCCTGGAACAAAAAGACCAGATCGAGGATCGAAATCAACAAGGCAGAAAAAATCCTCGACCAGGATCATTACGGTCTGGAAAAACCCAAAGAGAGGATCCTTGAGTATCTGGCTGTCCAGGCCCAGGTCAAAAAGATCAAGGGCCCGATACTCTGTCTTGTCGGCCCGCCCGGTGTCGGGAAAACCTCTATCTGCAAATCCATCGCCCGGGCAATGGGACGTAAATTTGCCCGGCTTTCTCTGGGAGGGGTACGCGATGAGGCCGAGATCCGGGGCCATAGAAGGACCTATATCGGGGCCATGCCCGGCAAGATCATCCACTCCATGCAAAAGGTTGGTTCCTGCAACCCTGTTTTCTGTCTTGACGAAGTGGACAAGATGTCAACAGACTTCAGGGGGGATCCCTCTTCCGCCCTGCTCGAGGTTCTCGACCCAGAACAAAACGTTGCCTTTGCCGATCATTATCTCGATCTTGATTACGATCTTTCCCAGGTCTTCTTCATTACCACGGCAAACAGCCTGCACGGCATCCCGGTACCCCTTCAGGACCGGATGGAAATTATCCAGATACGGGGCTATACAGAAGAGGAAAAGCTGAGGATTGCCCTTGATTATCTGATCCCCAAACAGCTGAAGGAGAACGGTTTCAAAAAAGACGATATCCGTATAACAGACGGCGCTGTACTTGAGATCATCCGTCTCTATACCCGGGAGGCAGGGGTGAGGAGTCTTGAGAGAATCATAGGCTCACTCTGCCGAAAAATTGCCCGAGAACGGCAGAAAAGGAAAGACAAAAAAAAGAAATACCGTGTCGGCCTGCAGTCCGTTGGCAAGTATCTGGGCACCGCCAAATACCGCTACGGTCTGGCCGAAAGCAAAGACGAGATAGGGCTGACCACCGGACTTGCCTGGACCGAGGTCGGAGGTGAACTGCTGCAGATCGAGGCAACGGTTATGGCGGGTACCGGTAAACTGACCATCACCGGCAAACTCGGAGATGTCATGCAGGAGTCCGCCCAGGCAGCCCTCAGCTATGTGCGCTCACGGGCCGCAGCCCTGGGGCTGGATGAGGACTTTTACAAACCGCTTGACATCCATATCCACGTCCCCGAAGGGGCAATTCCCAAGGACGGCCCTTCGGCCGGGATAACCATCGCCACCACCCTTGTTTCGGCGCTTATCAAGGCCCCTGTAAGACACGATCTGGCGATGACAGGTGAGATCACCCTGCGGGGGAGGGTTCTTCCCATCGGCGGCCTGACCGAAAAGCTCCTCGCCGCAAAACGGGGCAATATCACCCAGGTGCTCGTCCCCAAGGCCAATGAACGTGATTTAAACGACGTGCCTCTTCGCATACGCAAGGCCCTTACCATCCACGTTGTCGACCATATGGATGAGGTTCTTGACTACGGACTTGTTGGCGAGAACAGGCCCGTTTTAACCGCTGATAATTAGCTTGACGTATGCCAGGGAAGCTGGTAAAAAGTCCCTCACCATTTGTCAAACGGGCGACTAGCTCAGTTGGGAGAGCATCGGCCTTACAAGCCGAGGGTCACAGGTTCAAGCCCTGTGTCGCCCACCACAGGACAGATATCCTCTTCGGAGCGGTAGTTCAGCTGGTTAGAATGCCGGCCTGTCACGCCGGAGGTCGCGGGTTCGAGTCCCGTCCGCTCCGCCAGGGGTATCACGCCGCAAACATCCTGAATAACCTTGAGGTTTTGCCCCCACTCAACTGCGGGAAAGGCCTCTACAAAAGCTGCAGAGTCTGGTTATAAGAAAGGCTGCGGCCTGCCTGTTCAAGATGTCGACAACGATGGGCGACTAGCTCAGTTGGGAGAGCATCGGCCTTACAAGCCGAGGGTCACAGGTTCAAGCCCTGTGTCGCCCACCACAACAGTATTCTCTTTGGAGCGGTAGTTCAGCTGGTTAGAATGCCGGCCTGTCACGCCGGAGGTCGCGGGTTCGAGTCCCGTCCGCTCCGCCATCTTCTTCTTTACTCTCTGCGAGCAGAAACCCACTACAGCCGGTTCAAAGCCTCTCTCAGAGGATATATCTGCTCAAGTCCTGGTCTTTGACGATTGCGCTCAACTGTCGGCGTACATATTCAGCGGTTACCACAAAGGTCTCTCCCTTGCGCTCCGAGGCATCAAAGGAAAGGTTGTCAAGCATTCGCTCCATAACGGTATGCAGCCTTCGTGCCCCTATCTCCTCGGTCTTTTCATTGACCTCAACGGCAATGGCGGCAATCTCCTCAATCGCATCATCTTCGATAACCAGCTCTACCTCCTCTGTCTCCATAAGGGCCACATACTGTTTGACCAGCGCATTTTCGGGTTCGGTGAGAATGCGTACAAACTCCTCCTTGCCCAGCGATTGCAACTCGACCCTGATCGGAAACCGCCCCTGCAGTTCGGGGATCAGATCAGACGGCTTGCTCAGATGAAAGGCACCGCTGGCGATAAACAGGATATGATCGGTTTTTACCATACCATGCTTGGTGTTCACCGTTGCCCCTTCGACAATGGGCAGCAGATCCCGCTGCACCCCTTCTCTTGAGACCTCGGGACCGCTGCCCGCACCTCCCTTTGAGGCGATTTTGTCGATTTCATCGAGAAAAACGATGCCTGATTGTTCGGTGCGTTTCAGGGCCTCCTGGATCACCTTGTCGTAATCTATCAGTTTTTCAGCTTCCTCTTTGGTAACGGCTGCCACGGCCTCCTGCATCTTCATTTTTCTGACTTTTTTCTTTTTCGGGAAAAACTTACCAAAGGCATCCTGCAGACTTGACTGCATATCCTCCATACCGGAGGTGGTGAGGATCTCAACCATTGGTTTTGCTGGACTATCGCTCACCTCAACCTCTATTTCCCGGTCATCAAGACGGCCCTCTCGCAGCATTTTGCGAAACTTCTCCCGGGTGGAGTTTTCATTGGCCTGCACCTCTCTCTGCACAGGCAGATCGGCAGAGGACATCGAAAAAGAGTCCTTTCCCGATGGGCCGGCAGCAACGGCGCCATGCGGCAGCAGGATATCAAGAATCCTGTCCTCGGCACTTGCCTCGGCAAGCCCCCGTATCCTCTCTTCTTCCTGCTTTTTCACCATCGCAATGGCAAGTTCGACCAGATCCCGAATCATCGACTCAACATCACGCCCGACGTAGCCAACTTCTGTATATTTGGAGGCCTCAACCTTGATAAAGGGCGATTGGGCAAGGGCCGCCAGACGTCTGGCGATCTCGGTCTTGCCGACACCGGTCGGGCCTATCATGATAATATTTTTCGGCGCGATCTCTTCGCGCAACGGCGATGGGACCTGTCTTCTTCTCCAGCGATTCCTCAGGGCGATGGCCACGGAGCGCTTGGCCTCGGCCTGTCCAACGATATATTTATCGAGTTCTGCAAGTATCTCTTTCGGGGTAAACGACAGATTCGGCATCATATCTTCTCAACGAGTATAGAGTTATTGGTAAAGACACAGATATTTCCGGCAATGGTCAAGGCCTCTCGGCATATCTCTTCGGCATCCAGGGGGCTATGGCGGATCAGTGCCAGAGCAGCGGCCTGGGCGTATGGACCGCCGGAACCTATGGCAAGGATCCCCTCATCTCCTTCGATCACGTCACCAGAGCCGGAAAGCAACAGGCTGTGCTCCTTGTTGACAGCGATCAGCATCGCCTCCAATCGTCTGAGATACTTGTCGGTCCGCCACTCTTTTGCCAGCTCAACCGAGGCCCGCAGCAGATTCCCGTGAAACTGTTCGAGTTTCTGTTCGAGTTTGTCAAACAGCGTAAAGGCATCGGCCGTGGCACCGGCAAAACCGGTCACCACCTGGTCGTGGTAGAGCCTTCGCACTTTCCTGGCGTTATGTTTCATCACCGTGTTGCCCAGAGAGACCTGACCGTCTCCGGCAACTGCCACCTGGCCCTTGTGCCGTACCGCAATAATGGTTGTCGATCGAAATTTCATATTTTTTCTTTTTTTTATTGATCTCAGCTATAGTCGAATCCCAGGTACCCCGGCTGTATCAGCTTTTTTGCGCCAGGGGATGCGCCTTGTCGTAGACATCGGAGAGATGATCAAGGCTGAGATGGGTATACCGCTGGGTCGTTGACAGACTTGCATGCCCCAAAAGCTCCTGAACAGAGCGCATGTCAGCCCCCATCTCCAAAAGATGCGTCGCAAAGGAGTGGCGCAGGGCATGGGGAGTGACAGCCTGCAGGATCCCCGCCCGCTCCCCATAACAGCGAACCATTCGTTCGACACTGCGAACGGATATGCGCCCCCCTCTTCCGTTGACAAACAGGGGACTCTGATCGACCTCTCTACCGCGCGCGGCCCGTTTTTCAAGAATCTGGGTTCGGGAGCCGAACCAGCCGCGGACCGCCTCAAGGGCCGGTGCGCCAACCGGCACAAGACGCTCCTTGTTCCCTTTGCCCCGTACCCTAAGCATTTCTTCGCCTAAATCAAGATCGGCCAGGTCTCTGGAAACGAGCTCTGAAACCCGTATTCCAGTGGAATAGAGCAGTTCAAGAATCGCCCTGTCCCGGGCCATAAAGGAATCTTTTGCAGAGGGTGCCCCGAGCAGTGCAAAAACCTCGTCAACGGTTAAAAATACCGGGATATATGAGCCGACCTTTGGCCCTGTAATCGAGGCCACCGGATCAACGGCCAGGTATTTTCTTTGCAGACAAAAGCGAAAAAAGGTACGCAGGGCAGAGAGCTTTCTGGCAACAGTGGCCGCACTGTTTTTCCGCAGCCCGGCAATATATTTGCGTATCATCGGCGCATCAATGTCCTGGACAGAGATATCCTCGGAAAGCCCCGCATACAACTCCTTGAGATCCCTCTCATATCCATTTATGGTATGCAGGGAATAGCCCTTTTCAACCTCCAGCCAGCTTGTAAATTTCGCAATCGTCTTTATCATTTCTACAATAACCAAAAAAGCAGAGGAGTGTAAAAAACATTCAGCAGCGGAAGATCGCTCTTTTCCCCTCGACATCCTGAGGCGTTCGTAATATATACCACTGTGCGCTGATTGTCAGAAACTGACCGTCTGCACACCGTCTCAGATAAACAGGCAGCAGTCTTTCAGCATACCAATACAGTAAAAACTCTATTTTAGAAAGCATACAACAACAATTTACTTCGCCGCCCTAAAACCACAAAATCAGGAAAAAAGGCCGTTTGTCTATTTTTCAGCAACAGCCACCGGATGAACGAAGACCTGTTGCAAAAAAGAGCTGGGCCGCCTTTCTTTTACCCGAGAGATTTTCTGTTATGGCCTCAAAAACCTTTGAATCGGCACTCAGTAAGCTGGAAAAGATAACCGAACAGCTCGAAGACGGCGACCTGAGCCTGGAAAGCAGTCTCAAAAAGTTTGACGAGGGTATCCAGCTGGCAACCTTCTGCGCGGAACAGCTCTCCGAGGCCAGGGCCAAGGTGGAGATACTCCTGGAAAAAGAGACACAACAGGAGAGCCAAGCCTTTGACGGGGAAGATCGTGGACATTAAACAATATCTGGAAAGCAAACGCCTGTTTGTCGAGCAGGGGCTCAGGGATTTGATGCCCGGGACAGAAGGCCCGTTTGCCAAACACATTGAGGCGATGCGCTACAGTCTGTTTGCCGGCGGCAAGAGAGTGCGCCCGATCCTTTGCCTTGCCGCAGCCGAGGCCGTTGATCGATCGGCAGAGACCGCTCGGCTGATGCTGCCCACCGCCTGTGCGCTCGAGTGCATTCACACCTATTCGCTGATCCACGATGACCTGCCGGCCATGGACGACGACGCTCTTCGGCGCGGAAAACCAACCAACCATATACTTTTTGGCGATGGACAGGCTGTTCTTGCCGGTGACGGGCTGCTCACCTGGGCCTTCGAACTTCTGGCAGACAGCAGCCGCGGCGCTCTCGGCCCGGAGCAGCGCCTGCAGATCATTCAGGTGATCGCCAGGGCAGCCGGCCCCATCGGGATGGTTGGCGGACAGAGCCTTGATCTTCTCTGTGAAAACAGCACGGTTGAATTTTCCACCCTGCAGACCATTCACAAACATAAAACAGGGGCCCTTATCACCGCCGCCGTTGTATCGGGTGCTCTTGGCGCCAAAGCCGATGACAGGCAGATTGCAGCCCTTACCGACTATGGTGATCAGATCGGGCTGGCCTTCCAGATTGTCGACGATCTGCTCAACGTCACCTCGAGCGCGGCCGAACTCGGCAAGGCCGTCGGTTCGGATGCCGAACGGGGTAAGGCCACCTACCCGGTTTTTTTTGGTGTGGAAGAAACAAGAAAAAAGGCGCAGGAGGCCGTTACCCGGGCCATATCCTGTCTTCAGATCTTTGACGATTCGGCGGCCCCCCTGCGTGCGCTGGCCGAATATATCTTTACACGCAGTAATTAATCTGCTGTCAGGAATCAACTGTTTGTAAAAGGCAGCCTGACAGACACAACACAAAACGGAATCAGGATCTTCGAGACAGGCCCTTCTCTCTCCGATCCGAGTCTTGGATACATATTGCAATGACTCTTATGCCAACACCGCAAACCGACATCCCCAAAACGATACTCGACCAAATACAGAGTCCTGCCGACATCAGGGCGCTGGATCTCAAACAACTGGAAAGACTTGCCCAGGATATCCGCGACACCATTATCCATACCGTCTCAAAAAATGGCGGCCATCTGGCGCCAAGTCTGGGGGTCGTCGAGCTCACCATTGCCCTGCACTCTGTGTTTAACACCCCTTCGGACAAGATTATCTGGGATGTGGGACATCAGGCCTATGCCCATAAACTTCTGACCGGACGGCAGAAGGAATTCAAAACCCTCAGAAAGCACAAGGGAATGAGCGGTTTTCCAAAGCGGAAGGAATCCTGCTACGACGCCTTTGAGACCGGTCATAGCTCAACCTCTATCTCCGCCGCCTCCGGCATAACCCTCGCCAAACTGATCAAAGGTGAGACAGGCCGGGCCATTGCCGTGATTGGTGACGGTTCGATGACCGCGGGTATGGCCTTTGAAGCGCTCAACCACTCCGGGCATCTCGACAAGGATCTGATCGTCATACTCAACGACAACGAGATGTCAATCTCACCCAATGTCGGCGCCTTGTCGAGCTTTCTCAGCCGAAAACTGAGCGGCAAGACCATGCGGCGGGTAAAAGACCATCTCGTGGAAAAGCTGGGGAATATCTCTGGTATCGGTGAAAACATCTTGAATATCCTGCGCAAGAGTGAGGAGTCCTTCAAGAGCTTTTTTACCCCCGGCATGTTATTTGAGGCCTTCAAATTCAACTATATCGGCCCCATTGACGGCCATAACCTCGAAGATTTACTGGAAACCCTGGAGACGGTACGCGACACCTCACAGGGACCAACCCTGATGCATATCCTTACCCGAAAGGGCAAGGGCTATCTCCCCGCTGAGGAAAATCCTGATATATTCCATGGTGTTGGCCCCTTTTCCGTTGAGAGCGGTGAGCTGGCCAAGTCAAACGGGCCGATCAGCTACACCAAGGTTTTTGGAGATACAATCACAGAGCTGGCCCGCAACAACGAAAAGATCGTTGCTATCTCTGCGGCAATGGTATCGGGAACCGGGCTGGTCGGTTTTGCCGAGGAGTTTCCCGAGCGATTTTTCGATGTCGGGATTGCCGAGCAACACGCGGTGACCTTTGCAGCAGGTCTGGCCTCAGAAGGTATGCATCCGGTGGTCGCTATCTACTCGACCTTTTTCCAGCGGGCCCTGGACCAGATCATTCACGATATCTGTATTCCCGCCCTCCCGGTCACCCTGGCCATAGACAGGGCCGGTGTTGTCGGCGAGGATGGGCCGACCCACCACGGGGTGTTTGACCTCAGCTTTCTGCGCTTTATCCCGAATATGGTGATAATGGCGCCCAAGGACGAGGAAGAGCTGCAGCATATGCTCTATACCGCAATAGAGCACGAAGGACCTTCCGCCGTCCGCTACCCGCGTGGATCGGCAGAAGATGTCGCCATGAGCGCAAAGGATGCCCTGCAGACGATTCCGATCGGTAAGGGGGAGACGCTGCGCGAGGGCGGTGACGTGCTGCTGCTGCCGGTTGGCAACCGGGTGTATGCGGCCCTTGCCGCGGCACAAACACTCGAGGAGGAAGGAATAGAGGCGGCGGTGATCAATCCGAGATTTATCAAGCCCCTTGATGCAGAGCTTATAGAGCACTGGGCGAGAAAAACCGGTCATCTTGTCACCGTTGAAGACAACAGCCGACTGGGCGGTTTCGGCAGCTCGGTGGTCGAGATGCTCAGCCAAAGAAATGTTTTCGGGATAAAGACCAGACTCCTCGGGCATCCCGACGTTTTTGTAGAACACGGACCACAAAAGGCCCTGTGGGAGAGCAGCGCAATCGACGCTGCGGCCATTGTCAGAGAGGCAAAGGAGCTTCTCTCGGAGTCGTAACGACCCACAAAGGCAGCAGCCGCTACGCGACCCGGAAATAGCCTTTGTACCAGTCGACAAACTGCTCAATCCCAAACTCCAGGCTCGTCGAAGGTCTGTAGTCAAGATCGGCAACCAGGTCATCGACGTTGGCATAGGTTGCAGGTACATCCCCGGGCTGCATCGGTAAAAGATTCTTCTTCGCCTTTTTCCCCAGACACTCCTCAAGGACCTCAATATAGCGCAACAGCCGTTCCTTATTGTTATTGCCTATATTATAGATGCGATACGGACAATAGGAGGTCGCCGGATCCGGCCTGTCTCCACTCCAGTCTGGATTTCCCTCAGGGATCTTGCCAACCACCCTTACAAGGCCTTCGACGATATCATCGATATAGGTAAAATCCCGCTGCATCTCTCCACGGTTGAAGACATCGATCGGCCTGTCTTCGAGAATTGCCTTGGTGAACAGGAAAAGTGCCATATCCGGCCGTCCCCACGGCCCATATACGGTGAAAAAGCGTAGACCGGTGGTTGGCAGCCGGTACAGATGGCTGTAGGTATGTGCCATAAGCTCGTTTGCCTTTTTCGAGGCGGCATACAGCGAAACCGGGTGGTCAACATTGTCATGCACAGAAAAAGGCATCGAGGTATTTGCCCCGTATACAGAGCTCGACGAGGCATAGACGAGATGCCTCACCCCCGAATGCCGACACCCCTCGAGGAGATTGGCAAAGCCGACCAGATTGGAATCGACATATGAATGCGGGTTCTGGATCGAATAACGAACCCCGACCTGGGCCGCAAGGTTGACGACAACATCAAAGCTGTTCTCCTGAAACAGAGTCTCGATCGCCTGCCGATCGGAGATATCCAGAGGAATATGCCGAAACCGCTCGCCTTCGGCAAGGGCGGCCATCCTGTCAAGCTTGAGCCTTGGATCGTAATAATCGTTGACGTTGTCCAGCCCCACGACCTCGGCACCAGCATCGATCAGCCGCCGCGCCAGATGAGCGCCGATAAAACCGGCTGCGCCGGTAATAAGCACCGTGTTTATGCCATCCATTCCTGCTTTCTCTTCCCGTTGAAATTACTCTTTGACGCCAGCAAAACTCACCAGCATAACAGCAATAGTCCGCCCATCAGAAATCCAGGCTAATCGTCAAAGTCGCCTTCAGGCCCTTTGTCCACATCAAGATGCCTGGCCTTTTCAATTATCTTTTCCACAGTCCAGTCTGCGGGGTCCTCTATCTGTCTGCCCTTAGATCCCAGGTCATAGGTTCCGGCCGCAAGAAGCAGTTCCTTCCCGAGGGTTGCGGTACCGTCAGCGTGAAAGACCTCGGTGAGCATCTGGTAGACAAAGTCCTCGACCCTGGCAACCATCCGCTCTCGTACGGCCCGTTCCTGGGCAAGGATCGTGGTCTCAAAAGGCAGATTCAGCTTCTTGTAATCGCCGCCCTTCCAGCCGGCGTCTGCCGCATGACGTACCATCTTCTCCCAGGTTGCTTCGCTGACACCTTCGCCTTTTTTCTTGACAAAATTACCCTCTGCATCCTGGATGGCATTACCATAGTCGTTTACCTCAAGCCCCCAGGAGACCATCTGCAGTGCCGTTGCCACATTGGCCTTTGTGGTATTGGTCTGGGCGCCGATAGCACGCAGCCGGTCAGAATTATTGCCCGATGTCCCATGCTGGGCACCGGAGACACCGTAGTCTTGCAGATGTCTGTGAATCTCTGCGGTCAATTCCACCTGAATACCACTGCCGCTCGCCTCCAGCCCATGCGAAGAACCGTTATTGAGGGCAATCCAATCAGGCAGAATACCCCTGCTGTTGAGCCCTTTGATAAGATAGGTGGCGTCATCAACCGTCGACAACCCCTGAGTGCCCTTTATCTCGCCGACCTCGGTTTCAAGTCCCGCCCAGCCCGGAATATATTCGGCGAGCGCAATGTTGGCCAAAAGATTCTTATCATCTGGCATATGCGAGGCATCAACGGCAATCGAGGTTATTCCGGCATCAAACAGCGAAGGGATCTCCATCTTTGCATATGGAATATCATCCTCACTCTTGATCCCATAGTGGTCAGCATGAATAGCGACAGGCACCGTTATTCCCATCTCATTGCAGAAGCTGTCCACCATGCGGGCTATGTTAAAAAAATTCACCGGACAATAGCTGCACTCGGAACGGGCTATCTCGATGAGCAGACAGGCATCGGCCCGCTCGGCGGCCCGCAGGGCACCACGGATAACCAGACTGTTTCTGCCATTTGCCGCAATGGTCATGGCCCCGCCTTTGGCGGTGAGGGCCTGGTCAATAACCTTGCCGCTGACCAGCAATGCCTTTGAATGGGGAAAACAGCGAACAATATTGGGTGGTCTTCCGGTTTGTATCAGCTTCTCAAAATCAGAATCTTGCATCATATATCCTCCATCAGTGGTACAAAGACCATAGCTCTTCGACTTCACCTGTACTATTTTCAGCTGCCACCTTTCAGCAAACGTTCAGGGCAAGGCAGAAAACTGACTTCTGCAATAATACTGCAGACAAGACGACAAATCCAGCCAAGATTGGCTTTATTCGTTGTCTTCTTGTGCGGGCAGATCGACAAAACCGGCAAAGCCTTTCCGACCAAAAACCCGTACCGCCACAACACTCACTTCATAGAGGAGAACCAGGGGAATCCCCATCATCATCTGGTTAACGATATCCGGAGTCGGGGTAAGGATCGCAGCAATAATAAAGTTGATAAGAATCGAATATTTTCTGTTTCTGGCGAGAAAGGCATCGTCAATAAGACCAATTTTTGCAAGAAATACCATAAAAAGCGGCATCTCAAAAATAACCCCAAAGGCCAGCAACAGCCTGGTTGCAAGGGTAAAATACTCGCTCACCGCAGGAAGCGAGGTAAGATATTCGTTGTTATATCCGACCAGAAATTTGAATGCCGGAGGAAAAACCACAAAATATCCAAAGGCGGCTCCCCCGAGAAAACACAGGGTTGACAGACTGACAAAGGGGACAAGAACCCGTTTTTCGTGTTTAAACAGGCCCGGGGAGACGAAGCGCCAGATCTGGGAGAAAACCACCGGACTTCCGAGAAGTATGCCGGAGACCAGGGCGAGCTTTAGATAAAAAAAAACCCTTCCTGGTAGGATGTAAAAATCAAGGAGGTCTGTTCGGGCAGCACCTCGGTAAGCGGCTGAAAGAACCAGGTGCCAATCGGGCGGATGACGCTATACGACAGACAAAAGCCGACAAAAACAGCGACAAAAGAGATGATCAGGCAGGAACGCAGCTCACGCAAGTGTTCGGTCAGAGCCTGTTTTTCGGGATGCTGGTCTGTGTTTTCAATACCCATACCATGTACCAGTCAATGGAGAAGCTGCACAAAGGGTTCCGTCTTGTTCAGAGCAAGACTGCAGATGAGTCGTTACAAATTCTTTTTTTCGCCTCCTGATACCGGGCCCTGGTCTTGGCAATGATCTCGGCAGGCAATGGCGGTGGTGGCGGGGTCTTATCCCAGCTGAGGCCAGAGAGATAATCCCTGAGGAACTGCTTGTCAAAGCTCGGCTGCGAGCGTCCCGGAGCATAGGCGTCTACGGGCCAAAAACGCGAAGAATCAGGCGTGAGCACCTCATCAATCAGTATGAGTTTTCCTGCAACCTCTCCGAACTCAAACTTTGTATCGGCAATGATAATCCCTCTGCCCCGGGCATAATCCGCAGCGCGCTCGTATAGGGCCTTGGCAATATCGGCTATCTTTTCGGCCCGCTCCTCCCCAACAATCCGCTGCATTTCCGCCATCGATATATTCTCGTCATGGTTGCCTATCGCGGCCTTTGTCGATGGGGTAAAGAGGATTTCGGGAAACTGCTCTGACTCGAGCATATTTTCAGGCAGCTGAAACCCGCAGACGTTGGTATTTTTCTTGTACGCGCTCCAGAACGAACCGGAGATATAACCGCGAACGATACATTCTACGGAAAGAGGTTGGGTCTTTTTCACCAGCATAGAACGCCCCTGCAGCTGCTCCCTGTAGGGCTGACATTCGGCGGGATAGTCGTCGACCGAAGCAGTGATGAGATGATTCTCGACAATATCGCCGAGCAGATCGAACCAGAAAAGAGATAATTCGGTGAGTACGGCACCTTTTCCGGGGATCAGATCATCCATCACCACATCATAGGCGGAAATCCTATCGGAGGCGACCATCAACAACATCTGTTCATGTCCAGGAATTTCATACATATCACGAACCTTTCCTCTATGCGTTAAGATAAGACCCGGAAAATCTGTATGTTGTACAACGTCTGTCATGATCGTTTCCCTGTTCTCGTAAAATGATGTTTTTTAGACCGATGTCCCGATACAACGCTGAGGTCACTGGCGGCAGTAACAAGTTCAGTTTCGTGACCTGAAGAGAAAAAGCCACAGAAGCCATTTTCAGCACTCAAGCTTTTGTTCATGCCACCTGGATTTCGTAAAAATACCCGAATTTTTCTGAAAGAACACCCCAAAAAGTGAAAGAGCAGTATCTTACAATATGTGTCTCTGCTGAATCTGAAAATCAGGTTGGAGGAGACACGCGAAGAGTTATCAATCAAGTCAGGCAACACTTGGCGATATACACAAGAGTAAAACGAGAGATACCACAGGTACACAACGATCCTGATGGTGAACAGGTTTGTCTTGATGATTCTGTGTGGAGCTTAGCGACGCGTCGAAACTGCTAATTTAACCGCTAAACTGATAAGAATAATACCAATTACCCGTTCAAACCAGACCAGACGACCTTTGAGCCACGATAGAACGCTGCTCGAGGAAAATACAAAAGCGACACAACTGAACCAGAGAAAAGACTCCAGACAAAGAAGCAGAAGTACTGCGGCTGTCTCTGACGTGGAAGCGTGTGGCTTAAGAACCTGAGGGAGAACCGACCCAAAATAGAGCATTGCCTTTGGATTAAGGATATTTGTCAAAAAACCAGTGAGATATGCCTTGCTCTTGTTGATTTGAACCGTTTGCGTCAGAATTTCACCTTTTGAAAACAGACATTTTATACCAAGCCAACTTAAATAAATTGTACCGGCATAGGTAATAAGCGTTGAAAGAAAGGGCAGAGCCGACAGCACGACAGATACCCCAAGGGCACATACGAACACATAGAATCCAATTGCTGTAGAAATACCCAAGGCAGCAATTATTCCCGATTTTCTTCCGTTAACAGCTGAAAGCTTGGTTACAATGACAAAATCAGGGCCTGGCAAAATAAGAGCTAATGCGTGGATAGATAAAACAATGAGTAGGGAGTTTGTGTCCATAAATAGTTTCTATGCTCTCTTGGCCTTCAACAGAGGCAACGGCTGTACCGCCTTACTTACCTCCTTTCAGCACAACCTGTTGTAGGAGACGAACAGAAAAGCACTCGATTTCATCGATCTTTTAGATAAAACAATCTCTAGGAGGCTGTCGGAGTTTTACTTATTAAAATTACATATAATTTTGCAAAATATGCCTCTGTCAACAATAATATTGTGAAAGCAGCGCGATAAGCCGGTTAGGTATGTTTCGTTTGCTGTCGCTAAATACATTTAAATCCGACAAATTCCTAGCCCTGACCTTTTTATTTTTCTCCTTCCAGGGTTATAGACTCTAGCTTTAAAAAACCCTCCGGCATTCTATTTTCATTCTCTAGACCGCATAAGGCTTCATTGGCGCTTTCATTTAAATTACATCTAACAACATTTTTAAACCCAGCACTTTTCAAGGACGCCCGGAGCGTTTTCTCATCATAAATAAACAAGTGCCCCCAATCTCTCACAAAATTATTAATAACGAATATGCTGTCATAACAAGGGGCATATTTTACAAAATTATCTGTAGCCCATTTAATATAATCCTCCTGCAATTTTGTTTTTTTATCTCCATAAAGATCAATTAAAAAAAACAAATCAGGGGTAGATATTCTTATTGTTCCACTATTTTTTAATATACGATAGCATTCATTTAACATTAACAGACCATTTGGATATGAGATGTGTTCAATCATGTGTTCACTAAAAATATAGTCAAATGTCTCATTTTTAAAAGGAAATGGCGCTGTCGCATCAATACTTATAATATCTTGAGAGTTGGGGGAAAGGTCAGAATTTAGCCAACCATCCAGAAAGTTTCTGCCACATCCAATATGCAGTTTTTTAATTTTTTTTTCGGCCAAGTATTCCACAATATTTTTTTTATCATTTTGACTGCGGAATCTATTTCTAAAACGATTTTTTATCGTTTTCAGACCCTGAATTGATTTTCCTGCATAAGAAATCATTATACTTTTTCCTTATTATACATTCTTATTTTCCCAACCTTTGTGAACTTTTAAAGCTAATGACAGATGTAATAAATGGACAGACTTGCCTCATTTCAACCCCACCTGTTGTAGGAGACGAACAGAAAGGCACGCATTTATCAGATAAAAGCACTTGATTTCACCAATCTTTTAGATAAAAGAGTCTCTAGAAACAGCAAGAACCGGGAGATTCCGGCTTTTGCTGCAAACAGGTCAATCGATAAAAAACTTCAGCTTATCCCGTCGACTGGAATGACGCAAACGGTTGAGGGCCTTCTTTTCAATCTGGCGGATACGCTCCCTTGAGACATTGAACAGTTTACCAATCTCCTCAAGGGTATATTCGGCCTTCTCACCGATGCCAAAACGCAGGCGTATAATTTTCTCCTCGCGCTCACCAAGGGTCTCAAGAATATCGTTTACCCGTCCGGAGAGTTCCCGCGTCTGCACTGCGTCATAGGGTGATTGAGACTCCTGATTCTCCAAGAAATCACCGAGGGTCGAATCATCATCACCGACCGGAGTCTCAAGAGAGATAGGCTCCCGTGAGGCTTCCAGAATAGAGAGGATCTTGTCCATCGGCAGGCTGGTGGCCTCTGAGATCTCAAGGGGGGTCGGCTCCCTGCCCAGTTCCTTAAAGAGGGCGTAAAAGGCCTTGAAAAACTGGCTGCGCAATTCCAAAAAGTGGACTGGCAGTCTGATGGTTCTTGTCTTGTCGAGAATCGCACGCGTAATCGCCTGGCGGATCCACCAGCTGGCATAGGTGGAGAACTTGTTTCCCTTCGTATAATCGAAGCGAAAAACCGCCCTCATCAGCCCAAGGTTGCCTTCTTGTATCAAATCGGCAAGGGTCAACCCCTGGTTCATATATCTCTTGGCAATGGAGACGACGAGTCGTAAGTTGGCCCGGATCATCGTATCCTTGGCAACTTCTATCGACCGGCTATAGGCCTCGAGTTTAGTCTGTAGTTCGAAGAGGGTTCTGATCTCCGGGTATTTTTTCGCAGCATTCATTACCTTATAACGCATATAATTGAGCTGCTGTTTTTTGGGTTTGAGGGTCGGGTCCCGTTTTTCCCACAGGTCGATACGCTCCCGCAGCAAATCAAGCTCTTTTACACCGGAGGTGTCCTCACGGATGGCTATGATAATCGCCTCAAAACCCTGGCGTATGGTTTTGCTGTATTTTGCCTCCTCCTGGGTGGTCAACAGATCAAACCGCCCCATCTCGCGCAGGTAGGTTGTCGTTGTCTCTTCGGCCTCGTGGGAGTCCTCGTCGGTAACGCTTATCTGCGAATCCTTTGGCGCACTGGCAGCCTCAGAAGTCCCTTTCTTCCAGACCTCTCCGGACAGGGTCCTCCTTTCACCATTTTCCTCAACGGTTACGATCTCAATGGAATGGGCACCAAGAAAGTTAAAGATGGATTCAATCTGGTTCGGATCCTTTATGTCATCAGGAAGCAATTCGTTGAGATCATCAAAACTGATACAGCCTTCCTGTTTTCCAGCTTTCAGAAGGTTTTCTTTAAGTTCAGGCAACACGTGATAACGACTCCTTGGACTTGATTGATATACTCCGGGAAAAAGACGGTTCCACCGCACAGAATCCACACGACAGGCCATTTACGATTCGGGTGAACAAATCATGGTCAACATGTCATCTTATGCACAAAAAAACAGAGGAGTCAAGACCAGCGTCTCAAGCTCCCCAGAAACGCCCAAAAAGAGAGAACCGTCAGAGGATATAGGTGAACTCGCCACGCTACTCTATCAACCTGAAAATATCAATCCCCTGCAGCCGTCAAATCTTCTTAGAGACTGTTACAATAAGTACGCATCACAGGCCTTTCAAGTGCAATAAGACTTTTCTTTCGAAAAGACGGTTCAATGTTGTTGTTCACGTGTACAGAGAATATCTTTTGTGCCAGTCTTTGCCAATGCCAAACCCTGTTTTTGGACTGACATGACTTACACGGGAGGTGGCCAAATGTATTGTCAAGCCTCGGATCTCATACCAATCGTTGGAGTGCTCAAATTTGCAGTTTTATGGTTTGCTGAACTTTTTCTAAAGCGTCAAAGCCCCCTTTTAGTTACGGCGGGATCATTTCCTGCTTACTCTGTTCATCTATAGGGATATTACACTTTTTCTCAACGTCTGATATTACCAACTCCTGAAAAATAGAACTTTCTCCAGGGGGATCTTTATTACGTTAAGCTTTTGGCCATCTCTCTAAAAATATCTGCTCTAAGACGCAGATGGTCATCAAAGGCGATATGAAGACTGAGAAGAATGTTACAGATAGTAGAGAGAACTATCGCAGCGTATATACAGATCATAATCGCAATCTGGTAAAGGATTGCCTGCATTGGCGGAGAACCACCCAGAATCTGCCCGGTCATCATCCCCGGCAAAGAGACAATGCCTGTAGTGGCAATGGACACCAAACTGGGATTTGCTGCAGCACGCACCGCGTTGCGTAAAAAAGGAACAACAGCCTCACGCAGGCTTGCACCAAGATACACCTGGGTCATATACTCCTCTTCCTTCGACCGCAACTCGCTGTAAAATCGCTCAAGGCTCAAGACATTACCGCGCATACAATTACCAAGGACTATACCCATGACCGGTATCGCATATCGGGCATCGTACAGGGGCTCCGGTCCGATAACCACACCAATAAACCAGCAGGTCACAAGAAGAGTACTCACCGACAACCCCCAAAGGGTACGCCAAAAGAACAGAGATCTTCTCAGCTCTGTTTTGCCGAGAACAGAAAAGTTGGCAACAAAGAGCATGATAACAATCCACAGCAGGGTCAGCCATATATTGTTCAGTTTAAAAATGAACTTCAGGTACAGGCCAACAAGCAGCAGCTGCACAGTCATGCGCAAAACAGCTTCAATCGATTCCCGAACAAGGGTAATTTTGAAGATATAAAAGATAGTAAGTGGAATAAACAGCAACAGGTAAATCCAGATGAAGGAATACCAGGGCAAGTTAATCATAACGATCTCTATAGTTCTACCAAGGTTTGGTCAACAATCCTCATCATCCTGTCGCAGGCTTCTATCCATTCAGAATCATGGGAGACCGAAAGAATTGTCAACTCGCTTTGCAAAATCGTCTCAACAACCCTGATCTTATTGTCCTGATCGAGGGCCGAGGTTATCTCATCGGCAAGAAAAAGCTTGTTTCCGAGCAAAAGAGCGCGGGCAATGGATAGTCGTTGTTTTTCTCCTCCTGAAAGTTTTTTGCAGGTTTTGCAAAGCACGTCAACAGAAAGCCCCAAAGAGGTCAAGGTCGCCTGCACCGTTTTCTCCGACGGCCTCTTCTTTTTATGTGTGGTATAGGTAAATGGTAAGAGCAGAGCATCCCTTACAATTTCCATCCCCAACAAGGGTTCCTGTGCCACATAGCTTGTCTGTGCCCGTATTTTCCCAACGTTTCGGGCACAGAGTTCGAGCCCGTGTACAGTGATGGTTCCAGCAGCCAACGGGATCCCGCCAAGAATACTTCTCAAAAGAGAGCTCTTACCACAACCCGAAGGCCCTGTGATAACAACCTTCTCTCCTGGATAAACAGACAAATCCACAGAATCAAACAGCTTCTTTCCAAAGATTTGTATGGTAGTATTATCCAGCGTAATCATCTTTTCACTCAAAAACATCCGGGGTAAATTCACTATGAAAATCACCTTAACAGGAAAACTATAGGAAAAAAATCTCAGTGAGACAAGATCAGGATCTTAAAAAAAGACCCAAGTTGTAGCGCCCAGCATTACATGGTTCGTGAGCCTCTGCTGAAAAAAGTATTCGTCGACATTACAATTATCAGCTTATTTTTTGGAAATACTGTTGCTACCCAAACAAATAGACAACATGAAGGTGTTGACGATGTTGCTGAAGTCTTGATCTCATGGCAGCTATATCAATCTTGTTCTGGGAACGATGCTGCCTATCGATCAGATCTATTGTTGTCGTCGATGCGTTTGTAAAAGCACTTAAATGTTTTTTAACTATTTGTAATTGATTATTTTTTACTGTCAGATATCTGGTTAAGGTCTGCTCCTCTTCACATAGATTGCCAGACAAAATTTTTTTTTTTAGAAAGAGCTTGATAAGTTAGGACGTCTGCGATACCATCGCTTATGTTCTTTGGCCAGCAAATATCGTCTCTTTTGCCATAAGGACTTTGGTACATTAAAGCTGATCATTGCCTAAAAAGACTGAAGACTCTGCGTTGAATGTTAGAGTCTTCTTCCTTTCACAAACGTCAGGTAACCCATTGCAACAGGTTGTAGGGTTTTTGGGCAAAAGCGGGAGATACTTGACGACTTTCCTTGTGTTTCGTTGGAGACCTTCTTTTTATTGTGATCATCCGATGCAGTGTGCTGAGAGGAGACGCATTTGCTTTCGTTCGTGCAACTCCTGCAAGAGCAGAGTCCTGATTTCATGCCTTTGAGGAGTGCCGTTTTCTGATGCGTTAAGTTAATCTAATTTACTATATTAATGATTTTTTTTACGGTGTTTTTTGAATTAATGAGGTGAGAGATATGCAACAAAGTACAACCAAGGCAGAACAACCCAAGCTACATTTAACGCTTTTTCTCATGAGTGTTTTATTCACCGGTGGATTAGGGGCGTTATTCGCTATAAATCCTGAAAAGTCGAATGCCATTATCAAGTCCATTAAGGGACTTTTGATGAATTACCTCGGTTCAACATTCTTGTTCTTTGGCTTATTTGTTGTTGTTTGTGTCTTCTTTCTCTGTTTTAGCTCGATCGGTAATATCCGGTTTGGAGGGAGAAAAACACAGCCGGAATATTCAACTCTTTCATGGATTGCAATGATCTTCACCGGTGGTTGTGGTTCATCAATGATTTACTGGGGATCGCTGGAACTTGGGGCTCACTTCGGGTGCTTGGAATACTGCTGAATGGGCGTCAGCCTATGGGCTATTTCATAGCGGTATAACACCTTGGGCCTTTTATTCTTTAGTCGCGATTTGCGTAGCGTATCTCTACTATGTCCGTGAAGTCAAGGTCCTTCGTGTTTCAGAGATTTGTCGCCCAATTCTTGGCAGACAGACAGATGGCCTGATTGGCACCGTTTTAGATTATAGTTATATATTTGCTCTTCTGGCAGGTGGTGCAACATCCGTTACCTTTATTGCAGAAATGATTGGTGGTTTCTTAAATCTGTCAATAGGTATCGAATTCAACCAGACCACACAAATTCTCATTGTTGTCACCTTTGCCGTTGCAACAGCGTTTATCGTTGCCTTCAATCTTAAGGCAGGTCTGAAAAAGCTTGCTGATTTTAATTTATACCTCCTCTATGGGGTGGTTTTTCTCTGTTTCTTTATCAGTGGTGCGGCGCAGTTTATGATGGATACCACTTCTACTGCTTTTGGATTACTGTTTAATAACTTTTTTAAGATTTCTCTGTGGACGGATTCGATCAGACAGGAGGGCTTTCCCCAGGGCTGGACGATATTTTACTGGGCCTGGTGGTTAATTTATGCCCCTACCATGGGCATTTTTCTCGCTAAAATTTCTAAAGGCCGTAGCATTCGCCAAACCGGTCTGACTATTATCGCGGCAGGTTCAGTTGGCTGTTGGCTTCTCTATATTGTCTTTGGTAATTATGGCCTATATTTGGAT